>SESF01000757.1_pt1 | contig 22347 bp, 16 predicted proteins | sample 3171521 | NCBI WGS metagenome assembly SESF01 (sample SAMN10866945, study PRJNA518727) | freshwater metagenome | biome: subpolar coniferous forest; feature: holomictic lake; material: water; isolation source: holomictic Lake 227, 6 m and 8 m depth | place: Canada: near Kenora, Ontario | collected...
AACCCCGGTTACAAAACTTTGATCATGCGCGATCTTACTTATAACAGAACATTAATTATTTTAACGAATAACGATGCAATCGAAATGAACGCCGTCATTGGCGCTTGTGCCAAAATCATCGACAAAGAATAAATCACTTTCTAATTGAACACTATGCTTAAGAAATTATTATTGATTGCCTTGTTCCCCATCGCTGCACATGCGCAGGATTATAAAAAGATCCATCAGAAAGCCATCTTCGTTGATTCGCACAACGATATCCTCACTGCCTGCATTGAAAAAAATGTACGCATGGATGATAACCTTAAAGGTAAAACACAATCTGATCTGGCACGTTTTAAAGAAGCTGGTGTTGATGTACAGATCTTTTCGGTATGGTGCGATGGCAATATGAAAAACCCCTACCAATTCGCGAATCGTGAAATGGATACACTTGATGCTGTGATCAATCGCAATCCAGATAAGATCACCCTTACCAGAAATTCAGCCGAATTGAAAAAAGCATTGAAGCAACATAAACTCGCTGCCATGTTTGGTGTGGAAGGTGGACATATGATTGAATCTGACTTAACCAAATTGGATAATATTTACCAACGTGGCGCCCGCTATATGACGCTTACTTGGAACAATTCAAACCCTTGGGCAACATCTGCGATGGATGAAACATTGAAGAAAGATAGTTTGGCTAAAACGCATAAGGGATTAACCGACTTTGGCAAACAAGTGATCAAACGCATGAACGAACTGGGCATGATGGTAGATCTTTCCCATACCGGCGAACAAACATTCTGGGATGTGATGAATACCACTACTAAGCCTGTGATTGTTTCTCATAGCAATGCCTATGCGCTTTGTCCGATCTTCAGAAATCTGAAAGACGATCAGATCAAAGCTGTTGCAAAAAATGGCGGTGTGATTGATCTGAATTTCTATTCTGGATTTATCGATAGCACATTCAAAAAGAAAGAAGCAGCATTCATTGTGCGCCACCAAAAAGAATTAGATGAACTGATCAAAGCTGGTACTGTTAAGGAATATGCATTATCAGTACTTACCTCAAAATATTTCGATGAAGTACAAGCTTCCCGTCCCCCGCTTACAGCCCTTCTTGCCCATTTAGATTATATTGTTCAGCTTGCTGGTGTTGACCATGTAGGTATTGGTTCTGATTTTGATGGTATCACTTCAAGTCCGAGAGAATTAGATGACGTGTTGAATTATGAACTCATCACAAAAGCGCTGGTTGAAAAGGGATACAGCAGGGCCGATATAAATAAAATCCTTGGAGGAAATGTTTTGCGTGTGTTGAAGGCGAATGAAAGAAAGTGAAAAGATAAAAGATAAGAGTGAAGAGTGAAGAGTGAAGAGTGAAGAGTGACGTTGAAAGAAAATACGATAACCCCAGCCCGGAGGACTCGGGGCTGGGGGCGAGATTGGTCTTTTAAAATAATTTTTTATGAAATATATCAGTAGACTATTTATTGGAATTATTTTTTTCTTTGTGCAGCAAATAGTTGCTGCGCAACCATTTGGCTCTATTGAGATTTCGAAGTGGAAAGAAGAGGCGAAAAGAGTTACAATTATCCGCGATAATTGGGGGATCCCTCACGTGTATGGAAAGTCAGATGCAGATGCTGTGTTTGGATTGTTGTATGCACAATGTGAAGACGATTTCAAGCGTGTGGAAATGAATTATGTAGAGAAACTTGGAAGAGTGTCTGAAATAAAAGGTGAGTCGGAATTGTATAACGACTTGCTAATTCGCATGATCATTGATACAGCTGATGCAAAAAAAGATTTTGCTGTGGCCCCGGAATGGTTAAAAAAATTAATGCACGCATATGCTGATGGCATCAACTATTATCTCTATACACATCCACAAACAAAGCCTGCTTTATTAACCCGTTTTGAACCTTGGTTTCCTTTGCTATGGACGGACGGAAGTATTGGTGCTATTGATATTGCAGATATTACCGTTACTGATTTAAAGAATTTTTATTCTAACGATCCGGGCACGGCAGTTGCTAAGATCGATAAGCAAGATTATGATCCCTTACCCGGCGGTTCGAATGGATTTGCACTGGCTCCATCTAAAACAGTTTCAGGAAATTCCATTTTATATATCAATCCACATACCACTTATTATTTTAGACCCGAAGTTGCAGTTGAGAGTGAAGAAGGATTGCATGCATATGGGGCTGTAACCTGGGGACAGTTCTTTGTATACCAAGGATTCAACGAACACCTAGGATGGATGCACACATCGAGCTATAGCGATGTGGCGGATAGTTATATTGAAAAAGTGAAAAAAGTTGGTGGCGCCATTCAATATGAATATGATGGCAAATTGCTTCCAGTGAAAGAAAAACAAATTACCATTCAATACAAGAATTTCGAAGCTGTTGGATCAAAAACATTCACTACTTATTATACGCACCACGGTCCGATTATGGCAAAGAAAAATGGTAGTTGGATCTCAGTGCGAGCCAATAACCGCGACATGAAGGGACTAGTTCAATCATGGGAAAGAACAAAAGCAAAAACCTACGAAGAGTATAAAAAAACACAGGAACTCCTTGCTAATACTTCTAACAATACAGTGTATGCAGATGATAAAGGAAATATCGCTTACTGGCATGGTAACTTTATGCCCAAGCGCGATCTAAGTTATAATTGGGCACTGCCAGTTGATGGAACCATTACTGCAACAGAATGGCAGGGGTTACACAAATTAGAAGAACTGATTCAAGTGAAAAATCCGGCAACAGGATGGATCCAGAATTGTAATAGTTCTCCATTTACGGTGTCTGGCACGAGTAGTCCGAATAAAAATGATTTCCCAAAATACATGGCACCCAATGGCGATAATTTCAGAGGGGTAAATGCCGTGAATTTATTAAAAGACAATGGTGCATTTACACTTGATAAGATCATTGCAACAGCATATAATAAACATTTGCCTGCTTTTGATTTTTTAGTGCCTGCTTTACTCAAAGCCTATAAAGACAATCTAAAAGATGCAGCTTTTGCACTTTCAGGACCTATGCAAATTTTGGCGGACTGGGACCATAATGTTTCTGAAACTTCTATAGCCGCAACGCTTGCCATTGAGTGGGCACAGAAATTATGGCCGCAAATTTTAAAAGGCACTGATGAAGACGATGAATCTGATCAGGTAGAAAAAACCATTCGTTTTGCTGACAAGGCCGATGCCAAAACTTTATTGGAACCAATGTTGCATGTACTCGATGAACTCAATAAAAAATTTGGTAGCTACAAACAGCCATGGGGCGAAGTGAATCGTTTTCAAAGACTCACAGGAAATGTTACTGAGGTTTTTGACGATAATAAACCGAGCCTTCCTGCGGGACTTGCAGCTTCGACCTGGGGATGTTTACCATCATTTGTGAGCAAATCATTTAACGGCACCAATCGCCGCTACGGATACAATGGCAATAGTTTTATTTGCGCAGTAGAATTTGGTAAAAAAGTAAAAGCAAAATCATTATTAGCAGGCGGAGAAAATGGCGACCCAACATCCAAACATTTTACCGACCAAGCAGAAATGTACACCAAAGGACAGTTTAAAGAAGTACTATTTTATAAGGACGATGTGCTTAAACATGTCGAGAAAAATTATCATCCAGGAGAAGAAAAAGAAGTGAAGAGATAAAAGTGAAAAGATAAAAGTGAAGAGTGAAGATTGTGAAGAGTGAAGAGTTAGCTCTTATAGGAATAACTCTTCACTTTCTAACTCACTAGTCACTTTTATCTTTTATCTATTATCTTTTATCTCTTATCTTTTATCTTCTTAAAGCATCTTAATATGGTATTCCTGAATGAGTGGTATTTTTTCTGGCGTTAGTGTAAAACTTACTCGAATAATCCCATTCTCTGCCTTAATATCAAAGTATCCACGCAATTGATTTTCAGGAACTACTTCTCCAATTGAAATTGTTTTGCCTGCTTTTGCAAAAATATCTGTCGCTTCTTTTTGCATGGGCTCTACAAAATAATCCATAAAGAAATTCATGGCGAAGATTCCGCTCTTTTCTGCTCCTTTAAAATCGGGTAATAATTTCACTAACTCATTTCTGCGTTGCGTTAAAATTTTTGAAGCTGGTAGTTCGCGCGCTTGTATGCCGCTTAATCGAACTAGCGTATCCAACACCATGGTATTGGCTAAAGATGTTGGCGCATAAGTTGCGTTGGCAAAGAACATAACACCAATACCATAATCAGGAAGGATCTGCCAGTTGCTTCCAAAGCCTGGCAAGCCACCTGTATGTCCGATCGTTTCTCTTCCTTCTCCATCTCTGCTCCAACGCAATCCATATGCATATGCAGTTGCCAATGGAGATGGTCTGCCACTTGGATATTTATAATTTGCATTCAATCCAGAAATGCGCCAAGGCTGATGCATTTCGCGGATAGAACTCCTTTTAATAATTCCATTCTCTGCATCGTTTCTTGCAGGCCATGCTTGTTGATGTAATGCCACATATTTCGCGAATGATTCGATTGATACGATCATACCACCCATCGCACCATAGATCCCATCGTGTAACATGGGTTGTTCAACATAATTATTATTCAACCAACGATAACCTTTCGCCAAAACATTGGCAGGTACTTTTGTATATTCCCATTCCGCATCAGTCATCCCGAGAGGCTTCCAAATATGTTTGGCAATATAATCGCTATAGTGTGATAATGTTTGTTGCTTAATGATCATCCCCAACATCGCGAAGCCCATATTACTATATTCATAGGCAACTCCAGGCACGTTCGAAAAACTTATACCCCCTTCTAGCATATCCTGAAAATCATCTTCTGTAACTGATAGCTGACGATCGCCCCAGGGATTATCTTCCGGAAATCCTGCAGAGTGTGTGAGCAAATGGCGAACAGTAATTAGTGGTGCATCGGAAGTTAATTGCTGACCTTTCATTTCAGGCAAATAAGTCTTGATAGGCTCATCCAATTTTACTTTATTCTCATCGCGCAATTTTAAAATAGCCATTGCTGTAAAGCTCTTGCTCATTGATGCGATACGAAACATTGATTTAGTAGAAGCTGGAATTTTATTTGGTAGATCAATAAATCCACCCGCACCTGAGTAAACTAATTTACCATCAAGCATAATTCCAAAAGAATAGCCGGGTATATGATTCTTCTCGGCATAATCTTTATACAAACTTTCTACCAGTGGATAAAGTGCGGCAATTTTTTTCTCGCGATCGGCGTCTGTAAAAAATGCTGGACTGTATTCTTTCGCCTGAGCTCTTACAATTGTCTTACTTGATAAAGCAAATAAGCAAAGAAATAAAAAAATGGATTTGATACTGATGCGTGGGTTCATAGATTTATTTTATTCAACTACTAATTTAATAAGCTGTCAATTTTTCGATGCACTCGTTCAGGCGACTCTTCGCCATATAATTTTTTTCGAGCAATGGATTAAAAGGAATGGGTGTATCGAGCGATGCGCAACGCATTACAGGTGCATCCAATAATTCAAAACAATGCTCGCTGATCCAGGCACTGATCTCCCCTCCAAAGCCCCCGGTTAAATTATCCTCATGCAATACCAATACTTTTCCTGTTTTGGCAACTGCAGCTTTGATGGCTTCATAATCAAGTGGCACTAGCGACCGCAGATCGATAATATGTAAGTCAACCGCAGCATTTTTTTCCTGATATTCTAAAGCCCAATGCACAGCAGCGCCATAAGTAATGATACTAAGATCAGTTCCTTCTTTCACAGTTTTTGCCTTGCCAATTTCAACTGAATAATATTCTGCCGGAACCGGACCGCTGATACTTCGATACAAACCCTTGTGTTCAAAGAACATCACAGGATTCGGATCGTTGATCGCTGCAATCAGTAATCCCTTAGCATCTGCGGGTGAAGATGGATACACCACTTTCAAACCAGCCACATGGGTAAACCAAGCCTCATTGGTTTGTGAGTGGAATGGACCAGCAGCCATACCGCCACCGCAAGGCATGCGGATCACGGTGTTCGCATTTTGTCCCCAGCGATAATATATTTTAGCAAGATTATTTACGATCTGATTAAAACCAACGGTCACAAAATCGCCGAACTGCATTTCCATCACCGATTTAAATCCCTGCAAACTTAGTCCCAGTGTAACCCCCACAATCGCACTTTCGCAAAGCGGGGTGTTGCGCACACGGGCTTTCCCAAACTCTTCTACAAAGCCTTCCGTAATTTTAAAAGCACCCCCGTATTCGGCAATATCTTGTCCCAATAAAATTAATTCGGAATCAATTTCCATACTCTGTTTGAGTGCCTCTTGAATTGCATCCACAAATCTTTTTTCGGGAGCGGCTTCGGAATACACTTCATTCAGGTCGCGAATATTAGAACTAGCCATTGGCGCAAACACATCGTTCAATTCTTCTTGCTGGTCAACAATAAATTCAGTGACTTTAAATGCTTCCAACAAATCTGCTTCGATCATTTCTTTGAACTCATTACGCAGTTCCGCAACCTTCATTTCATTGATCACATTGGTAGCGATTAGGTATTGCTCAAAATTTTTGATCGGATCTTTTCTACCCCACTCTTCTATTAATTCTTTTGGAACATATTTAATACCACTGGCTTCTTCGTGTCCGCGCATGCGAAAAGTCATGCATTCAATAAAATAAGGTTTCTGATGTTCGATGCAATATTCGCGAACGCCTTTAATGGTATCGTATACAGCCAGCACATCGTTACCATCAATGCGCACACCTTCCATGCCATAGCCCTTGGCTTTATCAACCAAACGCGCGCAGCGGTATTGTTCATTCACGGGCGTACTTAATCCGTATCCATTATTTTCAATAATAAAAATCACAGGCAGGTCCCAAACAGCGGCAACATTTAATGCTTCATGAAAATCTCCTTCACTGGTACCACCATCGCCAGAAAAAGCAACTGCTACTTTATTTTCTTTACGCAATTGATAAGCAAGTGCTACACCATCTGCGAGGGCTAACTGGGGACCTAAATGCGAGATCATTCCGCAGATATGATGTTCGTTCGTGCCAAAATGAAAACTTCTTTCTCTGCCCTTGCTATAGCCTTCTTTATTTCCCTGCCATTGCATGAATAATTTTTGCAGGGGCATCTTCCGGGCTGTGAACACGCCAAGATTTCTATGCAGTGGCATGATCCATTCATCCTGATCAAGTGCCATGGTTAATCCAACAGAAATAGCTTCCTGACCAATGCCACTAAACCATTTGCTGATCTTACCCTGTCTCAACAGCACCAACATTTTTTCTTCTATCATGCGAGGCAATAATAATTGCTGATAGAGTTCGATGAGTTGGTTGTTCGAGAGGTCCTTTCTATTGAATTGCATAGATGCGATTTTGGAGCAACTAAGTTATGGCTTTGCAGGGTAAGCATTATGCACAAAAAAGCCCCAACCGGTAATGGTTAGAGCTTTTCAAAATTATTGATAAGAATTAGTTACGGCTACTAGCGAGTTTGCTCAATAGTTTTAGGATCTCGATGTATAACCAAACGATGGTTACCAGCAATCCGAAAGCACCATACCATTCCATAAATTTAGGAGCGCCTCTTTCAGCACCTTGCTCAATCATATCGAAATCCATGATCAGGTTCAAAGCTGCAATGGCAACAACGAACAAACTGATACCAATGCTAAGCAGGCTATTATCGTGCATGAAGCTCACGTTCACGCCAAACATATTCAATACTAAAGTGATCAGGTAAAAAATACCGATCCCTAAGGTTGATGCGATAATGACTGATTTGAATTTTTCAGTAGCTCTGATCACTCTAAAATTATAGAGCAAGAACATGGCGATAGCTACACCAAAAGTTAGTCCAACTGCTTGCATTACCAAACCGGGATAATTTTTAGCGAACATGGCGTTGAAAACAGCAGAAATACCACCAATGAACAAACCTTCCAGCAATGCATAAAGTGGCGCCAAGAAGCCGGCCCAATTGGGTTTGAACATGATACCAAGGGCAGCAACCAAGCCACCGATCATGCCTACCATTAATAATACTTGCATGCTACCTGCACCTTTTTGTTCGAATACTTGCCAGTTATAAGCAGCACCCGCGATCACCATAAACATTAAGAAACCAAATTTGTTAATCGTACCACGAACGCTCATCACACCTTGATTAGCGGCTTCCATAGAAGCAGTTTTATCAAACATTTTCTCCGTTAAGGTTGGATTACCAGATTTAAAAATTGCCATAGAATTTAATTTTTTACAATTACAAATATACTAAAACTTATTTCGATGCCCTAGTGGCAGTCCTTTATGAAAACTTAAAATTTACGATCGGTAATTATTTTTTAATCCCCGGATAATGATCCACTGTTTCTAAAACGTAGTTCGGATTTTGTTTGATGATCTGAATAAATTTTACCAGCGATGCACTATCGGCAGAACGTTGAAACATCCGATCGTGCGTTAAGATCACTACATTCTTGCGGATATGTTCATTATGTCTTGAGAAGGCACTATCCACGTCGGCTGCTAATTTTTCTGGACTTTGAACGGGGCGTGCATTCGTGTGACTAAAATTCCATTCCACATCCCATCCAATTACATTGAATCCTGCACTATCCAATCGATTCGCTACGGCTCTAACTAAGTGACTGGTCTTAACATGATTTTGCAAAACCCATCCGCCATTACCCGGAAGGCGGATAATTTTTTTAGGCACCGCCAAGCTGTCCTGCGCACGCATAAAATTATTGAAAGCCATATCTGGGTGTTGATAGAAATATATATAGTGTTCCATCGTATGATCGAAACTATGGTTGGCTAGCAGGAATTGCGGGTAGCTGTCTCGGATCATGCCAACGAGTTGTTTCCCATCGCGCTTACGTTGTTGGTGTAAAGCCACCATAAAAAACGTGGCTTTTACCCCTTCAGCCTTACATATATTATAACAGGTAAGGGTGCCGGGTTGGGGACCATCATCGAAAGTGAGGTAAACGTATAATTTATTGCTATCAGCTACAAATGGCTGTTCAGGCGCTTTTGGTCCGCTGCCAGTTTTTGCCAAATAAGCCTCTTTGGCAGAGTCGGCAGCCAGTGAATCTTTATCCGAAACACCCGCTTTACTTGCTGTATTATTACAAGAAATAAAACCGATGATCCCTAATAGACCAATTCCCATCCATCTAAAACCCTTCTGAAAGCGGTTCATATTACTAAAATTATTTAGCTAAGATATAGCAAGGATCATACCCATTTTTGCACAAATTGTTAGGAAACAGATAAATGCACGAGAAAATGCGAAAAATCAGCTTTTAAACATCGTTTTGGGCGTATCTTAGCTTGCTTTTTTGCAAATAAGCAACCATTTGCTGTACGAAAAGTCCTTAAATAATCATGTATTGCTAGCCAAGGCAGCAGTTTAGAATTGTACCTAATGACCAGAAAAGAAGAAGTACTACACGACGTAGTAATCAAGTTTGCCGGAGATAGCGGCGACGGAATGCAGTTAACCGGACAACAGTTTACCAACAACACAGCGATGCTAGGAATTGACCTAGCCACTTTCCCAGATTTCCCTGCGGAAATCCGTGCCCCTATCGGAACATTGGCGGGAGTGAGTGGATTCCAGTTGCACTTTTCGAGCGACAGAATTTACACCCCTGGTGATGACTGTGATGTATTAGTAGCGATGAATGCTGCGGCATTGAAAGCCAATTTAAAGAGCATTAAGAAAGGTGGAAAGATTATTGCGAATATTGATGGATTTGACTCAAGAAACTTAAGGCTGGCTAACTATACCGATGGTGTTAATCCATTAGAAGATGGCAGTTTAGACGGATTTGAATTAACCAAAGTAGACGTAACTAAATTAACGCGTGAGTCGCTGAAAGACTTTACTGACTTGGGTGTTAAGGAGCGTGACCGTGCAAAAAACATGTTTGTACTCGGGTTGATCTACTGGATGTACAATCGTAATCTGGATACTACCAAAGAATTCTTGAAAGAGAAATTTGGTAAGAAGCCAGTGATTTACGAGAGTAATATTAAAGTTTTACAAGCTGGATATAATTATGGTGATACCACTGAGAGTTTCACTACTCGTTATAAAGTAGAGAAGTCAAAGATGGAGCCAGGATTGTACCGCAGCATTATGGGTAATCAGGCATTGAGTTATGGATTAGTAGCAGCGAGCGAAAAAAGCGGATTGCCATTATTCTTAGGCTCTTATCCTATCACTCCAGCAACTGACATTTTACACGAATTAGCTAAATTCAAAAGCTTTGGTGTACGCACATTTCAGGCGGAAGATGAGATCGCCGCAATTTCTTCAGCCATTGGCGCAAGCTATGGTGGAGCATTAGCGATTACAACTACTTCGGGTCCGGGTATGGCATTGAAAGCAGAAGCAATGGGCTTAGCGATGATGTTAGAGATTCCTTTGGTGATCGTAAACATTCAGCGTGGTGGACCATCAACAGGTTTACCAACCAAAACCGAGCAGAGCGATTTGATGCAGGCTTATTATGGTAGAAATGGAGAGTGTCCGATGCCAATTATTGCTTCTTCAACGCCAAGCGATTGTTTTGAAGTAGCGATAGAAGCATGTAGAATTGCATTAGAGCATATGACTCCTGTGATCTTATTGAGCGATGGATATATTGCCAATGGTGCAGAGCCATGGAAGTTCCCAACATCTGCAGACATTAAGCCAATTGAAGTAAAATTCAAGACATCGAAAGACGATGGCGATGCAAAGTATATGCCTTACAAGCGTGATGAAAAATTAGTTCGTCCATGGGCAGTACCCGGCACAGAAGGTTTAGAGCACCGCATTGGCGGATTAGAAAAGCAAGATGTTACAGGTAATGTAAACTACGAGCCAGAGAATCACCAGCACATGATCAAGATTCGCCAGGCGAAAGTTGATAAGGTTGCTGATTATATTCCTGCACAAACCATCGATAGTGGTGCTGAGAAAGGTAAGGTATTGGTATTAGGATGGGGTTCCACTTATGGTGCTATCAAGAGTGCCTGCCAAGAACTGCATGCAGCAGGTGTATCGGTTAGTCACGCACATATTCGTTATGTTCGTCCCTTCCCGAAGAACCTTGGCGAGATCATTAAAAACTTCGACAAAGTATTGATACCAGAAATCAATAACGGTCAGCTCGTAAAAATCATCCGTGATCAATACAATGTTGATGCAATTGCTTTCAATAAAATGATGGGTATTCCAATTACTAAGTCAGAAATTATTGATGAAGTAAACAAACTATTATAATTCCACTGCGAATATTAAGCGAATCAACATAACAGATTCTGTTTTAACAAGAAGCAATCCTGAGTAAGGGTTGCTTCTTTGTTTTAAGGGGATAACTGAGGGTTACAAAGAAATACTAAACTCGAAATCGACAATGCATATATAAAGATTGGTATATTTAAACAGCTTAATTAATTTATTGACCAGCGAAAAATTACTGAAATGAAAAAAATTATAACTCAAAATCTTAAAGTGGGACTTTTCGTTTTTTCGGTACAGTTTTTTGTTGGCTTAATTTTTCTATATAAAAATTTTACTCTAGAAACAGTAATCTGGACAGCACTATTATCGTGTATAACAACTCTCGTCTTCATAATTGTTATCGCATTAGTTCAGGCATTTTATATGAAATCATATAAAGTTTCTTTGAAAAACTTCGATGTAAATCCTACACAATCTGCCACATTTTCGGTTGACAAAACATTGGAAGAAGTATTAGCAATTATTGAAAATGAAATTCCAGAAAAAATAAATTCATACAAATTTAAGTATGACAAAGAACAAAATATTTACAAAGCAAAGACTAGTGCCACCATTCGCTCTTGGGGTGAAATTGTAATTATTAAATTAACTAAAATCGACAATTATAAAATTCAATTATCAGTTCTTAGCAAATCTATATTGAAGACTACTTTAATAGATTATGGCAAAAGTTCTTTAAATATTCAAAAGATCAAATTAGCCTTTGAGAAAATATGATTGTAACATTTTAATCTGTGAAAAAACAATTACTTATGAAACCATTGCCTTCTTTGTTCTTAATCATTTGCTTGTCATTTTTTGTAAGTAGAAGTATTTCGCAAACTAAAATTGACAGCTTAACAATTGAACAGGCGCTATCAAAGTATGCTGTTAAAAACCCAGTATTTTCTCCTGACGGAAAAAAGGCAGTAGTAGTAGTTTCTCAAACGGGGGTGGACAAAGATTTACCTGCTTCACATATTTGGCTGATCGATGTTGCTACAAAAACTATCAGACAATTTAGCAACTCAAAAAAGTCAGAGACAAATCCTAAATGGTCGCCCGATGGAAACCAGCTTGCTTTTCTATCAAACAGAAATGAGGTGAATCAAATTTTTTTGATGGATCTAAACGGAGGCGAAGCCATGCAGTTAACCCAGGCTAAGTCGCCCATCACAGCTTTTGAATGGAATCCGATCAGCAATACAATCGCTTATCTGGCAGAAGAACCAGCTTCTGCAGAGGAAGAAAAACGGAAGGCTGATCAATATGATGAACAGGCAATAAGTGAATCTGCAAAACCAACAAGAGTTTTCATCATTGATGTAAACACCAAACTAGTAAAACAATTCACACATCAAAATTGGGAAGTAGAAGAAATGAAATGGATGCCTTCGGGTGATGCATTACTATTAATTACACAAACTTTACCGCTTGCTGAGATTCCCGTTTACCAGTTGAACTCATTATCATTAATAGACAGTTCTGTAGTAAATATTTCAAGTCCCACTCATTCATTTTGGGGAAATATTCAAATATCCCCAGATGGAAATATGATAGCTTATAATGCGTCACGTGGAGATGGTCCCGATGCAGATGAGCTGTTCCTTCAATCATTGAAAACAGGTGTTGCTAAAAATATTACGGCTAAGAGTATTGACCTTCCCATTCGGACATTCAAATTTATTGATAACAATCATCTGGTTGCTGTTGTACAGAAAGGATTTTCAACAAATTTATTTAGTATTAATGATAACGGAAATGCAACTGAATATCCCATCGATCAAAACATTGGCTCCTTTGATGTAGCCGCAAATGGAACGATTCTTTTTGAAAGTTTTTCTGCCACAAAGCCTAGTGATGTCTGGCTGATGGGTGCAGATAAAAAACCAATGCAGGTCTCACATTTCAATAAAGTATTTGAGGGCATTGCACTTGCAAAACCAAAATTTATTACTTATAAAAGTTTTGATGGACTTCCAATTGAAGCTGCACTTTATAAACCCGCAATAAGTTCGAGCAAACTTTTACCACTGGTGGTATTTATTCACGGCGGTCCAACCAGTGCATTTATTAATGATTATAGCGCATGGGTTCAGTTATTTGTACAGCAAGGGTATGCAGTGTTCTGTCCGAATATTAGAGGCTCTACTGGTTATGGACAAGATTTTCTTATCGCCAACCGGAATGACTGGGGTGGCAATGATTTTAAAGACATCATGTATGGAGTAGATATGCTGATCGCAAAAGAAAAAATTGACAGCAATCGTATGGGTATTTCAGGATGGTCTTACGGTGGTTATATGGCTGAATGGGCGATCACCCAAACCAATCGTTTTAAAGCTGCTATGGCTGGTGCAGGTATTGCAAACCTAGCCAGTGAATTTGGCACGGAAGACAATGCAGCATATGACCATTGGTTCTTTGGTACACCCTACGAGCATCCGGATAATTTTTCAAAACATGCTCCGATTAGTTTTATAAAAAATGCCAAAACACCTACCTTAATCATTCAGGGAGAGAATGATAAAATTGATCCCGTGGGTCAGTCGCAGGAATTGTACAGAGCCCTACGCTATTACAATGTTCCAACAGAATTGGTTTTGTATCCGAACGAACCACACGGATTTAAACAAATAAAACACAATATTGATTTTTATAAAAGGATGATCAATTGGTTTGATAAATATGTTTTGAGCAATTAGGTAAATCAGTTAACATGATACCTATTACAAATTAAGAAAGACTAAGACTATAAAAATTGTACCCTATATTTAAAACTTAAATCAAAAAAATGAAACCAATTTTTTTTCGATTAGTCGTTTCACTCTCAGTTTTATTAACAATTAATGCTTGCTCAAATAAAACTGATAAAATATCAACAGAAAACACATCGTCTTATTTTGTCAACACCGATTCTGGTATACAAACTGGTGGTGTGAAAATTATTTCTATCAATACGCCTAAAGGGAAATTTAATGTTTGGACAAAACGGATTGGTAACAATCCAAAAATGAAAGTATTATTGCTAAATGGCGGCCCCGGTGGCACACATGATTGTTTTGAAGGTTTTGAAAGTTTCTTTCCCAAAGAGGGCATCGAGTTTATATACTACGATCAGCTCGCCTGTGGAAATTCTGACAATCCTAAAGATACCTCACTCTATGATTTACCCCGTTATGTAGAAGAAGTTGAACAGGTTCGCTCAGCCCTACATCTGGACTCAACTAATTTTTATCTGCTCGGCCATTCTTGGGGCGGAATTCTGGCGATGCAGTATGCTTTAAAATACCAACATAATATTAAAGGCCTGATTATTTCAAATATGATGGCAAGCTGTCCTGAATATGGAAAATATGCCAATGATGTATTGGCCAAACAGATGGATCCTGCTGTATTGGATACTATACAAAAGCTTGAGAAAAAGGGAGAATTCCAAAATCCAAAATATATGGAATTGTTGATGAAGAACTATTATTTTAAGCATATTTGTCGTTTGGCTGAATGGCCTGAACCTTTAACAAGAATGTTTAGTAAGTTAAACAATGAACTTTATGTAATCATGCAGGGACCAAGTGAATTTGGCATCGCAGGGAAACTTGCCAACTGGGATGTGAGCAAGGAATTAAAAAACATACATGTTCCAACACTTGTAATTGGTGCAACCTTTGATACAATGGACCCTAAATATATGGAATGGATGAGTAAGCAATTTCCAAAAGGAGAATTTTTACTCTGTCCAAACGGAAGTCATGGTTCCCTATATGATGATCAGCAGACATATATGAATGGTTTGATTAAATTTATTAAAAGTGTAAATTAAAAAGCGGGGTTAGGGATCTTTTTTTTCAGTGATTCTCGTTTGATGATTATTCATTTTGCTAATCATCAAATGAAAATTGCTTAACTTTATCTTTACCTTCTTAACGATCAAATCAATCAACAAATACTGCTATTTATGAAACGCCAAGCCTTACCATTTTTGGTCTCCCTGCTCTTAATTGCCCCTACTTGTTTTATTGCTGCTCAGACTAGCAAGGATCAAGTGAGTGCGCAAAAAATTGCCGCGATTGTGAAACAATTAACCCTCGAAGAAAAAATTGCGATGCTGCATGCAAATGGAATCTTTGGTACTGCTGGTGTACCGCGTTTAAATATACCGGGATTGATGACCGATGATGGGCCTTTAGGTGTTCGTGAAGATGTATTGGAAGGATGGGGTTCGGCAAATTTAAAAACAGACTCTGCTACTTTCTTCCCCAATGGCTCTGCGCTGGCTGCTACCTGGAATCCAACACTCTCTTACAATTATGGTCTTGCTGTAGGCGAAGAAGCCAGAGCTAGAAAGAAATATGTGATGCTGGCTCCTGCTTTTAATATTGCCCGCACACCACTCAATGGCAGAACCTATGAATACTTATCGGAAGATCCTTATTTGAATGCAAGACTAGCTGTTCAATCAGTGAAAGGAATGCAAAGTCAGAATATTGCTGCCTGTGTAAAACACTATGCGCTCAATAACCAAGAAATAGCACGCGGTAGCGTAAGTGTTGAAATAGATGAACGTGCCATGCAAGAAATTTATCTCCCCGCTTTTAAAGCTACCATTATAGAGGGTAATGCATGGACCATTATGAGTGCCTATAATAAATTGCGTGGCGTTTATTGTTCTGAAAATGCATACCTACTTAAAACTATTTTGAAAGAGCAATGGGGTTTTAAAGGAATCGTGATCAGCGACTGGGGCGGTACGCATAGCACTGTGTTGGCAGCTAATAACGGACTGGATCTGGAAATGGGTTCTGCTCCTCCTTATAATACTTATTATTTTGCCGATAAATTGCTCCAAGCAGTAAAGGAAGGCAAAGTAAGCGTAGCTACTATTGATGAGAAAGTAAGTCGCATTTTATGGGTGATGTATCATACTACCATGAGCTCAAATCCGCCAGCAGGTAGTATCAATACAGCAGCACATAGCAAAACCGCATACGATATTGCAGCAGAATCAGTGGTGCTTTTGAAAAATGAAAAAAATATGTTAACACTCAATACAGCAAAAATTAAATCTGTTGCAGTGATTGGTGATAATGCCATCCGTACAAATCACTTAGGTGGATTTGGTGCAGGTGTAAAAGCAAAATATGAAATCACGCCTTTAAAAGGATTAGAAAATAAATTAGATAAAAACACCAGCATCAAATTTGCACAAGGATATCGTGCAATCGTGAAATCAAAAGAAAATGTAAATAAAGTTGAAACCTCAAAGGCAGATCCGGCACTCATTGCAGAAGCTGCAGCTCTGGCTAAATCTTCTGAGTTAACCATTCTATTTGTTGGGGGTAATCGTGATTATGAAAGTGAAAGTAGAGACAGACCAGACCTATCGCTTCCTTTTGGCGAACAACAATTGGTGGATGCAGTACTAGCAGCTAACAGCAATACCATCATTGTTGTGATTGGTGGTGCACCATATGATATCAATCAGATCAAACAACAAAGCAGCACCATCGTATGGAGTTGGTATAATGGTTCTGAAAATGGCAATGCATTGGCTGATGTGTTAACTGGCAAAGTAAATCCATCGGGTAAAATGCCTTTCACTTTTCCGGCCAATTTAAAACAATCTCCTGCACATGCATTGAATGCTTATCCCGGTGATTCTGTGGAAACCTATAAGGAAGGCATCTTGGTTGGATACCGCTGGTTTGATACCAAAAAGATCACTCCTCTCTATCCATTCGGTTATGGTTTGTCATATACTTCATTTGCATATGCTGGATTAAAAACGGATAAGTCAATTTACAAAACCAACGAAACTATTACTGCAACTCTTAGCATTGCCAATACTGGTAATTACTCAGGAAAAGAGATCGTTCAATTATATGTGAGCAAACCCAACTCAACTGTAGCACGTGCTGATAAGGAATTGAAAGCATTTACTAAAGTACTGGTGAATAAGGGAGGCAAAGCAGAAGTAACCCTAACTATCCCAGTAAAAGACTTGGCTTACTACGATACCAAAACATCAAAATGGATCGTAGAACCTGGTGTGTATAAAATATTGGTAGGCGGTTCATCAGCTAAGATCAATCAAACTGCTACAGTAACTATTCAATAGTTGTGGTAGTTTGAACTTATTCGAGCTTGTATTGTTTTATAAGCATGATTAAGACATTTTTATCCGCTCGTTGGGAAAATATAATCATGGCAAACTATGCGGTAGATCCGGATCTACTGAAACCTTATTTGCCAAAAGGTGTTGAATTAGATTTTTACAATAATAAAACCTACGTTAGCCTCGTAGGTTTTATGTTTAAAAAGACTAGCCTGTTTCAGATTCCCATTCCATTTCTGGGGACTTTTGAAGAAGTTAATCTGCGTTTTTATGTAAAGAGAATAGAAGGGAATACGATAAAAAGAGGGGTTGTATTTATCAATGAAACGGTTCCTTTTAAAATCGTAGCATGGATGGCTAATAAATTATATAAAGAACACTATACTGTAATTCCTACTAAAAATTTGATTGACATTACTGGCCCAACAAACAAAGTTCAATTCGATTGGAAGACCCATCATAAATGGAATCATATCTCCGTAACCACTGCCAAAGAGAGAGAGAACATGATTGAAGGAAGTATAGAGGAATTTATTTTTGAACATTATTATGGTTATACAAAAATAAATAGCAGTGCTACGGAGGAATATAGAGTTAACCATCCTAGTTGGAAGGTCAATCAAGTGATCGATCATTCGATTGATTGCGATTTTACTGCTATGTATGGAAAGGATTTTGCATCCCTCAATAATCAAACAGCAGATTCTGTAATTTTTGCAGAAGGATCAGCTGTTACAATTGATTGGAAGAGAACTAAGTTTTAATCTGCAAAATCCTCCTCGATATCCTTGGTAGCAAAAGTCCAGTATACCCACATTAAAAAAGTAAGCAGGATAGCAATTCTTGAATAATACAATGCAATGATTGCAGTGAGTGCATAAGCTAGAATTCCAATAACCTGCCCCCGGATCATGCCATGAAACCAAGGTATACTCTTCGCTTGATTCAATAAGAGTTTTTTATTTCTGAGAATACAGAGATTTAAAAACAACATGGTCAATGAAATACTACCTGTGAATCCTGCATAAAAAGCCACAGCTGTATTTTCTGCAGGCGTTCCAATAAATATACCTACTGTTTTGGTTGGATAGGGAAAGAGCACTACAACCAATAGTACCAATCCATTCATTAAAATGATCCAATGATTGGCGGCTCTTAATTGTTTGAAGATCTTATTATGTCCCATCCAAATCAATAACACTGTTGCAAATGAGTTGAAATAGGAAAAGTATTCCGGCCAACGCTCCAGAATTTTCTCCCACAAGTTTTCATTAGTTGCTCCAGCATATTCCTTTATGCCAATTTCTAATGCTAACAAAGTAATGGCTACGGCGAAAATCCCATCACTGAATGCTTCTAAACGACCAGTTTGTTTTTCCATCTTTAAACTATTTGACAGTCCAATTTAATGATTTAATATTACGGAAATAATTAATTAAGAAGCTATGTCTAGAAGCCTATTTTTAAGTCTATTTTTATGCTTAAGCATCTACAGTTTTGCTCAGAATACTACCCTGCTCATCAACAACGTTCAGATCTTTAATGGCAAGGATGAAAAAACCATAACAGGTAATGTGCTTATTGTAAATAACCTAATTAGTAAAATATCTACAAGTCCAATTGCGACCGACAAAAGCGGCAATACAAAGATCATTGATGGCAAAGGCAAGTTCCTCATGCCTGGCCTAATAGATGCACATACACATGTAATGATGGAATCTTTGGGTATGTCTGAACTGATGTATAGTGATATTGAATTTGTTACTGCCAATGCTATTAAATCGGTTGAGAAAGATTTGATGCAAGGCTTTACCACATTCAGAGACTTAGCTGGTCCTGCCATGGGGATTCAAAAAGCAATTGATAAAGGATTAATTGTTGGACCCAGGATTTATCCTGCTGGTGCCATGATTTCTCAAACTGCAGGGCACGGAGATTTTCTTTTACCTAACGCAGTTCCAAGAGATGCAGGTGCCATTCTTGATTTTAGTGAGCGATTTAATTTCGGCATTATTGCTGACGGAGCAGATCAAGTAATCAAACGTGTACGCGAACAATTGCGAATGGGTGCCACGCAAATTAAATTAGCAGCAGGCGGTGGTGTTTCTTCGAATTACGACCCACTGGATGTTTCACAATTCACCGAGGAAGAAATGAGAGCAGCCGTTATTGCTGCAGAAAACTGGGGGACCTATGTGACAGTACACGCCTATACACCAAGAGCTATACAAACTGCTCTCCGTGCGGGAGTAACTTGCATAGATCATGCTCAATTGATAGATGATGCCACTGCAAAAATGCTTGCTGATAAAAAAGCCTGGCTAAGCTTACAACCATTTCTGGATGATGGTGAAAGCGCCTATGCTGAAGGAACTCCTAATCGTATTAAACAACAAACAATGATGCGTGGTACCGATAGCGCTTACCTATTTGCTAAAAAATATAATATTAAAACTGCATGGGGAACTGATTGCTTGTTTCAACCTAAACACGCATTGAACAGAGCGGGCGACTTAGTGAAATTACTTCGCTGGTACACAGCTTTCGAGATTTTAAAAATGGCTACCTCGACCAATGCACAATTATTGACTATGAGCGGCCCTCGTAATCCTTATCCTAAAAAATTAGGCGTTATTGAAGAAGGTGCATATGCCGATCTATTATTGGTTGATGGCAATCCGCTGGTTGATATTAAAATATTGACTGATTATGACAAAAGCCTTTTGCTGATTATGAAAGATGGTAAAGTGTATAAGAATACAATTAAGTAAATTTAATTCATTATTCCAATATGGCAGCACAACAACCAACTACTCGCAGACTTGTTATTTTCAGTTCTATCATAGTGGCCATTATTGCCATTTTAAGTATCATAAATTATTCCATCAGTCAAACGCTTAGCTGGTCGCTCTACCCCATTGGAGCACTCTTGATGATCTGGGCAACTTTCGCGCCCACTGATTTGCCAGGTTACAGATTGTTGGGTTCGTTTATTGGTTTTAGTTTTTCTGTATTTCCATTCTTGTATTTGATTGCAATTCTTAGTGGTGATGGTAAATGGTTTTGGCCATTGGCAGTTCCACTGGCACTAAGCCTGATAGTAACAGCTGGTATTTTCTTATTCGTGTTTTTACAGCTTAAAAACAAATGGTATACTGGTGCCGCTGCCTTTTTTTTATTTGGAGTGTTACTCAATTATATGGTGGGAGAAATCATTAAACGTTATTTAGATGACCAAAATATTCAAGGTGAAATTTATAATCGCGCAACCCTATATAGCTTCTTACTTGCTTCCTTTTTATTTGCTTTGATAGGTTATAATAGACGTCCAAAAAAAATAAATGATTAGTGCTCAATAAATAAACCACGACGTATACCGCCACGAGATAAAAAATCATTATACACTATAACATTCCTTTAAGGTTACTTTATTTGGGTTGCTGCTATTAAGGCTAAATAGCTTTATGCAAAACCATTTAAGAAACTTCATCGCATGTTCCGTTGCTTTTGTTTTGTTTGGTTGCAGTTCTGGAGGAAATAAAAGCGAAAATAGGGCGGTCACCGCCGACACAAGTAGTAATAGTTATATTTCTTCATCAGCTGCTGTAGAAACTAAAATGGAGGGACGTAAATTTATTCGAACGGCTGATCTTAAATTCAGGGTGAAAAATGTGATTCAGTCAACCTATGAGATTGAAAACATCACTGCCCGTATGCATGGATTTGTAACGCATACGCATCTTTCAAGCGATGTTGAAAATGTTGATCGCTCAGAAATAAGTTCTGATAGCTCCTTGGTTTCTACTACCTATCGGGTGATCAACACTATCAGTATTAGGGTACCCAATACATTACTGGATAGTACACTAAAAGAGATTGCTAAACAGGTTGTATTCCTTGACTATCGAACCATTGATGCAGAAGATGTGCAATTGCAAATACTTGCCAATCAACTTACCGAAAAACGAAATGAGCATTTTCAAAAAAGAGTCATGGCATCCGGAAATGATAGCAGTAAAAAACATGCTAATTTATCTGCCGAAGAAAGTTTGCTGATAACGCAGGAACAAAAAGATAACGCGCAACTCGATAACCTCAAGCTGAACGATCAGATCAATTATAGCAGTATCAGTTTATCTCTCTATCAAAATCAAACTATTCAAAGAGAAATGGTTTCGAATAATAATACCAGTGCTTTTGAACCTGGCTTTTTCTATAAACTCTGGGACGCAATTAAGATGGGATGGAATGCAATGACTTCCCTTCTTCTTTCACTCACTAAAATTTGGGCATTTATTCTGGTAGCACTGGTAGCTTATTTCGGATGGAAGGCTTTTTGGTCAAATAAAAAATAAAATAAAAACCCCATCTCAATAATTCGAGATGGGGTTAGTTTTCCTAGGAATAATTTCTGCTTATCAGGTCCTACTGCTAAAGTCCCAATAAATCAAATAACGCTTTATCCATTTGTGGCAACACTTCGCACTTGTTATCGAAGTGCATGGTTGCGGTTTTGCTTGCATCAAACTTTGGCCATATGGGTAAGCCTTTATGGTTTGGATTTCCGGAGCGTGCAAAATTGATCCATGCATCGCTCACTTTCTTAGCTAATTCTATTGCTTCTTTGGTACCACCAGTCATTTCTTCGCATTTTTCGATATTGAAAAACGCAAAAGGAATTTCCATACAATGCACGGCTTTGAATTTGCCATCTAGTACGGGCGACTGCCAGGTAAATAAATACATATACACCGCTGCTGCATTCAATGCTGCCTTATCTTTCGCCTGACGAACTGCACCCGGACGGAACATTACATCTACATCCATCAAATCAGATGGTTTGGTATCGTTAGGGTAAGTTTTCTGAACTGCTGCGATATATGCATCTGTTTTATCTTTCTGCTGACTCTTTATGAATCCTACCACTTGCTCTTTAGTT
>SESF01001201.1_pt1 | contig 22307 bp, 23 predicted proteins | sample 3171521 | NCBI WGS metagenome assembly SESF01 (sample SAMN10866945, study PRJNA518727) | freshwater metagenome | biome: subpolar coniferous forest; feature: holomictic lake; material: water; isolation source: holomictic Lake 227, 6 m and 8 m depth | place: Canada: near Kenora, Ontario | collected...
GGTGCTGGCTCAACGCGGTGGCCGAGGCGGGTTCCCTGCTCGTCCTCCTGCAGGACCGCGCCGCCTTCGATCGTGCGCTCGCCGGGGTCGAGGCGGCGGGCGAGGGCGACCCGCGTTACGCTCCCGAGAACGAGGTGGCGCGGCGGATGGCCCGGGAACTCCGGGCGCAGGCGCCCCGGCTCTTCTGACGAGGACACCAAGGAGACCACATGGCGGACACGATCGAGCTGGGCAAGGCGAAGGGCGGGATGGCGCAGGCGATGGTGTGGATGCTCGTGCTCTCCCTGCTCCTCTTCTGGATCCCGGTGCTGGGGATGCTCATCGCGGGGATGGTGGGCGGCCGGAAGGCGGGCAGCCTCGGGTCGGCGCTCGGCGCCGCGCTCCTGCCCGCGCTCGTGGTGGCGGTGGTGATGTTCTTCATGGCCACCGCGCTCACCGGGATGCCGATCCTGGGCGTCGTGGCGGGATTCGGCGGCGGGGTCCTCGTGGTGGCGAACGTGGTGCCGCTGCTCGCCGGGGCGGTCGTCGGGGGGATCCTGGCGCGATGACCGGGCCGAAGCTGGGGACGCTGGCGGTTCACGCGGGCGAGGGGGAGACCCTGGCCGTCCCGTCCACGACCACGCCCGTCTACCAGGCGACCACCTACCGCTTCGACACGGCCGCCGACGCGGCCGCGTACCTCGAGGCGCCGGAGGGCCGCTGGCTCTACTCCCGGCTCGAGAACCCGACGGTGATCGCCGCCGAGCGGAAGATCGCCGCGCTGGAGGGGGCCGAGGGGGCCGCCTGCTTCGCCTCCGGGATGGCGGCCATGACCGCGGCGCTCCAGGCCTCGCTCCGCGCCGGCGACGCGCTGCTCCTCTGCGACACGCTCTACGGTCAGACGACGCGCCTCGCGCGCGACGTGCTGGAGCGCTTCGGCGTCGAGATCCGCCCCGTCCCGTTCGAAGGGCTTGCGGCGGCGGTGGCGGCAGCCCCGACGAACGCCCGCGCGCTCGTCTTCGAGACCCCCACCAACCCCACGCTCCGGGTGGCCGACATCCCCGCGGTCGCCGCCGCCTGCCGAGCGCGGTCCATCCGCAGCGTCCTCGACGCCACCTTCGCCTCCCCGATCAACCTCCGCGCGCTGCCCATGGGCGTGGACCTGGTGGTCCACAGCACCACCAAGTTCCTCAATGGCCACTCCGATCACCTGGGCGGCGCGGTGGCCGGCGCGCGCTCCCTCCTCGACGGAGTGCTGGCGATGCGTCGCACCACCGGCGGCAACATGGACGCGGCAGCCGCCTACGACCTGCTGCGCGGCATGAAGACGCTGGAGGTTCGCGTGCTGCGCCAGAACGACACCGCGCTGCGGGTGGCGCAGTCGCTCGAGGGGCACCCGCGGGTGGAGCAGGTGATGTACCCGTTCCTCGCCAGCCATGCCGACCACGCGCTCGCCCGGCGGTTGCTGCGCGGCGGCGGCGGGGTCCTCTCCTTCACGGTCCGTGGAGGCTACGAGGCGGTGGCCCGGGTGCACGACGCGCTTCGGCTGGTGGCCCGCGCCAGCTCGCTCGGGGGCGTCGAGAGCCTGGCCTCCATCCCCGTCATCTCCTCCCACCGCAACGCCACGGACGCCGAGCTCCGGGCCCAGGGCATCGGCCGGGGCACGCTGCGGGTGTCGGTCGGCCTCGAGGATCCGGAGGACCTGGTCGAGGACCTCCTGCAGGCCCTGGAGCGGGCGTGATCGGGCGCACCGGAGCCCGGCGCCTCGCGCCCCTGCTCCTCGCCGTCGCCGCCGGCTGCGTCCGGGCCCCACCCCCCGACCTGTCCCGCAACCCCGCCTACCTGCTCGCCCAGGTGAGGCGCGCGCAGGCGCGGGTCGCCTCCTGCAGCGGGTCGGCCCGCCTCTCCCTCTCCGGGCTCGAGGTGGGAGGCTCGCTCGACGCCTGGGTCGCCGCCGAGACGTCGGGCCGGCTGCGGGTGGACCTCTTCGACTTCTTCGGAAACCCGGCCGCGACGCTCGTGGCCAGCGGCGGGCGATTCGCCCTCCTCGACCTGCGGGAGGGGGTGCTCTACCGCGGGGAAGATCGCCCGGAGGTGCTCTCCCGCATCGTCTCGGTCCCGCTCGGCACGCGGGATCTGGCGCGCGTTCTCTGCGGGAGCGTCGCGATCCTCGAGGGCCAGCCGGTGACCGCCGAGCCCGGCGACGGCGCCGTCCTCCTGGAGATCGCCGGGCCGGCCGGGCGGCAGGTGCTGGCGGTGGAGGAGGAGGCCTCGATCCGGAGGGCGAGCTTCCTCCCCGGTCCGGGGGGCGGGAAGGGCTGGCAGGCCGAGTTCTCCGTCTTCCGCCACCCATCCGGCGTGCGCTTCCCGACCGAGGTGGGGCTCACCGGGGGGGGCGCGGGGCTCTCCCTCCGCTGGACGGACGACCTCCAGGTGAACGTCGCCATCGACGGCGGACTTTTCCTGCTCGAGGCGCCCGGCGGCGTGCGGGTGATCGAGCTCGGCCCGGACACGTCCGTACCCGCGCTGGGCCTGCCGATCCGTCCCGCAACTCCCGCGCGGTCGTGAGCCGCGGCCGCACTCGATCGCGCGCCCCGGGCGGTTCGGCTTGAATCCCCCAGGAAATCGGCTAGCTTTGCCCCTCCCCGGGCCCCGGAAAGGCGCACCGCCGTGAACATGGAACTCCTCTCGATCCTGAAGACCGGCGGCGTCGCGATGTGGCTCATCGCGTTCTTCTCGGTCCTCGCGGTGGCCGTCGCGGTCGAGCGGGTGCTGGCGCTGTGGCGGTTCACCGACAAGGCCCGCAGCCTCGCCGACGCCGTCACCCGGTCGCTGCTCCGGGGCGACGTGGAGGACGCGCGCGCCCAGGCCGAGCGCTCCACGTCCGCGGCCGCCGAGGTCTTCCTGGCGGCGCTCGTCCCCAACCCTCCCGGCAAGCGTCCCCCCACCGAGGCCCGGATCGAGGCGGCGGTGGAGCGGCAGCGGCAGGAGGCCAACCAGAAGATCCGGGCCCGGCTCTGGATCCTCGGGACCATCGGCGCCACCGCCCCCTTCATCGGCCTGTTCGGCACCGTGGTCGGCATCATGCGCGCCTTCCACCAGATGGGGGTGACCGGCCAGGGCGGCTTCAGCGTGGTGGCCGCGGGGATCTCCGAGGCCCTCATCACCACGGCGGGCGGCATCGCCGTGGCCATCGAGGCGGTCATCGTCTACAACATGCTGAACGTCCTCGCCGGCCGTCTGCAGCTCCAGCTGAAGCTCCTCACCGAGGAGTTCCTGGAGATCGTGAAGGAAGTCCGGTCCAGCCCGGTGGGGTCGCAGGAGTCCTGACATGTCGATGAGCACACCGGACGACGACGGCGGGGAAGGCACCGGCGGAGGCATCTTCGCCGAGATCAACATCACGCCCCTCACCGACATCTTCCTCGTCCTCCTCATCATCTTCATGGTGACCACCACGGCCATCGCCGAGGCCGGCGGCCAGAACGGCGGCATCAAGGTCAGCCTTCCCAAGGGCGGTCAGGCCAACGCGGTGAAGGAGGTCCACGACCTCGCCATCGCCGTGCTCTCGGATGGGCGGGTGGTGGTGCAGGGCAAGGTGGTCGAGCCGGCCGAGCTGAAGAGGGTGCTCGAGAAGGCTCGGGCGGAGAACCCGGAGACGCTCGTGCTCGTGCAGGCCGACGAGGGCGTGACCCACGGCCGCGTGGTGGCCGTGATGGACATGGCCCGGCGCGAGGGGCTGCCCCGCCTCGCCATCGCGACGCGGGCCGACGGCCAGTAGGCCGCGCGTGGCCGGTCCGATCCGAAAAAAGCTGGGGGAGCTCCTGGTCGAGGCCGGGGTGATCGACGCCACGCAGCTCCATTCGGCGCTCGGCCACCAGCGTCGATGGGGCGGGCGCATCGGCCAGGCCATCGTCGATCTCAAGATGGCCACCGAGGAGCAGATCCTCGCCACGCTCGCGGCCAAGCTGGCGTACGCGCGCATCCCGCTGCGCTCCATCGAGGAAGGCCCGAGGCTCGCCCTGGCGCTCCACCTCGTTCCCCATGATTTCGCCGAGCGGAACCAGGTCCTGGCCTACGCGGCCGATCCGGTCTCGCTCTGGGTGGCCATGGCCGATCCCACCAACGTGAGCGTGATCGACGAGCTCGCCTTCCGGACCGGGCGGAAGTTGCGGATCGGCATCGCCGGCGACCGGGAGATCGAGGAGGCCATCCGGCGCCACTACCAGGCCGAACCCATGGGCATGGAGGCGATCGCGTTCGAGGAGCTCGATCCCGGTCCCGTGGAGATGGTCGGTCCGCTCGACGCGCTCCACGACCACGGGGTCGACGCCTACTTCGTCCGGACCGGGCCGCCCACGACTCCGCCCCCCGCCAGGGCGGTTCCGGTCGGGTCGCGGGTCGAGTCCGTCCTCGAAGGGCTCGAGCGCATCGGGGGGACCCCGGGTTGCCCATCCGAGGCGGCGCACCTGTCCCGCTTCGCCGCGGCGCTGGTCCGCGTCCTCGTGAAGAAGGGGCTGGTGGGCGAGGAGGAACTGGCCCAGGCCTTCGCCGAGGCGAAGCGTCCAACGCCGAGGCGGTGAGCGGTGCCGGGGCGGTGAGCGTCGCGCGTCATCGTGTAGGTCCCGCGCATCTGGCCGACCTGCGTGGGCAGGACGCAGAAGCTCGTGTACTCGAACGACTCCCCGGGAGCGAGGTGCGGCTGCTTTCCGAGGGCGTCGACGATGATCCAGTGCTCGTGCCAAGATGGTCCCATGCCCCTCGAGCCCCGGCTCCGCGAGATCCTCGGGGAGGTGCGCGACGCCGGAGGCCGCGTGGTGGCCCTCACCGGCGCGGGCATCTCCGCCGAGAGCGGGATCCCCACCTTCCGCGGCCGCGACGGCTTCTGGGTCGTCGGTTCCCGCAACTACATGCCGCAGGAGATGGCGACCCACGCCATGTTCCTCATGGAGCCGGAGGAGGTGTGGCGCTGGTACCTCCATCGCTTCGGCGTGGTCCGTCATGCGGCGCCGAACGCCGGGCACGAGGCGCTCGTGCGGCTGGAGCGGGCCCTCGGCGAGCGCTTCACGCTGGTCACGCAGAACATCGACGGCCTGCACCGGCGCGCCGGGGCCTCCGACGAGCGCACCCACTGCATCCACGGGGACGCGGCCTGGGTTCGCTGCGCCCACGACTGCGGCGTGGGGCTCCTGCCGCACCCCGCGCACCTCGCCGCCCGGGACGGGCGCGCGCCCCTCTCTCCGGCGGAGCGGGAGGAGCTCACCTGCCCCCGCTGCAGGGGCTGGCTGCGCCCCCACGTGCTCTGGTTCGACGAGTGCTACGACGAGGAGAACTACCGCTTCGACTCGACGCTGCGCGCCGCGCGCGAGGCCGACCTGCTGCTCGTGGTCGGGACGAGCGGGGCCACGAACCTCCCCGTGCGCGTGGGGCAGCTCTGCTTCACGGGCGGTGCGGCCCTGGTGGACGTGAACCCGGAGGAGAACCCGTTCTCCGAGCTGGCGGAGCGGAGCCGGCGCGGGTTCTTCGCCCGCGGCTCGGCCACGGCGCGGCTCCCGGAGATCGTCGAGGCGCTGGTGGGGGAGCGGGCGCTCAGCTGAGGACGATCCGGGCGATCTCCGGAGGACTGCCGAGACGCAGGGGCGGGCCCCAGTAGCCGGTGCCCCGCGAGACGAAGATCTGGGAGCCGTTGACGCCCTCCACCCCGTACAGTCCATGAAGGTAGGGGTAGACGAGCGCCGTGGCGAGGGTGAAGGGGAAGATCTGTCCGCCGTGGGTGTGGCCCGAGACCTGGAGCTCCACGCCGGCCCGGGCGCCCTCCTCCACGCCCCGCGGCTGGTGCGCGAGCAGCACGAGAGCCCGCTCGGGATCGCGCCCGGTGAGCGCCGCGGCCAGATCGGGGCCGTGCCCGGGGGCCATCCCCGCCGAGCGCCAGTCGTCGATGCCCGCGAGGTCGATGGAGGCGCCCCGGTCGCCGATCTCCACCCGCTCGTTGCGCAGCACCCGGATCCCCAGGCGGGAGAGGTGCGCCATCCACGCGGGCGCCCCCGAGTAGTACTCGTGGTTGCCGGTGACGAAGAAGACGCCGTGGCGAGCCTTCAGGCCGGCGAGCGGGGCCACCGCCTCCTCGAGCATCCGGACGCTTCCGTCCACCAGGTCGCCGGTGATGGCCACCAGGTCGGGGCGGAGCCGGTTCGTGGCCTCGACCACGCGCCGGACCTCCCGCTCGCCGATGGTTCGCCCCACGTGCAGGTCGCTGATCTGGGCGATGGTGAGTCCGGAGAGCTGCCGCGGGAGGCGCGCCAGCCGAACCGGGACCTCGTGGATCTCCGGCGCGCCCATGGCGCTCGAGACGGCGAAGGCGGTGGCGCTGCCGGCGGCCAGCACCGCGCCCCCCGCCACCGCGCGGGCGATGAGCTGCCGCCGCGCCGGATCGGTCGGGGTCTCGGGGGCGTTCCGGAGCCAGTCGGCGAGGGAGGTGATGCCGGAGACGGCCAGCCGGGTGAGGTCTACGACGACGAGGGACGAGAGGAGCAGGAAGGCCACCCCCATCCAGAGCATGGCGCCGAAGACGAAGTTGTTCTCCAGCGCACCGGAGCGGGCCCGCATCGCCACGAAGGCCATCGGGACGGCCACCGCGGCGGCGACGATCCCCACCGTGAGCAGCCGGCGCCAGGGCTCGGCCACGGCGGTGTCCCGGACCAGCCGCGTCCAGATGTAGAAGTGCATGCTCCCCACGACGGCGAGAGCGATGACGAAGAAGAGGACGAAGGAGAGCAGGGGGCGGGTCATGCGGGGGGAGAACCGGGCGGCCCGGTCCAGGATTCCGAGATAACCGGCCGGGCGGCGCCGCGCCGCTCGCCGCGCTAGATCCCCGCCACCATGGAAAGAACCTTCTTCGTGCTGGGCGCCCTCTCGGCCTGCATCTCCGTCGGGACCGGGGCATTCGGCGCCCACGGCCTGCGGGCGCGCGTGACGCCGGAGATGGCGGCGGTCTTCGACACCGGCGCCCGCTACCAGATGTACCACGCGCTCGCGCTCATCGCGGCGGCGTGGGCGGCCGCGCGCTGGCCCGGCCCGGCGATCACGTGGGCCGGCTGGCTCTTCGTGGCCGGCACGGTCCTCTTCTCGGGGAGCCTCTACGCGCTCGTGCTCACCGGCGTGAAGGGGCTCGGCGCGATCACGCCCGTGGGCGGGCTGCTCTTCCTGGCCGGCTGGATCGCGCTGGCCTGGGGCGCGCTGCGGTCGTAGCGCGAACCCGCGCTAACCCCGCTCGACAGGCAGCCCGGCGTCCGTCCAGGCCACGAGCCCGCCTTCGAGGTTGTAGGCCTTCTCGCAGCCGCGCTGCGCCGCGGCCGCCGCTGCCGTCAGGCTGCGGATCCCGTGGGCGCACACGAAGATGGCCCGCGCCCGCCCTGGGCGCAGCCCGCCCAGCGGATCGCGGAGCAGCGAACCCAGCGGCACGTGGCGAGCGCCCGGGATGTGGCCCGAGGCCCACTCCTCCGGCTCCCGCACATCCACGAGGTCGATGTCGTCGTTGGCGAGGAGGTGGACGGCCTCCTCCGGACTGATGCGATGCACCTGCATGGCGGGATGCTTAACCGGCCCGGCTCCGCACCTCTCGCGAAACTGCTCCCGGGAAGGTCTTCCGGGCTAGACTGTGCCCGCTCATGAGCCAGCCATCCCAGGGGCGCTTCCCCTCGCAGATCCGGTACCTGGCCTGGAACGAGGGGTGCGAGCGCTTCTCGTTCTACGGGATGACCTCCATCCTCACCATTTACATGGTGAAGTTCCTGGGCGTCCGGGAACCCGACGCGGAGGCGAACTACCACTTCTTCGTCTTCGCCGTGTACCTGACGCCGCTCGTCGGCGCCTGGATCGCCGACCGGTACCTGGGACGCTACCGGGTCATCCTCTGGCTCTCGCTGGGCTACGTCTTCGGCCACGCCGCCATCGCCATCTGGGACACGCCGACCGGGCTCGTGCTCGGCCTCGCGCTCATCGCCATCGGGGCGGGCGGGATCAAGCCCACCGCGGCCGCCTACGTGGGCGACCAGTTCGACGCCAGGAACCAGCACCTGCTCGAGAAGGTCTACGACCTCTACTACTGGATGATCAACCTGGGCTCCTTCACGTCCATGCTCGTCATCCCGGAGCTGCTCGCCCGCTTCGGCCCGTGGGTGGCCTTCTCGGTGCCGGGCGTCCTCATGCTCTTCGCGCTCGCCATCTTCTGGCGCGGGCGCCGGCTCTACGTGAACGTGCCGCCCACCGGCCCCAACCCGAACGGCTTCTTCCGGGTGGTGGGGCTGGCGCTCCAGAAGCTCGGGACGAGCCGGCCCGGCGAGCACTGGCTCGACACCGCGCGCGCCCAGTTCCCGGCCGAGGCGGTGGAGGGGGCCAAGGCGGTCTTCCGGATCGTCGGGGTCTTCGCCCCCATCGCCGCCTTCTGGTCCCTCTTCTTCCAGTACGGTTCGTCCTGGGTGCTGCAGGCGGAACGGATGAACCGGGAGGTTCTCGGCTACACCGTGAAGGCCTCGCAGATGGGCTCCTTGAACGCCATCTTCGTGCTCACCACCATCCCGATCTTCTCGGGGCTCGTCTACCCGGCGCTGCAGCGGCGCGGCGTGCGCACGCTGGCGCTCCAGAAGATGCAGATCGGGATGTTCGTCACCGTGCTCTCCTTCCTCTGGGTGATGGGGGTGCAGGTGGCCCTCGACGCCGGACTCGCTCCCCATGTCCTCTGGCAGGTGCCGGCCTACCTCTTCCTCTCCATCGGCGAGGTGCTCGTCTCGGTGACGGCGCTCGAGTTCGCCTACACCCAGGCGCCGCCCGCGATGAAGAGCGTCATCATGAGCCTCTGGTACGTGACCATCGCGGCCGGGAGCCTCCTCACCGCCGCGGTGGCCAAGCTGAACCGCTTCAAGGGGATCTGGTACTTCGCCTTCTTCGCCACCCTCATGCTCGGGGGCGCGCTGGCCTTCTCCTGGGTGGCGCGCCGCTATCGCCCCACGGTCGTCCCGCTGGCGCCCGGCCCCGCGCCGGAGGGGGCACCGTGAGCGCCCCGGCCGCGACGGCAGGCGTGAAGGAGCGCTTCCCGCCGCAGATCTCCTACATCATGGCCAGCGAGGGGGCGGAGCGCTTCTCGTTCTACGGGATGCGCAACATCCTCGTCATCTACATGGTGCAGTACCTTCTGGTCTCGGCCGCGGACTCGAAGGCCAGCTACCACTATTTCGTGATGGCGAACTACCTCATGCCGCTCGTCGGCGGGTGGCTCGCCGACCGGTTCCTGGGGCGCTACAAGGTCATCCTCTTCCTGTCGTTCGGATACGTGGTCGGGAACCTGGTGATCGCCGCCGTGCCCACCAGGATGGGGCTTCTCGCCGGTTGCGCCCTCATCGCCATCGGGGCGGGCGGCATCAAGCCCTGCGTCTCGGCCTTCGTGGGGGACCAGTTCCGCCCGGACCAGAAGGGGCTCCTGCAGAAGGTCTACGGCCTCTTCTACTGGATGGTGAACCTGGGCAGCGCCACCGCCTCGCTCCTCATCCCGTTCATGCTCAAGCGGTACGGCCCCGCGGTGGCGTTCGGCATCCCGGCCGTGCTCATGGTGCTGGCGCTCGTCCTCTTCGTGGCCGGCCGCCGCAAGTACGTGTACGTGCCCCCCACCGGACCGAACGCGCACTCCTTCGTGAAGGTGGTGGCCTCCGCGATCCGCCGGCGCCGGGAGCGAACGGGCGGCGACGACTGGCTCGCGCCGGCCATCGCCGATCACCCGGCGGAGGCCGTGGACGGCGCCCGTGCCGTGGTGCGGGTCTCGGCCGTCTTCGCGATGGTGGCCGGCTTCTGGGCGCTCTTCGACCAGAAGGGCGCCTCCTTCATCCTCCAGGCCAAGCAGATGAACCTGGACGTGGCGAGCTTCGACTTCCTGGGCATGAAGCTGGGCGGCTTCCGGCTCGCCGAATCCCAGATGAACGCCGTGAACCCGTTCCTGGTGCTCCTGATCGTCCCGCTCTTCCAGGGGGTGGTCTACCCGGGCCTCGTGCGGATGGGGATGAAGGTCACGGCCCTGGGGCGGATGAGCGTGGGGATGTTCCTCACCATGTTCTCGTTCGTCGTCATGGCCGGCATCCAGGCCGTCATCGACGGCGGGGCGCGGCCGCACGTCTTCTGGCAGGTCGTCCCCATCCTGATATTAACTGTGGGTGAAGTGATGATCTCGGTGACCGGGCTCGAGTTCGCCTTCACCCAGGCGCCCAGGACGATGAAGAGCACGGTGATGAGCTTCTGGCTGCTCACCTCGGCCATCGGGAACTTCGTGGCCGCGGTGGTCTCCCAGTGGAACCGGTTCCACGGCGCGGCCTACTTCCTCTTCTTCGCGGGGCTCATGCTCCTGTGCGCGGTGGGATTCGTGCTGCTCGCGAGACGGTACCGGCCGGTGGCGTCGGTCGTGGGGGGGTAGGGGCGGTCACACGCTGGGGAAGATGGGCTTCGCGCCGGCATCGTCCGGGTCGAGGATGGCTCGGCGATGGACGTGGCGGCGCACGTTGACGCCGCGGAGTGGGCGATGGACGGGGGAGACCTCGCGGCATGAGCCCGATGCTCCGCTCGATCGTCGCTGGCCGATGCCGACGGGCCGTTCGTGGAGCGGCATGTCTTGCACCGGGCCCGGGCGGGAGCGCTGCGCGAGGACCCGGCCACGAACCGAGGCGAGGGGCGACTCCGGGTTTCACTGGTCGTGACAGGCCAGAAGGGTCCGCGCGGCGGACATCGGCCATTTGGGGCGTGTCCACTCGGAGTGCACCGAAAGTACTTGACGTACTCCGGGGCGGATTCCGTTCCGGCGATGCGGTCCCTGCGGAATGGGCCTTTCCGCTGCGCCAGCGCCCCGTGCGCGTGCGTCGATGGCCTCCGGCGAGGGTCGAGAGGTTTGCGGGCGAAATCGCCCCAGCGGCCGTCCCTGCTCGTTTCCGGAGGCCCCGAAATCGCGTGAGAGAGTGGATGTCATGAACGACACCGCACTCCAGGAAGCCCGTGACTTCTCCGGACGACTCGCCGGTCTGCTCCGGCGCGAGCACTCCGCCCTCGTCGACTTCCTCCACCGCGAGCTCCGTCTCTCCCGCGGTGCCGCCCACTACCGGAAGGTGGCGGCTCGCCTGGTCCGCCGATTCTTCGGCCTCTCCAGCATGGAAGCACGGGCCCTCGCCGCCGAGCTCGACCCGGAGGTGCTGCGGCAGAGGACGGTGGTGAGGGTGTTCGCCCCGGGTCACACGAGTTCAGATGAACCGGGCCACGTGATTTCAGGGGGTTGCGCGGTTCACACGAATGAACTCGAGCTCCGGATGCCCTCCACGGCGGTAGCTGCAGCGCCCCGGCCGACCGCCGTCGAACCCATGACCGCCACGGCCTCGCGAATCCACCTCACCGTCCCTCGCGAGTTCGTCACGCTCCTTCGCAAGGCGAAGGCCGGCGAGGCCCACACCCGGCCTCACGCCACCGACGCCGATGTCCTGGTGGAAGGGCTGAAGCTGCTCCTCGAGAAGCAGTCGAGGAGAAAGGCCGGCATCCCGGCCAGGGTGAAGCGCGAGGTGATGAATCGGGACGGCGCCCGCTGCCAGTGGCCCCTCCACGACGGAAGCCTCTGCGGCGCCACGACCCACCTCGAGATCGACCACGTCCACCCGCGCGCCAGGCCTACGGCGACGCCCACATGGACCTCTTCGCGCCGCGGAACCCCGTCGCCGGGGAGGAGGTCGCCGCCTACGTGGTAACTTCCCCTCCATGCTCTGGAAGGAGACCGCCGCCGTCCGGGCCCTCGGGCTCCGCATCCCGCTCCTCCTCTTCGTCGCGCCCCGCGTCCTCGAGCTCGACGACGAGGGGGCCGCAGTCCTCGTGCCGCTCAACTGGCGCACCCGGAACCACGTCGGATCGATGTACGTGGGAACCATGGCCGCCGCGGCCGACCTGGCCTCCGGGATGAACGCCTTCTCCCTCATCCGCTCCCGCTACCGGCGGGTGGTGCCGGTCTTCAAGTACGCCAACATGGAGTTCCTGAAGCGGGCCGACGGCGACACCGTCTTCCGCACACGGGACGGGCGGAAGATCGCGGCCGCCCTGGACGAGGCGGTGCGCGACGGGAAGCGCGTCACCCTGCCCGTGGAGGTGGTGGCGACCGTCCCGACCCGCTACGGCGACGAACCGGTAGCCCGCTTCACGATGGGACTCTCCGTGAAACAGAGGGCCTCCCCGTGAACCTCTCCGACCTCATCGGACGCCCCGTCCCCTTCGCCGACTACCTCGGCATCCGCATCGTCGAGATCCAGCCCGGGCTGGCGCGCCTCGACCTCCCGGTGCGCCCGGAGCTCGAGAACAGCCACGGCGCCGTCCACGGCGGGGTGGTGAGCGCGCTCGCCGACGTGGCGCTCGCGGTGGCGGCCATCGCCCAGGACGGCCACTGCCACGGGGCCTTCACCATCGACCTGTCGGTGAGCTTCATCGGCCCGGGGAAGGGGACGCTCGTCGCCGAGGGGCGCTGCCTCCGGGCCGGGAAGTCGCTCGCCTTCTCGGAGGGCGAGGTGAGGGACGCGCACGGGAACCTGGTGGCGAAGGCCATCGGTTCCTTCAAGTTCAAGCGCTGACGAGCCGTCCCCCCACGAGCTCCGGCACCACGGAGAGGTGGTCCTTACGGGCCGCCCACTCCACCTCCCGCTCCAGGCCGTACTCCCGCATCATGCGCCCGAGGCGGCCGGCCGACAGGCAGGCGAGCGCGTCGGTCTTCTCGTGGAGCAGGCGCGCCGCCAGCGCGGCGTCGGAGAGCTCCCAGTCCGGCCGGAGCCGCGCCAGGTGCGAGACCAGGTGGCCCGCGCCGTAGAAGTCCTCGAGGTTCATCCGGTCCGACGAGCCGGAGCAGACGAGCAATACCGTCTTCCCCTGGCCGGTCGCCGCCACCCGCTCGGCCACGGCGGCCCCGTTCGCGAGGGCCGCGGCGTAGACCCGATCCGCCCCGGTGGAGCGGTGCAGCGCCACCGTACCGTTCGTGGTGGCGTAGAGGAGCGCCTTCCCCGCGAGCGGAAGGCGCAGGAGCTCCATCGGTGTGGGGTGGGCGAAGCCGGGGAGGGTCACCGCCCCGTACTCGCCGGCGAGCAGGTACGATCCCGCGGGGCGCCGGGCGGCCTCGGCGAGGGCCGCGTCCCCGTCCGGCGCCGGAACCACCTCGGTGGCGCCGTGGGCCAGCGCCGCGGCGATGCTGGTGGTGGCGAAGAGGACGTCGAGGACCACCACCACCTTCCCGCGAAGGCGCTGCCCGTCGAGGTCCCTCTTCTGGACGAGGACGTGGACCTTCATCCGAGCCCGTGGATGCGTCCGCGGTCGAGCGCGCGGGCGGCCTGCGCGCCGAGCAGGTGCACCGTCTGGATGAGCCGCTCGAAGCGGGGGTCGCGGGTGTGGCCGTCCTTCCAGCGCCGGTAGATCTGCTGCACGATGACCGCCAGCTTGAAGAGGGCGAAGACGTAGTGGAAGAGCACGTCGTCCACCGACCGCCCCGACCGCAGCGCGTAGCGCTCCACCACCTCCCGCCGCGACAGGCTGCCGGGCAGGTGGGTGGGGCCGAAGGCCGAGGCCCGCAGCGGGGCCGGGTCGTCGGGGTCGGTCCAGTAGCCGAGCGCCGTGCCCAGGTCCATGAGCGGATCGCCCACGGTGGCCATCTCCCAGTCGAGCACCGCCACCACGCGGGACGGGTCACCCGGGTCGAGAACCACGTTGTCGTACTTGTAGTCGTTGTGGACGAGGGCCGCCCCGCTCGAGGCGGGCATGTGGGCCGCGGCCCATGCGGCGGCCGCCTCGATCTGCGGGACCTCGTCGGTCCGGGCCGCGAAGTAGCGCTCCGTCCACCCCTTCACCTGCCGCTCCACGTACCCGGCCGGCCGCCCCAGGCCGGCCAGCCCGTTCCCGGTCACCGGCACCGAGTGGAGGTCGGCCAGGTTGTCCACGAGCGCGCCGGAGGTGGCGCGGAGCAGCTCCGGCGTGATCGGGAGCCCGGAGCCCGATCCGTCCCCGCGCAGGATGATCCCCTGCACCCGCTCCATGAGGTAGAAGCGCGCCCCCAGCGCCGTCTCGTCGTCGCAGAAGGCGAGCGGCCGCGGCGCCCGCGGGTAGAGACCGCGGAGCGCCGAGAGCAGGTTCCACTCCCGGTCCATGTCATGGGCGCTCTTCACCTTCGCGCCGAAGGGAGCGCGGCGCAGCACCGCCTCGTGGCCGTCGATGCGGACCAGGTAGGTGAGGTTGGAGTGCCCCTTGCGGAACTGGAGGACCGTGACCGGTCCCGACGCGCCCGGGAAGGCCCGGAGCATCCAGGGGCGCACCTTCTCCGGGTCGAAGCGCTCCTCGTCCCGGACCTCGTCGGCCTCGTCCAGCTTCTGCCGGCAGCGCTCGCTCACCGATCGCCCCGCCCCTTCGCGTAGCCGGCCAGGATCCGCTTCGCGACCGACGCGATGTGCACCTCGTCGGCGCCGTCGTAGATGCGCCCGGCCCGCTCGTGGGCGAACCAGAAGGCGAGCGGCGTGTCGTCGGTCATGCCGAGCGCCCCGAGCGCCTGGATGGCCCGGTCGAGCACCCGCTGCAGCGTGCGGGCCACCGTGAACTTGATGATGGAGATCTCCTGTCGAGCGGCCGGAGCACCCTCCCGCTCGATCTTCCAGGCGGCCTGGAGCACGAGCAGCCGGGCCGCGTCGATCTCGGCGCGGCTCTCGGCCACCCACTGCTGCACCATCTGGCGCGATCCCAGGAAGTCGCCGGGGGCGAGCTGCCGGGTGGCGGCGTGGGTGCAGAGGATGTCGAAGGCCCGCTCGCAGATCCCGATCCAGCGCATGCAGTGGTGGATCCGCCCCGGTCCGAGCCGGTGCTGGGCGAGCACGAAGCCGCCCCCCTCCGGACCGAGCAGGTTCTCGAGCGGCACCCGCGCGCCGTGGTACATGACCTCGCCGTGGCTCTGCCAGTCGGAGCCGCGGTGCCCCATCACCGAGATGTTCCCCACCAGCTCGAATCCCGGCGTCTCGGTGGGGACGAGGATCATGCTGGCGCGCCGGTGCGGTTCCTTCTCCTCGGGGTTGGTCACCGCCATGCAGACCGCGAAGGCGGCGCCGTCGGCCGAGGAGGCGAACCACTTGTGGCCGCGGATGACCCACTCGCCCCCGTCCTTCACGGCGGTGGTGCCCATCCAGACCGGGTTCGAGCCGGCGAACTCCGGCTCGGTCATGGTGAAGCAGCTCCGGATCTCGCCGCGGGCGAGCGGCTCGAGCCAGCGCGACTTCTGCTCCCCGGTGCCGAACTCGAGGATGAGCTCCATGTTGCCGATGTCGGGCGCCTGGACGTTGAAGCAGTAGTGGCCGAGCGGGCTCTTCCCCAGCTCCTCGGAGAGGTGGGCGAACTCGGTGAGGGGGAGGTGGGCCCCGCCGTACTCCGGCGGCATGTGGGCGGCGAAGAGGCCGGTCTCCCGGGCCCTCTGCCGGACCTGGCGCAGCTCGGGGAGGATGGCGGAGAAACCCCCGTGCCGGAACCGCTGCTCGAGCGGGAGGATCTCCTTGCGCACGAACTCCCGCAGGAGCCCTCGCATGCTTCGCACCCGATCCGGGATCGAGAAGTCCATGGAATCTCCTTTCAGAACAGCACTGCGCCGCCGTCCACGACCAGGCACTGCCCGGTGACGTGCCGGGACGCCTCCGAGGCGAGGTAGGCCACCGCCCCCTTCAGATCCTCGTCCCCCCCCAGACGGCCGAGCGGCGTCATCGCGATCACCATGTCCCCGATGGCCGAGAGCAGCCCGTGGGTCATCTTCGAAGGGAAGAATCCCGGGCAGATGCAGTTCACGTTGATGCCGTGGCGCCCCCACTCGGCCGCCAGCGCCCGGGTCAGGTTCACCACCGCGCCCTTGCTCGTGTTGTAGGCGATGGTCTGCATCCCGGGCGGGTTGCCGGCGAGCCCCGCCACGGAGGCGATGTTCACGATCTTCCCGGAGCCGCGCGGGATCATGAAGCGACGCCCCACCTCCTGGGAGAGGAAGAAGGTGGCGTCCAGGTTGAGCCGCATCACCTTGTCCCAGGCCTCGGCCGGGTGGTCCTCGGCGGCAGCGCCCCAGGTGGTTCCGGCGTTGTTCACCAGGATGTCGATGGTGCCGAAGCGGGCCGCCACCGCGTCCACCGTGGGGGCGATGCTCTCCCGCCGCCCCAGGTCCACCGGGACCGCCGCGGCCTCCACCCCCTGGGCCGCCAGCTTCCTCTCGGCGACCTCCAGCTCGGCCGCCTTGCGCGCGGTGATGGCCACCTTGGCGCCCATCTCGCCGAGCGCCTCCGCCATCTGGAAGCCCAGGCCGCGGGAGCCGCCGGTGACGAGGGCCACCTTCCCCGTCAGGTCGAGCAGATTCTTGAGACTCATCCGGGGCGTCTCCTCCGGGCTTCACCCGGGTTCGGGAAGGGCTATTCTCTCCGGCGCGGTGCGACGGATCCTGGCACCCCGGCCTCGCCACCGTCAACGGAGACGATCATGGACCTCACCTTCAGCCCCGAGGAACAGGCCTTCCGCGACGAGGTGCGGGCCTTCCTCACGACGAGCCTGCCCCACGCCATGCGCCACCGGGTGCTGGAGGGGCTGCTCGTCCCCGCGGCGGACACCATCGCCTGGCAGCGCATCCTGCACCGGAAGGGCTGGGGCGGGCCAAACTGGCCGGTCGAGTTCGGGGGCACGGGCTGGGATCCGGTGCGCCAGTTCATCTTCGAGGAGGAGTGCGCCGCGGCCGGCACGCCCCGCCTGCTCCCCTTCGGCCTCAAGATGGTGGGGCCGGTGATCCAGGCCTTCGGAAACGCCGCCCAGAAGGCGCGCTTCCTGCCGCGCATCCTCTCCGCCGAGGACTGGTGGTGCCAGGGCTACTCCGAGCCCGGCTCGGGCTCCGACCTCGCCTCCCTGCGCACCGAGGCGGTCCGGGAGGGGGACCACTACGTCGTGAACGGGCAGAAGACCTGGATCACGCTGGCCCAGCACGCCGACTGGATCTTCTGCCTCGTCCGCACCGACAAGGCCGCCAAGGCCCAGGCCGGCATCTCCTTCCTCCTCGTCGACATGCATTCACCCGGAGTGACAGTGCGCCCCATCGTCATGCTGGACGGCGGCGTGGAGGTGAACGAGGTCTGGTTCGAGGACGTGAAGGTCCCGGTGGAGAACCGGGTCGGAGAGGAGAACAAGGGCTGGACCTACGCCAAGTTCCTCCTCGGACACGAGCGGGCCAACATCGCCGGCATCGGCGGGTCCAAGCGGGAGCTGGCGCGCCTCACCCGCATCGCATCCCTGGAGCGGAAGAACGGCCGGCCGCTCTCCGAGGATCCGCTCTTCGCCGCGCGGCTCGCCCAGGTGGAGATCGACCTGATCGCGCTGGAGATCACCAACCTCCGCGTGCTCTCCGCCGAGGCGGAGAAGCGCACCCCCGGCCCGGAGGCCTCGCTGCTCAAGATCAAGGGGACCGAGATCCAGCAGGCCCTCACCGAGCTCATGGTCCAGGCGGTGGGGCCGTACGCGCTCCCCTTCCGGATCGGGGCGCTCGAGGACGGGTTCCAGGGGCCGCCGGTGGGTCCGGACTACGCCGCCCCGCTCGCCGCCACCTACTGCAACATGCGGAAGGCCTCCATCTACGGCGGCTCGAACGAGATCCAGAAGAACATCATCACCCAGATGATCCTGGCCCTGTAGGAGCGCGCCATGCACTTCGACCTCACCGACGAGCAGCGCGCTCTCTCCGACATGGTGGCGCGCTTCCTGGCGCAGGAGTACGCCTTCGAGGCCCGCAAGAAGATCCTCCGCTCGGCCGAGGGCTGGAGCCGCGACACCTGGGCGAAGATGGCCGAGATGGGGCTCCTCGGGCTTCAAGTTCCGGAGGAGCAGGGGGGCATGGCCCCGGCGGTCGTGGAGACGCTGCTCACGATGGGGGCGCTCGGAAAGGCGCTCGTCGTGGAGCCCTACCTCTCCTCGGCGGTGATGGGCACCGCGCTTCTCCGCCACCTGGCGAGCGACGTTCAGAAGCGGGAATGGCTCCCGGCCATGGCCGCCGGCGAGCTCATCGCCGTGCCGGCCCACGGCGAGGCCGGCGCGCGCCACGAGCTCTCCCGGGTCTCCACCTCCGCCGCCCGGAAGGGAGCCGGATGGGTCCTCTCCGGGCGCAAGGCGGTGGTGCTCCACGCGCCGGCCGCCGGGCTGCTCCTCGTCACGGCCCGCACCTCCGGGCCGGACGACGCCGAGGAGGGCATCTCGGTCTTCGCGGTCCCGGCCGGAACGAGCGGAGTGGATCTCGTCGCCTATCCCACCATCGACGGCCAGCGGGCCGCCGACGTGATCCTGGACGGGGTGGAGGTCCCGGCGGCCTCGCTCGTGGGGCCCGAGGGGGGCGCCTTCCCGGTTCTCTCGGCCACCTTCGACCTGGGGGTCGCGGCGCTCTGCGCCGAGGCGGTGGGGGTTCTCCAGACGACGCTCGACGCCACGCTGGAGTACACCCGCACCCGAAAGCAGTTCGGCGTCCCCATCGCCCGCTTCCAGGCGCTGCAGCACCGGATGGCCGACATGCTCATCCACGTGGAGCAGGCCCGCTCGATGAGCTACCTTGCTGCCATGCACGCCATCTCGGGAGACGTCCGGGAGCGGAGGCGAAGCGTCTCGGCTGCCAAGGTGACGATCGGAAACGCCTGCCGCTTCGTCGGCCAGCAGGCGGTCCAGCTGCACGGCGGCATGGGAGTGACCGACGAGATGGCCGTGAGCCACGCCTTCAAGCGTCTCCTGGCCATCGAGCTGTCCCTCGGAGACACCGAGCACCACCTGGAGCGATTCATCATGGAGAGCAAATGAGCCAGGCCAACTACACGACCCGCGGCGCGGTGGCGATCATCACCCTCGACAACCCCCCGGTGAACGGGCTGGGCCACGAGCTCCGGACCGAGCTCGTGGCGGGCCTCGACCGGGCCGCCGCCGACCCGGCCGTGAAGGCCATCGTCCTCACCGGCGCCGGGAAGGCCTTCTCCGGCGGGGCCGACATCAAGGAGTTCGGCTCGTCGAAGATGATCGCCGAGCCCAACCTGCACACCGTCATCCGGGCGGTGGAGCAGAGCCCGAAGCCGGTCGTTGCGGCCATCCACACGGTCTGCATGGGCGGCGGGCTCGAGCTCTCGCTCGCCTGTCACTACCGGGTGGCCTCCCCGGGAGCCCAGATCGCGCTCCCCGAGGTGAAGCTGGGGATCCTCCCCGGCGCCGGCGGCACGCAGCGGCTCCCGCGCGTGGTGGGGGTGGAGACGGCGGTGAACATGATCGTCTCCGGCGCTCCGGTCCCGTCCGAGAAGCTCGCCCGCACGAAGCTCTTCGACGCGCTCCTCGACGGGAACCTGCTCGACGGCGCGGTCGCCTTCGCCGAGAAGGTGGCCGACGTCCGGCCGCTCCCGCTCGTCCGCAACATCCCGTTGAAGGACCCCCGGGCGGCCGGCTTCCTGGGTGTGGCCCGCAACACCGTGGGCGCGATGGCCAAGGACTACCCGGCGCCGAAGAAGTGCGTCGAGGCGGTCGAGGTCGCGGCCACCAGGCCCTTCGAGGAGGGGCTGCGCTGGGAGCGGGACGCCTTCGCGGAGCTCCTCATGAGTCCCGAGTCCCGGTCCCTCCGGCACGCCTTCTTCGCCGAGCGGGCCTGCTCCAAGATCCCCGACGTCCCCGAGGACACGCCCACCCGCCCCATCCAGTCGGCGGCGGTCATCGGCGCCGGCACCATGGGCGGCGGCATCGCCATGAACTTCGCCAACGCGGGCATCCCGGTCACGGTGCTCGAGGTGAAGAAGGAGGCGCTCGAGAAGGGGATCGGCGTCATCCGCAAGAACTACGAGGGCACGGCCAAGAAGGGGAAGATCACCCCCGCCCAGGTGGAGGAGCGGATGGGGCTCATCCGGTCCACCATGGAGTACGCCGACCTCGGCCAGGCCGACATCGTCGTCGAGGCCGTCTTCGAGGACATGGCGGTGAAGGAGGCGGTCTTCCGGAAGCTCGACGAGGTGATGAAGCCGGGAGCCATCCTGGCCACCAACACCTCCACGCTCGACGTGGACCGGATCGCGGCGTTCACCAAGCGTCCGCAGGACGTGGTGGGCACCCACTTCTTCAGCCCCGCCAACGTGATGAAGCTGCTCGAGATCGTCCGCGGCAAGGCCACGGCCAAGGACGTCCTGGCCACCGTGATGGGGCTCTCCAAGAAGCTGAAGAAGACCGGTGTGGTCTCCGGCGTCTGCGACGGCTTCATCGGCAACCGGATGCTCCACGGCTACCTGAACCAGTGCCTCTCGCTGCTCGCCGAGGGGGCGCTGCCGCAGCAGGTGGACCGGGCGCTCGAGAAGTTCGGGTTCGTCATGGGCCCGTTCCGGGTCTCCGACATGGCCGGCAACGACATCGGCTGGTACATCCGCAAGCGCCACTACGCCGAGCACCCCGACGAGGCGAAGCAGATCATCGCCGACAAGGTCTGCGAGCTCGGCCGCTTCGGGCAGAAGACCGGCTCGGGCTGGTACCGCTACGAGGCGGGCAAGCGCGATCCCATCCCCGATCCGGTGGTGGAGGAGATCATCGTGGCCGGCTCCAAGGAGATGGGGCTGACGCGCCGCAAGATCTCGAACGAGGAGATCGTGGAGCGCTGCGCCTTCGCGCTCGCCAACGAGGGGGCGCGCATCCTGGAGGAGGGCATCGCGCTGCGGGCCTCCGACATCGACATGGTCTACCTCACCGGCTACGGGTTCCCGGTCTTCCGCGGTGGGCCCATGCGCTACGCCGACGAGGTGGGGCTCTACAACGTGGTCCGCTCCATGGCCCGATTCGCCGCGCTGCCCAACGCCGACCGGGAGTTCTGGAAGCCGGCCGCGCGCCTCGCCAAGCTCGCCGCCGACGGCAAGTCCTTCACCTAGGAAACGGAGAACGCCATGTCCGACGCCGTCATCGTCTCCACCGCCCGAACCGGCCTCGCCAAGTCCTGGCGCGGGGCGCTCAACATGACCCACGGCGCGACCCTGGGTGGCCACGTGGTGAAGGCCGCCGTGGAGCGCGCACGCATCGACCCCGCCGAGGTCGAGGACGTCATCATCGGCTGCGGACTGCCCGAGGGGACCACCGGAGGCAACGTGGCCCGGCAGATCGCGCTCCGGGCCGGGCTGCCGGTCACCGCCTCCGGCGCCACCGTCAACCGCTTCTGCTCCTCCGGCCTGCAGGCCATCGCCATCGCCGCCCAGCGGGTGATCGTGGACAAGGTGCCGGTGATGGTGGCCGGCGGGATCGAGCAGATCTCCTGCGTACAGGCCGAGCTGAACCAGCACATGTTCGCCGACCCCTGGCTCGTCGAGAACAAGCCGGCCGTCTACATGAACATGCTGGAGACGGCCGAGGTGGTGGCGAAGCGCTATGGCATCCCGCGCCAGAAGATGGACGAGTACGGCGTGCGGAGCCAGCAGCGGGCCGCCGAGGCGCTCGCGGCGGGGAGGTTCCGGGACGAGATCGTGCCCTTCCCCACCGTGATGGCCGTGGCCGACAAGGCCACCGGGCGCCTCTCCATGAAGGAGGTCACGCTCGACGGCGACGAGGGCATCCGCGCCGACACCACCTACGAGGCGCTCGCCAAGATCAAGCCGGTCACCCCGGGAGGCACCATCGCCGCCGGGAACGCCAGCCAGTTCTCCGACGGGGCGTCGGCCTGCGTGGTGATGGACGGGAAGCTGGCCGAGAAGCGCGGGCTCTCTCCGCTCGGCATCTTCCGCGGCTTCACCGTGGCCGGCTGCGAGCCGGACGAGATGGGCATCGGGCCGGTCTTCGCGATCCCGCGGCTGCTCGAGCGCACCGGCGTGAAGATGGAGGACGTGGGGCTCTGGGAGCTCAACGAGGCCTTCGCGGTCCAGGTGATCTACTGCCGCGACCGGCTCGGGATCCCCGACGACAGGCTCAACGTGAACGGCGGCGCCATCGCCATCGGCCACCCCTACGGGATGTCCGGGGCGCGGCTGGTGGGGCACGCGCTCATCGAGGGGAAGCGACGCGGAGTGAAGTACGTCGTCGTGACCATGTGCATCGGCGGCGGCATGGGGGCGGCCGGGCTCTTCGAGGTGGCCTAGCCCGCCGCGCGAAGCATGCTCGACGCCTGGATCCTCGACGGCCTGCGCACCCCGTTCGGGCGGCACGCCGGGGCGCTCGCCCCGGTGCGGTCCGACGACCTCGTGGCGGGGGTGATGCGGGCCTTGCTGGCGCGGTCGGCGTGGAAGCCGGAGGAGCTCGAGGACGTGCTGCTCGGC
>SESF01022665.1_pt1 | contig 22259 bp, 18 predicted proteins | sample 3171521 | NCBI WGS metagenome assembly SESF01 (sample SAMN10866945, study PRJNA518727) | freshwater metagenome | biome: subpolar coniferous forest; feature: holomictic lake; material: water; isolation source: holomictic Lake 227, 6 m and 8 m depth | place: Canada: near Kenora, Ontario | collected...
CTGGCGCTGGCTTTCCCGTTTGAAGACCTTCACTAATCGCTTGCTGGCGCTGCCGCCCACGGCCCGGCGGTTGGGCTGTTCGCTGGCGACGTGGTCTTTGGCCAGGAACCGTCGCTGATCGATGAGCCGTTTGACCACGCGGATCGAGACGCGGTTGAGTTGTTTGGATTCAAAGGCTTTCAGGAGTTCCCGCTGCGTTTCGGGTGTGTCCGCTTGGGCGATGTCAATTGCCACCGAAAGCGGCACGGTGCCGTTGATGGCCGCTTCCAGCAGCCGTTGTTCGCCGGTCCGCTTCAGTGCCGACAATCCCGTCACGGTCTTGTCGCTGACACCGAGCTTCGCGGCGGTCGCTTCGATGGTGTAGCCCAACCCGCGCAGCCGCTCGATTTCGCGCATTAACTCCATCGGCGACGGATGTCGCCGGGCGATGTTCTCCACCAAGCTGCGCAGGAGCCGTTCCTCCGGCGAAACCTGAACCACGATGGCGGGAATCTCCTTGTGGCCCAGCGCAAGGAACGCCTCGATCCGACCCTGGCCGCATACCAGATCATAGCCCGCCTCCCCGTTTTCGCTGCTGCCTCGCCGGCTGACCTGAATCGGTTTCTTCAAACCGAGGTGCTTGATGCTTTCCAGGATCAGCTCAAACTTCCTCCGGTCCCGGTGTCGGGGGTTGAGAATGCGTATCTGGTCGATGGGGATCATCTTGATTTCTTCGTTCATAGATCTTGGGGAGTTGGGACCGAGCCGCCAGGCGAACAAAGAGCTCGAGCGAGGGGAAGCGATAGACGTCGAGATAGAGCCCGTTGTTCTCAGACAAGGTAAGGGTCTTCGAGCCGCAGTCGAGACTGGGTAGCAAGTAATAATCCAATACGGCTTCGTTTCGGGCGTCCATCCGCACCACAATTGTGAGGTCCTGCTTTAACTCCGGCCGCAGTGTCACCAGCCAGCGCAACGACCCGATAGTGGTGAAGTAGCTGCGAATAAAGAAGATGCAGACCCGCAGCTCGTCGTTCAGGTGGAGCATCCGGTCGCGCTTCTCCCAGCGGGCGGTGGCCCCCGCCTCGGTAATCTGTCGCGCCAGTAAACCCGCCAGGTCCGCCGTGGCAGCAACGAGACGGCGGGTCGTGTTCTTATGACTGTAGTGGTTGCGTGGTTTGAAACCGAGCAGGCCATAGAGGCGAACCAGATTGCCGAAATGACGGCCGATGTAGCCGGTGCGGGGAAGACCGGCCGAATGGTCGATCAAGGTGGAGTTCAGATAGCCGTGCTGCTGGTAGAGAGCTCGCAGCCTCGCCAGCATCTCGTCAGTCTGGAACCGGCGCTGCCGTGCCTGGAGGATCTGGCGGGCCGCAAGAAACCGCTGCGGCTCAACGATGCCCTGGAATACGCCATCCGCCCGAATCCATTTTTCGGGCGGATTGCGCTGAGATTTGCCCTTTAGCTTGACCGAGCGGCGATGATAAACATTGTTGCCGATGTATTTCTCGTTCGTGAGCACGCTCAACACCATGCCCCAAGTCCAGGCCCGGCCCTGGTTGCTCGGAATGGCTTGCTCGTTCAACACCCGGGCGATTTCCCGCTCGGTCTTTCCTTCGTCAATGAACATCTGGTAAATCCGGTGCACCAGTTTGATCTCCTCCTCGGGCCCGGGAACAATGATAACGCGATCCGTCTGAATGCTCTTGAGTTCCCCTGCCTGGAGGATGGCCTTGTGGCGGCCGTTTTGATCCACCAGCATCCGGCGCAACCCAATCCCGGAAGCGCCGCCCTGACGGTAGCCCAACTGAATCAGGCGGCAGGCACCCTGGAACACCTTATTGGAAAGCTCCCGGCTGAATTCACCGGCCATGGCCCGCTTCACACTTTTGACAATGGTCGAGGTCGGGCTACCGTCATTCTCAAACTGCTCCGCGCAGTAATGGACATGCACCCCCGCCTTACGACAGAGATATTCGTAATAGGCACTTTCGTCGGCGTCCTGGAACCTGCCCCACCGGCTCACGTCATAGACGAGAACACAGGAAAAGCCGGCGCTGCCGCCTTGCACGTCCTTGATCATTTGCGCAAGCGAATCCCGCCCCTGTATGCTGAGCCCGCTTTTGCCGTCGTCGGAATAGACCTTGATAATCTCCAGTCCCCGCCGCTGGGCGTATTCCTTGATAGCCTCCAGTTGGTTGCAGGTGGAATACTGCTGGTGTTCCGTGGACATCCTGACGTAGGCCGCGGCCAGACCAACCAGATGCGCTTTGTCGCTGCTACTCATTCACCTTGCGGTTTGCGCTCCGAGTTGCTTCCGTCCGACGATTCACTTGGTAAGCTGCTCGCCATACACCACCGGGGGGCATCTTGGGTGCTCTGCGTCCTACCCAACCCAGAGACGCGAGGGTAAGACCTCCGCGCTTGCCTCTTGGCTTGGACCCGGGCCCTGCTATCTTCGAACGATCCGACCGCCATCTTGGATGGATGACCAGATAAGCCGAGAGGATTGGCTTCCTCAGCAAAGAAAGGGTGTCCAGCAAATAACTGCTGAAATTGTGGTAGTAAGTGTCGTTGTGGATCACGCCCCATGTCCCTTCATTCTTCCGAAACAGTTGTGACAGCAGCACCACATGCTCTCTCCCGATCTTCGATGAAGTCGCCGACAAATTACACAATGTCAAATTCAACACGGAGAATCCCCGGACGCGTAAAAACCGGACCATGAAACCATCAGAATAATGCTCATCACCATTCTTCCTGGCGATCGCCTCGGGCGCAATGCCGGTGAGCAACGCTAACGCAGAAGCACCACACCCCACCGTAGACCGGAACGGTCCACACCAAAGGTACGGATTGAAAACGGACGCCGCGTAGTTCGCAAACTCTACGCGACGTCCGTTATAGAAGCCCCTATCCACGACTCGGTCACCAGGATTTTCCAGGGAATTTTACCGGAGAGGTTTTCTTTGGATTCTCCACGGTCTGAGCGGCCGGCTTCGATTTCGGTTTGGTTGTCTTTTTGGTCTGTTTGTTTTGTTTTGGCATATGTTTGGTTTTGTCTGAAATGCGTCATGGATGGCTCGCTTTCTCTGAAGGAATGCCACGCGAGCTTGAGCAGCATCCCCCGGCGTTGGTCTGCGGCGATCCAGCCAGCGAACGCCTCGAATCCAGAAGCGCCGGGAAAGGTGTTTGTTTGCTTCGCATTTTCGGAGCCGGTTAAGGCTATGCTCGGGACTATGCATCACCGAGCAGTACCAATCAAGCTTATTTTGTTGAAACTTTCAGGCCTTGGAAACCTACTCAGGGGAATGAAGCGCGACCCTAAAACGAAACCGGACAAGGTAGGGATGAACGTATGGTGCAGCCGCGCTTTTCGCGATGCTGTTGCCGAAATCGCCAAACGAGAAAGCCGCGACGTGTCAAAACTGGTGAGGATGCTGTTGCGCGAGCGTTATCCCGACTTGCCCGAGGAGTGATTTAAGGCCACGCCCGCGAGGCCCTGGTGCGGAAATTACAAGGCTCAGCCGTGGGGAACGGCTACGTCTCTGGTCAAACCTGTCCTGAGTGGGAACAGGAGGCAGGAACGTAGTTTTTGCATTGCTGCTCCCACTCCGGCAGTTCCTCACCCCCGGGACCACCTGCCCACCACCAGCCTCAACCCTCCCTCACCACCACGTCATTCAGGAACATCGAAATCCACTCCCTGGCGGCAATCCGATCCTCTCTTGAACCGCCCTTCAACACCAATTTGCCATCGAGATATTTGATCAAGCGAGCCTCACCCCAAGAAGCAGTGACATCGCCTTCGTCTCTGAATGGCGGAAAGTACTCTGATTTCCTTTTCATAATGCCTCAATTTAATTCGTCTCGTTCCCTCAAAACCACTATTGCAGCAATCCGGGTTTTGAGCGCCCAACCACATTTCCAGCTACTCGACGGCAGAGCTTCCAATTCTCGCAATGCCTGATCTGCTTCTCCCAGTTTAAGCGAATATTCCGCCGCCTTGATCTGGATGGCGTCGTTTGGTGGTCGTTGATGGACCTGATGTACTTGGTGGGTGAATTGATTGTCCGGCACCTCTATTGGGACCGCCTGCATGAACTGGTTTGCTGTCTTCATGCCCGGGATTGTGACAGGGAGGGTTGGCCTTCTACGGGGTAAGGGTGAAAAAAGTTGTGGTGGGAGGGGGTGGGGATTGAAGATGAGGCAATTGAGGGAGCAGACCATGCCAATTCAAATGCTAGGGCGTCTCGGGGCTTTTTTTTAGCTTCTGGGGTGGGGAACAGCGTGGTCATCTAAAGAAAATCTCATGCAGGGGTGGTCTTTGGCGGCGTTGCAAAGAGGCATTTCGACTTCAGAAAACATCGCGAAACATGGATGGATTTCCCTGTCTCTGTTGTTAGTTTTGTTGTTAGTTTCACCCTCCATACTCAACTAAACCCTTGTAAACATTGAATGGTGCGCGATAGAGGGTTTGAACCTCTGACCCCTTCCGTGTCAAGGAAGTGCTCTACCACTGAGCTAACCGCGCCACCAGAATCGACGCCCGTTAACTGCTTCATTTCGAGCGCCACACTCAAAGTATCGGAAATCCGCGCCCGGCAGGCAACTCGAATTTGGCACTCGAATTTGGCAGAGGTTTTGTAGCGCTGTGTCTCCTGGCCGAAACGCGGCTGGTCCTCCGTTCCGAAGCACGGTGCTTTGGGGCGATTACGCCGTCTTCGGCTGACTGAAAGCCGACGGATGGGGATTGTAAACTTCCGGGCCTTTCGGTTAAACAAATGATTCATGGCCACCACCAATATATTGAGTCAATGCCTTGCAGGGGCGCTCCTGATCCTTGCCTTGGAGGGTTACGCCCAGAGCGAATCGCTTAAGGACTGGCAGAATCCGCGTCTGACCGGCATCAACAACCTTTCGCCGCACGCCACGATGGTCATCTGCCCGGACGCGAAGACCGCGCTGAAGATCGGCCCCGTGTCGAATGCCGAGCGCGTGAAGTCCCCTTTCTACCGCTCGCTCAACGGCCAGTGGAAGTATCACTACAGCAAGAACCACAGCGCCCGCGTGCCGGACTTTTGGCAGCCCGGTTTCAACGACCGGACGTGGACGACGATACCCGTGCCTGCAAATGTCGAGATGCGGGGCTACGGCATTCCGATTTACGTGAACATCCCGTACCCGTGGCCCAAACCCTGGCAGCCGCCCTTCGTGCCGGAGGATGACCCGAACAACACGGTCAATTCGTACCGCCGCACCTTCACGGTGCCCAAGGAGTGGTCAGGTCGCCACGTGCTCCTTACGTTTGACGGCGTGAATTCCTTCTGCCAGATCTGGGTGAACGGCCAGAAGGTCGGCATGGGCAAGGACTCCCGCACACCGTTAGAGTTCGACATCACCCCGTTTCTCGCGCCCGGGGAGAATTTGCTCGCAGTCGAGAATTTCCGCTGGTGTGACGGCTCATACCTGGAGGACCAGGACTTCTGGCGCCTGAGCGGGATCTTCCGGGACGCGTATCTCTGGTCGCCGCCAGAGCTTCATATCCGCGATTTTGAGGTAAAGACAGTGCTAGATGCGCAACACTGCGACGCGGCGCTAAGCGTGAGCCTGGAGCTAACCAACTACACCCGGTCACCGAGGGTCTGCTCTCTCGAAGCCGCGTTGCTGGACCCCGACGGCCGCGAGGTGAAGGGGGTGGGCGGTCCTCAGGAATTTCGCGCCGAGGCCGGTGACAGAACCCCGGCGACGATTACTGCCCAAGTGCCGAACCCGCTCAAGTGGACAGCGGAGACGCCGCGCCTATACAAGCTGCTACTTACGCTCAGGGATGACAGGAACCGGGTGCTGGAAGTGATCCCGGTGAATGTGGGCTTCCGCAAGGTCGAGATCAAGGACGGCAACCTGCTGGTCAACGGCCAGCGTATTCTGATCAAGGGCGTGAACCGGCACGAAATCGACCCTGACCGAGGTCAGGCAATCACGGTCGAGGGCATGATTCGCGATATCTGTGTGATGAAGCAGCACAATATCAACGCCGTCCGAACCTCGCACTACCCGAACCAAACGGCATGGTATGACCTCTGCGACCGCTACGGGCTCTACCTGGTGGACGAACCCAATATCGAAAGCCACGGTATGGGTTACGGCAAGGAATCGCTGGCCAACTTCCCTGAATGGCAGGAGGCGCACTTGAACCGCACGATCCGTGCCGTCGAGCGCGACAAGAACCACCCCTCGATCATCATCTGGTCACTCGGCAACGAGGCCGGCAACGGGCCGAACTTCATGGCCACCTACGACTGGATCAAAGGGCGTGATTCCAGCCGGCCGGTGCAGTACGAGCGCGCCGGGTTCGCACGCAATACCGACATCTACTGCCCGATGTATCCCAAACCGTCCTTGCTCCAGCAGTATGCCAACGGTGAGCGCGTGGACGGGGACTGGGGGCGTGACTTCATCCTCGGACCAGAGCCAAAGCGAGCCCGGCCGCTGATTCTCTGCGAATACTCACATGCCATGGGCAACAGCTCCGGCAATATGTGGCTCTACTGGGACCTGTTTTACAGCAAGCCCTACCTCCAGGGCGGGTTTATCTGGGATTGGGTGGACCAGGGGCTGCGCCAACCCATCAAACGCAATGCCGCACGCACGGTTTCCCAGCCGGTGAAAGGCAAGCCAACCTTCTGGGCGTTCGGGGGTGACTTCGGCCCTCCCGGCACTCCCAGCGACCAGAACTTCGTGTGCAACGGCCTAGTCACGCCTGATCGCCAGCCGCACCCGGGTTTGCTCCAAGTGAAGCACATCTACCAATACGTCCACTGCAAGCTGGCCGACGCATCCGTGAGGACGGTAGAGGTGAAGAACTGGTTCGATTTCACCAACTTGAAGGACATTTCTGTCGTGCGCTGGCGCCTGACGGGAGGTGGCAAGGAACTGCAGAAGGGCGTAGTTCCCGGCCCTGACCTTGCACCCCGGGCAACGGCGCAACTTGCCATCCCGTTAAGACCATTCGCGCCTGAGCCTGGCGCCGAGTACTTCCTCGAAGTCAGCTTCCGCTTGAAGCAGGACGAATTGTGGGCGAAGCGGGAACATGAGATCGCGTGGGATCAATTCAGACTGCCCGATGCGGTGCCGGCTTCTGCTTTGGACACAGCAGCCCTGCCGGCCCTGCGCCTCAGCCAGGACGGCGCGCAAGCCGCTGTGAGCGGCAAGGATTTCACCGTCTCGTTCGACAAACGAGCCGGCACGCTAAACTCGCTGAAGTTTAAGGGGACGGAGCTGATCGAATCACCGCCGCGGCCCGATTTCTGGCGCGCCCCGACGGACAATGATCGCGGACGTGACATGGCCAAGTCTCAGGGCATCTGGCGACAGGCGCACGCAGGCGGCGAAGTGAGAAGCTTCCGGGCCGAAGCGAAGGCCTCCTCGGTGGTCGTGGAGATTAGCAGCCACCTGCCCAAGGTGGAAGCAGAATGGAACACCACCTACACCATTCATAAAACGGGCGACATCGTCGTGGATTTGAAGTTCATCCCGGGCAAGACCGGCCTTCCAAAGCTGCCACGCCTCGGCATGCAGATGGTGATGCCTGCCGGGTTTGATCGGATCGCCTGGCTTGGGCCCGGGCCACAGGAAACGTACTGCGACCGCAAAGACGCCCGCATCGGTCTCTATTCAGGTTCAGTTAGCGAGCAGTTCTTCAACGACTATGTTGAACCGGGGGAAAGCGGCAACAAGGTGGACGTCCGTTGGGTCGCGCTGGCAAACACAAAGGGCGTCGGCTTGCTCGCCGTCGGACTACCACTGCTCAGCGTGAACGCGCTCCACCACACCACCGACGACTTACAGTTGGCTGAGCATCCGTTTGAGTTACCGGAGCGCGACATTGTTGTGGTGAATCTCGACTTTAGGCAGCAGGGGGCAGGCGGCGACGACAGTTGGGGTGCCTGGCCGCACGAACAATACCTTATTCCTTGCCAGGCACAGCGTTATAGCTTCCGGCTCCGACCTTTCAGCGTAAGCCGAATGACTGACCAAGCCATGGCCCGAACCGCCGAGCATTTGGCGCGTCAGACTCTTCCCTGAGCCACTCACTACCACCGGCTTTGCGTAAATGCAAAGGCTTGGCCCAGCTTTCCGCGCGTATCAGACGTGAAGGTGGCCTCGCGGGAAAGCAGGACGGTTTGGCCGGATGTGTTCGATTTGAGTTGGATTTGCCAGTTGACTTGTCGGGCGTGTCTGGGGGAAGGTAGCGGCCGATTATGGAGCAAATTCGACGCGCATTGCTTTCGGTTTCCGATAAAGTGGGACTCGTCCCGCTGGCGCGGGTCCTGGCGGCGGCAGGTGTGGAATTGATTTCCACCGGAGGCACGGCCAAGTCCCTACGCGAAGCTGGCTTGAACGTCACCGACCTGAGCGCATACACCGGCTTCCCGGAAATGCTTGATGGCCGGGTGAAGACCCTGCACCCCAAAGTTCATGGGGGCCTGCTCTATGTCCGTGGTAAGGCAGACCACGAAGCAGCCGTGAGCACGCACGGCATCCAGCCAATCGACCTCGTGGTCGTGAACCTGTATCCCTTTGAACAGACCGTGGCGCGGCCAAACGTGAGCTTGGAAGAAGCAATCGAGAACATCGACATCGGGGGCCCGTCCATGCTGCGGAGCGCAGCCAAGAATCACGAGAGCGTGACCGTGGTGGTGGACCCCGCTGATTATGAACTGGTCGGCGAACAGATCCAGGCGGCCGGTGGCACGACCCTGGAACTGCGGCGCAAGCTGGCGGCCAAGGTGTTCGCGCGCACGTCAGCCTATGACACCGCTATAGCGGCGCACTTGGCCCAGGCCTTCGAAGCCGCAACAGTCCCAGTCGCTGCAGTGCCCTCGGCGCTGCGCGTCCAGGCACCGCTGACCCAGCCGTTGCGTTACGGTGAAAACCCTCATCAAAAAGCCGCCCTTTACGGCGGATTTCACAAATACTTCCAGCAACTGCACGGCAAGGAGCTATCTTACAACAACATCTTGGACTTGACTGCGGCGGCGGACCTTGTCGCTGAGTTTGCGGCCGCCCGCCCCACGCTGGCCATTCTCAAGCACACCAACCCGTGCGGGATGGGCCAGGGAACCAGCCTGCGCGAGGCTTGGGACAAGGCGTTGGCCACGGATCGCCAGGCTCCATTCGGGGGCATCATTGCGGTGAACCGCACACTCGATCTAGCGTGCGCAGAAGCTATATCGGAGATCTTCAGCGAGGTTATCGTCGCGCCCGAGTTTAGCGCGGAGGCGCTGGGCCTGCTACAAAAGAAGAAGAACCTGCGCCTTCTTAAGGTCTTGAAAAGCCCGCTTGCGGCGCAGCCGTGGGACGTGCGCAGCGTGGGCGCGGATTCGTTTTTGTGGCAAGAGCGCGACGTGAAGGTCACCACCACCGACGGTTTGAAAATCGTCAGTCGCCGGAGGCCAACGGAGGCCGAGCTGCAAGCCATGGTGTTCGGCTGGCACGTTGTGAAACACGTGAAGTCAAACGCCATCGTGTATGCGGCCGAGGATCGGACGCTGGGCATTGGCGCGGGCCAGATGAGCCGGGTGGATGCAAGCCGGATTGCTGTATGGAAGGCGGGCGAGGCGGGTCTTTCACTAAAGGACAGCGCGGTGTGCAGCGACGCGTTCTTTCCGTTTCCGGACGGCTTGATCGCCGCAGCGGAGGCGGGCGCTACGGCAGCCATTCAGCCGGGCGGCTCGGTGCGTGATGTTGAAGTGATTGCGGCCGCGGACGAGCGTAACATGGCGATGGCCTTCACCGGCACAAGGCACTTCCGGCATTAGGCGGATCGTTGCGCTTTCAGTGAAGCAGCCAGTAGATAAGGCCAACCTGGCCCAGGGAAACAGCCGCGATTCCCGCCCAGGTAAGCCCTTCACGGAAGCGTAACCCCACCTGCCGGGTCTCACTAAGCCAGAATTGCATTCTCAGGGAGCCGATATCGATCGCATCCCCATTGCGCATCACGGTCTGGTGCACAGGCTGTCCGTTCACGGTAGCCAACGCGTTGGGCAAAGCACTGAGGACGATCCCCTCCGCAGGATTGAAATCGAGTTGCAGATGTTGGTCCCACACCCCGTTCTCCTCTAGCTGCAAGTCGGATGCGGCCGAGCGGCCGATGCGTACAGGAAAACGGCGGGCCACCCAGATAGTGCCCGCCTTCTTCCCGGACAGGACCTTAAGCTGGACCATTACAAGAGCCGGCGCGGAACATGGATGGTGTCGCCTGGATAGACTTCCGGATCCAATCTAGGATTGTCCAGCGCTTTAGGGCAATTGACGGTTTGAGTGCGGCCATCCAACCGCGTTAGTTTCACCTTCTTCTTGTTGGCAAAGTCGGTGAAACCACCGGCTGAGGCAATCGCTTTCAGCACGGTGATCCTGCTAGTGTAAATTTGCCGAGCGGGCTGCCTCACTTCACCATTTACGTAAAACCAGCGGGTGTTTTCCTGCTGCTTCACCGTAACCGTCATTTGCTTGAAATAATCAGGGACGTAACGCGCCCGAATGTCCTTCTCCAGGTCGCCCCGGGTCTTGCCGTCAGATTTGAAACTCTGATTCAAGATCAGAGTGATGGTTCCGTCTTCTTTAATCCTCCCTTCGAATGGCGGAATCACATTCGGAGTATCCATGAAGGCGATCGTCAACGAATCACCGACACGGAAAACTTCCGGTTCAGGGCCGGCATTACTGGACATACCCGAAACCAAAACCGGCTTGGAATCAGGAGTCGCAACGGCTCCCTTGACCGTTGCGCTGCTAGCAGCAGAGGTGGCTGTGAGGCTGGACGGGGCCTTCGCGGATTGGTGTTTGGGTGCCTGTGACCGACATCCAGTCAAGCAAAGCCCCCCCAGAACAAACCCACAAACTGTAGCCCAAAGCCGCAACCCCTTACCGACATTCTCGATACTCATTTAATTCAAATCCCTATCAATACTTCTGCTTGATGTCCAGTTTGGCCTGGTCTCCGGTTGCGGGCTCCTTCTGCGTGGCCGACTCGGACTCCTCGCTGCGGTAATAGTTATCATGGTAATACCCGCTGTAGTAATAGTAGCTCTCGTCCTGAGACATGTTGATGTTATTCAACACAATACCCACCAGGTTGCCACCGACCTTTTCGATCAACTGCTTGGCACGGATGTTCATCGGCTGAGGATACCGTCGGTACTGGATGACTTGAATGGTCATATCCACTTCGCTGGCGAGGATCGACGCGTCGCTGACGCCCATAATCGGCGGTGAATCGAAGAAGACAATATCGTAGCGCTGCTTTAACTCACTGATCAGATCCTTCATCTGCGCGGAGCTGAGAATGCCTAAAGAACTGCTGGGCAGCTTGCCGCTGGCCAGGAAATCCAGCGTCGGCATCTTGCTGGTTTGTATAACTTCTTCCAGCGTGTTCTGTTTCAGCAGGTAGTTGGTGAGCCCAAGGTTATTGGTCACGTGCATCATTTTGTGCAACGTCGGCCGGCGCAGATCAGAGTCCACAATCAAGGTCCGCTGCCCGCTCTGGGCGAAGACCGCGGCGAGATTGAATACGGTGGTCGATTTGCCTTCGCCGGCTCCCGCGCTCACAACGGCAATGGTGTTAAGCTTATCGTCCTTGCGCGAGAACAAGAGGTTAGTGCGCAAAACACGGTATGCCTCCGCGTGCGGACTTTCCGCTCCCTCCTCCACAAGCAAGCCAACATTTTGAGGAATGACGCCCAGCACGGGACATTGTAGCGAGCGCTCGACGTCATCAATTGTCTTCACGCTTGTGTCGAGATACTCGATGAAGAAGGCCAAACCGACACCAACCACCAAGCCGATAATGATGCCCAGCGCGATATTGAGCGGTTTGTTGGGCCGCACCGGACGCAGGCTAGGAACAGCTTTGTCCACGATTTCCACCATCATAGTCTTCGGCAGGTCGACGTCGATCTTTTCGGCCGAGATCTTAACGTCGAGGATCTGGCGGAAACGCTGAAGTTCATCGAGACTGCGTTTGGCCTCGAAATAGGGCCTGGTCTGATTGGCTCTGACGACGTCGTTGGTCGTAGCCAGCGCGACTTCCTTTTCCAGATTGTCGAGACTGTTACTGAGTGAGAACACCCGAGTTTCCAAACCGAGCATGATACCCTCGACCCTGTTCTTGATCTTCTTGTGAAGGTCATCGGTCATGGCCTTGCATTTGATGACCTCTGCATGTAGGGGACCATACTCCTTTTCCTGGATCACCAGCCGTTGCTCTGCCACGCTCAGTTGTTCGAGCAAGGAATTTAGCAGTGAGTCCGTGACTGCGGTCGGTATCGCTTGGGCAAGGCCTTCCGGGCCAAGTTCCTTCCCCAAGGACTTGAGGTGCTCCGCCATGGACGCCTGACGGACATACTCAGTTTTGCTTTCAATGCGCAAAACTTCGAGCCTGCGCAGCGTATCGGCCGTCATCAGTGACGACGGGTTATCGCTGCTCGCTGCCGCGTCCGACATGTTCAACTCTTCGCGCAGCTTATCCACACGTTGCTGCGCCTTCTTGACCTTTTCTTGCTGCTCCAGGAACCTCTCTTCCAGCGCTTTGATCCCGCCTCGGCTCAATAGCGTTCGTTGCGCCAGCCGATGGGTTTTGTAAGATTCGGCGACAGAGTTGGCGATCTTGGCTGCCTCGTCAGCCTTCTCACTGTACACGCGAATTTCGATCAGGCTGGTATTCCGCACAGGCCGGAGATCAATTCTTCCTTTCAGCAGGGTGATCGTTTCAGAAAGCTTCAGACGTTCTCCGTTCGCATACTTCTTGCCCCAGACGGTGCTCAGATCGAGGTCGTCGATCACCTTGCCGAGAATAACCTCGGACTGAATCAGCTCGAACTCTGTCTGGATGAAATAGGGATCGTAGCTCTGGATGCCACCGCCGCGCTCGGCAAAGCCGCTAATATCAGACTGGTCACGCTCGATCTTGATACGAGTGGAACTGGAGTAAGACTCCGGCAAAATGAACGTCACCAGCGTGGCGGTGATAACGACTAGCAAGAAGACCGCCAGAATAATCGTCTTCCGAATTCGGATGATGCGCCAATAATCCAGGAAGTGAAGTTTCGTTTCCTGGGGTGGCGTCACTTTCAGTGGATCCATAAATCAAAAAAAACGGGGGCTAGTCATGACAGCCCAGCCCCCGGCCATTAAGTCAGAATTAAGCTAATAGCTGCCTGTGACTCCGATATAAACCCGGTTTCGGTCATAATGAGCCTGCACCCCAGTCAGGTTGTCGTAGTTGTAGCCCACCCCTGCTGAAAAATTGGGATTGAATTGGTATCGCAGATTCAGACCGACGAGGAAAAAGTTATCGCTCTCGCCATCGTACACCCCGCCGACGTACATGCTGTTCTGATACTGGGCCAGAATACTACCGTAAAGCTTGGGGACGATCCGATGATTTAGCGCCATAAACACGGTACCCGCCTCCGCACTGGTGTTAATCTGATTGACTGAATTTACACCGGGATACAAGGAAGTCGGGCTATAATCATAACTACCCCCAAGCTCAAAAGAGCTTTCCGGCAAATAAGTGTATTTGAAGCTGGCCATCGCATAAGGGCTGCCCTGAGTCTGACCATCCAGAGAATTGAAATAATCGGTATAGCGGCCGCCCAGACGAACTGACCCTGTGAAGTCCGGCCGAAAATTATGGTCAAGCCCCAGATACCCGTAATATGAGCGCGCATTTCGGCTATCGCTCATGATAGGCTGGCCGTTCGAGTAAGGAGCCCCCGGACTAATATCCTGGTCAGCCGTGAAATCCGTTTGCCTCAGTTGGACACCGAGGATCCCAACCGTCTGCGGCTGGATCTGGTAGCGGCCATCGAGATGGACTGCATTATCCATCTCATTCAACAGACCGGCGTTGCTGGCCTGGCCCGTTACAGCGGGATCTGTATTATCCGAGTAAGTCACCAAGGTATTGGCATAGCCCAGATCAAGTCCAAACTCCGGAGTAAGTTGGGCCAGGAAATCAATCGCGCCGTAATTGCGCATGTTGTTTCCAGAATAGCTTTGGAAGGTGGTGAAGGTATTTCCTGCCCGCAGAAAATCAGGCTCCTGACCAATCACGAACGAGTCTTTCACGCTGATACTATAGCGTTCACTGAAGGCGTGGGTGAGGCCAGCATGAACGTCTTGCGTATTAAGGTCGTGACCGTTGCTATTGACAAGCTTGTTCTCGTAATACTTCAGGGAATAGACATAGCCAAAGCTGAGCGTGGTTTGCTCCCACGGAAAAAGGAATTCGATAGCTGGACTGACCTCAAAACCATAGCTGCCTTGGGGACGCAAACTATTCGGCTGCGTGCTCGGGTTATCATCATAGAATCCGCGTAGCGTGGCCGAGGCGGTCCACGGCTTGCCGGATTCTGCTGTGAGGCCCGGAAACACATCCGCTTGAAGGCCAGTGACACCAACTGCAACCAAACCGACGGAGGCAACGATTTTTTTCATAGATAAAGTTTAGCTCGTTTTATACCCACAGATCAACAATGCCAACGGTAATACTTGCCCATATTTACTGGATTGTCCAAGAACTTGTCAAATAAATCTTTATGTTTTTTTTGCGCCGCGGAACCCGGCCAGCATCGCCCCGCTTCTGCCTGCCTTCCGCCGCCTCACGATTGCTGCCGTTGTCACCACCGGATTCGCAGTCTGCTCCACGAACACCTACCCGCTCTGCGCGCTGTAAACTCGGCAACCGTGCAGCCTGCCAGCCTCTCCCACACAAAGAGGCATCAGACCATTGACCCGGAGGCGGGGGATTTTGTTCAAATTCTATTCGGTGACGAAACACCTTTCAGCTACGGCGCCGGGATGGTCACAGCCCGGCCAACCTGCAGGCGCCGGGGATCCAGCTTGGGATTTGCAGCCATCAGCGCCTCCACTTTCACGCCATATTTTCGGGCAATGATAGTCGGCGTTTCGCCTGCTTTGATGATGTGTGTCCGTAAAGTTGTTGCGGGCGTAGCCGGTGGCCGGGCCGCGCTGGCTGAATTCGACGTCGCCGCGCCGCTCGCAGGCGGCTGGCCTGCAACCGACGGTTGCACCGGGCGAAGTGTGGGCGATCCTGCGCGAGCCTGGCTGGCGGCGTTCTGCTGGCCAGCAGCGTAGGCGCGCCATTTATCCAGGTCCTCCCGGAGTTGTTTGTTCTCCTCCAGGAGGCGCTTGTTCTCATCCACAAGTTTTTCAAGCTCCTTTTGCTGCCTCTCCGTCACCGGGCCCAGCGAGACCGATTGCGCCAATTGCTGTTTGCAAGCCAGGACGTGGGTCTTGACCATTTCTTCCTTGCCCGAGTTTGGCGACAGTTTGAGGTAACGCTCGTAGTGGTAAATGGCGGCAGCCGGGTCGGACTCCTTTTGTTCGTACAGAACGCCCAATTCAAAGTGGGCGGGGGCGGATTTTGGGTTCACCTCGACCGCTTTTTCGAACGACTCAATGGCCCCTTTGAAATCCATCGTTTTAACTCGGCTCTTGCCTGCCAGGAAGAATTGTTCTTTCTCCTCGTCCTTCGGGCCGGGTGGCAGGCAGCCACTGAGCAGCACTCCAACGAGCAGGAGCAGCGCGGTCCGAAAAAGGCCCACTGAAATCGTCATGGCCTCAGACTAAACGAACGGCGAGCTACGCGCAATCACGCGAATGGGTTGCCCTTCAGGGCCGGATCCGGGCGCCGCGGCAGGCACAGTGGACTAATGAAGAGATAGACCCACCCCATTACCAAATGCACGGCTCCTGTCACTGCCAGGCGCAGGAGATCCAAAGCGCCCCAGCCGTACAGGAAGACGGCGGCACACATCAGGAGGGCTCCCGGCATTAATGCCGCGCCAGCCAGACGCCAGCTCCCGCCCAGACGGCAGTCCCGATTCGCAAAGAACCCGACCAGCCAGACCGGCAGACAATACAGAGTCGCCAAACACGCCCAGATTACCATCAGTCCCGTCACCACCGACCCAGCCACAATAGCCAGAATCGCCGGAGCCCAGGCGCCCCACCATGGCCACAACTCAGTCCGATTAAACGCCAACGCTCCGTCGTGTGGATAAGCGCCTCGGCCACAACCGAAGAGGGAATAGACCCTAAAATCCGACCGCCCAAGCTCCAATTGCACTTGCGCTGGTGAGCGGGCTTCGCCGGTGTGGTCCAGATCGACCGCGAACGCCAGGAACCGTCCCTCCGCCAACGACAAGGGCGAAAGCCCCGTCCAGTTCAAACTGCCAGCGCGAAGCTCTCCCTTCGCCGGCAATGCGCGGATCGCCTCGCCTATCGTAGGGAACCAACACTCCTGCAAGAACCAGACCACCGTGCCCGCGGCCAGCAGCGCCACGATTAATTGCACGAGCAGCAACCTCCCCAACGATGCTCGCGCAAACGCCGCCACCCCCCACGCTGTCAGTGGTTGCCACGCAATCTGCGCTTTGTCGTCCGATGCACTCATAGAAACCCCGCCCCCGCTGCCAGCATCCTCGCCCGGACCGCCACTGACCCGGCTCACGACGCGGGCGGCTGCGGGGCAGGCGGCGTCGATGAGCCCGGCGGCTGAGCCGGCGGCGGCACATGGACCACCGGCACCGGGTAACGAAGCTTCATCACATCATCCACCAACACTTCGACGTAGTAAGTGCCAGCGGTCTTAAATTCAACCTGGGGCAAAAGCGTGACGGTCGTGGCGTTCTGTGCGGCGCTGTGCAAGGTGAACTTCACCTCACCCTTGCGCAGGACCGTGGTCTGATCCGGCGCGATGAACCGCGAGGTCTCCACAAACTGCCCCACGCCCGCTGTCCAGCGATTGAAGATGCTCAGCTTGAACGCCACTACCGGCAGTTGGGGTACTCTAATGAAATCAATCACCCCCACCAGGAAGAAGTTCCCGTTGGCTTCCCGGCGGACTTCCTCGCACAGCAACGAGGACTGCAGATCAGGCAAAATTCGCGTCGCGTTCATCAGGGATCAGTCCTTCAATTGGGTTTCGGGTTCCGGTGTCAGCGTGCCGCTATTTCGGCGGCGCGCACAGTGTTCTGCATCAGCATGGCGATGGTCATCGGCCCCACCCCGCCGGGGTTGGGGGTGATCTTTCCGGCAATTGGCTGCACCCCCGCGAAATCCACGTCCCCCACCAGCCGCGAGCCGCCTTTGGCCGCCGCATCGCTCACCCGGTTCACGCCTACGTCCACGACCACCGCCCCGGGCTTGACCATGTCGGCCTTTACAAACTCCGCCACACCTATGGCCGCGATCAGAATTTCCGCCCGCCGGCAATGCGCTCGGATATCGCGCGTCCCCGAATGGCAAATCGTCACCGTGGCGTTGGCGTGTCGCTCCTTCTGGCAAAGCATCGCGGCCATGGGTTTGCCCACGATATTACCCCGTCCCAGCACGACTACTTCGGCCCCGCTAAGCTTCACTTCCGCGCGCACCAGCAGCTCACGAATCCCCGCCGGGGTACACGGATGGAAACCCGTCGGGTCGCCCAGCATCAGTTTCCCCACGTTGACCGGATGGAACCCGTCCACGTCCTTCTCCGGCCGCACCGTGGCATATACCACTGCGGAACGGATCTGGGGCGGCAAGGGGGCTTGGACCAGCACGCCATGCAGTCGCGCATCCACGTTCAACCGGGCCAGCATCGCGAGCAACTCCGCCTCGCTGGTGGTCTCGGGCAAGACATGCGTCTCTGAAAAAATGCCCAGCTCGGCGCAGGTCTTCTCCTTCCGGCCGACATAGACCTTCGACGCCGCGTCTTCGCCCACCCGCACGAAGGCCAGCCCCGGCTGGATCCCAGCCGCCTTCAGGGCCGCGATGCGCTGAACCAGCTCGCCTTGAATTTGTCGGGCGATGGCTCGCCCGTCGATAAGGTTGGCTGGAGCCATTACTCCACGACCAGAATCTTCTGAATCGTCAATACGGGCATGTTCGGCCAGCGCTCGTCCAAGCCCTCTTCGCCCGTCACGATAATCCGCATGCCCTTGTAGCGCCGCAGGTCCAGCTCCTTCGAGTCCGTGAAGAGGTAATCAATGTCCCGGCCATCCTGCGGGCTGATGAGCACAAACTTCGACGGCGCCTGAATGCTCGTCATGCCGCGCACAATGCCCTCCCGCTGCACAATCCGTGGCGGCGGCGGCTCGTCCGGCGACGGCATTTCTTCGACTGTCGCTGGCGGGGTGGTCACCTCGGGCGCCGGCGTCGGAGCAGGCGCAGCGACGGTCGGGGCCGGAGCGGGCGCGGCGACGGTCGGGGCCGGCTCCGGAGCCGGCACGGCGGGCGCTTCGGTCGGCGGCGGAGCTACTGGCGGGACCGCGGCCACCGTGGTCGGTGTCGGAGCCGGCTCGGTCGGCGTCGGGGCCGGGGCTGGGGCTGGCACGACTGGAGCCGCGGCCGGCGGTGTCGCTACCGGCGGGATCGCGGCCACCGTGGCCGGAGTCGGAGCCGGCTCGGTCGGCGTCGCCGCGGGGGCGGCAGGCTTGAGCCCATCCTGTTTGAGGTACTGCGCGGCCACGAACGCGTAAGCGCTAGTCGGCGCTTCGATTTCCGTCCAGTCACCTTTGGTGGTGACCAGCTTGACCGCATCACCGCTCTGCAACCGACCAACCACACTGTAATTCTCGCCCGGCCCGCCGCGCAGGTTCAGTTTCCTGGCCGTGACCGTCCCGTTGCTGGCATTGATGTGTGTGGTGTTGACCCACACGTGCGCCCCGGTTGGCAGAACTATCTTTGCCCACGCCGACGGTTCCTCCGGGCCCGAGTTATTCCGCACAATCTCTTCGATAACGGTCACCGACTGGCCTTTGGTCAGCCGCGTCAGAACCTCGCTGTTGAGCTTGGCCTGGCCGCGCACGTTGACGTGGGTGGCGGCGACTTCCGCCAGTCCGGGCACCAGCGGTATCGTCTTCACCCCCGCAACGGCCACTTTCTTTTTCGACTCCGCGACGCCCGTCTTCTTCTTGGCAACCACCTTCTTCTGGGGCGCCTTTTCGGCTTTCTTCTTGCCGGCCTTCTTCTTGCCCATCTTGGCTGCTGGTGCGTTGGTCTTGGCGGTCACGGGCGCCAGCGTTGCCGCGGGCGCCGCCGCCGGCGTCTCGATCGGCGCAGACGGGGCCGGATTAGCCGGCTGTTGCGCCAAGAGGCTTGTTGAAAGCATCGCCCCTAGAATTAACCAGCAGTTCGTTTTCATAGCTCAACTCATTAGAGATTTAATTTCCGGTTCTGTCAATGCCCGCCATTTGCCCACCGGCAGCTCGCCCAGCTTGATCTTGCCGATCTGCACCCGCTGCAAGCGTTTCACCGCGATGCTCTGCGACTCGAACAGCCGCCGCACCTCCCGGTTCTTGCCCTGAGCCAATTCCAATTCCACCACGCTCCGCGCCTGGCTGGCGGAAACCAGCTTCACCTTCTCCGCCTTCAGATTCTCGCCCAGGTGCCGCACACCTTGCGTAAACAGGTTCAGCACTTGCTCCGACACCCGGCCTTCGACGATGGCGACATACTTCTTGCGCACCCCGTAACGCGGATGCGTCAGGTGCAGGCTAAACTCGCCGTCGTTGGTCAGGAAGATCAGCCCCTCGCTCAGGTAATCCAGCCGCCCGACCGAATGCAGGTGGCCCCATTCCTTCGGCAGCAGCCCGTAAATCGTCGGCCGCTCATGCTCGTCCTTGCGCGAGCAAACCAGGCCCTGCGGCTTATGGAGCGCCACGTAAATCTTGCGCTTGGCCCGGACCGGCTGGCCATCCACCGCCACCCGGTCGTGGTCCGGGTCAATCCGGGTGCCCAGCGCCGCTACGGTTTCGCCGTTGACCGCCACCCGCCCGGCCAGAATGATCTCCTCACCGGCGCGCCGCGAAGCGACGCCCGCATCCGCCAGGTATTTTTGCAGACGAATCATCTGAATGCCGGGTGCGGGGTGTGGAATACGGAAGCGGGACCGGGCCGACGTGGCGACAAAGCCTCCCCGCGGCGTGCGTCATTCCGCAAACCGCACTCCGTATTCCGCACTGGCCTAGGCGTCCTTCTTGGTCTTGCGCAAGCCGGTAATGCGCTCTCCCTCTTTCCACTGACCGCGTTTCTTGAGCACTTCCAGGCGCTCAAATCGCTTGAGCACATTTCGCTTGCCGCCCAAAGTGGCCGCCGCGCGCAGACTACGATGCTGTGACATAAATCAAATTCCTGTTCCTGTTCTATAACGTTTATCCCGCTCCCGTTGGAAGCGGGCACTGTTTATAACACCCCGAAGCCGCCTTGCCAACGCTATATTTCGCGGTGGACAATCTGCCCGTCCACCAGCTCCATCACTTTCGGCGCGCGGGCGGCCACGCGAGCGTCGTGGGTGGCCATGATGAACGTGGTTTGCTTCTCGTCGCGCAGCGCGCACAGCAGCTCGATAATCTCCTCGCCAGTGTGCGAATCCAGGTTGCCGGTGGGCTCATCCGCCAGGATGAGATCCGGCTCGTTGATCATCGCCCGCGCAATGGCCACCCGCTGCTGCTCGCCGCCCGAAAGCTCGTAGGGCTTGTGGTCAACGCGCTCTTTGAGGCCGACGCGCGCCAGCAGCTCGCGCCCGCGGGCCTCGGCCTGAGCCGCCGGCATGCGCGCCATCCGCGCCGGCAGGCACACATTCTCCAACGCGTCCAGCTCCGGCAGCAGGTAATAGGACTGGAAGATGAAGCCCACTTCTTTGCTGCGCAGTCGCGCGAGTTCACCCCGCCCCAGCGTGGACAGATTCCGACCGGCCAGGCGGACCTCCCCCTGGTTGGGCGTATCGAGTCCCCCCAACAGGTGCAGCAGGGTGCTCTTGCCCGCGCCCGACGCACCCCGCAAGGCGAGGAACTCGCCGCGCTGCAGCTCCAGATCCACGCCGCGCAACACTTCCAGCGAGCGCTGGCCGAGCGTGTAGGTCTTGTGCAGGCCAATGGCCGAGAGCAGCGCCTCACTCATAGCGTAACGCCTCCACCGGCTTGAGCCGGCCCGCCCGCCAAGCCGGGATCACGCCCCCCAGGAGGCAGATCACCAGGGCGCTGCCGCAGATCAGCAGGATGTCCTGCCGGATGATCAGCGCCGGCAATTCCGTGAACTGATAAATGGAAGCGGGGAACAGCTCGAAGCCGGTTAAGCGCCTCATGAAGTGCAGGAACTCGTTCCGGTAGGCCAGAGCCAGCATACCGAGCCCGTAACCGGCCAGGATCCCGATTGCGCCTACCAGTGCGCTCTGGCTTAAGAAGATCAGGCTCACCTGGAAATCGGTGGCGCCCAGCGCCTTGAGCATCCCGATCTCGCGCGTCTTTTGCACCACGAAAGTGATCAGCGCACTCAGGATGCATAGGGCCGCCACAATCATGATGAAGAACAGCAGGTAGAACATGACACTCTTCTCCACCCTTAGCGCGTCGAGCAAGTTCGAGTTGTCCTGCATCCAGCTCCGGATCCGGTAGTTGGGCCCCAGCATCCGGGCCAGCTCCGCCTCCACCGCCGCCGCCTGGTAGGGGTCGTGCAGCATCACCATCAGCCCGTGTACAGCACCGTGGGTGTCATACAAGTCCTGTGCGTCCTGCAGCGAGACCACCACCACCGCCAAGTTGTATTCGTAATACCCGACATCAAAAATCCCCCGCACCTCGTATTCCGGCAGCACCGGGACCGGGGCGTTTGTCTTCTGCGAGGCTGCCTCCCAGGCTTTGAGCATGCTGGGCGAACCAATCTGGACGATGTCACCGACATGCAAGCCCATGGACTCCGCGAAATTGGTCCCGACCAGAATCCCCCGGTCACTGACGTCGAACTTGCCGTCCACGATGCTTTTCGGCAGCACGCTCATGTTCGTTTCGATTTGGGGGTCAATGCCGCGAATAAAGGGCGCACCCACCGCCGACTGACTGGAACCCGCTTTGGTCTCGAGCAGCACGGGGCCCATGACAAACGGCGCCACGGCCTTCACGTTCCGATTGGAAGTTACTGTGCGGGCGATGGCGGCATAGTTCGTCATCGTCTCGTAGCGCGGCATGACTTTGATGTGGGTGTTAAACCCGAGGATCTTGTCGCGCAGTTGGGCGTCGAACCCGCTCATGACGCTGATGACGATGATCAGCACCGCGACACCCAGCGTGACGCCCAGCACGGAAATCAAAGTGATCACCGAGACGAACGTCCTTTTGGGCCGCAGGTACCGCAGCGCCAGCAGCAATTCGAACGGCAACCCAGACATGCGTGCGAAGTTAGACCCCCGGCCGCGCCGTGTCAACGAATCG
>SESF01018603.1_pt1 | contig 22251 bp, 14 predicted proteins | sample 3171521 | NCBI WGS metagenome assembly SESF01 (sample SAMN10866945, study PRJNA518727) | freshwater metagenome | biome: subpolar coniferous forest; feature: holomictic lake; material: water; isolation source: holomictic Lake 227, 6 m and 8 m depth | place: Canada: near Kenora, Ontario | collected...
GACGACGCAGGGCACTAGCTCCTGGGCTGCTCTCGAGGCATCAGTCTGCGGGTTTCGGGGCTCACCGCCACTCGCAATGGCGCTCGCCCCGACGACGACGACAACGAACCAGGACCGTCACTATCCCCGGCCGCGGCGCGCCGGGCTGATGACCGCCGGTGAAAGCAAGATTCAGACCAAGAGACCAATGCGCTGTTTTCATTAGAAGATGGCCACAACGCCGCGGGGCGGTGGCGGGCGAAGCCGACACGCTGTCAGAAACATGTCGAAGGCCCGACATCAAGGGGCCGCAGGCCCCGGGCGAACGCCGGATGCAATAGCACAGGCAAGGCAAAAATAATAACAACTGCGGCACTTTGCCGTTCGTTTCTGCTCTCAATCCTCGGTAAGCTTTTTCATGCGGCGACGGTCCAGTGCAACTACCGTCGTGTGACAAGATTGAGAGCCGATGTCCGCCGATCTGACCGCCAACCGACGGGAGGCCCGCTATCTGGTGACCTCGGTCTGGGCCGGCACACTGCTGTTGCTGGGTGCAACCTGGGCCGTGGCGGTGATGCTGGCCGACCGGGACGACGGCGAAGCCCACCAGCGCGCCCGGCGCGACAGCGCCAATCTTTCGCGTGCCGTGGTCGAGCAGACGGTGCGGACTATCTCGGGCGTCGACCAGATTCTGGCGTTCCTCAGCTACGACCTGTCGCGCCTCGGCCATGCCGACCCCCACCTCGGCGACATTCTGCGCCACGCGACTCAGGGCTCGGCGGTCCTGCACCAACTGTCCTTCACCGACGCCGAGGGCACGCTGATCCAGACCAGCGTGGCCAGTCCGCCGGCCCGGATCAATCTCGCCGACCGCGAGCATTTCAAGGTTCACAAGGAGGGCAAGGTCGAGGGGCTGTTCATCAGCCGGCCGGTGTTCGGCCGGGCTTCGGGAAAGTGGTCGATCCAGCTCAGCCGCCGCATCGATGGCGAGGGCGGCGCCTTCGGCGGCATCGTCGTTGCTTCCCTCGATCCCTTCTATTTCAGCCGCACCTTCGACGACCTCGACGTCGGCCGGCAGGGCGCGATCACCATCGTCGGCCGCGACGGCATCCTGCGCGCCCGCTCGGTGATGGACGAAAAGATCATCGGCCAGGATGTCTCGGGAACCGCCCTCTTCAGGAGCATCCAGGAGCCAAAGGACGGCTTTTTGCGCAGCACCAGCAAGATCGACGGCATCAGCCGGCTGTGGGGCTATCGCGCCGTCCCCGGCTATCCGCTGATCGTTCTCGCCGGCTTCGGTGAAGACGAGTTCATGGCCGACGTGCGGACGCGCCGCGCCACTTACCTGACCGCCGCCGCCCTGGCCACCGCGGCACTCCTGGCCATGGCGCTGCTGCTGACCTGGCAGACCCGCGGCCAGGCCAGGGCGCTGGCCATCCTCGATGAGACCGCGCTGCGGCTGAGGGGCAGCGAGCAGCGGCTGCGCGACATCGCCGAGACGGCTTCGGACTGGTTTTGGGAAATGGACGAAGAGTTGCGTTTCACCGGCTTCTCGGGCTCCTTCGATGGCTTCGCCGCGGATCAGGCAACGATCATCGGGCGCCGCCGCGACGAGATTTCGCTGCCCGAACCCGGCGACGAGGAGATCTGGCACCGGCATCTGGAAGCCCTCGCCAACCACGCGCCCTTCCGTCACTTCGAATACAACGTCCGCGGTCGGGCCGGCGACATCCGCACCTGGTCGGTCAGCGGCAAACCGGTGTTCGATGCCGAGGGCCGCTTCCGCGGCTACCGCGGATCGGGCTCGGACATCACCGACCGCTGCCGGGCCGAACAATCGCTGGCGGCCAGTGAACGGCGCTATCGCGCCATGTTCGCCGCCGTCGGGCAACCGATCATCGTCACCGATCCCAACGGCGGCATTGTCGGCTTCAACCCCTCGGCCGAGCGGCTGTTCGGCTTCCGCGAGGCCGAAATGCTGGGCCGCAACGTCTCGGTCCTGATGCCCGCCGATCAGGCCCGCGCCCATCCCGGCCACATCGCCGCCTACCGGACCAGCGGCCGGTCCAACCCGGTCCGGGGTCTGCGCGAACTCACCGCCCGCCGGGCCGACGGTTCGCTGGTGCCGGTCGAGATCGATCTTTCCAGCTGGCATGGCGACGATGGCGATTTCTTCATCGGCATCGTCCGCGATATCTCGGTGGCCAAGCAGATCGAGGCCGAAATGCGCCGCGCCCGCGACAACGCCGAACAGGCGAGCCGGATGAAGAGCGAGTTTCTTGCCACCATCAGTCACGAACTCCGGACACCGATGAACGGGGTGCTGGTCACCCTCGATCTCCTGCGGCAGGACGACGTCGCGCCCGCCGAGCGCAAGCGTCTGGCGGGCATCGCCCACCGCTCCGCCGATGGCCTGCTCGGGTTGCTCGACGACATCCTCGACTTCTCGATCCTCGAAGCCGGCCAGACCACCATCGAAACCAGCCTCTGCGCCCCCGCCGCGGTGGTCGACACTGTAATCCAGGCGCTTCGGCCCCGCGCCGAGGAGCATGGCCTGGCCCTGACCGCCCGCATGCTGCCGAGCATGCCGGAAGCAGTGGTCACCGCCCCGGCGCGTTTACGGCAGATTCTGCTGAATCTGGTCGGCAACGCGATCAAATTTACCTCGGCCGGCCACGTTGCGGTGCGCGGTCGGCGCGGCGCCGCCCTCAACGGCGACCGCTTCCTGCTGGAGTTCGAGATCGAGGATACCGGAATCGGCATCCCGCCCGAGGCCCTGCCCACCCTCTTTGACCGCTTCACCCAGGCCGACGGCTCGATCACCCGCCGCTTTGGCGGCACCGGGCTGGGCCTGGCCATCTGCAAGGAGCTGTGCGCCCGGCTCGGCGGCACCATCAGCGTCGATAGCGCCCCCGGCCGGGGCAGCGTCTTTTGCTTCACCGTCGCCTGCTCGCCCGGCGACCCGGGCCAGCTCGGCCCAATAGCCCCCGAGGCCGACCCTGCCGCCCTGCCGCTGCCGCCACTGCGCGTCCTCGCGGTGGATGACAACGAGATCAACCGCGACATTGTTCGCACCCTCCTGGAGCATAATGGACACAGCGTCGTCACCGCCGAGGATGGCGAGGAGTCGGTCCATCTCTGCGCCGAGACCCGCTTCGACATCGTGCTGATGGACGTCCAGATGCCGGATATGGACGGGCTGACCGCGACCCGTCACATTCGCGCCCTGCCGCCGCCTTACGGGACGGTGCCGATCATCGCCTGGACCGCCCACGCCACCGCCGGTTCGCGCGCCGAGTGCCTCGACGCCGGAATGTCGGGGTTCGTGACCAAGCCGTTACGGCCGCAGACCCTGTTCGGCGAGATCGCGGCCGTGCTTGACGCCGAAGACCGCGACAGCCACAGCGGCCCCGGGACCGACAGCGACGATGGCGGCGGGGTGGCGCCCGAGCCCCTCGACAATGCCCTCCTCGACCGGGAGCTGATCGAGATTCTGATCGACGCCCTCGGCCGCGAAGAGTGGCCGGCGATGGTCGAGAACTTTGAAGCTGCGGCCCGTGCCCAGTTCGCAGCCCTCGACGAGGTCCTTACGGCTGGAACCGATCATCGTAAGGTCGCCCACACGCTGAAAGGTCTGTCCTGGAGCGTCGGCGCGCGCCGCCTCGGCAATGCCGCCCTCGCCATCGAACAGAGCACCGGCGACGCATCACGCTTCCTGGCCACCGGTCTTGAGGATATACTGAGGGAGACCCTGGCCGGGTTTCGCTTAACATCCTGAAGTTGACATCGTCGACGGTCATGCTCCATCCTGGATTTGCCTCTCTCTCCGTGCTGATCATCGACGATATTGCCAACACCCGGCAGGTCTTCCGGGCCGTGCTGCGCACCATCGGCATCAACCATGTCCTGGAGGCGCCGGACGCCACCCTGGGGTTTCAGATCGTCAAGACCGAATTGCCGGACATCGTCTTCACCGACTGGGACATGCCCGGCGTCACCGGCCTCGACTTCGTGCGTGCGGTGCGGAGCCGCCCGGACTCGCCGGACCCGATGATGCCGGTGATCCTGCTGACTGCGCATGGCAGCCGCGACTACGTCACCGCCGCCCGCGACGGTGGCGCCACCGACTTTCTGATCAAACCGTTTTCGCCCCAGCGCATCGGCAACCGCATCCTCGACGTCGTCAGCCATCAGCGCCCGTTCGTCATGGCCCCCGCCTACAAAGGTCCCGATCGTCGGCGGACCCGGCGCCTCGTGGTCACCGACCGCCGGATGCTCCATTCTCCGGCCGCCGGAGTGATTCTCATTCCACCTGACGATTTGCTCGCGGCCAAGGTCTCGGGCGACCTTGCCAGCTTCGAGTCGGCCCAACGTTGCCGAACCGTGGCGCTGCGGACTTTGCAGAGCGCCGAAGCGGCCGGCACCGGCGATTTGGCCGGCGTCAGCGGTTCCCTCTATGCCCTGGCCGGACGAGCGCTGGAGGCAATGGACGTCGTGGCCGAAATGCTTTCGGAGATGGCCGACCCCCTGACCACTCTCCGCCGGACCGGGCTCGAGGATTTGCCGCCCTGGGCGACTCGGATCACGGCCTCGCTGCAGCGCATGATGACCGACCGCAGCCTCGAGGCCACGGATCCCGTCGTGCTCCGCCTGCATCTGCTGGCCCTGCGGGCCATGCTGCGCACCGGCCTCGATCCGGGTGCCGCCCGGACCGCCGAAGATCTGGCAACCCAGATCGAAATGCTGGGGCACGACCGCCGCGGTTGATTGCCGGATGTGATCGTATCATTTCCGAACTCTTTCGTGGCATGATGGATGCTTCCTCTGCCACCCCCTCAGCGATGCCCGTATCGTGCGTGTAACTTCTGTGACGCAACGTTATCGCCGCCCATCCCAGCACCGGAGATCACCTCATGAAAAGCTGGTCAGTTCTTACCGTTTTCTGTCTCGCCGCTCTGATGTCACTGGCATCATCCCTGTCCTGCGCCGCTGACCTGAAGGAGATTCAGCAACGCGGTGAACTCCGCCATCTCGGCATTCGATATGCCAATTTTGTCACCGGCGACGGCGACGGCTTTGATGTCGAGTTGGTCCAGGGTTTCGCCAAGGAGATCGGCGTCCGGTACACGCTGGTAAACACCGATTTCTATTCGGTGATGCGCGACCTCCTGGGCAGGGACATCGTGCGCAAAGGGGATGAGGTTGAACTGACCGGTGACTATCCGATCAAGGGCGACATCATCGCAACCGGCTTCACGGTTCTGCCGTGGCGGCAAAAAGTTGTTCTTTATTCCGAGCCGACCTTTCCCTCTCAGGTCTGGCTGGTAGCCCCGGCCAGCTCGGCGTTCACCCCGATCAAAGGCAGCGCCGATCTCAAGGGCGACATCGCCGACACCAAGAGCCTGATCGGCAGCAAGAGCCTGCTGGTGATGGAAAGAACCTGCCTTGATCCCGGGAATTACGCGCTGAAAGGCAAGGGAATCGACCTCAGGGCCTATACCAAGAACACCAATCTCAACGAAATGGTCCCTGCCCTGCTCAAGGGCGATGCCGATCTGACTCTGCTCGACGTTCCCGACGCGATGCTCGATCTTCAGAAGTGGGCCGGACAAATCAAGGTTCTTGGACCAATTTCCGAAGAGCAGATTTTGGCCGCCGCTTTCCCTAAGACGTCTCCTGAGCTGAGAAGCGCGTTCAACGCCTATCTGGTCAAGATCAAGGCGAGCGGTGTCTATGACGCGCTTGTTGACAAGTACTATCCTGGTATACGGAGATATTTTCCGGAATTCTTCGCTAAGCCGTAAAGGGTGCCGCGGTGAGCATTCTTTCCCGGCTCTTGTCGAGATGGCCACTGGTTGTAGCGGCCATCTTCTGTGCCTATTCCTCTGTTCTTCTCTGGCACAACTTTCATTTCCAAGAACAGTTGAGAACCGCCGCGGCGGCGCGTCTGATCGGCGACGCCGCGACCCGGGCCACCGCGCTCAGCGACTTCATCGCTGAACGGCGGTCAGATCTGGCCGAACTGGCGGAAACGGTTGAAATTGCCACCTACCTGACCAACAAATCGTTGGGCATGTCGCTGCGTTACGGCTTGATCACCAATCTTGACGCAATCCACGAGCGGTTTCGGTATTGGTCCGCCAAAAAGAAATCGGGAAGCAGTTCGCACTATAGCCAGATCATGTTCATCGACGAGAAGGGGGAGATTCTCGTCAACATGAAAGGGGGGCCTGCGAGCACCTCCAGTCTTGTTCCCCCCGGCACGGAGCCGTCGGTTTTTTTTGACAGTGCCGCCGGACAAATGATCGTCACCGCTCCGGTTCGTCACAAGGGGACGCCCCGGGGCTTCCTGATCGCCCAGGGAGGGGTGGGACAACTTTCCCGCTACCTTGCCGCGTCAACTTCCGACACTCGTATCCTCGAAACCCTTGTCACCGGCGACGGCGTCGAACTTCCCGGCGACACCGGCAAGCCCCGTCTGACCCGCGACCTGGTGTACAAACTCACAATTCTTCCGCCCGGCCAGTTAGTGCCGATTTCCGGCGAGTATCCCGGCGTGCCTGAAGCCGGCGATCTCTTGGCAATCAGAACGCCGGTGACGGGAACAACGTTGTTCTTGCTGACGATCATCACCGAGAACCAGATTTTCGGCCATATCACGTCCCGTCTGTTCCTTTATCTGGCCAGCGCCGTCCCGCCCTTCGTTCTGCTCGTCGCCTTCATCCTCGAAGGTCTGCGCCGTCGAAACCAGGAGCTGCAGGCCAGCGTTCTTGAATCAGACCGGCGCCAGCATCAGCTTCAGGATCATAACCAAGCACTGTCCGAAGAAATTGCGCGGCGGACCGTAGTCGAACAGGAGCTGAGGCTGAAAAGCCGCCAGCTCGAAAACATGGCGTTCGACCTGCGGGAGAGCATTGTGCGGGCCGAGGAGGCGAGCCGCGCCAAATCGGATTTCCTCGCGACCATGAGCCATGAAATCCGGACCCCGATGAATGGCATCATCGGCATGACCAGTTTGCTGATCGATACCCAGCTCAACCACGACCAGCGGCGCTATGCTGATACCATCCGCCTGTCTGCCGAATCCCTCCTTGGCATCATCAACGACATTCTCGACTTCTCGAAAATCGAAGCCGGACGAATGGAGTTTGAGAAAAGCCCGTTCGAGATCACGCCCTTGATCGAAGGCACCGTGGACGTGCTCGCGCCCCGGGTCAGGGGCAAAGACGTCGATCTTTCTTATATGGTCCCCAAGGAAGCACGCGGCGTGTTTCTCGGCGATGCCGGGCGGCTGCGTCAAGTCCTGCTGAACCTGGTCGGCAATGCGGTCAAATTCACCCATAGCGGATGCATTACCGTCACGGTCGCGGTCGTCGAGACCGACCAGGTGACCATGACCATCAGCGTCGCCGATACCGGCATCGGCATCGCCGAGCAGGTCCAGGACAAGCTGTTCGGTATGTTCACTCAGGCCGACGCCTCGACCACGCGGCGGTTTGGCGGCACCGGGCTGGGGCTGGCGATCTCGAAGCGGATCGTCGAAGGACTGGACGGCACCATCGGCTTCGAAAGCCGGCTCGATGTCGGCAGCACCTTCTGGTTCTCGGTGCCTCTTCAGCGAATTTCCTTCGAGCCCGCGGAAAGCCCCGCCTACACCTCGCTGGACGGCCTGCGGGTCTTGGTCGTCGATGATTGTCAGGTCAACCGGGATATTTTCGTCAAACAGGTGCAGAACTGGGGTGGCGAGGTTGCGGATTGCAGCAGCGGCTCGGAGGCACTCGGCCGCGCCCGCGAAGCCCTGGAGGCCAACCGCCCCTATCAGGTCATGCTGTTGGATCACAACATGCCCGATATGAGCGGGGTCGAACTTGCCGCGCACTTGCGGGCCGATCACGCTTATGCCGGCTTGCGCCTGATCCTGGCCTCCTCCTCGGAGCCGGGCGAGTTGCGCAAGGCGGGGGTGGCCCGGCACTTTGATATCGTGCTCTCGAAGCCGGTCCGACAGAGTCTGCTCTATGAAAGTCTGGTCGGCAAAGACGGCAGCGCCGCGCCCCACCCCCTCGACCCGTCGACCGATGCGCGGACGGCGTCGGTGCAAACCGGGCGGCTGCGGGTGCTGGTTGCCGAGGACAATTACGTCAACCAGCAGGTGGCGGTTGGCCTGCTGGCCAAGCTTGGTCACCGCGCCGATGTCGCCAATGACGGGGGTGAGGCCGTGGTGATGGCCGAGCGGGGCAACTATGATCTGATCCTGATGGACATGCAGATGCCCAATGTCGACGGCATCCAGGCAACCCGGATGATCCGGTCGCTGGCGGGGCCGCGGGCCAGGGTGCCGATCATTGCAATGACCGCCAATGCCATGGAGCGCGACCGGACCCTCTGCCGGGAGGCGGGCATGAACGATTTTCTGCCCAAGCCGACTGACCTCCGCCGGCTGACCGCGATGCTCGACAGCTGGGGCGCCCGTCTGGCCGTCACCGCGGCGCCGCCGGGCGCCGGAACCGGTTCATCCGGCCAGGTGGGCAACTTCCCCGCCACGCTTCCGGGCATCGATGTCGCCACGGCGCTTCAAAGCGTCGGCGGCGACGCCGCGCTCTTGCATAAGGTCCTTGGCCATTTTGCCACGACCTATGGCGCCGCCGCCGGGCAGCTCCGGGAGGCGGCAGACGCCGGCCGATGGCTGGAGGTCAGGCATCAGGCCCATACGATGAAGGGAACCGCCGCGACCGTCGGCGCCCTCGAACTCTCGGCCCTGGCCGGGGAGTTGGAGCGGATGGCCGGGGCGGACGACGGCGCGGTGCCGGCCGACTGGTTCACCCCGTTCGTCGCGGCCCTGGCGCGGGTGATCTCTGGCATCGGAGACCTGACGGGGGCCGCCGAAGCCGACCAGGGCACCGGGGCCGGACCTCGTCCCGCGATAACCGATGGATCCGCCCGCACCGGCCCCGCAACCGAACCTGACCACCCCGGGGAGAGCGCTTGCGTGCTGGCCGCGATCATCCAATCGGTGATTGATGACCTCGCACCCCGAGCCGCGCTCAAGGGATTGGCGCTGTCGTTTCATTGCCTGCCGACGGTGCCCGAGGCGATTGTCACCGAGCCGGCCCAGCTCAGGCTGCTGCTGTTTACCCTGGCCGACAATGCTGTTAGGCTCACTGAGCATGGATATGTTACGGTGCGGGTGCGACGGGGCGCCGCTCTCGGCTGCGGCCGCCTGCGCCTGGAGTTCGAAGTCGAAGACACCGGTGTCGGCATCGCCTCCGACATGGTGCCGCACCTTTTTGATCCTGGCGCCTCGGGGCTGGCAACCTGTCAAGCCGTAGCCGCCGGGTTGGGCGGAAGCGTCGAAGTCGAGACCGCACCGGGGAAGGGCAGCGTGTTTCGCTTTGCCATCGTCACCCGCGCCAGCGTGGCGCCGGCGGTGGCGGCGCCCTCCCCCACCCTGTCGCTCATGCCGCCACCCCGGTTGGCCGTGCTGGCGGTTGACGACAACGAGATCAACCGGGACGTCGTCCGCGGCATCCTCGAGCGCGCCGGCTATACCGTGACCCTGGCCACAAACGGCGGTGAAGCGCTGAAGCTGGTCGAGGCCCAACCGTTTGACTTGGTCCTGATGGACCTGCAGATGCCAGAGATGGACGGCCTGACCGCGACCCGTCTGATCCGCGCCCTGCCCGCGCCCAAGGGCTTGGTCCCCGTGATTGCGGTTACCGCCCACGGCTCAGATGCGGCTCGGCACGACTGCCTGGCCTCGGGCATGAACGGCTTCGTCGCCAAACCGTTGCGGCCGACAACCCTGTTCACCGAGATCGCCAGGGTGCTCGAATCGGCACTCCCGGCCTGAGTCCCTTAAGGAGGTAACAACCATGACCGTTCCCCCCAACGGCCTTGACGGCGGTTCGTCCGGCCACGGCCGATCCCTGCTTGTCCTCGGCGGTTTCATCGCCCTGGTGTTCGCGATTTCCGCCATTGGCGGCGCCGTTACCGCAGGGTCGGTCCATACTTGGTATCAGACCCTGATCCACCCCGCCTTCGCTCCGCCCGACTGGGTCTTCGCACCGGTCTGGAGCGCGCTCTACCTGTCGATAGCCGTGGCCGGCTGGATGGTCTGGCGCCAAGTCGGCTTTCGCGGCGGCCGAGAGACCTTCATGTTTTATGGGCTGCAACTCGCGCTCAATCTGGCCTGGTCGCTGCTGTTCTTCGGCTTGCACACCATTGGCGCGGCTCTGATCGACGTCAGCCTGCTTGTCCTCGCGGTCTATTTCACCCTCCGGGCCTGTTACCGCATCGTCCCCCGTGCCGGCCTGCTGCTGATTCCCTATCTGGCCTGGGTCAGTTTTGCGGCCGTGCTCAACGCCGCGTTCTGGTACCTCAACCTCTGATACCGTCCCGGTCCCGTTGACCTGGCCGCTCCAGCCAGTTGGTATCGGTCGCCCCCGCCCACCCGCCGGTCGCCACAACGGCCGGCGATCTCGTGGTCTCCGCCACAGCCTGCTCCAGGCTCCAACTGGCAAGACCACGCTCAATCAGGTCCCGGGTCGCGGCCGCCCGGTCGGGCAGACCGGCGGCAAGCCGATAAGCCTCCAGACGCCCGATCATGCTCGCGCTCAGCCGGACTGGCACCGGCCGGGTCGGTTCTGCCGTTCGGTGCCCGCGCCGCGCCGCGGTGGCCGCAGTGGTGTCTTTCGGCATGACCTCTCCTGATCGGCACGGCGGCCTCCAAGACGCACTCCGGCCGATGGCGTCAGTATACGAAATTGAATATCCGCCGACAAGAGACCCCGGCCACCCACCCAGTGCGGATCGGGCGACCAAACCTTGCACAGCGTGCAGGATTTCCGGCGTGATGCCCAACCGCCTGTGCCTCGAGTCGACGCCAAGGCATGATCTGTCGTCGTTTCCCCCTGTTCGGCATCACCCCAACCTCCCCGGGGCAGCCGCACCCGGGGCCCAATTCCTGACATAACCGGCAAATCTGTTGTGCCCGGGAGACATGGCAACGGCGGATTGGTGCGATAACGCGACTCGGCCTTCCGACGCCGACTCGGTCAGGCTATGTCTCTTTCAACGGCAGCTCCGACCCAAGGACAACGCATGACCACCGAAAGACGGATGAAGCGGGTGCTGGTATCCTGCCCGAAGGGCGGGGCGGGCAAAACCAATTTTTCGAGAAATCTCGCGGTCGCCGCCGTTGCCGATGGCCTCGACGTCAGCACGGTCGACCTCGACCCCCAGCAGTCACTGACGAAGTGGATGAACAAGCGGCCGGAAAATGCTCCGACCATCACCCACTACGCCGCCGGGATGGAGCAGGTCGGCGAGTTGCTTGGCGAGGTCGACGACCATGATCTGATGGTGATCGATACCCCGCCAGGCATCGAAAGCTATCCGGACACGATGAAGCTGTTGGTCCATGAATGCGATTTTTGCCTGATTCCGGTCCAGCCCTTCATCGACGACATCGAAAGCGTCGAAAAGTGGATGCGCTTCGTGATCGGCATGAAGCGCCGGGCCGGCTACGTCATCAACCGGGCCAACCGGCGGGCCAAGTCAACGTTGGCTGCCAAGCGGCGCCTGACCTCCTCGGGTCCGTTGTGTCCGATCGAGGTCCCGCAGTATGAAAGTTTTGCCGATGCCGCCGCCTTGGGCATCGGGGTGCTTGAAATCGGCGGAGCGCAAGGGCGCGACGATATCGTGGCCGTTTGGCATTTTGTCCGGGGGGAACTCGGGCTGACACCGGTGGGAGTGTCGTGACATGAGTGGGCAGGAACCCAAAGTGAGCAAGTTCTTGGTCTCCGGCAAATCGGCAAAGGGCAGGGCCAGCGAGACGGTCGGCGGCATGCCCGCCGATATCGATGGCCGGGTCGAAAAGGTCGAACTCGCCGTGATCCCGCTGCGCACCAAGAGCGAATATGTCGAGCACATTACGGCGCTCTGGGTCGGCGCACAGGAGCGCTTTCTGGTCATCGGCAAGTATCTCGTCAACGCCCGGGCCACCCTGCCCCACGGCGAATACGAGGACATGGTCGAGCGCGAATTGCCGTTCGGGACCAGTGTCGCCCATCGGCTGCGCACGGTCGCTGAGGCGGTCGACGCCCGGCGCATCGCCGAAGCAGAATGTCCGAAATCCTATGCCGCCGCCTACCTGATTGCCCGGATGAGTGATAGCGAACTCTCGAAGGCGCGCGAGCGGGGCCTGATTCAACCGATGACTCCGCGATCGGCGGTTGAAGCCTTCCGTCGCGAACTGCAAGGTCCCCCGTCCCCGGACCGCCGGCGCGAGGACCTGGAGCGGAGGAAGCGATCCCTGCTCGATCAATTGCGACGGATCGAAGAGGAACTGGCCTGGATCGGCGGCTCCGCACCCACCATTATTGACGTCGTGTCCGATCCCGTCCTCTCCTGAACGTTCAGCGCATCCGTCTGGCATCGGCAAGGGCAAGCACACGGGAACGGATATCGTCGGCCCGTGACAGCGATGTTGGGCGCCGCGGCGGCGCCGACCGCTCCAGGAGTACTGTGAGCCGGCGACGCATCTCGAGGGGAACCGCGGCGATCTCGTCGCAAAGACGCCGGATATCGCCGGGCAGCGGACGGAAGCGGTAGCGCCGGGCATCCCGCCGCCAGGCCCGGCACGCCTCCTCAACTACCCAGGCCGGATAATCGCCGAGATCGTCGGCCCAGTCGGCGGCGATCGCCTCCTCGACCACCGCCGGCAGCGCTTCGGCCCGATAGTGGCTCAGCAGCGCATGAATGCGAGCTAGAAGGCAGCCGCGATCGGCCGGAATCAAAACGGCCTCAAGGGCGTCTTGATGAGCCCTCAAGGTCGGCACCACGTCGATCGGCACCGCCCGCGGCTCCCAAACTTCTCGGCAGCCTTCGAAGCCATGATCTGAATAGAGCGGCACTACCCGGGTCGGGGCCAGCAATGCCGCAATTTCGGGATCGGTGATCACCGAGGCCGCACTGGCGTCGGCGGCGGTCGGTTGGGCGCGCCGCGAATCGGGGTGCCGCTGGAGGTTACGCTGCATGGCGGCCCCCTCCATGGCTGGCGGCCCGGGCCCAGGCTTCGTAGCGGCCGTATGAAGCTGGTGGGGGCCTTTTGTCGGTCCGATTCGGAACAGCGGTTCCCGTTTTACCAACATCATCAAGAAGCCAGCTTCTCCAGGCAGCACCAAGATCGCGATAGCGGTAGCCCTTGGCACGGCACCGGGCTACGAAGCGTTCGGACAGGGCTTGAAGGTCGGCGTCAGGAAACCGGGTCATGGCCCAGCACAAATCATTGTCGGCGGGCTGCCAGTCCTGGTCGGGGCTGACCGGCTCGTCTGAAGATGGCATAAAAACATCGGGTGTGGCGGCCGGGAGAGTCTCCTGGTTTATTTCCTGGTCTGTCTTTACGGAGTCATCGGGATGACTCCGGGTGTTCTCCCGGGAACCAATCGGTGAGGGCTGAATTAAATGATAGAGACAGGACCGGTCACCACCATCGTCACGGGTTCGGTGAGTGCGGCCGACCAGTCCGAGTTCAACCAGACGGCCGATGATCTTGTTGACCCAGGGTCGGGAGCGGTTAAGCACCGACGCGATCAAGCCTTGAGTCGGGAAGCACCGGCCCGCCCGGTCGGCGTGAAGGGCGAGGGCTGCGAGCACGGCGATTTCATCGGCGCCGACCTCCGCATGGGTGAACCATTGTTCGTACAGGATGGCAATGCGCGACACTGTGAGTTCTCCGTTCGTTCCAGTCAGGTGGGGACGAAGAACACACTCCACCAACGGCACAATTTCCTTTGCACCGATGATCCGAGTCGCATATAATCCGGACTGCGCGAGAAGAGTTTCCGGGGGTATCCGCCAAGATCAACCCCGTAACTCCAGACAGTACCGGACCTTCGTCCGTCTTTGAAGCCCGCAGGTTACCAGCCTGCGGGCTTCATGGTTTCATCGCTCATAATCCCAATACGGTTTGGGCCGAGGCGGTGACCGCCGGCGGCGGCGCGATGCGGTTGCGCCGCTTCGCCGAACCTCCGATCAGCGGCTTCGGCCGGGCCACAAACAGTTTTCTCAGTTCGGCCGGGTCGGAATAATGCAGTACCAACCCCTCTTCGGTGACATCGACGCGTGCGCCTTCATAGGCGTCGAGGGCCTTGGCGATGCTGACGTCGAAGACCTGCCGGAACTTGCTCTTGGCTTCCTTGTTGCCGAACTGCTTGATCAGTGCCCGCCACGACACCAGCACCGACTCGTTCTTGCCGAGGGAGGGCAACTTGAAGCAGAGATAGACGAAGATATCGAGGGCCATGGCATTGTTGGAAATCTTGCGCAGGGCCTGGGTCGGGATAGGAATCGCATCCTTGCCGGTAAAGCGCTGATAGGCCTTTTCCGAGAGTTCGACCCCGAGGGGAAAACGAACCTTCGCCAGATTTCCCGCCGCGTAGTGAACCAGATCCTCTTCGGCGAAGACCGCGGATTCGGTCAGGCGGTCGGAGCGGAAATAGTCCAGTCCCTCCTTGCGCATGACCATGGTGAAGTTGGCGAAGGAGAGCCGGATCAGTTGCTCCTTGGCCATGGCGGCGTTTTCGGTATGGGGCGTGATGCCGACCTCTTCGAGCCACTCGTCGATCTTGCCGATCTCGAGCCAGCGGTCGCCGGAGGTCCGGCCGATCGCCCGGGCCTGGGTGGTCATCCAGAGGATCAGCAGGCGCGCCCGTGCACCGAAGGGCAGGCCGATCTCGACCGCGTCGCCGCCGGGCAGCATGATACTGGGACTGTTGATCGAAAGGCTGAAGCTGTCGTCGTTGCGATGGAACTCGCGCATGTTCTGGAGACGGCGCAACGGCAATCCGGACAAGCAGAACGACTTGCTCATGAACGACACGTCGAGACTTTCGTCGTCCTGGGCGCCCGAACCGGTTCCGGCCAAGGCGAGTTCAAGTTGCCTCAGCATCGGATGCCCGGTTGTCGCCACCGTTGTCACAGCCGTGGTCATCGTTCCGCCTCCTGACGCTGCCTGGAGGAATGATACGATCACCACCGGGATCACCGCAAACGGTGGATATTACGAAATCCGACCTTTAAGCATTTTCTTTACGCAAACCGACCTCAAGCCGTGCTGCGGCCTTACGCAAACCGACCCCAACCGGTGGTGTCGGCGGCTCGACCAGCGCCCAAGAGCTTGCCTGAAGCCTGCGGCCTTACGCAAACCGACCTTTAAATCGGGACTGACGGCCCGCGGGGTCGACGCGCCGGCCGGAGTCTGCGGGCTGGCTGCGGTGGGATCGTGGAATCCGGCCAGAGTCGGAGGGGGCGGGGTCGGATTGAGTAAGCGGCTGGGGCCAGGGCCGGCTTGGTAAGGGTCGGTTTTGGTAAATCACCGGGGTGGCACCGGCGGGGGAGGGCGGGGGCCGCTATCGGGCCGTACTCAGCGTCTGTTCCAGGCGATCGAAGGAGCGCTCAAAGTGGTCTGCGGCATCTGGTGTAACCTCCAACCGGACGCGCATGCTCTCATTGTCCCGGGCGACCACCTCATAAGGGATGTCGACGCCGATGCCGCTGACGCGGAGGGTGCCATCGCCCTGGACCGTGTCGGGCACATTCTCAATCCGGGCACCGGAGCGCGAGAGATTGACAATCCGTGCCGGACTGCCGCCCTCCTCTTCCGAGGTCATGGTGCAGGGCAATTCGACGTCGTAGCGCGGGTGCTGACGGCGGTCGACGTCCGAGGTCGCGGTCCGCACCACCCGGACCAGGATCCGCTTCAGGTCCTCGATCCGGCCGGCGACGTCGGTGGCCGCCTGCCGGACCTCAGCCGCGCGATCGCCCGATTGCGCGGTTGCTTCGGAGATGTCGTTCATGCGGTAGGAGACCATCATCGCCGCGGTGAAGGCGAGATTGACGTTGCTGGCGATCTCACGCGCCGCCACCGACTGGGCGTCCATCGCCACCGCGATTTCATGAGAGGTGCGGTCGATGTTGCCGATCGCGCCGGTGATCTTCTGAACCGCGCTGACCGCAGCGGAGGTGCCGGACTTGATGTCGGCGATCAGATCGGAGATTTCCCGGGTCGACATCGAGGTCTGATGGGCCAGGGACTTGACCTCGCTGGCCACCACGGCGAAGCCACGCCCGGCAGCGCCGGCCCGGGCCGCCTCAATGGTGGCGTTAAGGGCCAGAAGGTTGGTTTTTTTTGCGATGTTGTCGATCAGCTTGGTCACCTCGCCGATCCGGCCCACCGAGGCGGACAGGGAAGCGATCGCGGACTGCGCCTCTTCGCTAATGGTAACGGCGCCGGCGATCACCGCTTTCGAACTGCCGATCTGGGTGCCGATCGCGGTCATCGCTTCGGATAGCTGCTCGGAGGCCCCGGTCACCGACTGCGTGCTGGTCATCGTCTGCTCGGCGTGGCCGGCAACCTCGCGGGCGCCATCGGCGACCTCAGTTGCGGAACTGGCCATTTCTTCGGCATTGGTATCCATCACTCGGGTTTTTTCCGCGACCTGCTCGACGGCGTCCCGGCTTTCCCGCTCGATCCGCGACGCCATCGCCTCGAGGGCGAGTTGCTTTTGCGCTTCCGCCTCCTCCTGATGGCGGATCTGTTCGGCCCGCAGCCGTTCGGTTTCGAGCAGGTTGTCCTTGAAAAACTGAACCGCCCGGCACATGGCGCCAATCTCGCCCCGGAACTGAACGCCGGTGACCATCACCCCGGTGTCGCCCGCAGCGAGCCGGCGCATGATTTCGGTGAGATCGCCGAGGCGGCGCGACAGCCCGCGCACGGTCAGCATCACCAAAATCGCGGTGATCAGCAGCACCAGCCCGACGACGCTGGCGGTGGTAGTCAAGGTTTCGAACGCCGTATGCCGCTGTGATCCCGCCAGACCCAGCAGGGTGCGGGCGACCAGATCCTCCACCTCTTTCAACCGGTCGATCCGCGCCGTGGTCGCCTTGAACCACTCCGGCGCCGTGAAGCCAAGGGCGGTGCCGGCGCTCAGATAGTGTTCGAACGCCGCCCGCATCGTTTCGACCTGGCCGCTGCTTCGGCGCACCTCGCCCAATGCCGCGCCGAGGGTGGCCGGGGCCAAGCGCTCAAAGGCCTTGAAGTTGGTGTCCTGGGCGGCGGAGAGTTCGACCAGCCGGCTGAACAGCCGCGGGGTGATGGTGTTCGACGTCAGCGCCATGTTGCCGGTCGCCCGCTCCTGTCCGGCCTGCTCCTTGCCGAGCAGCAGATGGAGATAGGCGCTGGTCAGGCCGCTGATCTCGGGACTGGCGCCGACCTGGGTCAGATCCGATGCACCAAGCAGCAGAGACGCGATCAGATCGGTATAGGCGGTGATCACTTCGGATGCCGGGATCGTCAGCTGGTCGATGACGGCGCGCCGTGGCGCCAGCGCGCCGAGACCCTCGCGGATCCGGGCCACGGTTTCGGGTCGCGAGAATCCGGCCCCGGGGCCGGTCAGGGCATGATCGAGTTTGAGCCGGGCCTCGTCGGAGCGCGCTCTTTGGGCGGTCAGCTCCGGGCGATAGCTGGCGCCGCGCGAGCCGACGAAGCCGGCGGAAAGTCCGCGCTCTTTTTGCAGCTCATGGATGCATCTACCAAGGTTTGATGCCAGATCTGCCAGGAACACCACCCGATCCGCGACAGTCGCGGCTTGATATTTATCAAGAACCACCAAGCCGGTCAGCAAGATCAGGCTTAGAACGGGCAAGGCCAGCGCGTTCAGGATCCGGAGGCGGACGGTCAGATTGTCCATGATCATGGATTGATGGCCCTCAAGAGGGGGTGGGTTGGTCAACGGCAGGGCGACGTCACGATGAGGAGACTTTGCCGTCCGGGCGGCCGGTCCTGACCATCCTGAACCGCCCAGGGTTGTCATTGTGCATCGGTCGCCCTGATTCGCTTTGAACCTAATGTGCGGAGAATCTCCAGCCGAAGATATGGTCACTGTCTCTCAAAAAGTCATTCCTTCTGGAGATATTTTAGCCGCTCGACACAAAATATCCATCATTAACTAAGAGAATATATCGGATGGTTAAAGCATTATTCACAGGTCATCTTTTAAATCACCCGCCAGAGCCCACGCCCAAGATTTTTCGAAAATGTTGGCTAAAGCCGGCAGGTGTGCGGACCGTCACAGCGTTGGTCTCCGGGGCAGGGTACTGTCATGATGGTGATGGCGTGCTGCGAGGTTCTGACCGGCGCCATGGGCGGTCCGGGGCAGGCCAAAGCCAGGGATGAGGGACAGCATGGGCGCCGAGGAGCATTATGAAATTCTGATTCTGCAGCGGTCGGGCTGGATTCTCGACAGCATCGTCTTCGATCGCAAGGCTGCGCTAAGCTATGCCGCCGGTCTTTCGGAGATCGAGGGTTTTGCCGCGGTCAAGGTGGTCTACAGTGTCTTCAGTCCCGGGTCCGGCCTGTTTCGGGAGGGGGATGTCCAACTGCTCGACAACCCCGGAGGCCAGATTCCCGACCGACGGGGGGCGCACCGTCCGCTGTCCGTTCGGGTTCCTCCAGGCGAGGCGGGCCGGGTCTGTGCCATGCCGGACGATCTCCACACCGCCGAGGCGCGGCGGATCATCGCGGCCGTCCTCGGCTCTCATCTCAATGGCTGGATGATCACTCCCTTGGAACTGCTGCATCTGCCGCAGCATGCTCTCCGTCTGCACGAGGCCGGCACGGTGATGCAGGGCGCGGTGCAGCGGGCGGCGGTGATGCTCTCGCATCAGGGCGCCGGGCCGGCGGCCGGGGTGGTGAAGAAGCTCTACGACGTGATCGGCGCCGCCACCCGCCGCCTCCAGGAAGAGTCCGTCGTCGGCACCCCCGATCCCGAGCGTCTGCGCTACCGGCGGCTGGCCGAACGGCTGGTCGGTGCCGGAAGCTGGGCGGAGAAGATCGATCGCCTGTTTACCAGTCTGCCAGCGCTATCGACCGAGGAGGATCTGCGCCCGGTCGACCGCCTTGCGGCCGAGATGCTGTCTTTAGGCGGGGGCCTCTCGGCGCTGCTCCGGGTTCATGCCGGGCTGCCGCCGGAGCCGCCGGCCCAACCCGGGGCAGGGGCGGCCGAGCCGCCGCCGCGGCCGCTGGTGGCCATCGTCAGCGATCTTCTCGATCTGCTGGACCTCAAAGGCACCGCTGCGGGGGCCGACATTGCGGGGGCCGGCATTCGCCGCCTGCTGGCGCTGTTGCGTCTGGGCCAGTTGCCCGACTGCTTCGATACCTTGTTGGGCCGGGTGGCCCGCGAACTCGAGGGGCCTCGATTCCTCGTTGGCTCGATCGATACTACGGCGCTGGATCTGGAGCGCGAGGCGAGGGCGATCGGCGACGTCGCCTCCCGGGTCGGGCTGCTCGCCGGCCGCAGCGGCGGCGGCGCCGAAGCCGCCGTGATCATCGCCCTCGAAAACCGTTCCGAGGCCCTGTTGCGGCCCGAGGTCCTCGGCACCCATCTTGGCCGCGACCCGGCGGCCAACGTCGCGCTCCTGCTGACCATCAGCCGTCATCTGGTCGGTGACTTGAACCAGAGTCGGATTGCCAAGCACCTCTTGGCCACCATCGCCAGCGCCGATGCCATCGCTCACTTCGCCAAGCCCGGCGGCTCGGGCGTGCTCGGCCGGTTGCGCCGCCTAGCGGCCTGGCAGGAGGAGGTCGATGTTTCGGCCTTTCCTGCCGAGTTGCGCCAGCGGCTGATCGATGCCCTCGACAGCGTCAGTCAGGCGATCATCACCAAGTCCGGACTCTATGCTCTGCTCGCGCGCTCGAAGCCCAACCCAATGGATCAGGCCCTGGCCATCGCCGATCTGGTCCGGACCCACGCCCTGACCCGGGGTGGAGTTTTGGAAGGCGCCCGCGCCCGCGCCCTGGCCTGCATCGATTCCGCGGGCGGCTTTGAAGCCTTCGCCACCGAACTGTTCGAGCGTTCGGTCAGCTTCGAGCGGATCACCACCATCAGCCGCTTCCTTGGCACCGGCAGCCAGCCGTGAGCTTGGCCGGCCGGGGGCGGGCAGGGGGAGGGGGGATCGAACCGGTGCTGGCAAAAGACCGGGCCGGCCGCCGTTTGCCTCTTGCCCTCGACGAACCGGGGCTGGCATGCTGAAGCGCCGGAGTTCGGCGGGGCGCGTCTCATGACCCTGATCAATCATTTTCGGCACGACTATGACCGGATTGTCCGCATCGCCATGCAGTCGCTGTTCGAGCGGCTCGATGCCCTGTGCGAAGGGGCGATTGCGGTTGATCGCAATGCGCGCATTTGCTGGATCAACGATAAGTATGCGCACCGGCTGGGCCTGAGCAGTCCGGCCGACGCCCTCGGGCGCGAAGTCGAGGAGGTGATCCCCAACAGCCTGATGCGCGACGTGGTGCGGACCGGCGAGCCGATCATCCTCGACATCATGGAGTTTGGCGACGAGTCCTTTGTCGTCACGCGCATGCCGCTGCGCGACGAGACCAACGAGCTGATCGGTGCGATCGGTTTCGTACTTTACGACCGCCTGCACCACCTTAAGCCGCTGGTTGGCAAATTCGCGGCGCTTCAGGCCGAGTTGCTGCGCGCCCGCCAGAAGCTGGCCGGTCAGCGCTGCGCCCGCTTCACCTTTTCCGACCTGATCGGCAGTCATCCCGTGTTCCTGGAAACCAAGCGCCAAGCCCTCCGGGCGGCCCAACTCGACACCACGGTGCTGCTGCTCGGCGAGACCGGCACCGGCAAGGAAATGCTGGCCCAGGCGATCCATGCCGCCTCGGTGCGGGCGGCCCGGCCCTTCATCGGCGTCAATGTCGCGGCGGTTCCGGAAACTCTCCTTGAGTCCGAATTCTTCGGTACCGCGCCGGGCGCCTTTACCGGCGCCGACCGCCGTGGCCGCGATGGCAAGTTCGTGCTCGCTGATGGCGGTACCCTCTTCCTCGATGAAATCGGCGACATGCCGCTGCATCTTCAGGCCAAGCTGTTGCGGGTGCTCCAAGAGCAGGAGATCGAGCCGCTGGGCTCGAATCGGATGACCCGGGTCGATGTCCGGGTGATCGCGGCCACCGGCGTCGATCTCGCCCGGCGGGTGGCCGACGGCCTGTTCCGCTCCGACCTGTATTACCGCCTCAACGTGCTGCCGATCCGGCTGCCGGCATTGCGCGACCGGCTCTCTGACCTTGAAGCCCTGTGCGCCCACCTGATGGGCCAGATCGCGCTCCGTACCGGTTTTCCCCAGCGGGATCTCGGGGCTGCGGTGACCGCGCATCTTTCGGCCTACGACTGGCCGGGCAATGTTCGGGAATTGCGCAATGTTCTGGAGCAGGTTGTGATGCTGACCGACAGCACCTGTCTGACCGCGGCGGATTTCGCGGCGGTGCTGCCGCAATCGGCGGTGCCGGTTGCGCCGCCGCCGCCGTCGGAGTTGCCGGAGGGGGCGGCGAGGCCGCTGGCTGAGGTGGTCGCCGAGACCGAGCGCGCGGCGATTCTGGCGGCGCTCGCGGCGTGCCGGGGCCGCAAGGCGGCGGCGGCGGCCCGGCTCGGCATCTCCCGGGCCACGCTCTACCAAAAGATCGCGACACTGGGTTTGACTGTCTGAATGATCGGACGCTGTCTGGATTATTGGACAGCGTCCGGCGCCGGTCTTGTCCGGATTTCCGGACAGAGCGCCAAGCGGAGAAAAATTCCCTTTATGGTCAAGGGGATGGCGGGGGAGGGTGCTGGCACGGCTCTTGCTGGAGCTTATCCGACAAGAGCATGAATTTTAACCATCCTTGGGAGGATGCCGAATGTTGAGTTTTTTGATCTGTCTGGCGTCGCTGTGCTTTCTGATGTTCGTGGCATACCGGGGCTTCAGCGTCATTCTTTTTGCGCCCATTGCGGCGCTGGGAGCGGTGCTGCTGACCGACCCGTCGGCGGTGTTGCCGGTCTATAGCGGCCTCTTCATGGACAAGATGGTCATCTTCGTGAAGCTGTATTTCCCGGTGTTCATGCTGGGGGCGCTCTTCGGCAAGGTGATCGAGCTGTCCGGGTTCGCCCGCTCGATCGTCGGGTCGGTGATCAAGGCGGTGGGCAGCGAGCGGGCGGTGCTGTCGATTGTGTTGGTCGGTGGCCTGCTGACTTACGGCGGCGTCTCTTTGTTCGTGGTGGTGTTTGCTGTCTACCCGTTCGCGGCCGAGATGTTCCGTCAAGGCGACATTCCAAAGCGGCTCATTCCCGGCACCATCGCGCTCGGCGCCTTTACCTTCACCATGGATTCGCTGCCGGGCACACCGCAGATCCAGAACATCATTCCCACCACCTTCCATGCCTATCCGGTTAA
>SESF01027783.1_pt1 | contig 22207 bp, 19 predicted proteins | sample 3171521 | NCBI WGS metagenome assembly SESF01 (sample SAMN10866945, study PRJNA518727) | freshwater metagenome | biome: subpolar coniferous forest; feature: holomictic lake; material: water; isolation source: holomictic Lake 227, 6 m and 8 m depth | place: Canada: near Kenora, Ontario | collected...
CTGGAGTACGTGATAGATTTGGTGGACGTAAATACCGCAGTGTTTGAGCAGAACTATATCCTGTTCATAACCGTGGTCTTTTTCTTCTTGGGCCTGTTGGTAATGTCCAACCTCGGAGCTATACAGACTTTGCTGGCCATTGAACGCTCAGTAAACGAAATAAACGCCATCACCGCCGCCGGCCGTGGAGACATTATACGCGATTCCATAAAAAAGAACATCTCCCGTCTGCCAGCCGGCATCATCGGTACACCCTTCGCCCAGATGACCGGCCGTATGAGCGACTCCCTGGGCCAGGCTGCCCGTCTTGAGAGCGAACTGGCCGTGAGCAAGGCCGTTTCCAATATAGCCGCCCAGGTGGCCCACGATATCCGCTCCCCACTATTCGCCTTGGACGCCGCGCTCAAACATACGGAACAGCTTCCCGAAAAACAGCGCATCATCGTGCGGCACGCGGTTAACCGCATACGCGATATTGCCAACAATCTCCTTGAAAAGAACCGGCAGCAGGCGGGAACCGTAGCCGCCACAAACACCGCCACCACCGACCACGCCGCCGGTGAACCCCCGGCCATCCACCTGCTCTCCAGCCTAATAGATCCGGTCATCACGGAAAAGCGCCTCTCCTTCGAATCAAAGCCCGGCATCAATATCGATTTTAAATTAACCAGTGAGTCCTACGGCCTGTTCTCCAGTATCGCGCCGGTAGAATTCAGGCGCATGCTCTCCAACCTGGTCAATAACGCCGTAGAAGCCCTGGGCGACAAGGGCGCGGTGGATGTGAGTTTAACCCACTATCATAAAAACATTGTTCTGACAGTATCCGACAACGGTAAAGGCATCCCGCCCGCGATCCTGGCGAAGCTCGGGCAAAGGGGCGAAACCCACGGCAAAACCGGCGGCTCGGGTCTCGGTTTGTTTCACGCCAGAACCACGGCCGAGTCCTGGGGCGGCAGCTTAGCTATAACTTCAGTGCCCGGCCAGGGAGCCGCAGTTACAATAAAATTGCCCAAAGCCGACGCTCCGGCCGGCTTCGTGCCGACGCTGATGCTTCTCCCCGGCCGGCCGGTTGTGGTTCTGGATGACGACGCCGCTATTCATCAAGTCTGGCAGGGCCGGTTCGACTCCGCCAGGGTTAAGGAACATGATATTGAGGTTTTCCATTTCAGCGCGCCGGATAAATTACGCGCTTGGGTAAAGAATGATCCTGCCAAGGCCGAAAGCACCATTTATCTTTTTGACTATGAGCTGTTGGAGTTTAAAGAAACAGGCTTATGCCTGGCCGAAGAACTCGGCCTCTGCCCCCGGACCATCCTTGTCTCAAGCCGCTGTGAAGAGCCCCGAATCATCGCGGAATGCGCCCGCCTTGGCGTCCGGATGATCCCAAAAGGCCTTGCCGACCTCGTCCCCATCTCGATAACTTTCCCCAGCACTGCAGCACAGGCGGTTCTGCTGGACGACGACGCAATCACGCATATGAATTGGGAGTTTGCCGCCCAGGAGAACGGCATCAAACTTAAAGCGTTCACAGACCCGGCCAGGTTTATGGCCAGCCTCGGGGATTTTCCAAAAGACACCCCGCTTTACATAGATTCCGAGCTCGGTGAAAATATTAAAGGCGAGAACATAGTCGTGGAATTAAAAGAGAAAGGCTTCACTAATATCTCTCTGGCCACGGGCCACCCTCCGGAAAGGTTCGCGCATCTTCCCTGGTTGCGTGTAGTCACCAAAGAAGCTCCCTGGGGGAAAACGGATGAAGGTTAATCTTAACGCTTCTTCCGGGGTGAAAACTTCAAGGACTCTTATTGGCGCCCTTAAGATGGCGCACATGGCTGAAATGCCTGAAGAAGAGTTTGGAAAGCTTTTAAAAGAACTGGAAGGCAACCGGTATTTTAGACTACTCAAGGCTTCCGGTGCCATAAATCTTGCCGAGTTCCCATCCGCACGTTACGCCGCAAGGCGCTATGCTGGTTACGGCCTCAGATCTTCATGCGGTGATCTGCCTGTGCTGACCGACGGGAAAGGTGACCTGATACGGCTCATACAGGGGATAGGGCAGGAAAAATTTGAGGTTTATTTTCTCAGAGACGCCCCGATGAGCGATATCGAACGTGCTGAAGAATGCAGTATAAGTGTAAAAGACTCCGAACGCCTTCGTGATTTTGTAAACCGTGTCTATATGCAGGTGGAGTTTGAGGGGGTCGTAGAAGCTCCTGTTTCCAAGGTGTTCAGCGCAGTAGCCGGCATCCAAATAGAGAACAGGGTGCCGGTCCTGGCATTCTTCCACCGGGAGATATGGAAAGGCCGTTATAAAGTGGACGGGGATAAACTTTCCGAACTGCTTCGCGGTATGCCTGACTCGGAACGTGCCGGAGTTGAGAAGGTCCTAAAAAGGGTGGAGTTTGCCGACAAACGTAAGACCACGCTTTACCGCGCTCTTGAAATACTTATAAGTACGCAGGCCGATTACCTCCTGAGCGGGGAACCGGAGCGCCGGCTCCCATTCCTGCAGAAGACGCTGGCAAAGAATCTGGGAGTGGATATCAGCGTTCTTAACCGGCTTATCTCTAATAAGTCGCTACAAATGCCCTGGGGCACCGAAGCACCAATGAGCGTACTACTGCCCAGCCCAAAAAAGATTAACTTGGCTAGGGTTTACGCACTGGCTGTTGAAAATCCAGGGTTAAGCGATGAGGGGTTGAGTGTTGAGCTTAAGGTGCAGTACGGGATTGAACTTTCCCGTCGATCGGTGGCCCAGTACCGAAAAGACTTGGCGCTCTCCGCCGGAGGCGAGCGGTAAATCGCCCTGGGGGTGATTAGGGCTGCGCTTCCACTTCCCCAAGCAGCCTTATAATATCCTGTGCCGCTTCGCGCATCAGTGGAATTATCTTATCGCGCCGCTCGGGCGGATATTTCGGCAGTTGCTCCGCCGCCGCCTTAAGATTCACCGCCCTCGACTTTATGTTGTGGTATATCTTTTCCAGGTCCGCCATGGTTATTTCCCCTCGGTAGTCCGCGTCTTTGCCAGCGTCGAATACAAAAGCCTTTTCGAGATCTTAAGCTGCGCCAGGGTCGCGGCTCTTTTTCCGTGGTTCTCGTGCAGGCTGCGGTTTATCAGCCCGGCTATAAAGCGGTCCACGGCCGCGTCCAGGCCGTATTTGAGCGCATAATCATAATCCTCAGGCGCCACGGCCTCCGGGGCCGCCGTGGACATCGCAGCCGCCGGCGCAATGTGCTTCCGGACGGTCTCTAACGTTACAACGCCATGCGTGCCGGCGGCCACCAGTTCCACAAAGCGTTTCAGTTCGCGCGTATTACCGGGCCAAGCATTCTCCAGCACCTGGTCCTTTGCCCCCAGCTCGAAGGCCAGGCGTCTGCTGCCTTTCGTAAACGCCTCTATCAGCGGGAAGATATCACACTTTCTTTGCGCCAGCGGCTTAAGCGTCACCGGCATCCCATGAATACGCTGAAAGAAATCGAAGCGCAGCTTCCCCTCGGTCAGTAGCTTCTGCACGTCCTCCAGTGTGGCGCTGATAACGCGGAAATCAGAATACTCAGGTTTGTCCGCCCCGAGGGGATAAAAGGACTTTTCCTCTATAGCCTTAAGCAGTTTCACCTGCATATTCTGGCTCATGGCCCCTATCTCGTCGAGGAATAGCGTCCCCTTATCGGCCTGCGCCAGTTTGCCTTTGCGGTTCTCGTGCGCGCCGGTAAACGCGCCCCTTTTGTAGCCGAACAGTTCGGACTCCAGGAGTTCCTCGGTATAGGCCGAACAGTTCATCGCCACAAAATCTCCCTTCCGTCCGGAATGATCATGGAGCAACTGTGCCAGGGTGGTCTTGCCGGTCCCGGAAGGCCCCAGTATAAGCATCGGCAGGTTCGTGGCCGCGTATTTCAACGCCTCCGTCACCAGCGCCCGCGTGGCGGGATCGTTGGTGATAAAGCCGTCCGCGAAGACAGCCTGCGCCTTTTTGCCCCCGTCGCCCTGTAGGTACCGGGCTATAATTGCCGAGACGTTGGCCTCCTCGTTTCCCTTCACATAAAACTCTTTGCAGCCAAGAGCATAAGCCTTGCTTATAGTTTCTTCCGTGTCGCAGCTCGACATTACCACCGTGTATATCCCTTTCCCCACGGCCAGCGGGATCAGCTTCAGTCCCGAGTAATCATCTTTATCGCCCAACAGGAGGTCCACAAAGCAGATATCGTAATGCCCGGCCTTCAGCTTGCGCTCGGCCGAGGCCCTGTCTGCAGCGAAGTCCACTGTCTGGCCGGCCAGGTTGCCGGCCATAACCTCGCGCGCCAGGCTGTCGTCTTCAATAACCAAAATCTTTAGTTTATCCATAAAGGGTCCCTCCCGTACGATGCAGGAATGATAGCAAATAACAGGGAGGCAGTCTCGTAATGGGACCATCTGGTTTCAGTATGGGACCGGATAGTCTCATAACGGTTCACGCCGTCAACCCTTCAGAGTTTTGCAGCCCGCGAGAGATATTTTCTTCCGCTCGGCGATAAGACCAATTAAAAACCTCTATATCTCCGCGCTTTCCCGATATTGGCATGAAAATTGCTTTGCAGTGGCTATGGCAGTACAAAATCTAAAAGGGTTGGGAAAAAGGAAATTATGAAAAAGAGCAACATATTGATAGCAGCGGTCGTGGTGATAATCTCGGCGGCCACCGCCGTCAAGGCGGAACCTAATATGGACTTCGACGGGAAGTTTAAGTCCCAGACACTGCACGATATCTTCACGAATTCATCCCAGCTAATTCCGGCCGCCATGCCGGTTCCGGTCGAAACCAAATTAAATCCTCTCGGCTCAGCCTGCGCCATGGTGTGCGTCGGCCAGCGCCTTACGGATGATTGCCGGTGCGAACCTTATTATCCCTGGCCGGAGGATAACAGTCCGATAGACTGGAATTCCATACAGCAGTACATCCAGTCCGGCAACAACAATTACTGCGTCCCCGTGGCGTCTGGTCCCTGGTGGGTGGGTTGTGTCGTGGCGGCGGCTCCGGTCATGAACAATTACACGTCAGAGATCCCAAAGCGTTCTTTCGGGGAAATGAGCGCTCCACAGAAGAGGCTGCTCGGCATACAGCATATCCTGCAGCAGGCTTTAAAGAAAGCGGTCATTGCCCGCTCAACCATATATAAATTCTCCCCTGAAGCGGAGAAATTCGTATCCGCTGCAAAGACAAGAATCTTGTATGATAATAAAAAGGTCTACATCACCAACGGGAAGATGATGATGGTCATTGCTGATGAAGCGCTGATAGCTATGACAAAACAACTGCAGTCCGCCGTTCTGCGGCATATGGGAGACACGACCAGAGACCCTGTCACCGCCATTATAGGTGGAGCCGGTGTAATCATCGGGTGCATGTCGAACGACAACTGCTGGGACGCTGTCGGCGATACCGTTTCCGACATCACTGAATGGTGGGTTATTAACGTTCAGGACCATACTGGCGACCCGTTTCTTAATACTCCGGATTGATGACAAATGTTAAAATCAATAAAGAGGCAGGCTTACCCAAAGCCTGCCCCTTATTAAAACAAGGCGATCATGAGAATATCTTTAATCTTTAGCGTGTTCTTTCTTACAATATGCGCGGAAATTATAGCCTCCGCTGTGTGGACCGCGGGCCAGTATCCTTTTCTTTTGAGGATACTGGTTATGCCGAGCGTGATGCTGTTAATCTGCGTCGGATTAACGGATAATTTCCTAAAAAAGACGGCAATATCCTACGGCGACGCCGGTATCACCTTGCCCACCAAAGACCAGCTACCCAAAATCCTTATCTATGCCTTCCTGGGCGCCGGGCTCTGGCTGCTGTTAATTAATCCCTGCGCTTCTGTCCTTGAGACGATTTTCCCTTCCGTAAAGAAATGGGTTTTTAGCGACAGTTTTTGGAAAACCATCCTCACCTACGACGGGGTCCGCCCGGTGGTCCGGCACGCAATGTTTATGTATACCCTCCTTCTGTTTTCCATAGCCGAAGAATTTATCTTCCGCGGCTTCCTGCTGAAGTATCTGACAAAGCACATTTCAGCGTTCAGTGCCGTCTTCTGGAGCGCCCTTCTTTTCTCGCTGGTTCATTTAAACCCTCTTGCGGTCGTCTTAACCCTACCACTCGGGTTGCTATTGGGATTCATAATGTTGCGTACCAGGAACATCGCCGCTCCCATAATTACCCATTTCATTTTCAACACCGCCCTGATATATATCTATGGCAACTCTTAATATTTTTAGATAGTATTGCCCTGTTCTGCACGGTCAGCGGGTGAACTGAATGTCTCTTTCACTCCAATAAGGTCCAACCCCTATTAGCCGGCAATAGAGCCCGCTCAGGCCGAAGATTAACAATAAATTCCACCACTCCCGAATGCCCGGCAACCACCGGGCGCGGCGGAGCTTTTCAAAATTAAAGAAAACCGCCCCCTTAGCTCCGGGGGCGGTTTTCTTTTACCGGGGGGGCGGCTCAGCCGGCCACCAGTTTCTGCAGCAGCAGTTTCTGCAGCGCGGCCGTCCTGCGGACGCTTTTGGGTATAACCAGCACGGTGTTATCGCCGGCCACGGTGCCCAGTACGTCCGGCAGGCGCTGGGAGTCCAGGAACTCTGCCACGGTGCCGGCCGCGCCCGGCATGGTGCGCACGACCACCAGGCTTTCGTTCGCCACTATGTCGGTAACTCCGGCGCCCATCATGGTACGCAGGGCCGGGGCGCTGCCCGAAGTGGTCAGCGCGTAGCGGCCGCCGCCGGGCCCGGCCACCCACGACGCGCCGAGGTCCTTGAGGTCGCGCGAAAGCGTGGCCTGCGTTACGCTGCAGCCCTGCCGCGCCAGAGCGCGCTTCAGCTCTTCCTGGCTGTCTACCGCGCCGCCGGCTATGATCTTCCTGATCGTGAAAAAGCGTTCTTTTTTGTTCATTGTATAAATATACAAGATTTTGTATAGTTATGCAACAGGGCCGCGCGGCCCCGGCTATAACTTAAGGAGAGCGGAAATGAAAGAGAACAATAAAGTGGTGCTGGCGTACAGCGGCGGGCTGGATACTTCGGTGATCCTGAAATGGCTCCTCAACCAGGGGCACGAGGTGATAGCCTATATAGCCGACGTCGGCCAGGCCGGGGATTTCCAGAAAGCGAAGCGCAAAGCGCTGAAGGCCGGGGCGTCCAAGGTCTATGTGGAAGACCTGAAGCGCGAACTGGTGACCGATTATATTTTTCCTATTTTCAAGGCCAACGCGCTGTACGAAGGCCGCTACCTGCTGGGCACTTCCGCCGCGCGGCCGCTGATAGCCAAGCGCCAGATAGAGATAGCCGCCAAAGAGAAAGCCGCCTGGGTGGCGCACGGCGCCACCGGCAAAGGCAACGACCAGGTGCGTTTCGAGCTGGCTTACTACGCGCTGAACCCGAAAATAAAAGTAATAGCGCCGTGGAAAACCGACAGTTTCCTTAAGCAGTTCAAGGGCCGCACCGACCTGATAAATTACGCGCAGGCCAACGGCATCGAGATCAGCAACACCCATAAGAAGCCTTACAGCGAGGACGACAACCTGCTGCACATCAGCCACGAGGCGGGCATCCTGGAGGACCCGGCGCGCGAGTGCGCCGAGGACATTTACTCCAAGACCGTCTCGCCGGAGAAGGCCCCGAACAAGGCTACCAGGGTGAAGATACAGTTCAAGGACGGCGTGCCGGTGAAGGTGACCAACCTTAACACCGGCCGCAGCGAGGCCGAACCGCTGAGGCTGTTCAATTTGCTCAACGAGCTCGGCAGCCGCAACGGCGTGGGCCGCGTGGACATGGTGGAGAACCGCTTCATCGGCATAAAATCGCGCGGCGTGTACGAAACGCCGGGCGGCACCATCCTTTACGCCGCCCATAAGGATATCGAGGGCATAGCCATGGACCGCGAAGTGATGCGCCTGCGCGATATGTTCTCGCCCAAGTTCGCCGAGCTGGTTTACAACGGCTTCTGGTTCAGCCCGGAGATGAATTTCCTGATGGCCGCCATTAATGAGAGCCAGAAGGCCATAGACGGCAGCGTGACGCTTAAGCTCTATAAAGGCAACGTGATGGCGCTCTCGCGTGAAAGCGCCAGCTCTCTCTATGACAAGAACCTCTCCAGCATGGACGTGGAGGGGGGCTTCAATCAGAAGGATTCCGAGGGCTTCATAAAGATACACGCTACCCGGCTGATGGCGCACAGCGCCATAATGAACAGGCACGGAAAGAACTGATGAAACTCTGGGCTAAAGGTTGCAACCTGGATAAGGACATAGAGGCGTTCACCGTCGGCGACGACTACCTGCTGGACCGCCGGCTCGTTAAGCACGACTGCGCGGCAACGCTGGCGCACGCGAAAGCGCTGCGCCGGGCCCGGCTGCTGACGGCCAAAGAACTGGCCGATATAACTGCGGGCCTGCGGCGGATAAAAGCACTGGACGCGGCGGGGAAATTTAAAATAAAACGGGAGGACGAGGACTGCCACACGGCCATAGAGAACTTCCTTACTGCCGAATACGGAGAGGCGGGCAAAAAAGTGCACACCGGGCGTTCCCGCAACGACCAGGTGCTCACCGCGCTGCGGCTTTACGAGCGGGAGGAGCTGACGGAGCTGAAGACGCGGCTGGCCGCTTTCGCCGGCGCCGCCGGGGCGCTGGCCCGCAGGCAGGGCCGCATCGGGCTGCCGGGTTATACGCATATGCGGCGGGCCATGCCCACCACGGTCGGCACATGGCTGGGCTGCTTCGCCGCCGCCGCGCGCGACGACGCCCGTTTCGCGGATTTCCTGCTGGAGCTGACCAACCAGTCGCCGCTGGGCTCGGCCGCAGGCTTCGGCGTGCCCGTGCTTAAGATAGATAAGAGCTACAGCGCGCGCCTGATGGGCTTTTCAAAGGCCATAGCTAATCCCGTCTACGCGCAGCTGACGCGCAGCAAGTTCGAACCGGCCATCATGCACCTGTGTTCACAGGTGATGCTGACGCTTAATAAGCTGGCCTCCGACCTTGTGCTGTTCAGCATGCCGGAGTTCAGCTTCGTGACGCTGCCGGAGGCTTTCTGTACCGGCAGCTCCATCATGCCCCAGAAAAAGAACCCCGATGTGCTGGAGCTGGTGCGGGGCAAATACCATGCAGTGCTGGGGGAGGAGTTCAAGGCGCTGAGCCTGGCCGGGAACCTGATCTCGGGCTATAACAGGGACGCGCAGCTGGCCAAGGGGCCGCTGTTCGCCTGCCTGGACGCGGCGCTGGCCTCGCTGGCCATCATGGCCACGGTCATAGCCGGCCTGCGTATCAATGAAAAGAACTGCGTGCTGGCCCCCGAGCTGTTCGCCACGGAGGAAGCGTATAAGCTGGTGCGCCGCGGCGTGCCGTTCCGCGACGCCTACCGGCGGGTGGCGGAGAAATTCCGCGCCGGCCCCGGCTGACCCGGCCGGCTTTCCTCGTTCCTACTGTCCCATGTGTTGCGTTACGTCCTGGAACAGAAAGGTCATTCCCGAGTATTCTCCGTTCTCATTTTTCATGGGAACCGGCTATTTTCACTAAATTCGTACATGGGGGCAGTTTTGGCCTCTTTGCGGATCATGCTCAACAGGTCCGCCAAGCCGTGAGCGTAGGCTGCCAGCCCGCTGATGTCCCATTGGGGGGTCTGCAGCTGGCGAGAATAATCGAGTTATCGTGCAGCGTCCACGATGCTCTTTGGTAAGCGTTTGGTAAATCTGTTGCGACATCCTCTAGTTCTTTTTTTCCAAATCTGGAGGCCGGACGGCTCTGTGCCGCCCTGCGGCCGCGTAGTAAACTATGAATGCAGGACGCTTCGTGCCGGAAACGGCGCAAGAAGCGGATACCGGAGAAAAAAGGAAGGTAATGAATTATGAAAAATGCGATAACCGCGGCGTTCCTGATACTGACCGCGACAAGCTATGTTTCAGCCGGGCCGCTCGCCCAGCTCAAAGCGGACGTTTCGCCGTCAGTTCTTGCGGCCGCGCAGGACCTTAAAGTTCCTCCGCCGCCCCCGCCTCATCAGCAGTCCGGGCAGCCGGGCCATGACGAGCATTTCAACCCCGATCACGGCGGTGATCACGGCCCCGGCCCCCACCCCGGGCCCGGGCATGACCATCATCCGCTGCCGGATTATCAGCTGGTGACCAACGACAACAACTGCAGCAACTGGCGATTCACCGCCCAGACCCCCAGCGTCCGCACGGAAAAAGTGATCGGCGAGACCGAGGGCTTCGACTGCTATTGGAAAGGCAGCGATAAATATTGCCGCCCCACCGGGGAATACTTCACCCGGGAAATAACGGTGGACATCGGGCCCCGCAAGCTGGAGACCTGGGAGACAGAGTCCCTGAAGGTCTGCCTTGAGTCCCAGACGTCCCCGCGCCTGGACACCGCCGACATGCTCTATGAATACAGCGTGGCGGAGGAGAACACGAGCAGCCTTTTTAAGAAGGCTACCAAGTTCACCCTGACGCCCGGGGCCAAGAAGCCAGCCAAGCCGGGTTTGAACGAGCTGACGGTAGCCAGCGCGGGCGCGGGGCCCGCCGGCGAGCTGCGCCTGGTGCTTAGCGATACCCGCGCCGGGTATTTCAAAGGGGAAAAGATTGATATCTCCATAGACGGCATGAAAGTACCCGAGCCCAACGCGACGGTAGAGGAGCTCCTTCACGGCTTCGTGACGATCAGCGCGCAGGGCAGCTTCTCCGTGGCACCCGCCTATGAGTTCAAGCTGCTGGACAAGGCCAAGGCCGGCCAGTACGTTATCACGGTGAAATACACGCGCAGCGGCCCGCTCTCTAACGGAGAAGCGAGCAGCACCACGGAGATATTCGAGATAAAATAAAGTTTAACTGAGAAAAACTGCCGGACACTATATTTAAGGAGATCATAATTATGAATAAAAAACTGATACTGGCGGCGCTGATAGCTTTCCCGGCGGGAGCTTATGCCGGAACGGCCCTGGAGCAGGCCGGCGGCGTAAGCCAGGAGAACCGCTATTACGAAGAACTGCCGGCGCCCTCCAAGCCGGAAACACGCTTCGACGAAGAAAAAGCCGCGCAAGCGTACCGGCAGCTGTCGGAGGCTTATCAGAGCGGCCGCAACCCGGGCGGCCTGGCGGCGGTAGCGCAGGCGCAGCCAGCCTCCGCGCCGTTCTACGCCGAAACCGTTACCGTGGACGTGAGCGGACAGGAGGGCATCGTAGGCCACGGCGTGGGCCGGCTGTCCGTGGAATACAGGCTGCCGCAGGGCCTGGGCGCCGGCGGGTCTTACGAGGTGCGGTATTATTTCAAGGGCGGCCCTGAATACAAAGGAACAGTGACGGCGGCGGACAACGCCGCGGACATCACCGGCGCGAAAGCCACGCTTAAAGGTGAAGGCGTCGAACTGAAGCTGACTTTCCGCAAAAGCAAAGGCGTGCTGGTGGCCGAGTTCGCCACTACGCTCAACGGCCGGCCCCGCGAGGAAGGTTATCTAAGGCTTACGGCCGACAAGCCGGACGCGGTTGAGCAGGCGAAATAACAGCAGTTTAATTCCGTCGGGGCGGCGCAGCCGAAGTTCCGCCCCTTGGGCGCAGTTCGGAACGGAAAGATCATGAAGATACTCTCTATCGCGCTTATCCTGGCTCTCGGCTCTTGCGGCGCGCTGCGCGCCCAGAGCCTGGAGCAGCTGCGGGCGTCTTCCGAACTGATGCCGGCGGGCATGCGGGGAGCCGCCGGCGCGCAGTCAGCGCAGTACGGAACGGAACCCTCCGCGCCAGCCCCGGCGGCCTGGCCGGGAACGCAAGCGTTAAAGCTCAACCGCGGGGCCAACGGTGACATAGAGATCTCCAACCCGCCGGCCGAAGCACCCCTGGTGGAGGGGAAGCTGGCGGACGATCTTGTTAAAGAAGAATATGTAGAGGGTTACGCTTACGAGCCGCTGGACCCCGCAGACCTGCTGGACGCGCTGCCTTCAAAGGCGCGGGCCTGCGCCATAGACCGGGACTGCGGGGTGCCGGAGGACCTGCTGAAGAAAGCGCTGGATTATTTCAACTCCAACACGGCCAGGATCAAGAACAGGAAATATATAGGGATAGTGGATTTCTCCAGGCATTCCAGCCGGGAAAGGTTCTGGCTGCTGGACCTGCGTACCGGTTCCGCGCACGCCATGCACGTGGCCCACGGCTCCGGCTCCGACCCGGATGACGACGGCTTCGCCACCAGGTTCAGCAACGTACAGGATTCCAACGCTTCTTCGCTCGGCTTCTACCTCACCGGCGCGCTGTATAAAGGCGCGCACGGAAAATCGATGCGGCTGCACGGACTTTCCCCGACCAACTCCAACGTGCTCGCCAGGGCTGTGGTGGTGCACGAAGCCGCTTATGTACGGGAAGCCAATGTCCAGCCGGGCCGTTCGCAGGGCTGCCTGGCCGTAGCGGCTTCCGAAATAGCGGGCGTCCTTTCAGCGCTGAAGGGCGGCGCGCTCATCTACGCCGGCCTTAGTGGCAGTGAGTTTTAAGGCCGCGTCCCTCCATAGGCAGTTTCTGCGCGCCAGGCCTGGAGCGGGTTATTTTAACGCGGAAGTTATGGTAAACAAATGGTAAATGTGTGTCCGGAAATTTCAGGCCCGATAACTAAAAACAATGGAACTAAGAGCTCTTAAAGATACCGCGGAACGAAGGTAAACTATGAACAGGAAGCGATAGCGAACGCGGTTATCTTAAGGAGAGTGTATGAAAAAAATATTACTGGCGGCGGTAGCGGCGATGGCGGTTTCGGGCGCGGCGTACGCTGGGGGCAGCGCGTTCGGCGACCTTACCAGCGGGGCGGCGGCTGCGGGCGCGGAGGTTTCGGCGCCGGCGGTCCCGAAAGTTTCCGCGGCATCTCTGGCGGTAGCCGCCGCAGTTCAGGTCCTTGACCAGAGCGAGCAAGCGGACATACTGTTCCTGAAGGAAAAGGGCATCAGCGAGGGATTGAAACTGCTGCCGGCCAGGCATTACCGGCAGAAGGGCGTAGACCCGCTCGGCATAAAAGCCGACCTTGAAAAACTTGGACTTCTGCTCGACGCGGGCAGGCCGCAGCTGAAGGCGATGGCCGCGCAGTACAAGATAGCCGTGAAACAAGCTGAAAAGATCGATTGCTTCGACCATGAGCTGCTGACCTTGCTTGTTGACGTGGTCTGCAAGGTCATTGAGGCCGATACTGACGGCTTAAAAGGGTTCGACTCCTACAAGCTGGAAAAAGTCTTCGATGATAAAAACAATGAAGCGAAGGCGTTCCTGGTTAACGCGTACGATCAGCTGGTCAAACCTGACCTTGACGCGGCCATCCAGAACCTGCAGAACATGCGGAAACCCCGCTGATCCGGATACTAAGGAGAAAAAATATGCATAAAAAAATTACCATAATAGCGGCGGTGATGATGCTCTCCGCGGCGCAGTTCGCCGCGGCGGGCGTGAACTTCGACCAGGGGCTGGACGTAAAGCGCGTAGTGGCGGAAGCTTCCGCCGCCGGGCCCGCGGCGCCGGCCTCCGCAGCGGTGAAGGTAAATAAGGTCAATAAAAGCAATTGCGACTTCTATTCCGATCAAGGCTCCTGTCAAAGCGCGGGGTGCAGCTGGTCGGCGGGCAGTTTTTGGGGCGGGGGCAGCTGTTACGAGAATACCGACCCCTGGGGAAATAAATGTAAGGATGAACCTTACATGGACCCCGTTTCGCGCGAATACCGTTCGGAGGGGACCGAGCCGGGCTGCCGGCTGCTTACGCTGAACGCGCAGAGCGAGAGCGAGTTTAAAATACAGCTGCAGGCGAGGGAGTACGGCACCGTGGATATCTACGAGAACACTCCCAGATACGAGTTCGGGTGCATCGCCGGTTATGATTCCGTCAAGACCGGGAGCGAGGACTACGCCGCCCCGTACGGCCACGGCCGCGAAATAGCCGTTGAAATAAAGCCGCGCCCCCTAGAGGCGTGGGAGACCGAGGCTGTTAATGTCTGCATGGGCCCGAACGGTCCTTTTGTCGATACCGAGAAAGCGCCCGCCAAGACGCTCTATGAGTATAAGGTGACGGAGGAGAACACCAGCAGCTTCTTCAAGAAAGCCACCAAGTTCACGCTGATCCCCGGCGCCAAAAAACCGGTTCCCGCGGGCAGTGTTGTGCAGTGATAAATTCGGAAAATTCCTGGAGCTACCGGGCAAGCAGATAAAGGATATCGGCGAGCTAAGCAATGAAAACCGGGGGCATAAGCGCAAGCTTGTGCCCCCCGGTTTTATCTTGTCGCGCGGGGCGCGGTCAGAAATCCCGCAGTTTCACCGCCTTCGCCTCTAGGGCGAAGATGGCGGATTTCGGGGTTTTCTCCCTCACGGAATAGGCCGAGACGGAAGAAAGATTCACTGCCATGAGCTGGAAGAAATCGCGCAGGGCGGTCTCGTCGGCGCGCAGGATGGCCCGGCGGAACCAGACCAGATTGCCGGAAGCCACGAATTCGTCGTGCCGCTTCACCAGCCTTTCGAACAGCTCCGGCACCGAGGTCCGGTGCGGCAGTTCGATCTGTGCCCCCACCAGCGGGCACTTGAAGCCCTTGCCTGCCTTGCTCAGGAGTTTCGCTGCGAAGAATATTTTTATGATCTTGTCGGCGGCGGGTTTGGTGATGCGGGCGCATTCCGCCAATTTCTCCGGCGTCCAGACGCCGGAGTCGCTGGACAGGAACTGGTAGCAGACGTAGTTCTCCGCGCTGGCCGTCAGTACGGTGAGATGCTCCGGCGTCATGTAGAACTTGCGGTCCGCCATCACTTCCTTCAGCGCCTTCTGCGTGGGCGAGAGGGTAAGCACGGACGGCTTGTCGCTGATCAGCGGCGTCAGCAGCTCCTCGTAAATTTCGTCGCCGGCCATGGTCTTCAGCCAGGCCTTTACCAGCTCGTTGGCCGTGCCGCCGGAGCGGACCAGCCGCAGGCCGGCCACGAAGGCGCGGAGGTGCTTGAACAGCGGCAGTATTTTGCCCTGCTCCATCAGCAGGTACTTGCGGTAGCCCATGCCCAGCACTTTGGCGCCGCAGTTGTCGTGGAAAAAACGGTAAGCGGTGGGGAAGCCTGCCTCGCGGCGCAGCCTGGTAAGTGTTTCGGAAAAAAGTGTTGCCATAGTAAAGTAAATTTTACTTTAAAGACCGGCCCTTTTCAATATCAGGCCCGAACCTGCTTTTTCCGGTATCCATACCGCGCCGCAAAACAGTACCCCGGCGCCTGTAAAAGCGCGCCGGGATAATATTCCGTTCCAACTAAGTGTCGGTTACGGTTTGGGCTGGCCGGGGGTCAGCGTGAACTTAGTGGCTTTCTTCCAGAAGCCGCTGGTATTCTCTTTGAGCACCTGGTACTCGAAGGCCATCTTGGAAACGTCCACTTCCGCGTCGGTCTCTGCTGACTGGCAGACGGTCAGGTTCTCAACCTGGCCCGGTTTCAGCGGCCGTTCGCCTATTTCCACGGTCAGTTCGCGGCTGTGGCCCCATTCCTTTTCGTAGGGGCTGGTGGACAGCAGCTCGGTGTCGTAGCTGGTCACGCAGCCTTCGAAGTCATAGCGCGGGGTTACTCTGTAGCTGCGGTAGGTGCCGTACTCTTTCATGTTGAACTTTTCGGTGCGGCTGTTGGCCGAGCCGGCGGTGAATTCCCACACGCGGCAGTCGGGCTTTATGCCGTCCCTGTCGTAATCATAAGAGGAAGGCTCGAACACCGGGGGGCAGGGCTTGTGGTGGGGCTCAGGACCGGGGCCGGGATGATGGTGATCACCGTCAGGGCCGGGGCCGGGATGATGATGATCGCCGTCCGGGCCGGGGCCGGGATGATGATCGCCGCCAGGGCCGGGGCCGGGATGATGATCTCCGCCGTGGCCCGGGCCGTCAAAGCCTTTCGGCTGGCTGAGAGGTGTTACAGTGGTGTTATTATCCTGCAGTTCGAAGATCGCGCCGGTGGCGTTCTTGATCCCTTTGCTGAAGTCGACATCCGCCGCGAACGCGGCCGTTGAGAACGAAAGCACCGCCGCTACCGCCAGTAAGCTTCTGATTTTCATTTTATTAACTCCTCCTTTAATTTTCAGGCTGCGCCTTTGCGGCGTGCCTACGTCTCTGTGCTTATAGTTTACTGCAGATCGCGCGCCCTCGTAAGAGGCCATGGACCCGGCTGAAAAGTATTTGGACTTATGTCGGTGCCTGCGCGCAAAGAGCCGGTTTGGTGCCCTGAAAGGACACCAGCGCTCGGGCTTTGTCCGCCGCTGTACGCCGGGCCGCGCAGCTGCGGCTGGAACCGGGCCCCAAGGGCCGCGGCCGTTACGCCGCGCAATTGGGCCGGGCTGAGGCCGAAGACGCCGGCGGCCAGCCCGTATTCGCCGGCCATGGAACAGCCGAACGCGCCAGGAGCGTCGGTATTCAGGCTGAATTTCAGCCCGCTCTCAACGGCGGCGCGCAGGGGATGCTCCCGCAGGGCGCCGATGCTTGCCGTCTTAAGGTTACTGGTGGGGCAGAACTCCAGGTGGATGCCGCGGGCGCGCAGTTCCGCGAGCAGCCGGGGATCGCGGAAAGCCGAGACCGCGTGCGCGAGCCGGTGCGGGTTCGCGTTCTTCAGCGCGTCCCATACAGACTCCGGGGCGCCCCACTCCCCGGCGTGCACCGTTATTCCCAGCCCGGCGGCGCGCAGGCGCGCCAGGGGCTGCGCGAAGCGCTCCAGCGTAAAACCTTTCTCCGGCCCCGCGATGCTCACGCCGCTGACCAGGCCTTCGGCATGAAGACGCAGCAGCCGCTCAGTAACGAACTCCACCCGCGCGGCCGGGGCCTGGCGCGCCAGCGAGCCGAGAAATTCAACCTGTATGCTGCCGCCCTCCAATAGCCGCACTTTCTCCCTGAATTCGCGCATCACGCGCACCGCCGCTCCGTGGTCGGCCGGCAGTTCGCCCGGCGCGAACTGGAGCTCTGTGTAAACCACGCCCTGCTCCGCCAGCCGGCGCAGGTGTATGCGCAGCAGCGGCAGATAGGCCAGTATGCTGCCCTGGAACGCGTCCTGGGCTTTCGCCCAGGCGAGGAAAGAGGGAAAATCTTTGACCGGGTAATTGCGGCGGAACTCCGCGGAGGAAACCGGGAGCGGCGCTCCCTGCCCCTCGAGCTCTTCGAGCATCTCCGGGTCGACAATTCCCTCGAGATGGCAATGCAGTTCCGCCTTGGGCAAGGCCGCCAGTTCGTTCCGTTCCGCCACTGTGGGGTCAGTCATGTAAGTCCCGGCAGTTAGTGGTGCACTAACTGCCGGCCCGCGCTAGTCGGTCAGCTCCGCGGGGTTGTTGAACCGGTCGCGCATCTGCTCCACTTCGGCCACCGTGCCGTCGAAGCTGGCGTCCCGGCTGTTGAAGAACTGGTAGGTCTGCGTGACGTCGGCCTCGCCCTTCACCCGCTTATCCGTGTGGACATAGACGGCGGCCGAGACGTTCTTCCGGTCCGCCAGCTGAACCGCGACCTTCAGGAAATCCTCGTATCCCAGCCCGCTTTTAGAGTCGCCGGCCGAAACCGCGGCCAGCCGCTCCGACCGCCGCTTCCAGTCCCCGGCGCTGTTCACCGAGGCCAGGTCCAGGATCACCCGGCTGGCGCCTTCCACCAGCGTGTCTACGAGCTTAAGCGGATTGGTGGAGTCCTCTAATTCGTCATAAGGCAGCATGCCGAGGCGCTCTGCGGCCGCTTCTTTGCTGTAGGTCACTACGCCGTCCGCGCCCACCTTGAGCAGGTCGGCTACCTTGTCCAGCAGCGTGCCGAAGCCCTCGCGCATCACGTTCAGGTAGGCCTTCATCACGGCCTCCGCCGGCGCCGCAAGGATCTCGCGCACCCCGCCCTCGTTTATTATGAGTTTGAAGCTCATCAGCGCGGATTTGTAGGTTTTGGAGGGCCCCAGCGACGGAGGGCCGAAGGGGTCGGCCGGCTCGGTGTCAGGCACCGCCGGGAAGATGGTTCCGGCAGGCAGCGTGCTTGACTGGTCTGTGCCGTTCCCGTTCATGCCCACGTAGCGCAGCACCCCGTTGGCGTGCTCCAGCATGCCCCGGGCGGTGGCGTCCCCCTGCGTGACGAAGCCTTCGTACTGCTGGTAGATCAGCGCGGACGAGCCGGCGGCCTTGCCGGCAGTTTCCTTGTTCACCACGTAGACGTTCCGGTTGGAATCGTACTTCATAAGTGTTTTAGCGAAGGGGATGTTCATCGTGCTGCCGCTGGAGGCGCTGCCGCGCTGCTGCACGTGCAGGGTTTCGCCTTCTTTCGCCGTAGACTGGTAGCGGTTGTAGGCGGTGGTCCTGTTGGAGTCGCGGGTATGTATTATCGGCAGCTGCAGGTGCAGGCTGTCGGTATGGCCGTGGTAGATGTTGCTGCCGGAGAAAGAGGGGTTCACTCCCAGCCCCTGGCCGACCTGCCCGCCGGCGCTGTTTATATTGTTCAACCCTTCGGCCGAGTCGTCGTTCTCGGAGAAACTATTGAAGTTAAGGCCGAGTTCGATGAACCGCTTCAGGATGCCGAAGTCGCCCCTGAGGAAGTTCTCCAGGTTCTCCATCTGTGCGGCGTCTTTGGGGTCGAGGATGAACTCGAGCAACAGTTTTTTGCCGTCAAAGCGGGAATGGCCGAAGGAAAGATTGAAAGCCACATATTTGTTTATCTCCCGGGCCAACTGCTGTTTTACCAGCCGGGCCAGGATGTTCTCGCCGCCGGGCAGGCCGATCTCCGACATGGGGAGCTGAATGGAAGAGACGGAAGCCCCCACGCTGTTGACCTCTACGCGGTCCAGCCGCAGGCGCAGGCGCAGTCTGTTAGCGTCCATGCGGTAAAGCGTGACCGAAGGCTTCGTTTCTCCCGTTCTGCCGGCTGACAGCGAAACGTTCAGCCCTTCCGCCGCCGGAGTGCCGAAGGAGGAGCTGAAACCCAGGCGCAGCGTGAGCGGGAGTTTCCAGATCTCGCCGTTGCTCATGGCGGCTATGCGTTCCGCTTTGGCGGGCAGTATGGTCTTGACCTGGTAGAACTTCGCCAGCGTGCCCAGCTCCTTGCAGTAGCGGTCGCTGCCCAGCGGCTGGATCACCTGCGACTTGCCTTCCAGCAGGCCGGACAGGGTGACCGCCGCCCCGGGCAGGTCGGTCAGGTGCAGCGTCTCGTTGCCGACGGTGGCCGAGAGGGAAACGCCCACCTCGTCTATCAGCGCCACGTTGGCGCCGGGGAACCTGCGCATATACCGGTTGAACTTGCCGCCCAGCCCCAGCACGTTGACCAGTTTTCCTTCCTGGTTCAGCTTGATCTCCGCGTTCCTGCATATGTCGTCGAACGTATTTTTTTTAAGGCCTTCCCAGAAATTGGCCAGTTCGCTGGAGATAGCCGCCGGGGTGGAGACCGCCGGGGCCGCGGCCGCGCCGGGCTCGGACGGAGGGACCTCCGACTTCAGTTCGGTAAGCGCGCCCGCCGAGGCGTAGCCTGCGCTCGTAAGCAGCACCGCGCCGGCAATAATAAGGTTTTTCATAATTCCCTCTTTTGGTCCCGTTATTCTATTCCGCTCTTTTCCTTAGATATAGTCTAGGCAAAAAAAGCTGAAGCCATAAGAGGCCTTGTACCCGGCAGAAAAATATTTGGACTTATGTCGGTCCCGGCATGGAAAGAGCGGTTTTAGTGTCCTGAAAGGACACTACCCGTATTCCGCGGTGTCGCCTTGGCGGCGGAAGCCGCGTTGTAGGTCTGCTGCAGCCATACCAGGAATTCATCCCAGCCGCTGTCCCGCGATAAGCTCAGGTCCGGATACTTGGTAAGGAACATGTTATCCCAGCCTGGCACAGCTTCCTGGATGGGCCTGGAGAACAGCATGGCCATCTTTATGGAAACTCCCGTAGCGTTGGCGAAATCATTGAACTCGGTCTTTTTCAGCCCGTACCGGGCAATGACGAGGTCTTTGTTTACATAGCCGAGAAGTTCACTGCCGGCGGCCTTCACCGCGCCGCTCCGGGACCTTCCGGACACCAACTTCACAAAATGCCCCAGGTCGGCGTAAGTATTGAAAAGCCTCGTCTTACTGTTCATGGGGCCGAACCTCAGAACATTTTCCACCGCGTATTTTACGGCCGCCGGCTCGTTAGCGGCCCGCACGGCGGCCGTCCAGGCGTTGAGGCGCGCCGGAAGGCCGGTGAAAGCGGCCGCCTTTACGGCCGAGAGCGTATGCCCCATCAGCGCGGTGGGCACGGGCGCCCCGTACAGAGGGTTAAGTACCGTCTCGCCGGAAAATAACTTTTTATGCTCATTTACGAACCCGGCAGCTATTTCTTCATTCGAAGCCTTCGGGGCGTTGACCAGCGCGGTGAGCTTACTCTTGTACAGGAACGCAAAACCATGGTCCGTGTTCTCGGAACCCACTATGACATCGGCGTAGTCCCGTATTTCGTAGCCCACCTCGGCCATCTGCATCTCGCAGGCGGCCATTAAAAATATATCCACTTTGCCTATCTCTTTCATCATCTGCCGCAGCTGGGGCGTTCTTATGTAGTTATACGAAACATGGTCGTAAGAGATGCCTTTTTTCCCGGAGGGCCTCTGCATTACGCCGTCGTCGACGCCGCCGCCGTGGTTCTGTATGACGAGCAGATATCTTTTTGCCGGGAAATATTTCTTCGCCCAGACGGCGAACTCCGCCACGTTGCGGTAATCGCCCATGTCCCGGTTCGCCCAGGAATTATAAAGCACGGTGTCGGGTTTGTCCGGCGCGCCCTTTTTTACGAGCATCCTTAAAGTAGTGGAACCTTTTTCGTTCCAGTTGGCGAGTCCCATTTCCACCACTATGTTCACCGCGGCCGTGGTCCCTACCGAACTTATCTGCCCCAGATCGTACGACGCGTACGGCATCAGGTCGTTGTTGCCGTTCATGAAGACCATCACGGTCCATTCCTTGACGGGGGCGGGCGTGATAGCTCCGGCACGCGGCCCCGGAACAGGCGCCGGCGCCGCTTTGGAAGCCGTAAATTGCCCGGCGGCCTCTCCGCTCAGCCCGAGCTGCTCGGCCGCCGTGGCCGCGGCGCGCGGGTCGGCCGCGTATGCCCCGCTGGCCAGCCCCAGGATAGTTATTGCGGTGCGCAGTAGTCTTTTCATAAAAAGCTCCTGCTTATATTGTAAGGGAGATAACGCCGCGCGGTAAGCGGCGTTGGGCCCTGCAGAAAAGTATTTGGACTTAGGTCGGATCCGGAGTGAAAAGAACCGGTTTAGTGTCCCGGGGGGACACTACAGGCATTGCGTACAGGGAATTTGTCCGGTCCTTGCGCGGAGCCGTCAGAAATCCCGCAGTTTTGTCGCCTTCACCTCCATGGCGAACATGGCGGATGCAGGGGTTTTCTCATTTACCGAATATGCCGTGACGGAAGCAAGATTCGCCGCCATCAACTGGAAGAAGTCGCGCAGGGCGTTCTCGTCGGCCCGCAGGATAGTCCGGCGGAACCAGACCTGCCTGCCGGAGGCCACTAATTCATCGTGCCGCTGCTCCAGCCTTTTGTACAGTTCCGGACACGCTACTTTATGGGGAAGCTCGATCTCCGCCTCTACCAGCGGGCAGGTAAAACCTTTGCCGGCCCGGCGCAGGAGCTTTGCTTCGAGGAAACTTTTTATTATTTTACCGGCAGTGGCTTTGGGGATGCCGGCGCTTTTCGCCAGCCTCTCCGCGGTCCAGGCACCCAGGTCGCTGGTAATGAACTGGAAGCAGGCATAGCTTTCCGGGAGGGCCGTTATGACGTCGAGACGCTCCGGCGTTATATGGAACTTGCGGGCCGCTATTACTTCCTTCATCGCCTCCTGGGTGGGCGAAAGAGTAAGCATGGGCGGCTTGTCGTTGAGCGCCGGTTTCAGCAGCTCATCGTAAACCTCGTCGCCGGCCAGGGTCTTCAGGCAGGCCGTTACCAGCTCTTTGGCCGGCCCGCCGGCGGGGATAAGGCGCAGTCCGGTCACGAGAATGCGGAGCTTATCCAGCTGCGGCGGTATTTCGCCCTCCTCCAGCTGCTGGTATTTGCTGTAGCTCATGCCCAGCACCCTGGCGCCGCCGTTGTCGTGAAAAAAACGGTAAGCGGTGGTAAAACCGGCCTCGCTGCGCAAACGGGTAAGCGTTTTGGAAAATATGGTTTTCATAGTCACGAATTTTACTTTAATAACCGGCTGGCGGCAATGTCAGGGCAGCGGCTCTGTAGCGATTTTTTTAAAAT
>SESF01031298.1_pt1 | contig 22192 bp, 20 predicted proteins | sample 3171521 | NCBI WGS metagenome assembly SESF01 (sample SAMN10866945, study PRJNA518727) | freshwater metagenome | biome: subpolar coniferous forest; feature: holomictic lake; material: water; isolation source: holomictic Lake 227, 6 m and 8 m depth | place: Canada: near Kenora, Ontario | collected...
GTAAGCTCACGTTTCTTTCCGGGAGGGCCGGATGTTAATCCTCGTGGCCGGTTGTGGCTATATCGGTTTGGAGGCGGCCCGGAGCTTTCACGCGCTGGGCTGGGAGGTAACGGGGTTGACCGCGACCGCCGAGTCGGCCCGGCGGCTTGAATCGGAACCGTTTCGAGTGGTCGCTTGCGATATCAACGATCGCGAGTCGCTTGCGGCCTTGTCTCCGCGCGGCGCGCCTTTCGACGCGGTGTTGGACTGCGTCAGTTCCGGGCGGGGCGGAGCCGACGATTACCGCCGGGTTTACCTTGAGGGAGCGCGCAGCCTGATCGAGACGCTGCATCCGGCGCGGTTTCTCTTTACCAGCAGCACCTCCGTTTACGCGCAGACCGACGGCGGCACGGTGACCGAGGAAAGCCCCGCGACGCCGGACCGGGAAACCGGGCGCATCCTGAAAGCGACCGAGGAGTTGGTCCTGGCCCATGGCGGGCAAATCGCGCGGCTGGCCGGGATTTACGGACCGGGCCGTTGGGCGCTCTTGAGTTCATTCCTGGAAGGGCGGGCCGTCATCGAGGGCGACGGCTCCCGGGTGATCAATCAGATTCACCGCGACGACGCCGTGGCGGCCTTGGTGCTCCTGCTCACGCAACCCGCTGCGCCTGGGATCTTTAATGTCGCCGACGATGAACCCATGGCCCAAGCCGAGGCTTTCCGGGCCTTTGCTGAGTTCTACCAAAGACCGCTTCCTCCTGCCGGTCCTGTGGATCTGAGTCGCAAACGCGGCTGGACCAGCAAGCGAGTGAGCAACGCCAAGCTACGCGCGCTGGGCTGGAGCCCGCGTTATCCGTCCCTGCGGGAGGCGCTGATTACGGCGCGCTGAGAGCGCTCAAGGAACACGGTTGCTTTTGAATCGGTTGTCCGGTGTGTAATCGGAGTCTTCCCCCAAAGCTGTGGAGCACCACAGCACTACAAGACGCTGGCGCGCGTCAAAAACGCCGTCTGATTCGCGGTAGCGCCTTGTAATGCGCGCGCCTCTGCGCCGCTTTGGGATGGAGCGCCGATTTCACTCCTGCACCACTGGCCAAATGGAAAGCCTCCTACCGGCACACCTCTTCTTCCGGCGGGACGGCCATCCTCGCGGTGGCGTTTTCCGGGTATTCGAAAACTTTCCCTTCGTAATTGCGGATTACGACTTTTTCCTCGTCGTGGAAGAGTTGATAGTCCGGGTTGATCGGGACTTTGCCGCCGCCGCCCGGCGCGTCGATGACGTATTGGGGGATGGCGTAGCCGGTGGTGTGCCCGCGCAACCCCTCGATGATCTCGATCCCCTTGCTGACCGGGGCTTGCAGGTGGGAGGAACCCTGGATCAGGTCAAGCTGGTAGATGTAATAAGGACGCACCCGGCACATGAGGAGCTTGTGGACGAGTTGCTTCATGGTCTCTACGTCGTCGTTCACGCCCGCCAGGAGCACGCTCTGGTTTCCCAGCGGGATCCCGTGGTTGGCCAGCCGTTCCAGTGCTTCTTTGACTTCCAACGTGAGTTCCTTTGGATGGTTCACATGAATGCTCATCCAGAGCGGATGATACTTTTGAAGCATCGCGCAGAGTTCCGGCGTGATCCGTTGCGGCAGGAAAATGGGCACGCGGGTGCCAATGCGGACAAACTCGATATGCTCGATGGCGCGGACGCGCTTGAGCAGGTATTCGAGTTTGTCGTCTGAAAAAAGGAGGGGGTCTCCCCCGGAGAAAAGGACGTCGCGAATCTCCGTATGCTTTTCGAGATAGCGGAAGGCGGCTTCGAAATCGGTATGCAACTCCTGTTCCCCGGCGCCGCTGACCACCCGGCTGCGGGTGCAGTAGCGGCAATAGGAGGCGCACCGGTCGGTCACTAGAAACAAGACGCGATCTGGGTAGCGGTGGACCAGGCCGGGCACGGGCATGGCGGAGTCCTCGCCGCACGGATCGGCCATTTCAAACGGGGAAGTCCACGTTTCCTCAACGCGCGGGATCACTTGGCGGCGGATGGGGCAGTTCGGGTCCGTCGGGTCGATCAGGTTGAAGAAATGCGGGGTGACCGCCAGCGCCAGCTTATGGCCGGAGAGCAGCACGCCCGCCCGCTCTTCCTGGGTCAGATCCAGATGCCGCTCCAGTTGAGCCAGAGAGGTAATCCGATTTTTTAGCTGCCATTTCCAGTCGCTCCACTGAGCGGGGTTCGCTTCGGGCCAGTATCCGGGCGCGTGCGAAGCAAACGCCTTCACGTTCTTATGCATGGTTTCGCGCAGGTTAATCTCGGTTTAAGGGTTGTCAACTGGTTGCTGCGGGAGCGCCGGACCGAAGCGCGGGCGTCCACCTGGGCGATGTCCCAGCAAGGCTGGTATGGGGCCGCTCCGTTGGCGCTGAAAGTCGCATTTCATAACTGACAATTTTCATGCCGAACACCCTTGGCGTTCCGCCCGCGACCGCAAATACAACCACTTTGAACGGACGGGCCATGGACCTGTCATACGTTGCATTCATTATGGTTTCGTATCGTATTCTACCTCTGCTTGGTTGTGTTTTGATCGCGATGCCGCTTTGGGCCCAACCGTCTGCTCCGTCTCCGGTTCCGGTTTCCGCCCCGCCCCCATCGTCCGCTTTGAGCCTTCTTCATCAACTCGATGAGGGATTCGTCGAAGTCTTCAACAAAGTCGCCCCGGCTGTGGTGGTGATCGACACCACCGGCAAGGCTGCCGCCAGCAACGAACCCAAGGAGAGCGATTCCGAAGCGTTCGACTTCTTTTTCCGCTCTCCCGATCCCGATTCCCACAAGCAGTTCCGCATGCCCGAGCCTCCCGCCAAGAGCGAGGGGTCCGGGTTCATCATCCGCGCCGACGGTTACATCGCCACCAACCAGCATGTTGTCGATGGCGCCGCAAAAATCAGCGTGAAGCTTAAGGACGGGCGCACTTTTCCGGCAAAGCTGATCGGAGGCGACGAGCGGACGGACATCGCCGTCATCAAAATCGACGCCGCCAACCTTCCGGTGGCCGAACTCGGGAACAGCGATGCCGTGCGCACCGGCCAGATCGTTTGCGCCATCGGCGTGCCGTTTGAACAGGATTATTCGTTCGCGATGGGGTGCGTCAGCGGCAAAGGACGCTCAAAGCTCACTTCCACCGTTACTTATGAGGATTACATCCAGACCGACGCCCTGATTAACCCCGGCAATTCCGGCGGGCCGCTCTTCGATGTCGATGGCCGGGTGGTCGGGATGGTTGCCCTGATCAACAAATACCAGCGCGGGCTTGCGTTCGCCATCCCCTCGAACATGCTCAAGAGCGTCAGCGAACAGATGATCGCCACGGGAAAGGTGGTCCGGCCGTGGCTGGGGATCCGCATCGACACCCTGGGGGAGGACTCCGCCTTGCGCGACCAGTTCCAGGGGATCGACAAAGGGGTGATCGTCACCACGATCGAAGCCGATTCGCCGGTCGCCAAGAGCGACTTGCGCCCTGCGGATGTGATCACCGAGGTGGATGGAACGCCGGTAACCACGGCTCGCGAACTTCAGAAGATCGTCTTGACGAAAAAAATCGGGGAATCGCTCACCCTGACGGTCTGGCGCAACGGCAAGACCCTCAAGGTGCCGGTAAGCACCGGGGAGTTGCCCTCCCCTGAAGGCCCGCGACTGACCACCGAGCGCAATACACCGGGCAAACCCGGAGAAAGCCTCCAGGGATTGCAGATCAAGGATTTGGAAGGCAGTCCGGGCGGGAAGCCGTCTCGCGGGGTCGTGGTGGTGACCGTTCAGCCCGACAGTCCGGCAGCAATCACCGGGATCCAGCCAGGGGACGTTATCACCGAAATCGATTCCAAGCCGGTGACCGACTCCGCCACGGCTCGCAAGCTATTGGCCAACCCGGACGGGAAAGCCAAGATGCTATTATTTTTAGAACGTAAGGGAAAAAAGACCTTCGAGGTGCTCAAAATCGATAAGTAGGTGTTCCTTGGTTGGGCGACCGGCGTCAGCGGGTGTCTGGCGCCGGCCGTTTCTTTGTGAGAGGCCGTCTTTATTCCTCCTTGTTGCCAACCGCCCAGTCCCAGTGTAAGGGTGCCGTGTGAACCATCAGCGTTTGATCACAGAAATCGGCAAAAGCCAGCGGCTACGAATCGTCAATTGCCTGAAACGAACCCAAGGCCTTAGCGTCGGGGAGCTTTCGGAGGCGATTGGGATGAGCTACATGGGGGTCAAACAGCATTGCATTGACCTGGAGCAACGGGGCTATCTGGAGACGCGCCGCCGCCCAAGAGCCATGAATCAGGTCGGTCGCCCGGAACTTGTTTATCGGCTCACGCCAAAAACCCATGATTTATTTCCTGTGGCCAGTAATGAGGTCACCCTGGAACTGCTCCGCTCCGCCGAGGCCCTCTATGGTCCGGCTGCTCCAGAAAAATTGCTCTTCCACGTTTTTCAACGAAAAGCCGAGCAGTATCTGGCCCGGCGGGAACAGGCAAAAGTCGAGTTATTGGCAGAACGGGCCGAGTGGTTTGCGAAAGTCCGCGACTCCGAAGGCTACATGGCCGAAGTGCAATCCGATGAACCCGGATTGCGGATCGTCGAGCATCATTCGCCCATCACCAGCCTCTTGGATGCGTATCCGGCGTTATTGGGCCGGTTGGAACAGGAGCTCTTTGCCAAGGTGCTGAACGTGACGGTCAAGCGCGAGCAAATTTCCACAGCCGGTCTCTACTCGTGCGTTTTCCGGCTGGCGTAGCGGCCAAGAAGAGCCTCGCGCCAGGAACGCTAACTATGGCCTGATCAAGTTCCCGCTCCATGCCAAATGGCGGCGCTCATGAAGCAGACCAAAGAACAGCCACCGAGAGCCGAGAGATCACCGTGTAGGCGATCCCTTTAATGTTTCGCCCACTCCGTAAAGCTCTGTCTTGGCGACCCTTGCGTCCTTGGCGCGAAATCCAATTGCTTTTTCTAGGGTAAATCCGCCCGTCCGGTTCGATGAGGGGGAGGACGGCTTAATCGCCGTTCTCCCTACTGATCCCTTCGGGACCGCAGAAACGGCTGAGCCCGGTTCAGTGCGACCGCCACTATTTTTGGCAACTGAACTCGTAAACAGAGAAGGCGCAAGGTCTATCGACCTTGCGCCTTCCTTCGTGGAGGGAAATCTGCGCCTTTGGGGCGAGGCTTCACCAAGCAAGCCGGAGAATGGCTCTCCGGCCTGCTCGGAACTAATGATTATTTAAGCATCAAATCTGCCAGCCGTGGAGGATTCGCAAATAGTTTGCGCGCTCGAAGCTGGTCACGTCCGGGCAATGCTTGAGGTTCATCGCCCCGCGCATTTGCTCGACCGACTCATACTCATGAGCTTCCAGCCATTCGGTGAGTTCGGCGAGCACCGTCTTGAGATGCTCGGGGCCGAACCGCAGGAGGGCTGAAACCAACTGGACGGTGTGCGCACCGGCCATGATGGCCCGAACGACGTCCTGCGCCGAATGCACCCCGCCGGTGGCGGAGTAGGAGGTCTCAACCCGTGCGCTCAAGATTGCGAGCCAACGGAGGCGGACTCGCAATTCCGCCGGGCTGGAAAGCTCAAGCACCGGCATGACATCGAGGTTTTCCACGTCGATGTCGGGCTGGTAGAAGCGGTTGAACAGGACAACCCCGTTCGCCCCCGCGCCCACCAGTTGCTTGACGAAGTTCGGCAGCGACGAGAAGAACGGCGAAAGCTTTACAGCGATCGGGATGGAGACTTCCTTACGGATGCTCCGAACCATTTCCAACGCGCGCTTCTCAACGTCACTTCCAGTTTGATCCGGGTCTGCCGGCAGGTCGTAGTAGTTGAGCTCCAGCGCGTCGGCGCCTGCTTCTTGAATCAACTGGGCGTAACTGGCCCATCCGCCGGAGGTGATTCCGTTGAGCGAACCGATCAACGGCACGCTGACTGCCGCTTTGATTTTCTGGACCTGATCCAAGTATTGGTCGCACGTCCGGTCGAACTCATCGCTCGAAGGGAAGAAGGTCGTTGCTTCCGCAAAGCCTTCGTTGTGCGCCTCGACATGATGTTCCACCGCGCGCTGCTCCATGATGATTTGCTCTTCGAAGAGCGAATGCATCACGATGGCAGCCGCACCGGCGTCTTCCAGGCGTTTCACGTGACCGAGGTCATCGGCCATCGGGGACGCGCCCGGCATGATTGGGTTTTTGAGGCGAAGCCCGAGGTAATCCGTTGATAACTTCATAAGGTTGCTCCGTTATTGTTTTGCGGGTTGGTCAGCGCCGCCGATGGTGGCGAGTTTCTGATAGTAAGCGACGCGGCGATCGACTTCCGCCTGGGCGGCCACTTCGAACTCACGGAAGCTGTCCGGCTTCATCCGGAAGCGGAGTTCGTTGCGGAGGTAATCGCCCACCGGAACTTTCGGCGGGGCGTTGTCGATCTGGAGCGGCGGCAAGCCTTGCTCGATGCGGCGCGGATCGAAGCGGAAGAGCGGCCAGGTGCCGGATTCCACAGCGAGGCGCTGTTGTTCGAGCCCGAGATGCAACCCGTACCCATGGGCGATGCAATGGCTGTAGGCGATGATGAGCGAAGGCCCGGGGAAGCGCTCGGCTTCCTCGAAGACTTTAACGGTCTGGGAGTCTTTGGCGCCGAATGCGATTCGGGCGACGTAGATGTTCCCATAGCTCATGGCCATGAGGCCGAGATCTTTCTTCGGCCGGGATTTCCCTGCCATCGCGAACTTGGCGTTCGCTCCGAGCGGGGTGGACTTGGACATCTGTCCGCCGGTGTTGGAATAGACCTCCGTGTCGAGCACGAGGATGTTGAGATCCAGGCCGGTGGAGAGGACGTGGTCCACGCCGCCATAACCGATGTCGTAGGCCCATCCGTCGCCGCCGATGATCCAGGTGCTCTTGCGGACGAGGAAGTCGGCGATCGACTCCAAACGGCGCGCATCGAGGTGATTGATCGTGGCCAGCTTGGCCTTGAGTTGAACCACCCGTTCCCGCTGGGCAGCGAGGCCGGTCTCATCGCGCATGGAGGCGGAGAGCAGCTCCGCGACCAGGGTGTCTCCGATCTGCGGAGCCAGGCGCTGGACCAGTTCCTTGGCCATCCCCTCCTGTTTGTCGATCGCGAACCGGAATCCGAGTCCGTATTCGGCGTTGTCTTCAAACAGCGAGTTGGACCAGGCCGGGCCGCGACCGTTTTCGTCGGTCGTGTAAGGCGTGGTCGGCAGGTTGCCGCCGTAGATCGACGAGCACCCGGTGGCGTTGGCAATGACCAGGCGGTCGCCGTAGAGCTGGGTGAGCAGCTTCAGGTAAGGCGTTTCACCGCAGCCCGCGCACGCACCCGAGTATTCAAAGAGCGGCTGGGCAAACTGGCTGCTCTTGACTTCCGGCTTGAGCAGCTTGCGGTCGGGATTCGGCAGATCGAGGAAGAACGCATACTGCGCTTGTTCCTTGGTGCGCACCGGAATATCGGCCATGTTGAGCGCTTTGCGGCTCGGATCGGACTTGTCCTTGGCCGGGCAGACGGCGACGCAGAGCGTGCAACCGGTGCAATCTTCGGGAGCCACCTGGATGGTGAAGTTCTGGCCTTCCATCCCGCGCATCTTGACGGACTGGAACCCTTCCGGGCCGTTTGCGGCGAGTTCGCTCGGATAGAACTTCGCGCGGATCGCGGCGTGCGGGCAAACGAACACGCACTTGTTACATTGGATACAGATCGCGTTGTTCCAAACCGGCAAGCGGTCGGCGATGTTCCGCTTTTCCCAGGTCGCGGTGCCGATCGGCCAGGTGCCGTCGTCGGTGAACGCGCTCACGGGGAGCGAATCGCCCTTGTTGGCGAGGATGACGGCGGTGACGCGCTTGACGAAATCAGGAGCGGCTTCCGAAACCACCGGAGGCATTTCGTGGCCGTTGATGCAGTCGGTCGGAACGCTCACTTGGTGGAGTCCCGCCAGCGCCATATCGACCGCGGCGTAGTTCTGCTGAATGACGGCTTCGCCCTTGCGGCCGTAGGTCTTCTTGATCGCTTTCTTGATCTGCGCGATCGCTTCGTCGCGGGGCAACACGCCCGAGATCGCAAAGAAGCAGGTCTGCATGATCGTGTTCGTGCGGCCACCGGCTCCGGCGGCGCGAGCCACCGAGGCGGCGTCGATCACGTAAAACTTCAATTCCTTCTCGACGATCTGTTTCTGGACTTCCGCAGGCAGCTTGCCCCAGATCGTATCGGCCGAGTGGGGGGTGTTGAGGAGGAAAACCCCTTTCTTCTCCGCATAACCGAGCACGTCAAAGCGCTCGATGAAGGTGGCCTGGTGGCACGCCACGAAATTGGCGCGCTTAATAAGATAATGCGCCGAGATCGGGCGCGGCCCGAAGCGCAAATGCGAGATCGTCATCGCCCCCGACTTCTTCGAGTCATACACGAAGTAGCCCTGGGCGTAGTTGTCGGTTTCTTCACCGATGATTTTGATCGAGTTCTTGTTCGCACCGACCGTGCCGTCCGCGCCAAGTCCAAAGAAGACCGCGCGCACCACGTCCGGAGCTTCGATGTCGAAATCGGCATCGTAAGCGAGCGAGGTGCCGCTCACGTCGTCGTTGATGCCGATGGTGAAGTGGTTCTTCGGGCGCTCCTTGAGGAGTTCCTCGAAGATCGCCTTGGCCATGGCGGGATCGAATTCCTTCGAGCCGAGCCCGTAACGGCCTCCGATGACGACCGGTTCGCAGTCGAACCGCTTGGTCCCTTCGGAACGCGCTTCGGCCAATGCCGTGATGATATCCAAATAGAGTGGTTCGCCCACGGCGCCGGGTTCCTTGGTGCGATCGAGCACGGCAATGCTCTTGACCGTGGCGGGCAGAACCTTGACGAAGTCGGCCACCGAAAACGGACGGAACAGGCGGACTTTGAGCACGCCGACCTTCTGGCCGTTGGCGTTGAGCCAATTGACGGCTTCCTCGACGGTTTCAGCGCCGGAACCGATGGCAATGATCACGCGGTCCGCTTCGGGATGCCCCACGTAATCGAACAAATGATACTGGCGGCCAGTCAGTTTAGCGAACTTATCCATGAGCCCCTGAACCACTTCCGGGGTGCGGGCGTAGTAAGGATTGCACGCTTCGCGGGCTTGGAAGAAAACGTCGGGATTCTGCGCGGTGCCGCGGATGGACGGCCGATCGGGCGTCAGCGCCCGGGAGCGGAAGGCGGCGATCAACTCTTCGTCGATCATTTCGCGAAGCACTTCGTCGCCGAGCATCTCGAATTTGGCAACTTCGTGGGAGGTGCGGAACCCGTCGAAGAAATGGAGGAAAGGGACCCGCGTTTCGAAGGTGGCGGCATGGGCGATACACGCCAGGTCATGCGCTTCCTGCACGGAATTGGACGCGAGCAGCGCGACCCCGGTCTGGCGGCAGGCCATGACGTCGCCCTGATCGCCGAAGATCGAGAGGGCGTGGGTAGCCAGCGCACGGGCGGTGACGTGGAAACAGAAGGGAAGCAGTTCGCCCGCGATCTTGTACAGATTCGGGATCATCAAGAGCAATCCCTGGGAAGCGGTGAACGTCGTGGTCAACGCGCCGGACTGGAGCATGCCGTGGACCGCCCCGGCCACGCCCGCTTCCGACTGCATTTCAACCAGGTGCGGGACGGTGCCCCACAGATTGGGTTTTTGTTTAGCCGACCACTCGTCGCACGACTCCGCCATGGGCGAAGAAGGGGTGATCGGGTAAATGGCTATGGTTTCGCTCAACCGGTATGCCACCGAAGCCACAGCTTCGTTGGCGTCCAGAGTTGCAGCCTTAGCGGAGATTTTCACTCCCTCGGATTGCTCATTGGAGACGCTCATAAAAAATAGTCAACGCGAACACCCATACTCTGGCTCCCCCCGATTTGGCAAACTCTTGTCGCAATTTGTTGATGTAAACGGAGGAACGTGTCGTGAATCTGCACCCAGATGCGGGTGACAAGAGCAGTTTCAGCCGCTTTCGCCATCAGATGGCGTTGTGTGCCGCGCGCCAGCGTCTCGTAGTGCGCGCGATCCTCCGCCTTTGGGGGAAGACTTTGATTTCACCGAGCCCAACTGATTCAGGCGCAACTATATTTCTTAAAACCCTTTAAGCGACCTCAGCACTGGTCCGAAGGTTCCCGCACCCGCTCGGCCTGCAATCGCTCACTTCGCCTTTTCCGTGACCACCAGCGATGTCAGGTAATCCGTCAGCGCTTCGGTTTCGGCGGCGGTCCCGACCATCGGCGGCATGAAGGCGCGATAGGGAGAATCTTCGGGGTAAGTGTGCAGCACGCCGACCAAATTCGCGACGCTCTTGCGGTCGCGACCGGCCAAAAACTTGCGGATCGAGCGGTAGCCATCGACGGTATGGCAGGCGAGGCATTGGCCCCGGAACACCAATTGTCCGCGCTCGACATCAACGACCCTCGGACCGCCGGTTGCCGCCGCTTTGTCGTTCGCCGCCCAGCGCGCCCGCTCTTCGGAACGGACCCAGACACAGTCGGCCAGATAGCCGTTTTGATTGATCGCGGAGACATCCTTTTTGCGGACGCCGTTTGAGAACATGTGCTGGCCAATGACATACGGTTTGCGCAGCATTTCACGAACCATCTCGGTTGAGGCGATAGTCATGTAAGCGAGCGCCGCCACGCCGAGCGCCGCGCCGAGCTTGAAAGTCGCGGCGTTGCTCCGGCTCGTGAACAGGAACACGGTCGCGACCGTTCCTGCCGACGAGAGGATAAACATCAGGGCGAACCGGGTAAGGGGAGTGAACATCCCCTGGCCGATGGTGGAGATGCCGCGTTCCAGGAATGCGAGTTGCGCGGTCGGGACATTGCCCAGGTACCAGAACACGGCCAGCGGCATCAGAAGGAAAGTCGGCAGCAGCCAGCGCCGCGCCCAAAGCACCATCTCGGTTTTCAATTCGGGTTCCTTGTCGCCGTCCATGCGGCTGGCGGAAACCAGGGCGAACACGCCGGAAAGCGAGAGGCAGATCAGCGTCCGGATAACCAGGCTCGGCCAGAAGGTCGGGTTGAAAAACGCGGTCCAGAATACAAAGGTCTCCTTGCCCGTTCCCACCGTGTTCACCCAGGTGTCCGTCGGGGTGAGCATGAAGGTGATGATCCCGTTGATCAGGAAGAGCGAAAGCCAGGCGGTGATCCCGTAAAGCCACCCGAGCTTGACGTGGAGCGAATCCGAAACGCGCCCCCAGAGGTAATAATAAGCGGCGATGAACGAGAGCTCGACGATGAACACCACCCACTCGATGCCCCACGCGAATACCCAGTAATGGATAAGCGTGCTGGTGGCTTCGGGACTGGCCAGGCCAATGGCAAACCAGATGCCCACGCCGGTCACGGCGCCGAACACGCCGGTGAGAACCAGGAAAAACTTCGAGTGGCGTTTCAGCACCTCGATCCAATCCTTGCGGCCCCTGCGCAGCGCGGCCGCCTCGGTCATCGGCAGATAGAATCCGCCGCCCACCGCGAAGTGCGAGATGAATACGTGAAAGATAGCGATTAGCGCGATCACCAGACCGCTGCCGAGAAAAGGCACATCCCAAACTGGATAGTTCATAGCAATTTTGAATTCAGAGGCCGCGAAGCGGGACGATCAAAGGACGTCTCGTTCACGGTCGATTGATTTTTAGGCGACTTCGAGATAACCGATCACGGTGAAGGCGATGACCGCGATCAAAATGAACAGGCCAAAGTAGGTGGCGTTGCGCGCCCGGGCTCCTGAAGCCGTCCGGGTGTCGTAAAGCGGCACCAGAGCCCAGAGTACCATGGCGAGCGAGAAGATCCCGATCCCAAGGAATTCTCCCGCGGTCCCCGTGACGAGGCGTCCGATGACTTTGAGCGCCTCAAACTGGCTCATGAAATACCATTCCGGATGGATGCCAACCGGGGCCGGCTTGAGCGGATCGGCCGCCACATCGAGCTGCCACGGGAAGAGCGCCGCCAGGAAGGCCAGCACGTTGAGCACGATCATCCAAACCGCCATGTCCTTGAGGATGAAATTGGGGAAGAAGAGAATCGATTTGCGTTCGGCCTCGGGTTTGGCTTCCTCGCTCGGAGGCATGGCGTTCCCATGTTTTTGGACCAGCCAGAGGTGGAGTCCGAGCAGCGGCACGAACAAGAAAGGCAGCACCACGACATGCAACGCGAAGAACCGCTGGATCGTTGCGCTTCCCACCTCCGGGCCGCCCCGGAGCACTGCGGAAATGATCCGGCTCATCCCCGGCATCGTCTCTGGGATGGCAAGCCCGACGCGGGTCGCGAAAAAGGCGAGTTCGTCCATTGGCAGCAGGTAACCGCTAAAGCCGAACACCATGCAGAGCCCCAGCAATCCGAGGCCGGTCCACCAGCCAAACTCGCGCGGATTGCGGTAGGCTTTCATGAAGAACACCGAGAACATGTGAACGAACACGGCACCCATCATCAAGTTCGCCGACCAGGCATGGAGCGAACGAATGAGCCAGCCAAAACGGACCTCATAGGTGATTTGTCGCACCGAGTCGTAGGCGTCCGGGCCGGGCCGGTAGTAGACCATCAGCAGCACGCCGGTGAGCACCTGCACGAGGAACAGGAAAAGACAAATGCCGCCCCAATAGTACCAGAGGGAATGTTTGTGATCAGGCACCTTTTTCTTCAGCGCATGAGCCACGATGGGCGAGAGTTCGAGCCGTTCATCGACCCACCGGTAAACGTTTTCAAGCATCGGTTTTGGACTAAGCACGGGACACCACCGCCTTTCCTTGAGAGATTTCGACATGCAACTGCGCCAACGGTTTTGGCGGGGGACCGGAAACGTTTCCGCCGGTCTTCGGATCGTAAATCCCACCGTGGCAGGCACAGGCGATTCGGGCTTTCTCGGAGTCGTACTGAACGGTGCAGCCAAGATGCGTGCAGACGGCGCTCAGCGCCGACCAAGAGTCGTCGTCGTGATGAATCAGCAGGGCAGGGTGCCCCGCGAACTTGAACATCAGCGCCGTGCGTTTTGGCAGCTTGTCGGCGTCTTTGAGTTCCACCTCTTTGACGGCGGATTCAGCCTCGGCCTTCTGCGCCGCAGTGGCGAGATACTGGTAAACGGGATAGCCAAGTGCGGCGGCGTAACAGGCGCCGACTACTGCCCCTCCGACTTGCATGAAAGTTCGGCGCGTAATGATGCCATCGTCTTTCGGATTGTTCGGTGACTGACTCATCGTGAAACCTCCTTGGGAGTTGGGTTGGTCTGAAGGGGAGGAATGGGCAGCGGATATTTTGCTTTCAACGCAACGGAAATCAGCCAGCCCAACGCGATCAAACCGACGACAAACGTCCCCAGGAACAGGGTGACGATCGGCCAGTTCTCAACCACCTTTTGATTCCAGACATCGAACCCGTTGAGCGACAACGTCGTGTCGCGAATGCCGTCGCGGTAGGTGGTGGTCGCTGCGGTCAGCAGGACCGCGATCAGCCCTGACGCCCAGGCCAGCAACCCGGAAGCTTTTTCACGCCGTAGCGCGGCAGCCAATGCAAGGAGAAGCACAGCTCCCGCCAGTCCCAGCCAGCCAAGCGCCAGCGGATGGTAGATGGGACTCGATTGCAAGAGCGTCCGCACCGCTTCCGGCTGTGTTTGGATCACCCGGAAGGCCAGCGCGGTTTGGAGCGCGATCCCGAGGGTCGCAACCAGGCCACCCTGGCCAACCATCAGCGACTTCACCGCTTGCGCGTGCTTCTTCCAGATGCCGAGCACCACCAGGCCAAGACCGCCCACGGTCAGCGAACCGGCCAGCATAAACAACCACCGCGGAACGATCGTCGGATCGCCGTGCGGCAGGTTGGTGCCGTGCGGATGCGCCCGGTACATCTCCAGCCACGCGGCGGGCCGAAGCATGAGGGTCATGTTCGAGCTATAAATCTTCGCGATGGCCATCCCCACCATCAACGCCAGAAATCCCAGGGCCCACCAGCTCCGATCGCTATCGGCCCGCGAATTGCCGGCGTAAATGGAGGAATAAGCCAGGATCACCAGGAAAATGACGCTGATCCAGTAAACGCCCATCAAAACGCTGCTGGTATAAAGAAAACTCCCATAAAGCACCTGCGCGAACAACAGCGGCGGAATGCCCAAGTTGATCAGGTAGGTCATCGTGGTCGGCAGGCAGCGGATGATTTCTCCGGAGCCGGAGATCATCGCCTGATTGCTGCGCGCCCTGCCCAACAGGTTCCAGAGAGCGCCGACCAGCAGGCCGCCGAGGACCAGATAGACGGCTACGAAGTGGAGCGAGAGCACCGTAATGTGCAGTAGTTTAAAAACTAATACGGGTGCAGGCAGCGGAATCGGATCGGGCGATGGAAAGGTATGCACGCCAAAAAAAGTAAAGGTTTATATCTTAAAACGTTGCACTGTTTATTAAGCCCCTCCTGAGAAAGCAAGCCCTCGATAATAAATATTTTTTAAGAGGTCCCTTTACATCAGTCCCATCCCCCCCTTCGCGTGAGCCTCTTCTCTCCGCGTCTTCCTCTCTTCCCCGTCCACATTCCGCCTGTCCCCCGATTTCTCGGTAAGAGAAAGGCACCCACACCATGAATAGAGGCAGAAATTTTCGGCGTCGTTTTGATACGGGAATCGATCGTTTGCAGCACACGGCCAGCCAGGTTGAATCCAAGGTGAAGGACCAAGCCAGCGCTTTGGCGGAACAGGCCCGGGAGGGTTACACGCGCAGCCGGGACACCTTGGTTTCCTTGGAGCACGCCCTTGAGCGCAATGTCCGGGCAAACCGAGGTTTTTACATTGCAGCCGCCTTGGCCCTGATCGGCCTGCTCGCGGCCAAGTTGATCCTGGACTGGAGAGAAGAACAAAGGGGATATCTCGACTGATCGATTCGACAGCCCTGAGATTGCAACCTCGCGCCGTTTCGGCAATTCTTAAACAGTCATGTTTAAGAAGAAACGTCTGAGCGTCGGGGTCATCGGTCTGGGAATCATCGGTTCTCGCGTGGCCGCCCATTTGAGGGCCGCCGGTTTTGCCGTGTCGGTCTGGAATCGCACCCCGAAGTCTGAGCCGAACTTCCTTGGCTCCCCGGCGGACGTGGCGCAGGCCTGCGAGATTCTTCAGCTCTTCGTGGCTGACCCGAAAGCGGTGCATGAAGTTCTGGATGCCATCGGTGAGAGTCTCACGAGCCGGCATATCGTCGTTTGCAGTTCGACCGTCGGGCCGGAGGCCACCCGCGAGATTGCGAAGCGGGTCGCTGAGCGAGGCGCCCGGTTTTTGGATGCGCCTTTCACCGGGACCAAGGGGGCCGCGGACCAGGGTAAGCTGGTTTATTATATTGGCGGGGACGAGGAAACGTTCGCGGCGGCCAAGCCGGTGCTGGAGGCGACCAGCAAGGCCATTGTGCGGATCGGCGAGGTTGGCCACGCGGCGCTGATGAAGGTGCTCACCAACATGCTGGGAGCGGTGACCGTCCAGACGCTGGCCGAAGTGGTCGCCATCACCAAAGCCTCCGGGATTGCTCCCGAAGTGCTCGCAACCGCAATCGAGCACCATGGAATTCGCAGCGGCATCATCGACCTGAAACTTCCGAAAATGATGGCGGGCGACTACGACACTCATTTCGCGCTCAAGCACATGCTCAAGGATGTCCAGTTCGGGCTCGATCTGGCCGGCGAACTCAAACTCGACCTGCCGGCCACCAAAGCCACAGCCTACGCCATGCGAGAGGGCATGGGCAGCGGCTGGGGCGAGCTCGATTTCGCGGCGGTCCTGAAGCGGTACGAGTGAGGGCGAGCGCTTTTGCCTTGGACAACTCCCCCTCCCTTGGCTATCTCAAGCAGAGCGGAATTGCCCGCCCGTCAAAATTTGAAAACCATCGCCACTGCCATGAAATCCATCGCCCTCCTTAGTTTTCTCGCGCTTGCGCTTTTCGGAACCGCCTCGGCGGACGATGTGGCAATTATCCAGATCAAGAGCGACGCCAAGCTCCAGCGCGTGGTCATCGAGTTTTACGATTCCGCCGCACCGAACACCGTCGCCAATTTCAAAAAGCTCGCTTCCGCGAAATTCTATAACGGCCTCGCATTCCATCGCGCGTTCCCGCACAAACTCGTGCAGGCAGGCGATCCGCTGAGCAAGCACAAGAGCCGCAGCGGCGTTGGCACCGGCGGGCCGGGATACACGCTGCCGCCGGAGATCAATGCCCACAAACACGTTCTCGGCGCCGTCGCCATGGCGCGGTTATCGGATAAGGTGAATCCGGCGCGCGTTTCCAATGGCAGCCAGTTTTATGTCGCCCTCGCTTCCATGCCAGAGTTGGACGGCCAATACACCGTCTTCGGGCATGTCATTGAAGGCCTTGATGTGCTCGATGCGATCAGCCAAAAACCGGTGGACACCAACGACAGCCCGGTTGACCGCGTCGAGATCGAAAGCGTAAAGATCGTTACCAGCGAGGCGGCTGTGGAACCGGCAGCGCCGAAGGCCAACAGGTCTGGATTGTTCCGACGGATTTTCTAAAGGCATCCGCAACGACGTACCAGCAGACGACCGGAGCGGCGGGCTCGACACCCACGCGCTCCGGACCCTGCAATTTTATCAACTAACCGTGATTTTGCGCGGTTTCACGCGTTCCGCTTTTGGAAGCGTCAGCGTCACCACGCCTTTGTCAATCTTGGCACTGATCTTGGTCGTGTCGATCGACGGATCGAGATCGAAGACGCGCCGGAAATTGAGCGGGCGCGTTTCCCGATAGACAAGCTCGCCCGCCGGTTCGGGATCGCTGCGCCGCCCAATAATGGTTAACTCGTTGTTCTCGATCGTGATTTCCAATCCCTCTTTGGGGACGCCCGGCATCTCCAACTCGAGCATATAAGCCTCTTTTCCCTCATGGATGTTTGCGCGAGGGGTGGCCCAGGCCACTGCAGCCCGAGTCTCGGTAGGCGTTCTTTCCGCAGTTTTCGTAAGCTGGTTCATATTTTTTAATGATTGTCGCCATGGGGCGGGATGTTCCTCCCGCCCATGCCGCGCTTGGTTGTTAGTCGATTTTCACTTCAATCTGCTTCGGCTTGGCCTCCTCCGCCTTCGGCAGGGTCACGGTCAGGATTCCATCCTTGTAAGACGCATTCACTTTCTCGGCATCCACCAACGTCGGCAGCGCCACCGTCCTGTGAAAACGTCCGAAATAGCGTTCACTGCGGAAGGTCTCCCCTTCGTGAACCTCCGATTCCTGCTTCCGCTCCCCGGAGATCACCAGCATCCCATTGTGAAGCGAAATATCGATTTCCTCCTTCTTCATTCCGGGCAGTTCGATTTTCACAAAGACATTGTCTTTGTCCTGGGAAATATCGAGCGAGGGACTCCACCCGCCGATGACACCAAACTCCCGTCCGAACGTGCTCTCGAACAGCCGGTTCATCTCGTCTCGCAGACTCGTGAGCCGGTCGAAAGGCGACCAGTTGGTCAGTTCGGGTTCTTGATAACGCATTAAGGTCATAATTGATTCCTCCTGTAAAAGGTTTCGTTTTGCAGGTTCTAATACAGCTTATGGAATGCCAAAGGAGAAAGCGAAACCATGAATAGTCGCAAACTACTGCAATTGAGAGGCTTGCAAAAGTCGTCAGCCCAATGCGCGTTGCCAGAACTGCGCCAACCTGACGCAACCTGTTGGATGGGCGGTCCCGCACTAACGCGTCAAAATGGCGCGCGATCGTAGCTTTCCTGAATGGGACGGATGGGACGGATGGGACGGATGGGACGGATGGGACGGATGTGTCCGAAATCCCATATTTCCCATTCCTCCCATATCTCCTCTCCCCGCGTCTCCGCCTCCCCCCCCACTCCACCGGGCTTCCCATACCTCCGCTTCTACGATAGGTTCCCCCCGTGCCGAACCCCTTTTCCACCGATGCAAACCCGCTTGAGGACGAGCGCTGCCTCCGGGCCGCTCTGACCGAGGCGCTGCGTGGCGTGGGCCGAACCTCTCCAAATCCCGTTGTCGGCGCGGTGATTGCCAGAGGCGGCGAGATCATCGCGCGCGGCTGGCACCGCAAAGCCGGTTTGCCCCATGCGGAAATCGAAGCCTTGCGCGCCTTGGATGATCCCAGCCTTGCCCGGGGCGCCACGATCTACGTAACGCTTGAGCCATGTTCCAGCCATGGCCGGACGCCCCCGTGCGTGGAGGCCATTATCGCGGCGGGATTTTTCCGCGTCGTGATTGGAACCCTGGACCCGAATCCGGCGCACGCCGGGCGGGCAGTCGGCATCCTGGAAGCTGCGGGAATCGAGGTCCGCCATGGTGTGCTCGAAGAGGAATGCCGCCGGCTCAACTTGGGATTCAACCACTGGATCGTGACCGGCAGACCATGGGTCATTGCAAAAGCCGGATTTTCGCTCGATGGCCGCATCTCGCGCCCGCCAGACGCCCCCCGCTGGATCACCAACGAGGAATCGAGGGCGGACACCCACCTGATGCGGGCGCGGGTCGATGCCATTCTGATCGGAGGCGAAACCCTGCGCACCGACAATCCCCAACTTACGATTCGCGGAACGGAGCCTGCGCGCGGCATCGAGGGGGCGCGCCAGCCATGGCGGGTCGTTGTAAGCCGTTCGGGCAATCTTCCCGCCCACGCGCGGCTCTTCACCGATGAACACCGCGACCGCACCCTGGTGTTTGCAGGCTGTTCCCTCGACTCGGTCTTAAAGGAACTCGGGCGCCGTCAGGTCACCAGCGTCATCGTCGAGGGAGGAATGCGCGTGCTCGGTGAAGCCTTTGATGAACAGCTGGTGCATGAGGTTTGTTTCTACATGGCTCCTCTTCTGCTCGGCGGTCCCAAGCTGGTGACGGGAGGCTGCGGGGTCGCTTCCTCGGCGGAGGCCGCCCGGATCGTCAACCCTCGCTACGAGCGCTTCGGGAACGACCTGCGCCTCAGCGGGGAAGTGCAATACTACTGAAATTCCCGATCCACCTGATCGATGTACCGGGTGATTGCGTCGTTGCGCTTGGGGGGGGCGCTGTTTTCGAGCGCCGTCGCCGTTTTCATATAGCGGTCAAAGGCGCCGCTTTGTTCGGGCATTTGGGTCGCCTCAAACCAATTCAGGTAATCACTGATGCTGTCCATGCGCTCAACGATCATGGTCCGGTAAGTGCGCATATCCCGCAGCGCTTCGTCGGCATGGTGCGTTTTGCCACGAGCAAGATCGGCGACAATCCGGCCATATTCGATAACCACCGGTCGGAGCAGCGGATTGGCCTGCGGCAACAGCCCCGCCAACTCATTGCTTCGAGCGAACAAAGCCGGTTGAGCGGTCCGCAATTTCATGAACTTGGGGTAATCGCTTAAATCGAAGGCCGTTTTCGCCCCTGTCTTCTCGTCGGTAACGATCGAAACCGTCATCAGCGAACTCAGCCGCGCTTCAGTCTCCGGCACGGTCAAGCCAAGGTAACGCTCCGAAGCCGAATTGTGCGCCAGCCCAAGCGTCCACCATTTTTCCAAGGTGGCTTCGGTATTGCCGAGTTGCGGGAAATGGCTGAGTAGAAGGTTGGCGGACTCCCCGTCAAATTGGTTCAAGTCACGCGTCATCCGGCTTAGATTCTGCCGGCCCTCGGGCAGCGCGATCAGCATTTCCAAAAGACTCGAAGAGCAGGCGGCGAAAATGGCGCGCGACGTCGAGTCCATGACCTCGACGTTGCTGGCCAGGAAATCCCTGGCCGACGGCAGCCGGCCTGTTTGGATTAGTTGCTGGAATAAAGCGGCGTTGGGCTGCGATGCAGTGGCCCGGGCTTGAAATTGCTCGGCGAGTCCTTCGACCAACCAGGCGGGCGGATTCGAATACGCTTTGCCATCGCCCGGGGGATGATCGCGATAGGTTATCTCCAGCAAAATGGCCCGTACGATTTGCTGGGGAAAGTACACTTCCCTGAATTGCTCGGTGCGCAAGGCGACATCGATTTCCACCTTGCACCCTTCATCCGTATTGATCAACCGCGTGACGCAGAGGGGCCGGCCGGGGTTGCTCGTGGAGGGATTTTCCAAGTTTACCACGATCGGCATCTTCCAGTGATCTCCAAGCCCGAGCGCCTGAAGAACGGTGGATTTCGCGGTTTCCACAAAACCGGCGACCGCCATTCGCAACCGGACATCGGGGCAGTAAACGATGAACTGCCGGGAGGTGCTGATGCTCCGCTGCCTGAGATCCAGCGCCTGGGCGGTCGAGGAGCCGGAAAGCAGCAGCAGCCCGGAAATCCCGGCTGCGACCCATGCCCGCCAATGGCTCATGGACGTGCCGGGTCCGCTACGGAAGCCGTTGCCGACGTTCCGGGCTCGGCCGTTCCCGGCGAGGCAAGGATCACCTCGCCTTTTTTCACTTCAGCCCACGCGATTTTCTCCAAGGAGTCCCGCTCGCGCTTCAGCGTTTCTTTCACAGAGTTAAAAAGCACCGTGGTATAGACAGCAAGCTCCTGGGGAACCCGGAGCCGACCGAAATTCGAATACGCCAAAGTAGGAGCCAGTTTGTGGTTTGAGATCGCTACTTTGTACGTCAGCCCCGAATACACGGAATACCCGTAAACAGCGTTCTGAACAGTCAGCCGGAGCGTCCCCGGTTCCAGATTGGAGAACACCCGTTCAAACTCGACGAACGACGCAAGCCAGCTCGTATCCCTTTTCGCGCGCACGGTGTTCTTGAGATAGCCGTTGAGCTCGTTCTCCGTTATCAGGACTTTCTGGCCGGAACGGGCCGTGGCGAGATTATCCAGGACAACACCTAGGTCCGGTGCATCCACGACCACCTTGGTCTGAGGCATGGCGGGCACCCCGTCCGGAGGCAGCGCGGCGTCGATAAGGATCGCGGTCACGGCGGCGCAGGCCACGGTTTTCAAACCCTGGCGCAGAAAACGCCACGGGGAAAACCAGCCGTTCGGGTTCAGCAACTTGTGAACGCGTTTGCGCCGTTGTTCCGGAGTCTCGACCTTCTGCTGCTGAACGGCCAGCGTAGAGCGATCCAGCTTATTTCCGCAGTTGTGACAGTACACGCGCTCTCCTTCGTTGACGTGTCCGCACTCTTTGCATGCGATGGTGGGTAGTGGTGGCATCAGGACGATTTACTATCGTTTTTGGTCGCCTTCGCGGGTGAGGAAGAATCTTTAGACGGAGCGCTTGGGGTGGAATCTTTTCTCGCGGCCTCTTTGTACCCGCTGGATCGGTAATCGGTCGAGTAGAAGCCGGAACCCTTGAAGATTAACCCGGCGCCGGTTCCCAGCAAGCGCTTAACTTTCCCTTTGCCCCATTTTTTTCGGCAACACTGCTCTTTCGGGCAGGTCTCAAGGGGGGCGTCCTTCATGGACTGGAAAAGTTCGAACGTGTTTTTGCACTTCTCGCATTCGTATTCGTAGGTCGGCATAATCGGGAGGTCGCATTCTATATCAGGCATTCAGGCCGCCAGCAATGCCCGTTCGCAGTCTTGACGCGACAACGCTTGCAAGCTTAATTGCCCCTCGGCTTTTCCCTTATGCGCAATCGCATCCTCGCTCCCTCTCTCGCCGGTCTGGCTCTGCTGACCGGGTGTGCCACCGATCCCCGGCTGGATCGCAGCACTCTTTACCTCACCGACAACGGCGGGGTCGCTTCCCTGCCCGAACGCGGCCGGCCCGGGTATGACAATGTTTCTTACTGGGACGGGGACGGCTACAAGGGCAAGCCTTCTATCGTCATTTGCCTGAGCGAACAGCGCGCCTACTTCTACAAAGATTCCCAACTGGTCGGCGTTTCCGCCATCTCCACGGGACGCGAGGGGTTTAATACCCCCGTCGGTTCCTACAAGATTATCCAAAAGGACAAGGACCATGTCTCCTCGCGCTTTGGGGACTATCTCGACGCCTCCGGAGCCATGCTCAAGAAGGATGCCGACCGCCAGACCGATCCTTTTCCGAAAGGAGCCCGATTTGACGGCGCCAAAATGCCTTTTTTCATGCGGATCACCGGCGGCACCGGAATGCATGAAGGTTTTCTGCCCGGCTATCCCGCCTCCCACGGCTGCATCCGGATGCCCAGCTTCATGGCCGAATCGTATTTCCGGAGCGTGGAAGTCGGCACCCCGGTTCGGATCATGCATTAGCCGCCCCTGTAGCCGCCCCGCTCAGTTGGGGCGGCGATTTGGGACCCATAAAGACGAGGTGAACCGACATGTTCCCTTGGCGAGCCTTATCATTTTCCACAGGTCTGAAACCAAACGT
>SESF01016360.1_pt1 | contig 22189 bp, 18 predicted proteins | sample 3171521 | NCBI WGS metagenome assembly SESF01 (sample SAMN10866945, study PRJNA518727) | freshwater metagenome | biome: subpolar coniferous forest; feature: holomictic lake; material: water; isolation source: holomictic Lake 227, 6 m and 8 m depth | place: Canada: near Kenora, Ontario | collected...
GGCTCAAACCCTTAAGATTGCAGGTTTACTACAGGATAATCACATTTCAGTGATTATCCTCAAAGGAAATCATCTGGCAAATACGGTTTATGAAAATCGGGCCCTGCGGATTATGGGAGATCTGGATATTCTGGTGCCGGACCACCAGGCCAGCCATGCTGCAGAACTGGTGCGGACCATGGGGTACCAACCTCTCAAAGGGTATATTGGTAAACCAGAGGATACACTGTGCCAGTCGTGCCATCTCTGTCGAATGCAGAAAAAAGGCTGGATTGATCTTGAGATTCATGTGACAATCGCACTGCCAACCATGCAGACCACTTTTTCCGTCGATGATTTGTGGCGACGAGCTGTTCCGCAGCAGATGGGTCAACGCATGGTTTTGGTTTTATCCACGGAAGACCTGTTGTTGCACCTGTGCGAACACACATCCTTACAGCACTGTTTTGATTTTGGACTGAGGCCTTTTTGTGATTTGGTACAGGTGATAGCGCATCATGGATCCAGCATTAACTGGTCTGCAATCTGTGAGAGAGCGATTTTTTGGGGCTGGGAAAAAGGTGTTTGTCTGGCGCTTGAAATTGCTCACGATCTGTTGGGTGCAGCAGTGCCAGCATGGGTGCTGCGGACCTTGCAGCCAGACCCTGTGGATATCACCATTTTAAGAGTTGCAGTAACTCAACTTTTATGTAACCAACAGAGCCTTCCCCCGATGTCCGCCAATATGGCCCAATTGTGGGATGAGAAAACATTGTGGGGGAAATTAAGGCGATTCTGGCAAACCGTATTTTTGCCTGATAATATCATGGCGACCAAGTATCCCATTCATTCGTTTCCGGGAGTGCGCTACATGTATTATGGTGTTCGCGCCATTGATGTCTTGCGGCGATACTGGCAAACGGCATACGGACTCTTTCGGTCTGATACGGATCTGACCTCTCTGAGCGCCAGGCAAAATATGCTGGCCTGCTGGCTGCAGCCAGAAAAAGTCACTGTTCAGAATGTGGAATACAGCAAAAGAATTATGAATTATGAATAAAAAAAGGCTACCCACATAAGCCGGGACACTTTTACTCTCACGTATTTACATGAGCAGTCAACCTGTCCCGGTTTATGTGGGTAGCCTAAAAAAACAACCAGCATTCGTAATTCATAATTCGTAATTCATAATTCGAGCGATGATTCGTCCCGGTATTTGCCATCGACTTGCAAGCCCCCAGCGGTGCAGTAAAAAAGATGAGAATTTTCCGGTGTCATGCGTCAGCCCCCCGGCTGTAACAGTACGGTAATAATCAGCATACACACGGCGCAGAGCCTGAATTCGGCTGATGCCAGCATAAGATGATGTTTTCGGGTAACCTTCCAGCCTTTCCAGGGGCGATATGGGGATTTCGTTCAACTGGATCAGGAAATTGGCGGGCGCATCAGCCTCCAACACTTCCGCAACACACGCCAAAGAGAGCTTCATGGCGCCTGCGGTGTAACAGGTTTGAGCCATCCGCCATGCTATCGCCCAGTCAATACCTTCGTCCTCTTGATCTGTCGCAGTTATTCCATCAGATAGCTCGGAAACCTTCCCGCTGGATATCAAAATGGCTACATTCGCCAGCGAGATGAGTGCGTTGGAACCCGGCAATGTGGCTGATCTGCAGCTTCGGATTAGTTGATCGGTCGGGCTTACGGCCAGAAAGGAATGGTTGGGTATATGAATCGCCCGCTCCCACACCGCGTTGTTTACTTCGTCTGATGGCCATAAAGGCATTGCATGGCCGTAAACAACAACCCATCTGCCGTCATCAGAGCAAAAACGCAGTCCGGTAATTCCGGCCTGCCATTCACCGCAGGGATGTTGCAAAACCCCACGCGGTCGCCAAAAGCGATCGACCAGGATACGGCCGGTTTCCCAAACCCGTTCCATCGGAACAATCACAGTCAGAGTGCTGATAGGTCTTAGCCGGTTGCTGCAGGCAGCCAAAGTTAGAGGCGCATCATCAGCCAGCATCACTGAAATGCCGGCATCAGCCAGAATCAGGCTTACCTTTTCCGCTTCCTGCAGCATCATCTGATTGGCGTACCAGGTCTTGCGGTAAATTCCCTTAAGCCGCCCCAGCCAAGGGTGATCAATGCCCATCTGAGCCAGATTGTGATAGAGCATGGGCAACAGTGCATATTGGTTGGGCGGCAGGCGGTTCAGGTCTGTGGCGGACTGCCAGGTCTGAAATGCCTCCCTGGCATTCCGCCCTTTCAGGAATGCTGCACGGAGAAGCGCGATCTGTGTGGTGTTTAGCATATATTTCCTCCGTGTCCGAATTTTTGGTCTGAGTAGCCGTTGCCCTGCGCTGTGCAAGCAACTCCCGCAGCATTGGGAGGTATTCTTTGCGACCATCTTTTTCGCGACGCGTCATGTTGCTCGTATGGAGACGGCGAAGGAGCACCACCTCTGGTAGAATCTTGTAGATTAGATTTACCCGCATGGCCCGCGCCCACCAGTCAATGAACTCACCATGGCGCCATCGGGTGTTAAACAAACCTACCCGCAAGAATGCATCCCGACGAATGAGCATTGAGCCGATGTGCAAGTTGCCGGTCTGTGCCGCAGACTTGGCCAATATCTGGCGTTGACGTTCATCCAGCTCCGGACTGATGAAGTTTTTTACCCCGCCCAGAACCGCTTCACAGGTCGGCTCTGCCTGCATCATTTGCATCTGCCTGGCAAGTTTGTCAGGCATCCAAAGGTCATCGGCATCAAGGAAGGTGAGCACGCCACCTTGTGCCAACTGTATCCCATAATTGCGGGCTGAGGCTGCCCCCTGGTTCGCCTGGTGGACATAACGCACCTGGCGACTGAACTTGGCGGCAACCGCGGCGGTGTAATCGGTAGATCCATCATCGATCACCAGTATCTCAAGTGGACACCAGTCCTGTTGAATTATGCTTTCAAGGGTCTCGGCTAAAAACACAGCACCGTTAAATACCGGTATGATAACGCTGATCTGGGGATTGATAACGGTCATAGGCATATAATGTCAAAGTTAAAAGTCTGCACAGGAACTCCTTCTGATATTGAATGTAAATAAAACGGTACCGTTCTTAAATTTCATCGAACAATCTAAAATACTAAAATCGAAAGGATTCCCCCCCTTTGAAAAAGGGGGGTCAGGGGGGATTTAGTGGTTGTTGGTAGCTTATCCTAGTTTTCAAATCCCCCTTAGTCCCCCTTTTCTAAAGGGGGAAATCAGTCATAATGATATAGATGGAACGACGATCAAGGCCGCCAAAATATATAAAACTGGTGGCCCGGAAATAAAGAATACACTCAGAAAGTGTCAACAAGAAAATGAAAGATGCCTCATTTTCATATATGGGGTGATCGAATTTAAGAAAGATACATAAAACGCTCATCCTGTTTTACTATAATTTTGAGAGAATATTTATTTGCCGCCATCCGGCCAAAACCAAAATTTCTCAGACCCACACACAAACTTCACCTATCTTTTGATAGTTTTTTGATATATCTTCCCCAACTTAGAATGTGGGATGGTATATAATCTCGCCAAAGGAATCGTGGTCGTGATTTGCATGCAAGTTGCGTTCTTTGTACTTTCAGAGGATACATTCCGGATTTAAGCTGCTCAAGTAAATCCAGATAGCGCTTCCCCATGACTTCAACAGAATAAAGTTGTTGTACTCTCTGCACGCCAGCATGACTGTGGGCGTTCCATTGTTCCGGATTCATCATCACTGCAATTTGATCTGCAAAGCTTTGTGCATTGCCAGCAACAGCCAGTCGACCACTGAACTCATCTTCAATCGCCACATCCGTAATACCCGGAATTTTTGAGGCGATGGGAACACATCCAATCGCCTGAGCCTCCAACAACACCAACCCAAATCCTTCATAATTGGACGGGAACAACAAAAGGTGGTGGGTTTGCATGGCTCCATACACTTCATTCAATGACATCATACCACACATTTTCACCAAGTTTCCTACATGTTGACTATTCAGCAGAAACTCAAGTTGTTTGCGGTCAGGACCATCACCGATGACAGTTAACTGAACCGGAATATCCATGTGTCTGCAGGCAGTCAAAATGCTCGGTAAAAGAAAAATCCCTTTTTGCTGATCTGTCAATCTGCCGACAAAAAGAAGCCGTAATGGCAGTGACCATGGGATGCGCTGCTGCAATTGAACATTCGCTGGCAGCAAAATTCCATATGCTATCCAGCGCACAGGCTTGTTCGGAATCATGTCGATCGCCAATTGCAGGACCTTTGGACTTACGGCTATTACCACATTCCAAAAGTCTGCATTTAAGCGAGCTGACTCATAAATGTGCGTTGCATCGTTATGAAGAATTGGAACCGCAGTGATGGAATCTGGCCAGAGATGCAATCCAGCCTGCGCTGGCCATACCCCACCCCCTCCACCAATATTCAGGAAAACTACATCATACTTTTGCCGCGTAAAGTGCGCAGCCAGACGGTGAACATGCATCACTCTACTTTCCCATGATCTGATCTCAAGAGCGATACAGTATAAACCAATAGCTTCCAACTGCTGCGACCAAATATTTTTTTCACAAACCACTACTGCAACCGAGTGCCCAGCAGACTGAAGAAACTTGCCCACAGACTGCACAAAAGTAGTTCCGCCATAACCGCCCAATTTTGAGATAAATAAAGCTATTCGCATAGTCCCCTTTAACATTATTCATGAATATATTCCAAATAATTCAGTTGAGAATAGAACGATAACATTATACCACAAGTTTAAATAGATAGTTCTTTTAAACTGACTACTAAAAGTCTGTATTGTTCCCAGTTACGGGGAAGTGTACAAGCCATTTTTTCCTTTAGAAATTGTTCCTATACAATTCGCCACTTCGATGCACATCTGGACTGTATGATAAGCGGATTTATAGTCACCGCCTTTGTTGTCATCCAAGGGGGCTCCGTCAGGCCAGCAGGTTGTAAACCATTCACCATACTGGTGATCTACAAAATGATTAAACACAAATTCAGCCAGAGATTGGAAATAGTTCCAGTAACATTCATTACCTGTTATCTTATATAAAGTTATCAAAGCGTTCAGTCCCTCACATTCCGGCCACCAGTGCTTAATCGGTGATGCAACAGGGCCCGTGCGATAAACATACTGAAAGAAACCACCATGCACTGTATCCCAACCATGGTGCAAACAGAAATCAACCATACGAGTAGCGGCCAGTACATAATCGGGGTTTGGTTCTAAATCGTTAGCTCGTAACATCAGCCACGCGCCTTTCAGATTGTGACCAATTTGTACCTGATCTCGGGTACCTACAGGAGAATACCGCCAATCCGAGTGAAATTTTTCAAGAACACACCCGTATTTCGGATCACACATGCGTTTGACTACCATATCTGCGAGTTGGAGAGAGCGCTGACGGTAGCGTTGCTCATGGGTGACCTGATACAGCGCGATTGTTGCGCGTAACATATCAAGTTGTACGCAAATTGTCTTGTAGGCAGAATGCAGCGACCAATCCACGCCACATGCCTCAATATATCCAAACTGGTTCTTGTCCCAGGCATGAGCATCCAAAATATCAAATGTTTGAACTATTTTATTTAATACACCAACGTCTTGCGTCATTTGATAATATTGACTCAAACCTATAATGACATAGGCTTGGTCGAAGAGACGCTTGACATTGACATGCACGTTTCCAACTCGATCGACACTTTGAAACCATCCTCCGTTTTTGGTATCCCAAAATTTTTGGGTTAAAAAAAAGGCTCCATGCTGCGCCATGCGAAATAAATGATCAGATGGTTGCCATGAATATGCTGCTGAAAATGCATAAATCAGACGCGCCTGCATCGCCGCATGTTTTACCGCAGGGTTGTATATTTTACCCTGGCGGTCAAGATGGATGATATATCCTCCCCGTTTTTCATCTTGGGCATGTGAACTCCAAAAAGGCAAAAGGTTATCCAGCAGGTGATTCCGAAAGAAGCAATCGTTGTATTGAATGGCAGGCGGAGACTCAACAGATGATCTATCTGTTGCTGACAATTCATTGAAAGTTAGACGTTTGATCCTCGCATATCCCGACCAAAAAAGAAGCGGCAGCCTCCGTTGAAATCCGTCTCTCCCCATAGGGTCTAACATCAATTTTAGTTGATTTTTTATATATTCTGTGGGTCGCATATATCCTATCATACCAACCATTCTGAAAGATCGCGGTGAATCATATCTTGCAATTGAAGAATCTCTTCTCGATAATCTTGCGTCAGCCTCATCCGGATTTCAGGATCAATTTTTAATTTGGATGTGTTATGCTTACTTATCTCTGTTCTGATCTGACAACGCATCCCTGCAGGAAACACATATTTTAGAAGTGTTTTAAATTGACTGTTGCGGACTATAAAACGGTTAAGAATTTTGCTCTTTGGGATACCTCCAATGTTGTAATGAATTGAAAGATCGGGTTTAAAATACTGATCGACCTCTAAAAAAGCAAATATATCCTGAAGCATACCTTCTGGATTTATTCGAAAATCTTCAAATAAATACACTCGCATTTGTTCTCTGGGAAATAGTTTTAAATAACGTTTGAAATGTGTAGCATAGCAACCATTTTGTCGGTAAAACCAAACAGGATGCCATTTCTGTTGAATTCTCTTCTCTTCCTGTTCGAGGGCTTGTGAAAATTCGAGCCATTCCCACCCTTTTCGCACCCTTGCCGCATAATTTGAAAACGCTCTGTCAGCGGGCTGTCTGAATATGACAATCAACTTCACTCCTGGTATATGGTGGTGGATGAGGGCAGCGGATTGTTGAGATGAGAGATAATATACAGATGCCTCACCAATAGCCTTCTCATAGCAACAAATTTTCTGAAAAAGCGATTGGTAATCCTCAATTTTTGTTACAATTTTCAGGTGCGGAGCATCATCGCCTGGTCCACAGAATTTTGGAACATTTTCAGATAAGAAAAAATATGGCTCTTTGATATGGCTCATGAAAATCTGGGGATGTGCCTGAAGGTACTTGTATATTGAGGTTGTGCCAGCTTTCATTGCGCCAATGATCAGAAAATTAGGCATTGTCATAAGATAAATTTAGATCGTTTTCGTAGCACCGAGCGCCGAAGCGCCGCCAGCAATCGCTGATTATTGTTGAGGGTGGTGAGTGATATGTTTGCCTCGTGGATACGCTTGTGGAGCAGGACGTGAGGGACCACATATCCTGGAATACCCGCATCAAAAGCACGGGCAAACCAATCCACGTCATCCGCCGGCGACAGGGCCGGGTCAAACTGCCCAATCTGATCAAATAATTGGCGGCGGGCAATCAGTGCCTGCATGAGGTATGCCAAGGGTTCCTGGGTAAGCCATTCATGCCTGAATCCAAATGGAGTCTGACATCCCGATTCAAGAAAGAATCTGACCCGGCAAATTACATACTGAATGGCGGGGTGTGCACGCAAATAGCGTGACTGAATTGACAACTTGTCTGGTGTCCACAAATCATCCGCGTCTTGAAAGGCAATCAAATCGCCTTGCGCCAACTTTAGACCATTGTTGCGTGCTGCAGCCGGGCCACCATTTTCTTGATAGGCATAGCGCAGCGGTACATGACTTGTTTCCGCATAAGACCGGACAATTTGCGCACTGGCATCTGTCGAGCCATCATCCACCACGATGATCTCGATATTGGCATAGTCCTGCGCCAGAACGCTTTCCAACGCTTGAGCCACATAGCGTTCGCCGTTATAAATCGGTAAAATAGCACTAATTAAAGGGTCCATTGGCATATTCAAAGAAACTCGTCATATCCTTCAAGAAAAGCTATTGGATTTATAAAACTCCATTATGCATCGGATTTCGTAATTTTCTAAATTTTGCAAGAAACACCCCCACCTCTTGACCGCTGAATTGTCTCCGACGTACCAGCGACCTTTTAATCGTTATCAGGATTTGTTGGCCCATATCCCAATCGCATGTCAGATTGGCCCTGTGTCGCCGATAAAAAACTACGGTATCAGTATGGGTTAAAATTTTCATATCCTTTTCCAGAGCGCGCAAATACCAATCCAGGTCTTCCCCGCACCGTAAGGATTCATCGAACACGCCAATTCGCTCAAAGACATCATAACGAAAGAGTCCTGCTTGCAAATGTGGCAACAAACGTGGCTCGGCCCATGGCCCTTTTGGTGGAACAATGCCATTGGAAGTTTTCAATACCAACCGGGTGTAACCTAATACAACGCTTAGTAGTGGATCAAAAAGCGCCATCTGTAAAGAAAGTTTATCATGTGACCATAGATCATCCGCATCCTGAAATGCAATAAATTCTCCGATGGATAGCTCTAATCCACGATTTCGCGCCGATGCTGGTCCGTGATTCGTCTGATACACATAACGGATGGGCACAGAAGCAGCATCAGCAAGGTTGGCAACGATCTGCGCAGTGGTGTCAATAGAACCATCGTTCACAACTATGATCTCGGCTGGCTGAAACGTCTGGTCCAGAACACTCTGGATAGATTCGGCCAGATAGAGTTCACCGTTATAGACCGGAATGATGACACTTACAGCGTGATGTTTTTTCATCAGAGTTTCTCGAGTAAGTTTAATATCTCTTCCGTATTGCGATGCGGATCTAAAGCCAGATCAAGCTGATAGCATGGTAGCCGTCTTACCAGCTCCGCCGTGAAGCGATAGTTATCGGCCTCTGCACCTGGCAGCCAGATCACCGTGCTGGGACCGAATACCCGGAAAGCCTCCCCGGCGGGGATCGTTCGAATGGTAGCCGTCTTCTGGTGGGAAACACAAGGGATGACCAGCGCCTTGATAGCGAAGGTCATGATCAGGTGTCTTGCGTAATCCGGGTAGAGGTAAACCAGCCCCTTGCCAGCTTTGTAACTATCATCCCACCCCTGTAGCCTGTCCTGAAACTGGGGTAGGTGTTTCAGCATATCGGCCTTGATCTTGCCTGAGCTGAATGCAGCAAACGCCTGCGGAGATGGATCAAGTCGCGCCAGGCATTTATCATCACTCAAAAGACGCAGGTCGTTTTTGGTGGTAAGGCAACTCAACGCGGTGGTGGATTTCCCGGCACCGGTATTGCCGATCAGGAGTACTCCCCCCTGTTCCGACCCCACAGCAGCCGCATGAACTATCTGCCAGCCAAAATCGCTCAGCGCCCAGTGCAGCAGCGTCTGCAGGGGAGCAGCCCTATCGTAAATGGACAATTTGCCGGCATCGGCCGTCCAGAAAAAACCGTGTTGTGTATCCCTGTTGTAGGCAAATAGCATTGGCACTGTGGGTGCGTGCATGATTGATATAGCATCGTTATAAGCTACTGCCCGCTGTCCGTACCGGCGATAATCATCCGTCGCAAATGGCGGCCTTGGTATGGGCACACCGGTGGTGGCCATGTCCCACAGATTAAGGGTCACGATCGGGCCTGAAATGTTAACGTTTTCCAGGTGCGCCAATGCAGGCATTATCGCAGGTTCCAGCGCCCTGCCGGCGAAGCACAGGCGAAATGTTACTTCGGCTATTTGCATCAAGTACTCAAAGATTGGCATCCTTTGGGCGGCCTGGGCGAACGATTGATCGCAGAGTGCAATGTAATCTTTAACTTTAACATGTATGGTCAAACCAGAGGATATCCCTTTATGATGTAGCGCTAACCTGTCATGAAATTTATACACTGTCACCCAATGACAGCCGAAAATTGACAACCCGTGATTATCGAATTTTGACTATCTCTGGCGGTGAACATGCCGTTGTTATTATTTATCTTGGCTTTCGAGGCGACATAAACATTTTCACGCCAAAGTGACACATATCATGTAACCGACAACTGTTTACCACCGATCGTCCGTTGTCGTCAAACAAAATGGCGCGCAAGACAACAATCCATATAGCAATAAGCACCACAAATTGGAGCGTTCATCATCTACGCTGTAAGCATTCCAGCCTCTATCCACATACAAAGGTACGGCGCCGGACGAATAAAGGTGCAAAAAGACCGGCTGGTTAAACTGGTCAGGGTCGATTGAAACGATGAATTCCAAGCGTTCTGAGCATAAACCTCAGCAAGACAAGGGGCAGCCGAACAAACCACCGCCATGCCAACGGAAAAGGTAGATTTCCATCAAAATAAAGGTGTGACACAAATCGCACAATAGTTCCCAATCCAATTTTATTAAGGACTTTCTCCAGTTGTACATCCATCGCTGTCTCATTCACACATAAGATGTGTGGAATTGACCTTCCAACCACGGCCATATCGGAGAGCGAACTTCCATACGTTCCAACAAAATAATTGGTAGAGCGAAGAAGCCAGAGATCAACAAGGGCATCCTGAACGGCCTCCGGTGTTCGATCAAGGCTTCGAGGTGACGACCAGACCACGCGTTTACCATATCGTTCTACAAACCTGGCATGAACGCCTTCTGCTGTCGTTGGTTTGCCGGTTTTGGGATCGACTGCCCCATCGTCCGTACAGAGCAAAATACCAGCGAGGGGATCATACTCAAGAAAACGATCAACAATCCTAAATGCCATACTTGTGTTCTGGCAAAAGTGAGGCCTACACCTGTTAAAATCTCCTCGCCGCAAATGAACCCCTATCATTGTCGGGGAGAAATGAACAGCGCGGAAGGATTCAATTCGAGTTAATATGGACTCAATCGGCTGGAGTTCATTCAACAACTGCAGACATCGTCGCTGTATTGAGGCATAAGCCGTCTTTCCTTCCGGCCTGATGAACCAGGAGTGGTATCTTAAAGTGATGTGCTGATGAGGATATTCAAGAAGCAGCTTTAACCGCTTGTTCGACCATTTTGAGAAATAGAAAGACACCGGTTCGGCGGGAAGGACCGAAAGATGAATCACTGGCCATTTATTTTGGAACAACACATCAAATTTGACGCCGCACGCAGGAGTGTCCGGCCACAACATCGCAAACTTTCGTCCAGCAGCTTCGGCCAGCGCAATGCCGGATATGAGGACTCTGATGCGGTTGTTCAGCCCGGCAGCCGAATGCACGATCAGAGTACGGTCGGGTGATGTGTCAAATGCCAGATCCCTGATCTTTTGCGTTGGGTCATACATGGAAATATCTCCTTGTCTATTCATCCTCGCGCCGCGCATAAAAATACGTTCGCCATTGTACACTTGGACGATAACGGATACGTTGCTTGATCCATTACGCGCGCATACTGGCCTTGATGTGCCACCAGTTCTACATGAAAAGCGTAGAACAAATATATAGCTGAACAAATATGGATACCATGAACATGCTCATTCTCACACATTAGCCGAAATTTTGTCAGTTTTAAGAAAAATGATCTCCAACCGCGGTTCATAATTAGAATTGCTGTGCTGTGGTCACGGTGATTTTGTTCTACGACATAACTATCTGAAATTACACATATTCAGTAAATTGAATATATTCGTTTTTGTTAAGTATTACAGTATGTTATGAGTGTTTTTAATCAGATTTTAGGGTTAACTATCTGTTATTAAAGCCAATATTGCATAGAATAAAATCACCGTGGTGCTGTGGTTCTGATGGTTGCTTTTACCTCAACGCTGGTGTAGAATCACGACATGTATATTCACATCTACTCTTAAGACTTGGACGACTAAATTGGACCCGATATACCCAACGATAAGAAAAACGCTCAAACAAATGTTACAGCGCACCAGGCTTGCTGCACCACTTCGAGCCTGGTCGGCCAGATGTCGAGAAAAAAAACAGTTAAAATCCAGGGTAGCTCACGACCGACCTGCATTTCCTCCGCACACTTTCAAACAAGAGGTACTCCGGAAATATGCAATAGCCTATCGTCTGCGCATTCTGGTGGAAACGGGCACACACCAGGGTCATATGCTGGCGGCCCTCAAGAATGAGTTTGCCAAGCTTTACTCTATCGAATTATTTCCTGAGTACTATGAGAAGGCCCGTCAGCGGTTTCGTGATGATCCACAGATTGAACTCTACTGCGGTGACAGCGCTGCTGTTTTACCGGAAGTCATCGCACACCTGCACGAGCCGGCTCTTTTTTGGCTGGATGGGCACTACAGTCCTAATCGGGCGCCATCTGGTGAGCAGGTTACCCCTATCTTGGCTGAACTTGCCCATCTTTTTGCAGCGCCGCGTGTGGGTCATGTAATCATCATCGATGATGTCCGTCTCTTCAATGAGTTCACCGGCTATCCAAAACTGGATGTGGTGTTGTCGATCATTGAGCAAGACGGAGGCTGGGATATACTGATCAGAGACGACAGCATCCGCCTCACGCCTCGCGCCCAGCAGTTTCCGTCAAGAAAAAACAGCCTCTGATTTTTGACTCGGTCCTGGAGTGCGCCCAGAATGGCTGAGGCTACCGGTCATCTTCACGACCCAGCGTTCGCTTGACCGGCAGAGAGCCAATCGCCATCCAGTATGCTATTGTTGGTCTGTGGCTGCTGCGCCGGACTGATTTCTTTGTCGGGACAGTTGTCAGCACTTTTCCCGGGTTGTGGCCGCCTTTGGCTGGAGTGTTCCGGTCATGCTGCACCAGTCCGGACACCCTTTACAGCGCCTGATTCCTGTGCTTTACTGGCTAAGAGATTATCGAAGTCTGATATGGTTGGCACACTACCATTGGAGTGTTATCCGTTTTCTCGGCGCAAGCAAAAGTAACATCTGACCACATGGTGCTGACCGTGTTTATTGTTGCTCATTCCTAAAGGCCGTTTTAGTTCATTATGCCAATTGTCATCCACCCGAAATCCAATTTTTAAGGTCACGGTCAATCATATCCTGTAACAGCATGATATCTGGCCGGAATTCGTCGGTCAATTCTTCATATATATCTGCGGGAATCGTTGGTCGATAAAGATTGAGCCGAATGACGCGACCGATTATTCGGCGCAGACTCGCGATAGTGGTTGCACGTCGCATTCGGTTAAGTACGCGATGTATGCGAAGACTTATTGGCAAAAGAGAAACGTTATAGCGGCCGGAAATATTTGGGACAAAGCTGTCATCGACTTCCAAGAAGCGAAAAACGTCCTGTACCAGAGTTAAGGGGGCTTTGCACAGGTCGTCGTAGAGATAGACGCTGATTTGGCGACGGTCATATCGATCATAGTAACGCTGCAACTGGGTCGGGTAATCACTGTTCTGTCGATAACGCAAAAAGTAGGACCAGTTATCGCGGATGCGACGCGGTTCATCGGCCAGAGCCTGAACAAAGTTGTCCAGTGGTTCCCAATCATTACGTATACAGTGTACGAAATTAGCATAGGTGCGCGCCGCCGGTTGGCGCAGCAATATAATCAGTCGTACATCAGGCAGATAGTTGCGGATGTATACTGCTGGTTTGTCACCTGGATAGTAGGAATATATTGTAGAAGCTTCTCCCCTAGCTTTTTTCGCTCCGGCGTCAGCGAAGAGCGCTTCATAATCCGCTATTTCAGTAATGGTTGAGGATTGAATGTAATCATGGAAAGATGGGCCACCGAACCGAGGTGGATCGTTCATGAAAGCGAAGAAACGCGGCTCTTTAATCCGGCTCATGAATATCTGGGGGTGCTGTTTGAGGGCGGCGAAGAGAGCCGTAGTGCCGGCCTTTGCCATGCCAATGATCAAGAAATTGGGCAAAATGCTCATTTACCGTCTTCCCGACGGGCGACAAAGAATTCCCGCGCCCACTGCTGCAACCTGGGATCATCCTTAGCCCACTCAAGACAACCGGATGCCCCAATATGCAGATGCATTGCCGGGTTGAACCCGTTGCTAAGAAGAGCCAACCGCCCGGTGCCATGCCCGCGATCCCCGATGCCCTCACCATGCCAGAAATGCAACAAGTTTCCCGCTGTACAGCCGATCTGTCCTTGAACATCCTCACTGAACGGCCTTGCCCAGGCATGAAAATGATTTCGATAGGGTAAATGAGGTCTTTTTAACGCAAGATACACATAGTGTTTGAACTTTTTGGGCAGCGCATCCAAGAGCATTGAGAAGGTTCGTTTTCTGCGACCCAGCATTGCTGCGTTTTCCAACCGCCCAAAGCTGGTTACACTGTTCATACAAGGCCCATCGTAGTCAACTGCCATGGCATGAGCGATGAGGTGGTCCCCGTTGGCGTTCAACGCCGCCTCATAAAGCCCATGTCTGATCAATAGACTGCGTCGCGCCGCCCAGGCAAAGCCGGTATGCCCGTGCACATCGAGTCCGCCAGCATGAATCAGGCTGCGGTCACGCTGCCATACAGAGGCGAAGCTTTCATAACATGAGGATTGGATACCAGCGGCACGCTCGCCTTGCCTCAACCGAATGGCCCAGGCGAATGGCTGTACAACCGGATACTCGTCGAGCATCGCTGCTGTCTGCACCGCCCAGTCCGGGTTGGTGAAAACGATATCGCCATCCAGCCAGGCTACTTTGGTCACCTGAGACGGCAGATTCGCCACCCCAAGATTGATCAAGCGTTCCTTCTGCCAGAGTACATGGAGTGAGCGCACCTGCAACACGTCAGGACCGGCTGGCAACTCAAAAAGGTCGTTGCCAAAGGCGCATTCTACGGTCAAGAGCGGAATGCCTGCCGCGCGGATCGGATTGGCAAACAACTCATAATTGGTGCGTCTCGTCCGGTAGTGCCCCGGGTTGAAATACGCAGTGACACACCATAGATCAGCGCACATAGTATATGGCATCACTCCATTCATATGTCTTCACAACGCGCAAGAAAATAACCTGCCACCTCTCGGTGCAGATCAGGATTGTCACTAGCCCACTCCCATTTTTGATTGCTCCGCAGCAAACGATGGGTAGAAAAGCCGCTGGCCTTTGCGATCCAGGTAAAATGGGAAAACGTATGCGTATGTTCTTTACTGTGCATACAATCGAAATCAAAACGGAGACGATGCTGCTCGATGAAACCGACGGTAGTGCAAAGACAGCTATGATGGATGTGTGGACGGCTCGCGGGTACCATTTCATTCCGCCAGATGCCAGCAATCTGTTCAAGACACAGTTGAATCCATCGGTTTGATTCTGTTGAATTGCCCCAGTTGACTATTAATACTGCGTCTTGACCTGTTGGTGCATGAAAACTCATTGTCGGTCCTTTCATCACCCGGATGCCTTCCTGCCGGGTCCACTGCTGGCAATCAGACGACCGGCAGATTGAAATTATATGCGAGGTGATGCCAGCGCATCGAATCGTAGAATTGGGGCCATCGCGCCGCATAAAGCGCCCCGTACTTTTCGGTCAACTCGATAATCTTATCATCCTTGGAACCGGCTTGAGCAGTCAGTTGTGGCGTGATCTCCACCTGCACATGTCCGATGTCATTAATCGTGTCAAATGCAGGTATGAACAAGGCATGTGTCTCAACGGCCAACTCTGCTGCTCCGATCTGAAAAGGACGCCGCCGCCCCCAGAAGGATACATCCACTGATTGTTTGCCCTGCAATCCATCGGCGGCAATGAAGGCAACGCCATTGCGTCGTAATACTTGTTGAGCATGCCACAGTTGCGCCGTACGCGATTGAGTCCGTTGCAATGAGGTCGAAGTGTTGATCATCAAGTCATCTATGACTTTGGCCGTCTCCCAACCACGCAACTGGAAAACATGTTGCAGCAGAGTTATTGTTCGTCCCGCATGGGGCAGCGCAATTACTATTCCGCAGGAAAGATCAGGCTGCTCAAACAGTCGCCAGCCCTCTCCGCTCATCGTAACCCAGCGATCCAGAACGCCAAGCTTTATCAGGGCCGGATTGCGCCACTCCAACCAGGTATTGGCCAACAGGTTGACGGTGAATACCCGCTTGTTATATGGCACACCCAGCTCAGTCCGCCATTTATGCACCATCTCCAACTGTCGAGCGTAAAGTCGCTGCTGTAACCAAGGCTGCGTCACCAACGCCCTTTGCAAACGGATGCCTATACCATAAGGCATGACATGCTCGCCCCACACCGGCCCCTGAGCCATGAAAGTTCCCAGCCTTTGACCAGCTTCGACTCGCCAAGCTCGTCGTTTCTGCGTGGACATCATTGAGTCAACTCCAAAACGGGGCGGCTGGCCCATGTTCTGCTCTGCCGCACTGATAACATTGCCGACCATACTGGCGATAGTAGGACGATAAAAGAAGGCAGTCGCATCCACATGACCAATTCGCTCCTCAATCCGTAGCAGCATCCGTAAAGCAGTTATGGAATCTCCGCCCAACTCGAAAAAATTGTCATCTATCCCCACCTCATCCAGTTCCAGCAGTTCCGCCCATATATCAGCGAATTGTTGCTCCAGATCATTTCTCGGCGATAGAAAGGGTGTGTTCATGTTTGGTCGGATTGGTGTGGGGTGAGGCAGCCTCCTTCTGTCAATCTTTCCGTTGGCTGTTAACGGCATCTCTACTACCCGGATAAAGCGCTCCGGAATCATGTAATGCGCCAACGTTTTGGTCAGGAATGTTCGTAACTCTGGAATACGGATCTCGGTACCCGAGGCCAGGACAAGATAGGCAATAAGTGATTGCTCATCATCTTTTCGCCTTCGCACAACCACTGCGGAGCTCTTCAGCTCAGGATGACTGTTGAGTGCGGCTTCCACCGCGGCCAAGTCGACACGATACCCACGCACCTTAACGATGAAGTCGTTTCGGCCACAATACTCCAGACATCCATCTGGACGTAAGCAACCGCGATCTCCCGTGAGAAATGTTCGGCGGCTAAGATCACCTGAAAGCTGTCTGTATCGCTGTCGAGTTTGCACTTCATCACCCCAGTAGCCAAGACTGATATATGCGCTGGTCACGGCGATCTGTCCCACCTCTCCAACCATGAGCGGCATATCGTCATCGCCCAGAATGACAATTTCTTTATCAGCAACCGGATATCCTACAGGCACTGCAGTATCGCCGGTGAAAGTGTTGTGGTCGATATAACCCTGGGTGATGGCCCCCGCTTCGGTCATGGCCAATACGTGGAGAAGTACCGTATCCGCTCCAAACCGGGATTGAAAATCACGAATATCTTTCCCGGAAATGGGCTGTCCCGCCAAGGTTATCAAACGCAGATAAGGCCACTGTGTATTGGGTGGAACGACATCCATCAAGCCTCGCAAGAGGCCGATTGGTGGGTTGAAAAGAGTGATGCGCTCACGATGCAACCACTCCACAAGATCACAAAGTGGAATGTGACGAGGATTGAGTGTACAGAGGGTTGCGCCATTGAGTAGCGTATCGTAGATGTTGGGCACAGATGCCGTAAATCCGGGGAAATAGAGCAAGGACTGCCGATCTTTCGTCGTCACATAATAGGTGTTCGTGTTGAGCCAGGTCGAGTGTAAAAACTGAAGATGGTTACGAGCGATATATTTAGGCTCGCCAGTAGATCCAGATGTAAAAAAGAGTGCTGCCAAGTTATCCGGCCTGTGCGCCAGTCCCAGATTATCAGAGGTTGAATCTCCATCGACTTCCTCGGCAACCAGTAGATGGCATGGTGAATGTGCCAACCGCGCTAACTTTTTCACTCTCCTTGCCGTAGTGATGGCAATAACAGTGCCCGTCAGGGCCAGATATCTCTCCTGTTTTTCGGAAGAATCGGCAGGATCAATCACAGTGTAGGCTTTTCCTGCTTTGAGTACACCCAGAATCGCCGGGATGACTGAATCGTCGTCCTGATCCATAAGAATGGCAACAATCGCCGAAGCACTTTCAGAGAATGCAAGCACTCTGCGCGCCAACTGATTGGCTGCTACGTTCAAGGCTCCATAAGTGAGCGCCTTGTTTGCGGTACGCAGTGCGATCTTATGCTCATGCAGCAACACCTGCTCCTCAAAACGGGTAACCACCGACCCGTCAAGCGCAGTGCGTGGAAATGGTACATAGCCATCCGGCGCGGGACGGGGATAGTGACGCAAAACCTGAATCGGAGTAAAATTTTCCGACGGACCGGGAAGCCGAGTTTCGGCAACCGCATGACCGTCAAGGCTTTGAAGGTATCTGGGCATTCAACGTCTCTCTGGCGGCTACGACAAAACGGGGGTCCCAGAACTGCTCTGGCGACAAGGCCTGGTCTGTCAAGCCTTGCGTGGTTGCCCAGGATGAATAGCGGCTGATCGCCTGCGCATCAATCTGACCATCTGAAGAAAAGACAGGCCAGCACACGCGCATCAGCAGATCGGCATCTATACGGGTCACCCTGGACAGAATCTCAATGTTATGAAGGGTTTTGCCTTCGGAGTAACGCGCTATACCTTGTAGATAGGCGCGTAAAAAACGCACGCCGATATCATCCTTGCGTTCAAGCAGGGAGGGGCCAAAGGAGAGGATGCTCAGCGGATAGCTATGAATGATTTCTTCCGCAGGAGCCCAGACAACTCCTGCGTTACTTTCCTTTGCACGGGTGATCCATGGTTCGGTCAAAAAAGCCACATCAAGCACACCCTGCCGCAGAGCCTCAATGCGCAACGCAGAGTCGGGCAGATACCGGGTGGCGACATCTCTTACATTAACACCACGCGCCGCCAGGAAACGCTGCAGAAAATAACTGTCCGGCCAGGTTGGATCTACCCCAAAGGTCAGTTTGCGAAGTGCTGCCGGAGACATCTCAGAGATTTGGTCAAACAGTCCCTTACGCACCAGAAATGCGGCTGTGGTGCAGCCATTCGACTGGAGCAGACTTTTCTCGGCTACGACCCGAACCTTCCCGCCACGTCCTATAACATTAAGCAGACCCGCAGTAAATACAGAATCGACATCCAGGTCCCCACGAAGTAAGGCTGTCAATGAATCGCCATGGCGCTGGAAATGAACGAATTCAACCTTCAGTCCCTGTTGCGCAAAGAAGCCTTCGGCCTCTGCGATATAGAGCGGCGCATACGTGAGATATGGAAGGGCGGAGACACGCAAAGGAGTTAAGGGCGAAAAGGTTGCATCAACGGCTAAAACCATCGTTGGCGCCAACAACAGCGTGAGTAAGGTTAGAAACATGATCAGGTTTTTCATAGTGAATTGTCCTTTGCTTGCCAAGGAAGCAGGCACCTGGTAATGAACTCGATAGCCACATTGATTAACAACCCCAAAAAGCCAATAACAACCAAGGTCGCATACATTTCTTCCGTGCGCATCGTCTGCCATGCCATCCATATCTGAGTGCCAAGTCCCTGCCGCGCCGAAAGCATCTCAACCGCCACTGTGACAACCAGAGCACCGTTCACGGCCAGGCGCAGCCCGGTCAACGCCAAGGGCAGACTGCCAGGTAAGATGATACGGCGGAGCATCACACTGCCCGTCGCACCATAGTTCGTAGCAACTTCCCAATAGGTGCGATCAATCTGCTGCACACCGGCCAGGGTGTTGATCAGCATCGGAAAGAATGCTGTTAGCGCTACCAATGCAATCTTGGAAGTTTCGCCGATGCCAAGCAGCACCATGAAAATCGGCAAGATCGCCAGCTTGGGCAGCGGGTGCATAGCAGCTACAAACGGATTGAGAGTGACACGCACAAGGCGATTTGCACCCATGATCAAGCCCAGCAACAATCCAGCAGTCCCTCCGATTGCAACGCCCGCCGTGAGGCGATAGATCGTTATTCCGGCAGATGCCCACAGCTCGCTGGTCCCACCCATTTTCACCAGTGTGAGGAATATCGTCGTTGGCGGCGGGAAGAATATCTTTGCGATCCAACCTGCGCGTGCAGCGACTTCCCAGAGCACCAGCCCGCTCAGTATCACAATCGCCGACATCCACCGCTCCATCCTGGGAAATAATGAAGTGCGTCGGCATTCATTCAACCCCGGCTTGATGTCATCGGTTGCAATGTTTGTCGTACTTCCTGCTCCAACATACTCCATATACGCCACTTCAGCTCCTCCAATTCAAGATGATTTCGTCCTGTAAGATCGCGCGGCCGCTTAAATGGCGGTATGATTTCCTTGCAAATACGCCCCGGCTGGCCGCTCATGACCAGCACCCGATCCGCCAGCAACAGCGCTTCTTCAATATCATGAGTCACATAGATCACCATAGGGTGATTCGTTCCCCACAGAGTAAGCAGCTCCTCCTGAATCACCAGCCGCATCTGGGCGTCCAGAGCACGCAATGGTTCGTCCATGAGCAAAATGTCCGGATCTGTCACAAATGCCCTGGCAATAGCGGCCCGCTGGCGCATCCCGCCTGAAAGTTCGTGGGGATAATGGTCGGCGAAACTTATCATGCCCATATTTGTCAGTTGCGCTGCAGCCTGCTCTCGCCTGGCAGTGACACCCACACCGTCCATCTCCAGACCAAAAGCTACGTTGTCGATCACCGTCATCCATGGGAAAAGCGTATGGTCTTGGAAGACGAGTCGGCGCTTGGGTGGCTCGGACCAGCCGGAAAACCGGATAACACCGCTATCGGCAATCATCAGCCCGGCTACCATGCGCAACAGGGTTGATTTACCACAGCCGCTGGGACCAACTATTGCAATGAATTCTCCCTGAAGCACGGTAAACGTAACTCCCTGAAGCGCGAAAACATTACCACGCGGTGACAGATATTTTTTTGTAAGATTGCTGACACTCATTTGAACTGGCATTATTAGACAGCCTTGGATACCATCACATATTACTTGATAAAGTAATATGAATTCAATTTTTATGTTCAATTCACTGTCAGATAATTACATCCATGATATAAAACAATATGCTTCGCGAATTAAGTCAAAATTTGTCATAAGAAGATATCCTCGTCATTCAACAATTTGGTGAGCGTTGACTTGTCAAAGGATATTTTTTGATTTCTTTTTGATGGATTTACAACTGTCCATTGGCTGGGTACGCTACTTTCTTCGCCCATATCAACGAGAATATAATGATCCTTGTTGGTTTTTATATTTACCCTACCATTCGAGCCAACAACCCAGAGGCCCATGGGAACAAATGAAGTCCTATTTTTATTGAATGAAATGGCAATAGCGGAAAGTTTTCTTGGCTCAACATCAAACTGCTGCATAAGTTCCTCTCTGGCCTGAAGAACATCAATTTTTCTGATTTCTACTTTTCCGACTTCATTAGCCCACTGTTCAATATCAGAAAATAAATAACTTAATCTCTCCTCCCAGTTATTGATTCTGAACAAAACATAATCATGGTCAATTTTCTTAGCCAGAAGCGCCATTTTAAATTCTCCTTTCATTGTTGTATTTTGTTCTGCTCAACCTCTGAGAATGTAGAGATTGACTCATCAAGTGTCAACAAGAAAATGAAGGATGCCGAATGATGAATAATGAAATTACGCATTCATCATTATCTTTTTTCAATCATTCCGCCCAGCTTATCGCCATGCACAAGCATCAGCCCATCTGCTGATGCAAGCTTTTGCATTTCATCCGTAAAACCGCTTCTGCTGAAAAGGATATATTTGTCGCGACGATTCTGCTTGCGCCATTCCACCTGGGCGGCTTTCTCTTTCAAGGAACGGAAAATATCAATCCCTACTTTGTTGACACTCCATTTGCATTCGCCAAACCAGGCTGTGGATTCCTCCTCATCAAGAGCAACAAGATCAATCTCTTCACTGCGATTCCACCATTTGCCAATGACGCTGAACTGCATCGCGCCATCTACCATGAATTGTTTGCAGAGTTCACGGCATATTTTCTCGTAAACAGTTCCCAACAGTTGATCAAAACCTCGGGCAATCCTGTCCGCCACATAATCAATATTTCCCAGCTCCAATCTTCCTCGAAAGGGGAAAACCGAACGAAACCAAAATGATACATAGTAATCATGAATACAGTACAGCCCCATCCGACTCTTGTCCGGATAGCGCTCGGTAACCGGAATCTCCTTGTCAACCAGACGAAGGGTGCGCAGAATATCAAGATATCGTGAAAGGTGGTTTTTATCAAAACCGGTGTCGTTGATTATTTCAGAAAGTTTTCTTTTCCCCTGTGCAATGGCGCGCAAAATTACAAAATAGTTCCTCGGTTCGCGAAGCTCTTCCCGCAGTAGAAATTCCACCTCGCTGTAAAGAAATGAGCCTCGATTAAGCACAAGACGGCGTACATTTTCAAGCGGCGTTTCGTCAGGATTAACCCGCTCCAGATACGCGGGTATCGCCCCGAAAATTGCGTACAGTCCAACCCTATGCTCCAGGGATAAGCTGGGAAAGAACTCCTCCAGGGCTGAGAACTCCATCTCC
>SESF01026540.1_pt1 | contig 22180 bp, 14 predicted proteins | sample 3171521 | NCBI WGS metagenome assembly SESF01 (sample SAMN10866945, study PRJNA518727) | freshwater metagenome | biome: subpolar coniferous forest; feature: holomictic lake; material: water; isolation source: holomictic Lake 227, 6 m and 8 m depth | place: Canada: near Kenora, Ontario | collected...
GACATACGGCTGAGTCAAGCCTGTCAGGCGGTATGGAAGAACTCGCTCCCTTTGTGGTCGCCTTCAAGTGTTACTTCATCTCGGGCATGGACAGCTTCACCGCGGTCGACCACGACCAGTTCAAGCGGGTCCTCATCGAGGGCACGAGGCTCGGGAGGCCCATCCTCCTCCACGCCGAGGATCCCGGCTGCGTGAAGGGTGCCGAAGCACGACTGGCCGCCGAACGCCGGGCCTCGGGCCGCGCCTCCACCTGGCAGGACTACCTCGAGCCGCGGAATCCCGATGCCGAACTCGTGGCGGCGGCCTCCGCCCTGGCACTGGCACGGGGCAGGGAGGCCGGCCTCCACATCGTCCATGTCGGCACCGCCGAGGTCGCCCGGATGGTGGCAGCCGCCGGCGCCACCTGCGAGACCTGCGCCCACTATCTGGCCTTCGACGAGGATGATTTCGGAATCCTGGGAGCGGCCCTCAAGACTGCCCCACCGGTGAAGACGGCCTCCGACCGCGCCGGACTCTGGCAACTCCTCACAACTGGTTCCATTTCCTTCCTTGCCAGCGACCATGCCCCTGCCCCCGAGGCCGAGAAGGCCACGGGTGATCCCCTGACCGCCTATGGAGGCATTCCCGGAGTCGGGACAGGCTTTCCCTATCTCCTGTCCGAGGGTTTCCTCTCGGGCCGGATGCCCCTGGCCCGCTTCCTCGAGGCCAGTTCCCTGGCAGCGGCGCGGCGCTACGGACTGGCCGCAAGGAAGGGCTCGCTCGAGATCGGAAAGGATGCTGACTTTGTCCTCGTCGATCCGGCCGGGACGACGACCATCGAGGGCCGATCCCTCCTTTCGCTGGGAAAGATCACGCCCTTCGAGGGCATGCGCCTTACGGGACGCATAGTTGGCACCTGGGTGCGCGGCGGGGCTGTCTACGAGGCCCGAAACGCGGCGGGACCGGCATCAATCGTGGCTTTGCCCGGAAGCGGCAAGCACCTGACCTGGGGGTATCGATGAGCAAGATCATGGAAACGACGGGCCTCGGGGCCCTCCTCGGCCGCATCGCCGGCGAGTACCGGGCAAAAGGTACCATCTATGAGATTCCCGAGCGGGCCATCCGGGACCTCCTCGATTTCGAGGCCGGTTCTCCCGGGCTCGATGTCATGGGCCGGCGCATCAGCCTGCCTGTTGGGCCGGCTGCCGGCCCGCACAGCCAGATCGCTCCGAACCTCGTGGCAGCCTGGCTCTGCGGCTCGCGGGTCTTCGAGCTCAAGACCGTGCAGGAGAAGGACCGTCTCGAGATCGAAAAACCCTGCATCCTCGCCCTCGACGAAGGACACAATACCGAATGGTCCACCGAGCTCTCCCTCGATGAGGCGCGTGGCGAGTACATCCGGGGCTGGTTCGCGATCAACCTCCTTGCGACCCTCTGGTCAGTCAAACCCCGCGGTTTCATGTTCAACATGTCGGTCGGCTATACCCTGAGCGGCATCAAGGGCCCGCGCATGGACGCCTTCATCGAGGGCATGAGGAACCCGACTGGGACAGCGATCTGGAAGGCCGCGATGGAGGAATTCCGCGCCTTCGTAGAGGGTCCATCCCTCGTGGCAGCCTTCGGTGCCGAGTCCCGACGCAAGGCAGCCGCCCTCCTGGCAGACTTCCCGACCCAGCCCATCCATTCAGTCACCATCTCGACAATGCACGGCTGCCCCCCCTCCGAGATCGAGGCCATTGGCGAGTACCTCGTCGTGGACAAGGGCTTCGACACCTATGTCAAGCTCAATCCCACCCTCCTCGGCTACGATGAAGCCCGGAGGATCCTCGACGCGACAGGATGGACTGGCGTCAATGTCACACAGGCGACCTTCGAGCACGACCTCCAGTTCAAGGACGCCATCGCCCTGGTCGGCCGCCTTCGGACCAAGGCCGAGGCACAGGGCCGGCGCTTCGGCATCAAGCTATCCAACACCCTGGCCAACGTGAACGACAAGAACCGCCTCCCCGGCGACGAGCGCTACATGTCCGGAAGGGCCCTCTTCCCCATCACCGTGGAGCTCGCCGCGAAGCTGGCCGAAGCCCTGCCGGGCTTCCCCCGTCGATTCTCATACTGCGGAGGGGTTTCTGCCCTCAACGCGCGCGAGCTCGTCGCCGCCGGCATGGGACCGCTTACGGTCGCCACCGACATCCTCAAGCCCGGCGGCTACCTCAGGTTCATCCCCATCGCCCGGGCTGCGGTCGAGGCAATTACGACGGATTCATCCAAGGGAGAGGGAAGGCCCGATGCGAAGGCCCTTGCAACCCTCGCCCAGGCTGCCCTTGTGCGTCCCGAATACAAAAAAGGCTTCAAGTACCACGATGCCTCGATCAAAGGCCGCCTTCCCCTCTTTGACTGCTTTGCCGCTCCCTGCATCGAGGCCTGCCCTGTCAGGCAGAAGGTCCCCGAGTACATCAGGCTCGCCGCCGAAGGACGCTACGAGGAGGCCCTCGCCACCGTCCTCGCGGACAATCCCCTCCCCTGCATCACCGGAACCCTCTGCGACCACGTCTGCCAGGCTGCCTGTTCCCGCAACGACTACGAGGGCCCCGTCCGGATCAGGGAAGTCAAGCTCGCGATTTCGGAAGCAGCGAATATCAAAGCAACTCCCACGACCCTCCGCGAGTACAGCCACCGTGTCGCCATCATCGGTGCGGGGCCCGCGGGCCTTGCGGCAGCGCACTATCTGGCATCGGAAGGCGTTCCCGTCACGGTCTTCGACAAGGACAAGGAACCCGGCGGCGTCGTCGCCAACGTGGTGCCAGGCTTCCGCATCCCCAGGGAGCGCGTAAAGCGCGACATCGAGCGCATCCGCGCCCTCGGCGCCTCCTTCCGCCTTGGTGTCGAGGTCACCGACCTCGAGGATCTCAGTGCCGAAGGCTTCACCCGCTTCATCGTCTGCTCCGGTGCGCCTTCCGCCCGCGCGCTCCGGCTCGAAGGATCGGGCATCAAGGTCCTCGATGCCCTGGAATTCCTCGCGCTGACTTCGAAGGACGACGGCGGCTTCGCCGGGACCAGACACATCGTCGTCACCGGTGGCGGCAATACTGCCATGGATGCGGTTCGTCGTTCCGCCCGGATCAAGGGCGTGACCTCGGTCCGAGTCTCCTACCGACGCGCGAGGGAGGACATGCCCGCCGAATTCGAGGAGGTAGAACTCGCGCTCAAGGAGGCGCTCGAGGTCGCGAAAGCCTCGGGCCAACCCTCGGCCTCGCTCGGAGAAGTGCTCCTGGACATGAGCAGCCCCGAGCGCCTCGCGCCTGGAAAGCTCACCCTTCGCAAGATGAGCGCAGGTGAGCCCGACGCCTCCGGCCGCCGCGCTCCCGTCTTCTCCGACCAGACCCAGGACATCCCCTGCGACCTCCTCGTCGTAGCTATTGGCGAAACCCCGGACGCAGCCCTCCTTGCTCGCCTCGGCCTCGCCGTTGGCCCGGACGGAAAGCCCTTTGCCGAAGGTGCGGAAGGCCTCGCCCGACGCGGCGTTTTCGTGGCCGGAGACGCAAAGCGCGGCCCCGCCTCCATCATTGCCGCAGAGGCAGATGGACGCGCGGCCGCCCAGGCTATCCTGCGCGAGGCCGGCATAGAAGCGAGGCAGACGAGGTATCTGCCACCACCACCCGACGAAGTTGCCCTCGCAGCCCGCGGCGAGATCGCCTTTCCGCTCGAGGCCTCCGACCCCGGCTTCCTCGCCCGCGAGGCCAGCCGTTGCCTGTCCTGCGACTCGGCCTGCGAGCGCTGCGTCGAGGTCTGTCCCAACCGCGCCTGGTTCAACATGCCCGCGGCCCCCGACGAGGGCAGCGCGCAGATCCTCCAGATCGACACGCTCTGCAACGAGTGCGGCAACTGCGGCTCCTTCTGTCCCTGGGAGGGAGAACCCTGGCGTGACAAGGCAGCATTGTTTGCTTCAGCCCGGGCCCTCTCCGTCTCCGCGAAGGCTGGCTTCGCGATAGGCGCCGACCGCAGCCTGTCCTGGCGTGCCGCCAGGGAGGGATCGATGATGAGCCTCCCCTTCGACGCCTGGTACGCCTTCGCAGGCCCTGTCGATCCTGCCAGCCTCCGCATGCTCTCGATGGCCCGGCGGGTCCTCCGCGACCATCCCTATCTCCTGGCCCAGGCTCCGGCCGCCGAAGGAGTACCCGCGTGACCATCTTCGAGAATGTACGTATCATCAATTTCGGCCTTCCCTCGGTCTCCGGCCCGACCGACGTCGCTGTGGCAGGCCCTGGAGATGGCAAGCCTGGAATCCTCGAGAGCGGTGCGGGCCTTGCCGCGAAGTACCCCAAGGCCCACCGCGTCGCGGGTGGCTACCTTTCGCCCGGACTCGTGTGCTCGCACACCCACCTCTATTCCGCCCTGGCCCGCGGCCTCATGGTCGACATCCAGCCCTCCTGGGACTTCGCCCAGATCCTCGACCACCTCTGGTGGCGCCTCGACCGCGCGATCGACCTCCCCATCCTCGAGGCAAGCGCCCTGGCGGGCCTCGCCGACGCCGCGATGTGCGGTGTCACGAGCGTTGTGGACCACCATGCGGGTCCGGAGGCCATCGACGGATCCCTCACCATCATCAAGAATGCCTACGAGGCCATCGGCCTCCGGGGTCTCCTGTGCTACGAAACGACAGACCGCAATGGCCGGGATGGCGCGCGGGCCGGTATCCGCGAGAACCTCCGCTTTGCCTCCGAGGTGGACGCAGTGCGCAAGGCCGGCAGGTCGCCCATCGTAGATGCAATGATCGGTGCCCACGCCGGCTTCACGGTCGGTGAGGAAACCATGGCAGATCTGGGCGATGCGGTGAAGACGAGCGGCCGCGGCCTCCACATCCACCTGGCTGAGGACCGCTACGACGCGGTAGACTCCCGCCACCGTTTCGGGGCCGACCTCATGGTCCGCATGGACAAATATGACTGTCTGGGTCCCAGGACGGTCATCGGACACGGACTGTGGCTCACCGAGTCCGAAGTCGAACTCATGAACGGGCGCGGCTCCTACCTTGCCCACAATGCCCGCAGCAACATGAACAACGCAGTTGGATACAACGCGCTCCTCCACAAACACCAGCGCGTGGTGCTCGGCACCGACGGCATGGGCGCCGACATGCTCGAGGAGTTCAAGTTCGCCGTGTTCCGCCACCGGGAATCAGGTGGCCCCTGGTGGCCCGGTGAATACCTCGCCGCCCTTGACCGAGGCAACCGCCTCATGGAAGCCTACCTCGGAGGCCGCTTCGGCAGGGTCGAGGCCGGTGCGGAAGCCGACCTCGTGCTCTGGGACTACGAGAGCCCCACACCCCTTGAGGGAGCCAACATCGCAGGCCACCTCGCCTTCGGGCTCTCATCACGGTCTGTACGTTCGGTCATGGTAAATGGTACTTTTATCGTCGAAGACCGCAGGCCGGCCTTCGACCAGGCAGCCATCGGCGCAAAAGCGCGCGACGAGGCGAAGCGACTCTGGAAACGGATGGAAGAGAGGTGACATGATGGATGCACAGAGGATTCTCGCAGAAGCCCGGGCCCGTCGCGACAAGGCGGCAAGCTACCTGAGCCAGATGATCAAGGTGCCTGGCTACAGCTGCACCGAAAAGGACCGCATTCAGGTCATCAAGAAGCTCTGCGAGGAAGTCGGCATGGAGGACATCCGTATCGACGGCCTCGGCTCCCTCCTCGGCCGCGTGGGCAGGGGGAAGAAAAAACTCGTCTTTGACGCACACATCGACACCGTTGGCGTGGGCGATCCAGCCCGCTGGAAGCGGAACCCCCATTCCGGCGACATCGAGGACGGCCTCGTCCACGGCCGCGGGGCTTCCGACCAATTGGGAGGAGCTGCCTCCATGATAGCCGCGGCGGGCATCCTGAAAACCCTCGCCTACGCGGGTGACTTCACCGCCTGGTTTGCCTTCACCGTCCTTGAGGAGGACTGCGACGGCCTCTGCTGGAAGTACCTCATCGAGGAGGAGAAGTTCGTTCCCGACCTCTTCGTCTCCACCGAACCGACGAGCTGCCGCCTCTACCGGGGCCATCGCGGCCGCATGGAGATACAGATCGACATCCGGGGGGTCTCGGCCCACGGCTCCGCTCCCGAGCGTGGCTCGAACGCAGGCTACAAGGCCGCCAAGGCAGCGCTTGCCCTCGAGAAACTCAACGCCGAGCTCAAGCCTGACGATGACGGCTTCCTCGGCAAGGGCACGATCGTCGTATCGCAGATCAAGGTTCAGGGGCCCTCGCAGTGCGCCGTTCCCGACCAGGCCATGCTCTACTGCGACCGCCGCCTGACCTGGGGCGAGACCGACAAGCTCGCCATCTCCCAGGTCGAACAGAAGCTCCGCGAAGCCGGCGTGGACGAGTTCACCGTCAGGATGCCCGAGTACAGCCAACCCGCCTACACTGGCAAGCTCTATAAGCAGGAGCTCTATTTCCCCACCTGGAAGATTCCCGCCGACCACCACCTGGTGCGCTCCGGCGTCGTCGCGTACAAGGACCTCTACGGAGCCGATCCCGTCGTCGACAAGTGGACCTTTTCCACGAACGCGGTGGCCGTCTGTGGCCGGCACCAGATCCCCTCGATCGGCTTTGGCCCCGGCGACGAGAACCAGGCCCACGCCCCCAACGAGATAAACCGCGTGGACGACCTGGAGAAGTGCGCCGCCTTCTACGCGGCCCTTCCCTTCGCCCTCGAGGCGACACCGGAAAAGGCCTGATCGAGATGAAGTGGGAATACCGCTGCCCTTCCTGCGGGGCACATTACGCGATCGAGCCGGGGCGCTACCTCTGCGACCCTTGCTCGAAGGCCAACGCCCCGGGGGCACCCCTTTCGGGTGTCCTTGAGTGCGTGCCCGATCCTATACCCGCCAAGGGCAGCCTTCCCCTTCCCGTCGAAGCGAGGTGGTTTCCTCCCATCCCCGTCGGGAACACCCCCCTGTGGCGCCCCGAGCGCCTCCGCGCCCATCTCGGCATGTCAGGGCTCTACCTCAAGGACGACGCGCGCGAACCCTCGGGCTCCTTCAAGGACCGAGCGAGCTTCCTCGTAGCAGCCTTTGCCCGGCAGCATGGCATCACTGAGATAGCCCTGGCCTCGACGGGCAATGCCGCCTCCAGCATGGCCTGCATCGGCGCTGCCGCCGGGATCAAGGTCAAGGTCTTCGTGCCGAAGAGCGCGCCGATCGCCAAGCGCATCCAGGTCCTCCAGTACGGAGCCGACCTCGTGGAAATCGATGGCAACTATGACAAGGCCTTCGACACCTCCCTCGAATACTCGGAAAAAACCGGCACCCTTTCGCGCAACACGGCCTACAACCCCCTGACCATCGAGGGCAAGAAGACCGTATCCTTCGAGATTGCCCGGGACCTCGCTGCCGCCGGCGAAGCTCCGGTCGAGCACGTCTTCGTCCCAACCGGCGACGGCGTCATCCTGGCCGGCGTCATCCGCGGTTTTGAGGACCTCCTGGCCATGGGCGAAATAGCCCTAATGCCTACCTTCTGGGCCGCACAGGCGGAGGGTTCGAGCGCTGTGGCACGCGCGCTGGCCCTGGGTCGCTTCGACGCGCTCCCCTCGACGACCATCGCAGATTCCATTGCGGTGGACGCTCCAAGGAACGGCCCCTTCCTCGTTGCCAAGATGAGGAAATACAAGGGCCGTGCAGTGACCGTCTGCGACCAGGAAATTCTCGAGGCCCAGGTCCTCGGTTCCTCCCTCGCCGGCTTCTTCGCAGAACCCTCCTCGGCGACAGCGCTGGCCGGACTCGTGAAAATGAGGAATGAATTGGGGCCAAAGGCCCGTGTATCCGTGCTGCTTACAGGATCGGGACTGAAGGACATCAAGAACGCCGCAAAGGCCGTTGGTGCCACGTACTGAACTGGATACAAGCCGGCCCGGGAGCCGGACATGCCTTTGAAAGGAGCTTTACATGATTGACCTGAAGATAGACGACAAGGGACGCAAGCGGAACATCGAGCGCTGCAAGCGAGAGGGCATAGTCCTTCCCACTTATGAACAGATGCGCGATCCGGCCAAGATCCCCGCTTCGGTCAAGGACGAACTCAGGAGCGTCGGTCTCTGGGAGGTAAACAAGCGGAATCTCTTCCGCGTCAACTGGCACAACGAGCCCAAGGAAAAGGGCGGAGCCTTCGGTCCTGTCAATTATATCGAACTTCCCCCTTCGATCACGGGAACCAAGGCCCGCATCGTCGGCCTTGCCGGAAAGTGGTTCCCGACAGGCGCCCACAAGGTCGGGGCAGCCCTCTCCTGCCTGCTACCCGAGCTTGTCACCGGGCGCTTTGACCCAACTACGAAGAAGGCTGTCTGGCCGAGCACGGGCAACTACTGCCGTGGCGGCGCCTACATCTCCCGCCTCATGGCCTGCCCCTCGGTCGCCATCCTGCCCGCGGGCATGTCGCGCGAGCGCTTCGAGTGGCTCAAGACCATGGCCGAGGAAGTCATCGCGACCCCCGGCACCGAGTCCAACGTCAAGGAGATCTTCGACGCCTGCATGGAGATCGAGCGTACCCGCCCCGAGTGCGTGATCTTCAACCAGTTCGACCAGCTTCCCAACCACCTCTGGCACTATACGGTCACCGGGCCGGCCATGGCCGAGGTCTTCAAGGCAATTGCGCGACCCGGTGATCACGTTGCCGGAGCGGTTCTCTCCTCGGGTTCGGCCGGTACCCTCGGTGCGGGCTCCTACCTCCGCGACACCTTCCCCGGCGCCCGCGTCGGCGTGGCCGAAGCCCTCCAGTGCCCCACCCTCCTTGAGAACGGTTTCGGCGAGCACCGCATCGAGGGCATCGGAGACAAGCACATCCCCTGGATCCACAACCTCCGCGATACCGACGCGGTCATCGCCGTCGACGACGAAGTACCGGTCAGGATGATCCGCCTATTCAACGAGAAGGCCGGGCGCGCCCGGCTGGTGGAAGCTGGCATTCCTGAGGCAACCATGGACAGGCTCGACTGGATCGGAATTTCCGGCATCGGCAACCTCGCCGGCGCGATCAAGTTCGCCAAGCACTATGAATTGGGAGGGAACGACATCGTCTTCACCATGTTCACCGACTCGATGGCCATGTACGGTTCACGACTCCAGGAGATGAACAGGGACCGCGGCCCCTACGACCAGCGCCAGGCTGACCGGGATATGGAACGCATGCAGGCCCTCGACATCGACCACGTCCTTGAGCTCGACCAGATGGGCAAGCGCCGCATCCATCAGCTCAAGTACTTCACCTGGATCGAGCAGCTCGGCAAGGACGTAGCCGAGCTCCGCGCGCAGTGGGATGACCACCGCGCCTACTGGGGCGGCCTCCGCGCCCAGGTCGGCCAGCTTGACACGATGATCGACGACTTCAACGCCGAGGTCGCGAGGTAAATCCATGATCCTCCTTCAGAACTGCCTCCGGGTCCTCCAGCACGGAGGGCCCGACCTCGCCGGTGCCGATGTCCTGGTAGATGGCAATCGCATAACGCGTGTATCGGCGGGCATGCCTGTGCCCGTCGGGGCACGGGTCGTCGATGCCAGCTGTCTCGTGGTCACCCCGGGTCTTGTCAATACCCACCACCATTTCTACCAGACCCTCACGAGGAACCTCCCCGCCGTCCAGGACGCCAAGCTCTTCGACTGGCTCCTCTACCTCTACGAAGTCTGGAAGGGCATCGACGAGGAGGCGGTCCGCGTCTCGAGCCTCCTTGCGATGTCGGAGCTTCTCCGTACTGGTTGTACAACGACGACTGACCACCATTACCTCTATCCCAAAGGCTTCAAGGACGACCTTCCCGCCATCCAGTTCGCAGCCGCCTCGGAACTTGGCATCCGCTTTGCCCCGACCCGTGGCTCGATGTCCCGCTCGAAGAAGGACGGGGGCCTGCCCCCCGACTCGGTAGTCCAGGACGAGGACCTCATCCTCCGGCATTCTGAAGAAACAATTAAACGTTTCCATGATCCCTCCCCCGGCTCGATGCGACGGGTGGCCCTGGCTCCCTGCAGTCCCTTTTCGGTAAGCGAGGAGCTCATGAAGCGGTCGGCAGCCCTCGCGCGGAAATACGGCGTCCGCCTCCATACCCACCTCGCGGAGACCGCCGACGAGAACGATTTCTGCGTGCAGGTCTACGGGCGGCGGCCGCTCCGCCTCATGGAGGACTGCGACTTCATCGGAAGCGACGTCTGGTATGCCCACGGCATATTCTTCGAAGACGCCGAGCTTGAAGTCCTGGCGCGCACGAAGACCGGGGTGGCCCACTGCCCCTCCTCCAACATGCGCCTGGGCTCCGGCATCGCCAGGGTCCGGGACATGATCGACCGTGGCGTGCCCGTCGGCCTGGCAGTCGACGGCTCGGCTTCCAACGACAGCTCCGACATGCTTGGAGAGGCCCGCCAGGCCCTCCTCCTCCAGCGGGTCCGCTACGGTTCGGCAGGCCTCCGTGCCAAGGAAGCCTGGCGCATCGCCACCGAAGGCGGCGCCACCATACTCGGCTGGGAGGAGGCGGGAAGCATCACCGAAGGCGCGCTAGCCGACATCGTGCTCTGGCGTGTGGACGGTCCCGCATACGCCGGTTCGCTCTCCGATCCGACCGCGGCCCTGCTGTTCTGCGGCTACGACCACCGCGCCGAAATGGTCATCGTAAATGGAAAGATCGTCGTCGAGGGGAGCCGCGTGCTCGGCCTTGACGGCAGCTTCGACGAGGACAAGCTCGCCCATGCGGCGAACTTCGTCGCGAAATCGCTTCTTCAAAAGGCCGGCCTGTCGTGAACGCGACAACCGGTTCGAGGTGAACATGGTCACGACCTTCCATAGGCCCAAAGATTCCGCAGAGGCCCTCTCCCTCCTCGCCGGCGCAGCCGACCGCCTGGCCCTGGCCGGGGGAACGCAGCTGCTTTCCTCCGAGTCGCGGGGGCTCGGATTCTCGGCTGTAGCGGTCAGTGCCATATTGCCAGGAGAAATAGACCGGCTGGCTTCAGGCCTCTCCATCGGTGCTGCGGTCACATTCCAGCAATTGGTGGATTCTCCTTCCCTGCCGGCTTCCCTGCGCAAGGCAGCCCTCGGCATGGTGGACCGCAACATCCGGAACCGCGCCACCGTCGGGGGAAACCTCGGGGCGGACAAATCCTGCTCGAGCCTCATCCCGCCCCTTCTTGCCCTCGACTCCTCGCTCGAGCTCCTCGACGGCCGCAGGCTGCCTCTGGAAGATTGGCTCGGCCTTCTTCCTGGTCCGGCAGGTCGCGGTACGGTGTCCCGCGTCCTCGTACCGCTTCGAAGTGGTACCAAGGCAGGCTACGCACGCTGGTCTCGTGTCTCCTGTGACATCGCTATCCTCGGTGCTGCCCTCGCCTTTCGGATGGAAGGTGGACTCGTGAAGGGTCTCAGGCTCGTGCTCGGAGGCGTCTCCGCACACTCCCGGCGCTTTCCGGCGATAGAAGCCCTCTTCGAAGGCAGGGCCCTCCCCGACCGCGACGCCATCGAGGCTGCGGTCGCCCCTCTTTTGTCCCCCATCGACGATGTCCGTGGAAGCGCCCGGTTCAAGCGATCCCGCATTTCCGGCCTCGTCTCCGAAGCCTTCCTGGAAGCCACTGAAGTCACGGCCATGGAGGCGACAAAATGACGGTCAGCCTTACACTCAACGGCAGGAAAAAGGCCTGGGACTGCGGCGAGGGCGAAAGCCTCCGGGACCTCCTCCGGAGGAAGGGCATCGTTTCGGTCAGGAACGGCTGCGACGGGGAAGGCTCCTGCGGCCTCTGCGCAGTCCTCCTCGACGGGATGCTCGTCAACTCCTGCCAGGTCCTGGCGGCCGAGGCGGAGGGCAGGCAGATCCTCGCCGTCGAACGCGATACGAATGACAGAGTACTGTCGATCGTGCAACGCTCCCTCATCGACGCCTCCTGCGTCCAGTGCGGCTACTGTACGCCTGCCGTTTCCCTGGCCCTCAGGGAACTCCTCGTCCGTAACCCCAGGCCCAGCGACGACGAGGTCCGCGATGCCCTGTCAGGCACCCTCTGCCGCTGCACGGGCTATGAGCAGTTCCTCGCGGCGGCGCGCCTCGCCTCCAGGCGCCTTGATGATCCCTCTTGCCTCGCATTGCCTGAGCCTGAGTTCAGGCCCGACCTCAGGCACGTCGGCAAGGACCGCGAGAAGGTCGATGCCGCCTACCTCGCCCGTGGCGAGCGCGCCTTTGTCGAGGACCGCGTCGCCTCCGATGCCCTCCACCTCAAGGTGCTCGGAAGTCCCCACGCCCACGCCTTCGTAACGTCCGTGGACGCGAGCGAAGCCCTTGCCATGCCGGGGGTCGTCGCCGTCGTCCACACCTTCAATTGCCCCGACAAGGTCTACACGACAGCGGGACAGGGTTTCCCCGAGCCAAGTCCCCACGACCAGCGCATGTTCCCCCGCAAGGTCCGCTTTGTCGGAGACCGGGTAGCAGCAGTCCTTGCTGAAACCTCCGCCCAGGCCCGCGCCGCGCTTTCCGCCATCCGCGTCGAATACGAGGTCCTCAAGCCCGTGCTCTCCATCGCCGAAGCCAAGGCCACAGGCGCGCCGGTGGTTCATTCGGGCGAGGTCCACTATGTCGCCGGCTCCGCACCGGATGGTTCCTCCACCAGGGGAGACGGCCGCGACGACTCCATCACCTACCAGTTCCCCATCCACGCTGACCCCCACCGCAACCTTGCCGCGAGCGCCCATGGGGGCATCGGCGACGTTGTCAAGGGTTTCAGCGAGGCTGATGTCATAATTGAACGCAGCTACCGGGGCAACCGCGTCCAGTGCACGCCGATGGAACCCCACGTCGTCCATGCGAGGACCGAGGCTGGCCGCCTCGTCATCCACGCCTCGACCCAGGTGCCCTGGCACGTCCGCCGCATCGTCTCCCGCCTCATCGGCATACCGGAAAACATGGTCCGTATTGTCAAGGAACGGGTGGGTGGCGGCTTCGGCGCCAAGCAGGACATCGTCGTCGAGGACCTTGCCGGCTGGCTTGCCTGGACTACAGGCAAGCCGGTATTCTTCCGCTTTACCCGCGAGGAGGAGTTCACCTCCTCGCGCACGCGCCACGCGATGGACATCACCGTGAAGATGGGCGCAAAAAAGGATGGGACGCTCACCGCCATCGACATGCACGTCGACGCCGACACGGGTCCCTACGGACAGCACTGCCTGACGGTTCCCATGAACTCGGTTTCCAAGAGCCTTCCCCTCCTCATCTGCCCGAATGCCCGCTTTACCGTCGATTCCTGGTACACCAACCTTTCCGTCGCCGGAGCCTACCAGGGCTACGGCGCGCCCAAGGGCTCCTTTGCTGTCCAGACCTGCCTCGCGGAGCTCGCAAAAGAGCTCGGAATCGACCAATTGGACATGATTGAGAAGAACAGGGTTCGCTCGGGCACCCGCATCGAGATCCTGAAATCCCTCGGCGAAGGTCGGGAGGGTGCGGCCGTCGACCTCGGGGACTGCGGTCTCGGGGTCATGCTCGACAAGGGTCGGCAGGCCTTGGCCTCGTGGAAGTCCAGGCCTTCCGGCGCAGGCAGCGACTGGAAGACAGGTCGTGGGGGCGTAATCGTGCAGCAGGGCTCGGGCCTTCCCGGTCTCGACGCCGCCAACGCCGAGATCCGCCTCCTGTCCGATGGCACGGCCCTCCTCCTGTCGGGAGGTGCCGACCTCGGCACTGGACTCGACACGGTCACTTCCAAGGCTGCCGCCGAGATCCTCGGCCTCGACATGGAAGACATAACGGTCATATCCGGCGACACCGACCTCACGCCCTTCGACAAGGGTGCCTACGCCTCCTCGGGCACCTATTTTTCAGGCAATGCCGCGCTCAAGGCAGCGGAGGACCTGCGTGAAAAGATCCTTGCCGCAGCTGCGGAGCTCCTGGGCGAGCCAAAGTCGGGCCTGAAGCTCGTCCACCGCGGAAAGATCGTCGGGACTAAAGGTACCCTCACCCTGGGCGACATCGCTCATCGGGCGAGCCAGGGCGAGGGCTTCGGGGAGCTTTCCGGCTTCGGCTGCTTCAAGACCCTCCACTCGGCCTTCCCCTACGGCGCCCACTTCGCCGAGGTCCGGGTAAATACACGTACCGGCGACGTCAAGCTCGAGCGCTTCCACGTCTACCAGGACTGCGGAACGCCCATCAACCCGGCCCTCGCCAAGGGCCAGATCTACGGCGGCGTGATGAAGGCGGTCGGACACTCCCTCTACGAGGAAATGCTCTACGACGACTCAGGCACCTGCGTGAATCCACGTTTCCTCGACTACAAGATCCCCTCGATCAACGAGATCCCCCGCGACTTCGTGGTCGAACTCGTTCCGGTGGAGGACGAGGAGGGACCCTTCGGGGCAAAGAGCGTCTCGGAGATCGCCTTGAACGGGGCGGCCCCCGCCATCGCGATCGCCATCCATGATGCGACCGGAGCCTGGCTCCGGCAATGGCCATTCACGCCCGAGCGCGTACTGCGCGCCTTGGGCAAAATCTAGCGCCGTGGGCGCTGGGATACAGCTGAAAGCACCAATTGGTGCTTATTGGTGCTACAGACGCCGCGGCGCATGGCACCGCGGCGCACTGCGCCGATGGAGGAAACATGGAAATGAAGAATGTCTGGAAGCTCGTCGACGAGCTCCGCGGCAAGAAGACCGGGATGTACCACAAGGACTTCCTGCTTACCTGGGAGAAGAGCCGCGATGAGCTTGACGCCACCTTCCTCGTCGCGGACATCCTCCGCGGCATGCGCGAGGCCAACGTCTCGCCGAAGATCTGGGACTCCGGCATCGCGGTCTCCAACTTCCGCGACAACTCCACCCGCACACGCTTTTCCTACGCCTCGGCCTGTGATCTCCTGGGCCTCTACGTCCAGGACCTCGACGAGGGCAAGAGCCAGATCGCCCATGGCGAAACCGTCCGCGAGACCGCTACGATGATCTCCTTCCTCACCGAGGCCATCGGCATCCGTGACGACATGTACTTAGGCGAGGGCGATACCTACCAGCGGGAGGTCGGCAAGTCCCTCGACGAAGCCGTCAAGGCTGGCGTGCTGCCTGATCGCCCGACTGTCGTCAACCTCCAGTCGGACATCGACCACCCGACCCAGGCCATGGCCGACATCCTCCACCTCGCCCGTCACTTCGGGGGCCTCGACAAGCTCAAGGGCAAGAAGATCGCCATGACCTGGGCCTATTCTCCCAGTTATGGCAAACCCCTGTCTGTGCCCCAGGGCATCATCGGCCTGGCCAGCCGCTTCGGGATGGATATTTCCCTGGCCCACCCCGAGGGCTACGACCTCATCCCCGATGTCGTCGCCCTTTCCAGGAAGCAGGCCTCGGCTTCCGGTGGCTCCTTCGCCCACGTCAACTCGATGGAAGAGGCCTTCAAGGACGCGGACATCGTCTACCCGAAGAGCTGGGCTCCCTACAACGTCATGCAGCAGCGGGTCCCCCTCCTCCACGAGGGCAACACGGCCGGCCTCAAGGACCTCGAAAAGGCCTGCCTTGCCAACAACGCCAAATTTACCGATTGGGAATGTGACGAGGCAAAGATGAAGCTCACAAGGAGCGCCGGCAAGAATATGCCTCAAGCCTTGTACATGCACTGCCTCCCCGCCGACATCACCGACGTGTCATGCAAGCAGGGAGAGGTCGCTGCCTCTGTCTTCGACCGCTACCGTGACGCCACCTACGTGGAGGCCGGATTCAAACCCTACATAATTGCCGCAATGATTTTGCTCGGCAAGAAGAAGGACCCTGTTGCCACATTGTCCCACCTCATCGAGAGGGGACAGGTCAGGAACGTGGACTGAGAGTTTGGAAAATCAGTGACTATCCGGGGGAGGAAGGCCTAAATATATGCTGCCTTCCCCCGGGCTTCCGGCGCGCCTTCTTCCTGGAATCGATCGCCCTCCTCGCCCTTTCCTGCGGCCAGGTCACGGTAGTCCGCGACCTGCGTGCCGTGTGGGCGCCTGACGATTCCTCAGTACTGGTGATCCGGGGGGAGTACAGGACCAGCAATCCCGGCGCTTCCTTTTACTACGACCCGGCGGCCACCGATTACGAGGTAGTCCTCCTGGAGTCCAGTCCTCCAGCCCAAGGGGCCACCGTACTTCCGGAAGCACGCGAGATCGACCGCTTTTCGGAGGCAGCCTGGGATGCCGAGCTGGGCCAGGCCATCCATTTTGCGTCGGGCGGTCTTGCGCAGTACCTCCCTGTCTACTGGTTTCCCGCCCTCCAACGCGCTGTGTTTTCGGGTGGCAATACCGGGCCGATGGTCCGCAACACCGAGACTGGCCAGACAACCTGGTTTCCCAAACCTGTGTCAGCCATCAGGCGGGCCTATGCGGCAGCCTGGCCTGACTTTGACGAGGCCCGCCTGGATCTCCTTACAGGATGGACCAGCCCCTACGATGCGGTACCCTCGCCCGATGGGACCCTCATCGCGGCAGCCTATGGAAGCGCAGAAAAGCCTGCCGCGGGGAACTGGTTCGGGGACTTTTACTACTGGACCGTCGTCGTCCTCTTCGATGCGGCAACGGGGACAGTCATCGATGCGGTCGTTCCCCTTGCCAACCGCGACTTTGATTTCCGTTCGCTTGATGCCTATGCGCCCCTGGTGACAGAAGCGCCATCGCGGTCCATGCTTGCATGGGCTCCCGGCGGAGCGGCGCTGTACGCCTGGATGTTCCAGATGAATGGAAGCGGTGTCGATGGGGCGGGGGTAGGAAGCGGTCGGCCCCGCATCATCCCCCTGGCAGCGGGGAGCCGATCCTTCGTGTCCCCGGACGACGCGACAGAGCTTCCCGCGAGGCCCTTGGCATGCCCCTCCGGCCCGGTCTCCCGCGATGGTTGCGCCTTGGTGCTTTCGACATCGGGAAACACGACGGCTATCACCATCAAAGACTTTGACCCCGGCAGCCTGCCAGCCTTTGTGCCCTTCGATGCGGAAACCTCAGTGTCTGTCCCCGCTTTCCTCGACCGCTATGGGGGATTCCGCTACTGACTGAGGGCTGCTGGCTGGGGCAGGGACGAGGATCAGTACAGCCGCGGCAACGACATCCCCTTGAGCTTCCGGTAGAGCGAAAGCGCGTAGGAGTCCGTCATCCCCGCAGCATAGTCCACGACCCGACGGAGGATGTCATAGCGCGTGTCGCCCGGCAGGGGGGCAATCGCAGGCAGGATGTCGAGGATGGTGGCTGACCTCACCCCGCGCTCGGCTTCAGCCTCCAGGGCGACAGAAGCGAAGATGTCAAGGAGGCCTCCAAGGACCTCGAAGCCCGCAACCTCGATTTCAAGGACGGGGCGGTCGCGGTAGATGCGCTCGAGGCTGAGCGTCCTGATCGCTTCGAGGACACCCGCGCTCGGTATGCCTGTAGCCAGGCTGCCGCCGTAGGCACCTTCCGCAATCGCACCTACATGGTCGCCGAATTCCTGGGCACACTGAAAGACAAGGCTGTTGATCGCTTTGGCACGGAGGAAGGCCATGCGCTGGTTGTCATCCTGTCCCGCCTGCCGCGCGTCGGGAGTCAAGCCTTCGGGATTGGCCGAGGCGATCGAATGGAGGAGGGGTTCGACCTCGGCGAGTCGGACGATACGGAGCCGTACCGCGTCCTCGAGATCGATGATGAGGTAGCAGATGTCGTCGGCGGCCTCAGTGAGCCAGGCAAAGGGGAAGCGGCTCATCGCGAAATCTGGCAGGGGAGCGAGCCGACGCGAACCGAATGTATCCAGGATCCCCTCGAGAACCGCCTGCTCGCTGGCGAAGGTCCCATATTTCTTCATGTCGCGCCGGGCTGCATGCACTGGTTCCGACCAGGAGTCTACGAGGGCAGCCCGGGGGTACTTTGTGAAAGCCGCGATGGTGTTTGCAGTCAGCCTGAGGTCTGGGGAGATGCGAGAGATCACACGGAGTCCCTGGGCATTGCCCTCGAAACGCCGGAACTCCTCCGCCTCAAGGGGAGAGAGCCCCGAAAGGATATCCGGCCTGCTGCGGAAGAAGGCCGAGATCGCGTCTTCACCTGAGTGGCCGAAGGGCGGGTTGCCGATGTCATGGGCCAGGCAGGCAGCGCGCACCAAGTCGCCAAGCTGCCGCGATTCCTCGCCGCCCCAGCCGTTCCGACCCTCAAGTACGCGTTCGCCGACAATGCTGCCCAAGGACCGCCCAACAGCGCTCGTCTCGAGGCTGTGTGTCATCCGGTTATGGACAAAGTAGCTCTCAGGCACGGGGAAGACCTGGGTCTTGTCATTCAAGCGCCTGAAGGCTGTCGAAAAAATGATCCGGTCCTGGTCACGCTCGAACTCGGAGCGGCCCTTGGTGATCCGGTTGTCCGCGAAACGCGGCACGAGAAGCTGTGCAAAGTCCATCTGGGGGAGTATGCGCAATCCTCATATGGTCCACAAGCACGCTATTGCAAGGCGAAGAGGGGGACAGACACCATTTCCTGAAGTTCTTTATTGACTTTATTTATCGACATGACACACTATCAGCTGATATGGAGGCGATTATCGTGCAAAAGACCAAGGTTGCCTTTGCGCCTTCCGTTCGAAGGCTGCCACAGTACCTCCATATCATCCGCGCCTCCCTTGCGGCAGGAGATGCCTTCATCTCAGGCACGGTAATCGCCCAGGAGCTCAACCTCGAGCCCATCCAGGTCCGAAAGGACTTGGCCATCACGGGGATTATTGGAAAGCCCAAGAAGGGCTACCCGGTGCCAGCCTTGGTCCAGGCCATAGAGCGTTACCTGGGCTGGGACCAGTCCCACATCGCGCTTCTTGTCGGAGCTGGAAACCTGGGTTCTGCCTTGGTCGGATATCCGGAGTTTGCCCGCCACGGACTCAACTTCGTTGCCGCCTTTGACACTGACCCCGGCAAGATCGGGAAGCAGATCCATAAAGTCACCATTTACGATATGGCAAGGCTTGGCGAGATGGCGGGCAGTCTCAAGGCCTGTATGGCAGTCCTTGCGGTTCCTTCCCCCAGCGCCCAGGCCACCGCCGATATCCTGGCAAAAGCAGGCATCAGGGCCATCTGGAACTTTACCAACATCAAGCTCAAGGTCGATTCTGAGGTGGTGGTCCAGCGTGAGGACCTGTCCTCGGGCTTTGCCATACTCTCGGTAATGATGAACACGCAAAACACCTGCGGTACAAAGCCAGGGCACGCGAAAGAGGACTGATCTCCTCCCGTGCCCGGCCCCTCGGCGAAGGACCTTGAGCAGGCCGGGTTTCTCCGGAACCGCGTAGCGAAAAACGAGAAACGCCTGAGGAAATGGGCACGGAACGCTGGCATTTCAGCCTTCCGTGTCTATGACAGGGACATCCCCGAGATACCTCTGGCCATCGACCTCTTCCGGAGCACAGGCGAGATGGATGGGAGGGGAAGCACCGTCCCGGGCGAGGAGCACGACTGCCTCCTGGTCGCGCTGTACGAACGCCCCTACGAAAAAGAAGTCGAACTCGAAGCGCAATGGCTTGCCCTGATGGCACAGACGGTCGCCGACTGCCTTGGCGTAAACAGGGAACTAACCTTCACAAGGCAGAGAAGACACCAACGCGGGCTTGCCCAATACGAACGGCTCGGCTCGGGACGTGCCGAACGCATCGCAGCTGAAGGCGGTCACCGCTTTATCGTGAACCTTTCGGACTACCTCGACACAGGGCTTTTCCTGGATCACAGACCGACACGGAGCCTCGTGGAAGCCGCCACAGGTGGGCTCCGGGTGCTCAACCTCTTTTGCTACACGGGGAGTTTTTCGGTCTACGCCGCCGCAGGAGGAGCCCGTGAGGTCACCTCAGTCGATCTCTCCAACACTTATTTGGCATGGGCTCGCCGCAACCTCGACCTCAACGGATTCAAGGGCCCGGCCTTTCCCCTGGTTCGTTCGGATGTCCGGGCCTTTCTTTCGCGGGCGAAGGATTCGGGCAGGACCTGGGACTTCGTCATTGCCGATCCGCCAACCTTTTCCAACTCGAGCGCCACCGAGAGGGACTTCGACGTGAACCGGGACTGGCCTGAATTGCTCGCTTCCTGCCAGGGAGTCCTCTCCGAGGGTGGGACAGTCCTTTTTTCGAGCAACTCGCGGAAACTCAAATGGGACTCCTCGCTGGTTGAAGGGCGCATCGAGGATCTTTCTGAAAGCTGTCTGGGCCCCGATTTCCGCGACCGCAGGATCCGCAGGACCTGGCGGGTCACCACTACATCGCATAACTTTTTATCGAATGGCTGAGGAATCTGGCATGGATGAGGAAATTCTCACGACATGTTTTTCTGCGGCAGGGTTGTATACTGATCCTGACAGCAGTAAGCTTTAAACGAATCTTTCAAGGAGGAGAAGCCTCGATGAAGAAACATGGTGCGCTACTATTGCTTGCGTCGATGTTCCTGGGATCACTTGCCTGGGGGCAAGCCGATCAGCCCACTCAGACATTCAAGGCGGGCTTGAACCTCGGAACAGAAGTGCTGATGACCGGGTCGGGCAGCACGCCCGAGTCGTGGACGATCATGGGCTTCCAGCCCGACCTCGCCTTTGGCAAATTTGGCGTAGGGGTCAATCTCACCTTCCACTTCCAGATCTATCCCGATCCCGTGCGCTACAACAATGAGCCCTTTGTTTTATGGACGGGAGACTGGGTGCCGACCAACACCAGCCCGACCTTTACCGACTGGCTTGCGCTCTACATTCCCAAGCTGATGTACGTCCGTTATGGACTCAAGGGTACCGATCCCCTCTTTGTGAAGGTTGGATCGATCCCGGATTTCACCCTCGGCAATGGCTTTGTCATGGGCAATTTCTCCAACATGAGCAATTTTCCCCAGACTAGGATTTCCGGCGTGGACTTTGGCCTTGACGGCACGATGTTCGACTTCCCCTACCTGGGCATGGAGCTTGTCGTCGACAACCTCGCGCGCTTCGATGTCGTTGGCATCCATCTTCTCGGGCGGCCCCTGGTCTTCATGGACAATCCCATTTTGAAAGGCCTGTCGGTCGGCACAAGCGTGGTCACCGACCTCAATCCGGGCCTTTATGGAACGACCAAGCCCGCTTCAGTCACCGTGATGGGTGTTGATGCACTCATGCCCCTGTTTTCCTCGCCTGTCGCTTCGTTGGCAGGTTTTCTTGAAGGCAGCATCGAACCCAAGAGCCGCACGGGCTTCATGATCGGAGCGGGGGGCAAGCTCCTGGGCATATTCAGCTACGGGACCCAGCTCCGCATCCTCAGCCCAGGATTCATCCCCACCTACTTCGACGCCAGCTACGACCTCAACCGCGAGGCGAAAGCCACCATCGTAAGCTCTGCAGCCCTTGCCAGCGAGAAGGCCGTTTTGGGCTGGCTCGCCTCCATCGGAACAAACCTTCTCGGCGACAAGCTTGTAGCCAACGTCACGCTCGACGGCCCCTTCAGCGGTGACCCTACCGCAACGGCACAGGCAGCCTGGCCCCACCTCCGAGGCGTTGCACGCCTCGCTGACGGCCTGCTGCCTGGCGTCTTCGCAGACGCCACCTATGAAAAATACTACATTGGCAAGGTAAAGGGTTTCTTTCCGGACCTGATAGACCCGACCGATGCCATCGCCGGGATGAACATCAACTATACGACGGGCGGGACAGTCCTGACGCTCATGTACAACGCCAAGTGGGTGGACGCGAATGGAATCCCGGAAAAGACTGACTGGAAGGTCAGCTCGAGCATCCAGGCTGCGATAAAGTTCTGAAGTCAGGAGGAGGAATCTCAATGAAACGAATCTTCATCATACTGGCGCTGCTGACAGCCCTCCCCTTGGCCATGATGGCACAGGCGGCTTCAGCAAGCGCTGGCGGCCAGAAATTCACCCTTGAGTTTGTTAGCGGAAAGGACCTCGTCGTCAAGGCAGCGGATGGAACCAGCCTTTCGTACCCCGACGGCATCGGGGAAGGCGACACCATCGCTTCCGGTTCCACCATAATCACGGGCAAGGACACCACGGCTGAGTGCAAACTCTCGCCCAACGGCTCCATTGTCAAGATCGGCAAGGGAGCGACCTTCACCGTCAAGGGACTTGCGGCGCAGACAGGCGAGAAAAATGCCTTCAAGGTCGCCGCCGGCAAGGTCAAGACCATAGCGGCCAAGGGCAGCAATATCACGGTCAGCACAAACACGGCTGTGTGTGGAGTGCGCGGCACCGACTTTGTCGTCCAGATCGACACCGACGCCAATGGGAACCCCACCAA
>SESF01026707.1_pt1 | contig 22176 bp, 20 predicted proteins | sample 3171521 | NCBI WGS metagenome assembly SESF01 (sample SAMN10866945, study PRJNA518727) | freshwater metagenome | biome: subpolar coniferous forest; feature: holomictic lake; material: water; isolation source: holomictic Lake 227, 6 m and 8 m depth | place: Canada: near Kenora, Ontario | collected...
ATGACGGGAGGGAAAATGCGGAAATGACGGGAGGGAAAATGCGGGAATGACGGGAGAGAAAAATGCGGGAATGACGGGAGAGAAAATGCGGGAATGACGGGAGGGAAAAAACGGGAATGAGGGGATACGAACCTTTTCGGTCTAGCCGACAAGTTCAAATCCCCAGCCCGTCATGCACGGCATGGAAAGAGTAACGGTCGCGTAAATATCGACACAGCAAATCATCGTAATAAGTGACATGGGTATCGTGCAGGCGTGCTATTTCAGGCATAACCCCCTTACACTCACCCCCCCGGTCATAACATTCATCCGCCGCTTGTTCCAAAATAGCGCGAAAGCGCTGCCGAAACTGGCCATGCTCTTCAATATGCGCATTGATCAGTGGATAATTACAGGTCGTCATCAAATAATTTTCAAGCTCGATATGACTCTCCAGAAAGGCCACCAGATCGTCGATCAGCATAGTGATGTGAGTCTTGCTCTTCCCATGGCGCAACGCTGCGTCGAAATTTTCGACCATCTCGTGAAGATGGCCGTGAGCACGATTAATGATCGCACTATCCGGGTGATCCGCCTGCGCATGCTGTGTCATGAGGTCGATTCCTCCCGGAGACATGAGATCTATCCCTCCTGGGTCACCATAGCGGCTCGAAACTATACCGGATAACTTTCGCATACAAAAGCAGCCAATACGGCAAATGACGAACGTGCTAAAGTTCCTGTCATCTGCCCCCTTCCAACCGGGCGGTCTCTTCTCATATCATTGAGCGGAATTATACAATGCGAGAGACCTGTCCGATCATGGCCGCACCCGACCGGAATAACGACGAAGGCACCGCGAACGGCGTGGTGGTCAAGGCACGGCCCAAGACCAAAAAGCCTTCGATGTATAAGGTTTTGATGCTCAACGACGATTACACGCCGATGGAGTTCGTCGTCCACATCCTGGAGCGTTTTTTTAACAAAAGCCGTGAAGAAGCAACCACGATCATGCTCCATGTTCATCGGCGCGGGGTCGGTTTGTGCGGGGTCTTTACTTACGAAATTGCAGAAACCAAGGTCACTTTGGTTATGGATTTTGCCCGCAGACACCAGCACCCGCTTCAGTGCACGTTGGAAAAGGACTAGTCACCATGCTGTCCCGTAATCTTGAACAAACGCTGCACCGTGCGCTCGGCTTTGCTAACGACCGCCGCCATGAGTACGCAACGCTGGAGCATCTGTTGCTGGCGCTGTGCGATGACCTTGACGCATTAGCGGTTCTGCGCGCGTGCACTGTCGATGTCGAGCGGTTGCGGCGTGAATTGGTCGAATATCTGGATACTGAACTGCTCAATCTGGTCAGCGGACGCCCGGATGACGCCGCGCCGACCGCCGGTTTTCAGCGCGTGATCCAGCGCGCCGCGATCCATGTGCAATCCTCCGGGCGCGATGAGGTCACAGGGGCTAGCGTTTTGGTCGCGCTATTCTCCGAAAGGGAAAGCCACGCTGTCTATTATCTCCAGGAACAGGAGATGACCCGGTTCGACGCCGTGAACTATATCTCTCACGGGATCGCCAAGGCGGCCGGTCAATCGCAGACCCGCCGCGTTTCCGGGGCAGACGAGGACGCTATGGCCGAAAAAACCGTCAAGAAAACCGGGGAAGCGCTCGAATCCTACTGCGTCAATCTCAATAAGAAGGCCGCAAACGGCAAGATCGACCCGTTGATCGGCCGCGAAACCGAGGTTGAACGCACCATTCAGATTTTGTGCCGGCGCTCCAAGAACAATCCGCTCTATGTCGGCGATCCCGGTGTCGGCAAGACCGCGATTGCCGAAGGGTTGGCGCGGCGAATCGTTCACGGCGAAGTCCCCGAAGTGCTGCTGAACGCGGTGATTTACGCGCTCGACATGGGAACGCTGCTGGCCGGCACCCGCTATCGCGGCGATTTCGAAGAACGGCTGAAGGCGGTGCTGACCGAATTGGAAGCGCACGAAGGCTCTATCCTGTTCATCGACGAGATTCATACGGTGATCGGGGCCGGCGCCACCTCGGGCGGGTCGATGGATGCGTCCAACCTGCTGAAGCCGGCTTTGGCTTCGGGCATGATTCGCTGCATCGGATCGACCACTTATAAAGAATACCGCAGCTATTTTGAAAAAGACCGAGCGCTGGTGCGTCGCTTCCAGAAAATCGATGTCAACGAGCCCTCGATTGATGATGCGATCAAGATTTTACGCGGGCTGAAGCCTTATTACGAGGAGTATCACCGGGTCCGCTATACTAATGAGGCGATTCGCTCGGCGGTCGAACTGTCGGCGCGCTATATCGGCGACCGCAAACTGCCGGATAAGGCGATCGATATTATCGACGAGGTCGGGGCCGCTCAAATGCTCCTGCCCGAGGGCAAGCGCAAAAAGATCATTTCGGTGAAAGACATCGAGGCGGTGGTCGCCAAAATCGCGCGCATTCCGCCCAAATCGGTCAGCAAGGATGACCGCGAATCGCTGCTGACTCTGGAGCGCGATCTCAAAACCATGGTGTTCGGCCAGGACAAGGCGATTGCCACGCTGGCCACGGCGATCAAACTGGCCCGCGCCGGCCTGCGCGAACCGGAAAAGCCGATCGGTTGCTATCTGTTCGCCGGCCCGACCGGCGTCGGCAAAACCGAAGTCGCCCGTCAGCTGTCCAAGACGCTCGGCATCGAACTCACCCGATTCGATATGTCCGAGTACATGGAGCGCCACACGATTTCCCGCCTGATCGGCGCACCGCCCGGCTATGTCGGTTTTGATCAAGGCGGCTTGCTGACCGACGCCGTCGACCAGCATCCTCATGGGGTCTTGCTGCTCGACGAAATCGAAAAGGCTCACCCCGACCTGTTCAATATTTTGCTGCAAGTGATGGATCACGGCAAACTCACCGATCATAACGGTAAGTCGGTCGATTTCCGCAATGTCATCCTGATCATGACCACCAACGCCGGCGCCGCCGACATGGCGCGCCCGGTGATCGGGTTCGAGCGCACCTTCCGAATCGGCGAGGACATGGAGGCGATCGACAAGCTGTTCACCCCGGAATTCCGCAACCGACTCGACGCGATCATTCCGTTCGGGGCTTTGACGCCGGAATCGATCGCCATGGTGGTCGATAAATTCATCATTCAGCTGGAAACCCAACTGACCGACCGCGGTGTCAGTATCGAGCTTGACACTTCGGCGCGGTCTTGGCTCGGCCGCAAAGGCTATGATCCGATGTTCGGCGCCCGCCCGCTCGCTCGAATCATTCAGGAGCACATCAAAAAACCGCTGGCCGAGGAATTGCTGTTCGGCAAGCTGGCACGCGGCGGCACCGTACTTGTCACGATTGCCGACGACCGGCCATGCTTTCGCTATCCCGATCCGCCCGGCGGGCGCGAGGACGAAAAAGTCTCCGAGATGGTGGAGTAAAATGAGGGTAACGTAAATCCAGCGATGTAAGTCGATCGGCGCTAACGGTTTTCGAGGCAGATGCGCACCACCTGAGCCCGGTTGGAGGCGCCGAGCTTACGGTACAGACTGCGCAAATGGGCCTTGATGGTGACCTCTTGAAGCCCGATTTTGCGGCCGATTTCCTTGTTGGTCAATCCCTCGACCACCAGCGAGAGAATTTCCCGATCCCGAACCCCGACACCCTCCAACGGGGATGGCCGGGCCAGCGGGGAAGACCGGGCCGGATCGGAGAAGGCTTCATGGCCGGCATCGACATCGGCCGGCAGGCAGGTTTGCCCCGCCATTACCTGACGTAGCGCCTCGACCATGGCCACGCCGCTCACCGTTTTAGAGATAAAGCCGGAGGCACCCGCCCGGGTCGCATTTAACACGGTATCGCGTCTGGAGTCGGCAGACAGGATAACCAGCGGAACATCGGGATAATCGGCATGCAGTACTTCGATTCCTTGCATGTCGTTCATGCCCGGCATGCCGAGATCAAGAAGAATTAACCGCAAATCATGCGCCGTAGCCGCGACTTCCCTGGTTTCCCGAAACGTGGCAGCCTCCAGGATGACGATATCATCACGCAGCTCGTGCAAAAAGGGCTTTAGCCCTTCCCTTAAAAGCTTGTGATCGTCTGCAACCAAGATTTCCAACATGACACCGCATCCAATTTCATATCCCTTACTAAAGGGCAAAATATCGGCCTTGTCAACAGCCGGCTGCCCGTTGTCGGTCCTTCCGATATATATCAAAACATTTCAATAAACTTAGCGACATGATGCTTCACCTGATAATTACATTAATTCTATTTTGCACTTGCGAGAAGAGCGTCCGGGGGTAAGCGACCCCGAAAAAATGCACTGGCAATCCGACGCGGGCCGCGCCAGTTTGTCGGCGCAGACGGGGCCGGGGAAAAATGCTGATTACAGCCGAACAACCGGCCCATGCCGGGGCCATTGAAGACCTGCTCGACCTGTCGTTCGGCGGCACCCGCACCGGGAAGACCGTCTACCGCCTGCGGGAAGATGTGCCGCCGGTCGAAGAGTTGTGCTTTGTCGCGGTCACGGGTGACGCGGTCGACGCAACCATTCGGTATTGGCCGATCACGCTGGGCGGTTCGACCGACGCCCTGTTGCTCGGCCCGATAGCCGTGGCCGAACACCGGCGGAGTGAGGGGCTGGGTGCTACTCTGATTGATTTCAGCCTGTCGCGCGCCGCCAGCCTCGGTCACCGCATCGTGCTGCTGGTCGGAGACGAGCCTTATTACCGGCGCTTCGGTTTTTGCCGCCGGCCGACACTGGACTTAACCCTGCCCGGCCCGGTCGATCTCGACCGCTTTCTCGGGCTGGAATTAAAGCCGGGAGCGCTCGACGGACTCAGCGGCGCGGTCGAGCGCTGGCGCATGCCGGAGGCATGGTGTCCGCCCCGGCTTACAACCACCGGGAAAGATTGATGGGGTATTCAAACATGAGATCAATAGCTTTTGGCGCGATCCTCGCTTTTTTACCGGCGCTTTCAACACAACCGGCACAGGCCGCGAACGGCCCGGTGCGCGATCTGATCACCTGCCGGCAAGTGGCGGAAACCGCGCCGGCCGAGGCCCTGATTCTGGTTAAGGACTGGTTGGACCATGGCGGCACCGACGATGCCCGTTTGTGTCAGGCGCTGGCCTATTTCAGTGCCGGCGATTTCGCCGCAGCCGGCCAAGCCTTTGAAAATCTTGCCACCATCGGCGACGGCAAGAACGCCGGCCAGCTTGCCAACCTGTTTAATCGGGCGGCTTGGGGCTGGCTGCGGGCGGGGGACACCAAACGCGCCGACCGGCTTTATACCCGCGCCTTGGAGCGGACGCCCGACGATGGCGATATCCGGCTGGATCGCGGCATCGCCCGCACCGAGGCCAAGCGCTATCGGGACGCCATCGAAGATTTCACCGAAGTTTTGAAACGTCACCCTCGACGGGCCGACGCCTATTTCTATCGGGCGGTCGCATGGCGCGCGCTGGAAGACCTGCGCAACGCGCTGGCCGATGTCGAACAAGCGTTGCGGCTCAAACCGAACGATGCCGAGTCTCAAATATTACGAGGAACCATACGCGCGCTCGGCGGCGACAGCACCGGGGCCCGGCTGGATTGGCGTGAAGTCGCCGCCCGTGATCCCGGTTCACCGGCAGCCAAGGCCGCCGCCGCCAACCTCGCCCGCCTTGAACGAGTCGACAACAGCCGCCCCGCCAAGAAAACAATCCCTTAACGATGTTTTGCATTGCAACATTTACTTTCGCATCTGCGAAAGTCTTGTGTTAGCCTTTGTTTATATATCCGGCGACATATTTTTCAGGCATGATCCGCGCACATGATCAAAGCGGATGCACGTCACTATACTTCAGGCTTGGAGCCGGGGACCGACAATGACACTCAATTTGAACGCTTCGACCACTGAAGAAGCGGCCGGAGAGATGATCAATCCCGCTTCCACCGAAACCGCGCCCCCCGTGCCGGCGGCTTTGGCCCTCGTCGCTGCTCCCGTGATCACCCGCCGGGCGCTGAATATCGTGCTGAATGAACTGGCCGAGACCCACGGGGCCCGCAACGACAAGCTGCGCCCCGCCGTGCTGGGCGCGCTGCGTCAAGCGCTCAATGAAGGCCGGGCCGAGGTCCGCCGCCAGTTCGAAGCCGGCGGCGGCGGGGAAATGTGCGTCCGTCTCAACAGCGATCTGATGGATATGATTCTCCGCTCGCTGGCTGAATTCGCCGAAACCGTGGTTTATCCCAGCGCCGGCCCGAGTACCGGCGAAGTCTTCGGCATTGCGGCAACCGGCGGCTATGGCCGCGCCGAGATGTGTCCCCAATCCGACATCGATCTGTTGTTTTTACTGCCCTACAAATGCACGAGCCGAGTCGAGCAAATCGTCGAATACATGCTCTATATGTTGTGGGATCTGGGGCTGAAGGTCGGCCATGCCGTGCGCACGGTCGACGACTGTCTGCGCCTGTCCAAGCAGGATGTTTCGATTCGCACCAACCTGCTGGAAACCCGCCGATTGTGGGGCGAGGGGCAGTTGCTGACCACGCTACAGCGTCGGCTCGCCAAAGAAGTGATGCAGCCCAACGGCGAAGCTTTCGTGGTCGCCAAGCTGGCCGAGCGCGATGAACGCCATCACCGCATGGGCGACAGCCGCTATGTGCTGGAACCGAATGTAAAAGAGGGCAAGGGCGGATTACGCGATCTTCAGACTCTGATCTGGATCGCCAAGCATCTATACAGCGTTACCTCGCTGAATGACCTTGTGACCTGCGGCGTATTGCTGAAGGAAGAGGCGACGCGCTTTATCAAAGCCCAGAATTTTCTGTGGACGGTGCGCTGTCACCTGCACTACCTGACCGGCCGCCCCGAGGATCGCCTGACCTTTGATGTCCAGACCGAGATCGGCCGGCGCATGGGCTATACCGACCATGCCGGGACGGTCAGCGTCGAACGCTTCATGAAGCACTATTTCCTGACCGCCAAGGATGTCGGCGATTTGACCCGCATCTTCTGTGCCGCACTTGAGGCCGACTCGAAGCGGCCGCCACGCTTTAACCTGTGGCGGCTCGGGCTGGGTCGGGCCAAAGAGGTCGGCGGCTTCCGGCTGGATGGCGAGCGGCTGAACCTGCATCACGAGCGCCAGTTCCGTGAAGTGCCGCTCGACATGCTCCGGCTGTTTCTGGTGGCCCGGGACAACGGCCTGGATATCCACCCCCACGCTTTACGGGCACTGACCCGGGCGCTGGGCGGTCTGACCCGGTTGCGCAACGACCCCGAAGCCAACCGGCTATTCATGGAAATTCTGACCGGGCGCAAGGATCCGGAAGGCACGTTGCGCCGCATGAACGAGGCCGGAGTGCTCGGCCGCTTCCTGCCCGACTTCGGCCGGGTGGTCGCACAGATGCAATATGATATGTACCATGCCTACACGGTTGACGAGCACACCCTGCAAGCGATCGGCATTCTTCACAAGATCGATACCGGCGAGTGCAAGGCGGAACTGCCGTTGGCGGTCCAGGTCATTCATAAGGCCACCTCGCGCCGCGCGCTGTTTGTCGCAACTTTGTTGCACGATGTCGCCAAGGGCCGCGGCGGCGATCACTCGGTGGAAGGGGCGAAGATCGCCGAAAAGCTGTGCCCGCGACTCGGTCTTACCGCCGAAGAAACCGAAACGGTGTCCTGGCTGGTGCGCTACCATCTCAATATGTCGTTTACCGCGTTCAAGCGCGATTTCGAGGATGAGCGCACTATCCGCGACTTTGTTAAATTCGTGCAGTCGCCCGAGCGGTTAAGGCTTTTGCTGGTGTTAACCACGGCGGACATTTGTGCGGTCGGCGTCGGGCGCTGGAACGCCTGGAAGGCGACCCTGCTGACCGAGCTATACCATCGCACCGAAGAGGTCTTGGCCGGGGGCGTCACCGCCGACGGGCGTGAACACCGCATCCGTCAAGCCCAAGCCGCCCTGCGCGCCCGGCTTACCGATTTCACCGAGACCCAGTTCGAACGCCATGCCGTGCTCGGCTCACCCGACTATTGGCTGTCGCTCGACACCGACACCCATGCCCGTCACGCCCGCCTGATTTTGGAAGCGGAGAAAGAGGGCCGGTTGCTCACCCTCGACACCCGAATCGACCGCACGCGCGAAGTCACCGAAGTCACCATGTATACCGGCGACCATCCGGGCCTGTTTTCCCAGTTGGCCGGCGCGCTCGCCCTCACCGGCGCCAACATCGTCGATGCCAAGATATTCACGCTGCGCAACGGGCAGGCGCTTGATATTTTCTCGGTCCAGGATGCCCATTCCGGCGGTGCGTTCGAGGCGCCCGACAAGCTGGCCCGTCTGAAGGCCGTCACCGAACAGGCACTGGCCGGTCAGGTCCGGTTGTATCAGGAACTGTCGAAGCGCAAGGCATCGACGCCGCATCGTACCCGTATGTTCAAAGTACCGCCGCGGGTGATGATCGACAACACGGCCGGCACCAACCATACCGTGATCGAGGTCAACGGTCGCGATCGGCCCGGCCTGCTGTTTGAGGTCACCCGCACGCTGACCGAATTGGGTCTACAGATTTCATCGGCCAAGATTTCGACCTATGGCGAGAAGGTGATCGACGTCTTTTACGTGCGCGATGTCTATGGCTTGAAAGTCACACATGATGCCAAACTACAGCGTATCCGGGAGCGATTGCTGCTGGCGCTGACCGGCTCGCCTCCGCCCGGAAGCAGTGCTCCCGCGCCGAAAACCACGCCTCCGGTCTCGGTTCCGGGCGAACAACGCCGCCGCGCCCGGCGTAAAACCACACGAACGCCGTGAACCGGTCCCCGCGGCGTCTCGTTCGGTCACATGGTATTCGTTGACCGAATCTCGGCAAGTAGAGCATATTGCGGGCGCGGTTCCTAAGGAGCCGCCTGAATGTTGATTCGATTTGTTTTCCGACTTCGCCCCCCACCCATGGACCGGCCCATGATTTTTGTTCGTGCGCTCGTGTTGTGCTTAGTGATTGCCGTTATCGTTCCGGGCATCGGCATCTCACCGGTACTGGCCGAAACCCCGAAGGCGGCGCCAACACCCCCCTTTATTGATCAAGCACTGCCCTTCTATGGCTGCGGTATCGGCACGGCGATCGGTGCGGCTTCGGTCGCCTTTCCACGGTCGATGACTCAGTGGACGTTCTACCAGGGCGTTTATCCGTCGATGGCAACCGTGCTATGGCGCTCGACGCTCGGCTGTTTCTATGGCGTGCTTGGCGGCACCGCGGTCTCGGCGACAAAATCGACCTTGCGCCTGATCGGCGACGCCTGGCGCCGCGTGTTCTAAGACAATGCAGAGGTGGGACCAGCACATCGGGAGGTCGGGATGAAGCGGGTGGCGGCAGCACTCCTGGCCCTCCTGGTTCTGGCCCTGATTTCAGGCGCCGCCTCGATCGAGGGGCGCGCAGCCCCCGCCGTGGCCGCCGAGTCGACCGCCCCTGGGGCCTTGCGCCCCGATGGCAGTGCGCTGGTCAAACGTCCGCCCTTCATTGATCGCAATGTCGTTTTTCTGACCTGTGCCACCGGCGCTTCGCTCGGCGCTCTGGTTACCGGGATGCCGCCGGTGATCAGCTGGATTCCCTATTCCGGCTGGCCGACCCAGCTGAGTTCGCTCGCCTTGCGCATGGGGCTCGGTTGCTATTACGGCACGCTGGCCGGGGTTGCCGCCTCCGGCACCTACTCGCTGGCCCGCATGCTCCGCGAGTTCTGGAACAGCCTGTTTTAAGCCTTTAGCGCGCAGCCTTGCAAATCGCACGGCTCCTTCCGATGTCCTGTTGCATTCCGGAGCATTCGGTAACACCATAATCAAATAGCGAGTCGAACACCCGGCTGAACCGAACCGGTAAACCGAGCCGGTAAACCGGAGGAGACTGCGGCAATGACGTTGCTGTTTGCCTATGCATCTAATCTCAACCGCGAGCGGATGGCCGAACGTTGTCCGGCTGCGGAAGCGCTGGATACCGCGACTCTGGCCGATCATCGGCTGGTTTTCCGTTTCGGCGCCGATGTCGAGCCGCACCAGGGCGCAACAACGCCGGGCGTGGTCTGGCGCCTGACGACACAAGACATGGTCGCACTGGATCACTACGAGGGTGTGCCGGGACTTTATCGCAAGGATTTCCGGTTGGTCCGCTTATCCGGCGGCGATGAAGTCGAATGCCTGATCTACCGCATGAACCGGGAGGGATACGCCCCGCCGCCCGAGGATTATCTGAGCGTCATTCGCGAGGGCTATCAGGATTTCAACCTGCCCGTGGCCGCGCTCGGCGCGGCGGTCGAACTGTCGGCCAAGCTGAAACCGGCGGCGGTCGGCCCGCCGCGCCGGCCCGGTCTGCATTAATCCGGTGCGGTCGACAACAAGGCCCGTTTGTACCGGTTATAGGGGTCGTCATCGCTTTTGAAGCGCGTTACCGTCCACAGGATCGAGTCCGGCCCGTGAGTAAGGTCGAACATCCGGGCCGAGGACCACGACCGCACCCGCAAATCCGGCCCCGCCGCCTCAAAAGCCAGGGTCAAGGCGATCTGGTCCATGAACCAGCGCCCCTTGCGAGCAATCAGATTCTGCCCGATGAAGAAACCGACCCGGGTCAAAAACGCCAGCGCCGCCGGCGTGGCCGCACAATAGACCGCTCCGGCGATGAAGCGTTCCCAGGGCGGCCCCCCCGGATTGTCAAGCAGAGCAATATCGAAATCGGCCCCGACTATAGCCTTCCCAGGTGGTTGACGGAACAGCACGTCGGCATCGACCATCAGCGCCGGGCGTCCACTCGCCTTGATAAATTGATAAAATCGACAGAAGCGCGCACAGGAATAATAAACTGCGGGAGCGCCGAAGCACGCCATCTCCACCGTCTCGAACGACCGGGTCAAGGGGATATCTATTAACCGGACCGACAAGGCATCGAGGCGAGCGGCATCGCCCGGTTCCGGGTTGATGACATGGATGTGCAACCGGCCCGCGGCACCACAGGCGGCCAGCGACAGGGCCAGCGGCACCGCGTGTTGCGCCAGATAAACCGAATCGCAACACACGAACACCGTCGGTTCAGCGTCATTAGCCCAGGGAGGCGAGCCGCCGAAATCGACCGCCGGCAACCGGGCCAACAGCCGGGCCAAAGCCGGCTCGGAAACGCCGCCCGCGCCCGGCAGCAAAAACGGCCCGGTCACCGGCTTGCCCTGATAATGCAGCGCGAACATCAGGCAATAATCGATCAAAGACGGCCCGAGTTCACAGCCGGCCGCCAGCGCGAGCCGCGCGGGTTCCTCCGCCTGCGCCCAATCACCGCTCAGCCCGTGGAGCAAGGCCAGCGCGGCCCAGGCCGGCCCGAGTCCCGGATCAAGCCGCACCGCGTCTTCAAAATGACCGATCGCGGCGGCGATTTCCCGCGTCCGTACCGCCAAACTGCCGGCAAAATGGTGGTATTCACCGCAGTCGGGCGCCGCGGCCAAGCTGCGCGCCAGACCTGCGCCGACACGGTCATCGTGACCGGCAACCGAATCGATCATGGCCAGAGTCGCCGCACATAAACCACGGTCGATCCCGGCCAAGGCGGCTTCCAGCGCCTCCAGCGGAGCCCGCGCCGCTTGCGCCCGACCGTTCCGGATCAGCCCGAGCGCCTGTTGATACGCCGCCCGATCCGTGGCCGACCATCCGCTCAACAGATGCAACGGCAGTACGATGCTCGGAATCAGGGACAGGTAATACGGGTCGGCGTCAAGGCAGCGGGAAGTGCGAGCAGTGCGTGTGGTCAATGGCGTCTCCAACCCTTGATTCAGGCCCCTTGATTCAGGCCCCTTGATTCAGGCCCCTTGGTTCAGGCGCTCACCCGGCCCGGGACAAGGCGACCGGAATATCGGACCAACAGCCGGTATAATCGGGAGAAAGGCGCTCCGCCCGCGACCGCCACGTCGCTTCCTTCAGGTGAAGACCGAGAGAGACCGTCTCCCGGCCATAGCGTTGGTTCAAGCGATCCACAGCCGCCATCAAGGTCGACGGCTTCTCGGTAAGCGTGAACAGATCGGCCGGTACCGCGCCGGCACCGACAATGTCCGACATCATGACACCGGCTTTGACATAGAGCCAAGGGCCTTCTTCCCAGCCCCGTTCCAGCGTCCGTGCAGCCGCTTTGACGATCTTCAGGCCGTCCGAGGTCGGGGGATACAGGCGGGCGGACACCGACAAATGACGTTGGGGCAGGTCTCGCCGAAAGCGATTCGTGTCGGCAAACACGGTCAGATTGCCCGCAACCAAGCCCTCGTTACGCAGTTTCTCAGACGCCCGGTTCGCGAAAAGCGTGATCGCATCCCTGATATCGTCGATGTTGGCGGTTGGCTCTCCGAATGATCGGGAGACCATGCAGGATTGGCGCGTGTCGGGAATCGTCTCCAGGGTATGGCAGGAGACGCCGCGCAGTTCCTGCACCGTCTTCAAGCCGCCGATGCCAAGCAGTTGTCGCACCCGTCGATCGTCCAAACCCCTCAGCGCCAAAGCATCACTGATCCCGATCGCGTTCAGCTTCTCAGCCGATGCCTTGCCGATGCCCCAGACATCCTGGACGGCCGTCTTCGCCAAGGCCCGCTCAACCCAGCCCGGATGGCCGGTCAGGTCAATCACGCCGTCGGCGGCGGCCGATTTCTTCGCCAGTCGATTCGCGAGCTTGGCCAAAGTCTTTGTCGGTCCGGTCCCGAATGATACTGGCAGCCCCGTCCATTTCTTGACCGTTTTGCGAAGCACATGACACGATTTCCCCAAATCTCCCGACAGCCCGCTCAGGTCAACGAACATCTCGTCTATGCTGTATTGCTCTACTGCCGGCGCATTTTCGGAAAGACAGCTCATAAACCTCATCGACATATCACAATATAATGAAAAATTAGAAGACATGACCACCACGCCATTCTTTTCACATATATTCGATATCTTGAAATAAGGGTCACCCATCTTGATGCCCAGCGCCTTGACTTCGTTACTGCGGGCTATGGCACAACCGTCATTGGAACTTAAAACGACAACAGGAAATTTCTCGAGTATCGGATTAAAAACCCGCTCACAAGAGACGAACATATTATTGACGTCGGCAAGAGCAAATACTTTATTCATCGCTTGCCGTGGGAAGTAATAGAGTAAGTTACGGTGCCCCATACCTCCGCGCATCCTTGCCTTTCCCGTTCCGCGCCGATTTTTCTGATGGCAAGCTGACCGTCTTCCGAAACCACGGCAATGTCCCCGCTGCCCGGTTCGACGCTCCGGTCGACAACCAGAAGATCGCCGTCCCGGATACCGTCGGCCTTAAGCGCATCGCCCTTGGCGCGCATGAAGAACGTTGCCGACGGCCGCCGGATCAGGAGCGCCCGGATGTCGAGGCCGGTCGGCAGAAAATCTTCCGGATCAAGAAATGGCACGGGGCGTCACCGGCATGGGCAGGGTATGAATGAAGCCCATGCTACCAATTTCCGAGCGGCCGCACATCGTCGAAAACCCGGGCGCCGCGCTCAGTTACCGGCTTGACTTCGGTACCCGCGCCGGATAATCCTGGGACCTGGAAACGCCGACAGCGCGTTGCCTGCGGGTGTAGCTCAATGGTAGAGCAGAAGCTTCCCAAGCTTACGACGAGGGTTCGATTCCCTTCACCCGCTCCAAGCCGCAGGCTTGATTAGCCCGCTCCAAGCCGCAGGCTTGATTAGCCCGCTCCAAGCCGCAGGCTTGATTAGCCCAGCGCCGCAACCAGCCCGTCGAACAGAATTTTGCCGTCGGTCCCGCCATGGTCCGACTCGGCGACCCGCTCGGGGTGCGGCATCAAGCCAAGCACGGTACGGCGGGCGTTGAACACGCCGGCAATGTCCCGAGCCGAACCGTTGGGATTATCGAGATAGCGGAACGCAACCTGCCCTTCGCCTTCGATTCGGGCGAGAGTCTCGTCGTCGGCAAAAAAGTTCCCGTCGGCGTGCGCAATCGGAATAGTCACCTCCTGCCCGGCCCGATAGGCGCGGGTGAAGGGACTGTCGGTGTTGGCGACGCTCAGACGTACCGCCCGGCAAATGAATTTCAGCGCGGCATTGCGCATCAATGCCCCCGGCAGCAACCCGGCCTCGGTCAAAATCTGGAAGCCGTTGCAAATGCCGAGCACATGGACCCCGGCCGCGGCACGCTCGCTCACCGCGCGCATGATCGGCGCCCGGGCGGCCATCGCACCGCTGCGCAGATAATCGCCATGGGAAAACCCGCCGGGCAACACGATCAGGTCGACCGCGGGCAAACTGCTGTCACGGTGCCAAACCATGGCCGGCTTGGTGCCGGTGACTTGCTCAAGCGCGACCGCAACGTCACGATCACAGTTGGAACCGGGAAAAACGATGACGGCGGCCTTCATCGGAGCGCTCGCACTTCTGGCTGGCTAAGGGGCACGGAACCCTAGACAGGCGGACGCGATATTGCAAGACCGCCTTCACGGCCCGGCACGGCACGCACGGGACCGCTCCGCTCCCGAGTCGCGACCTCCGTACGAAAGATGACCGGGCGAAAATACGGTTTCCAGGCAGTCCGCCGAAGGGCCAAGCTTAATTTTGCACGAAAATTAATCACTAATCGCACAAAAGGTAGTCATAGCTTGCCCGACCATTGAGCGGCTTTGACTGTTTTGATAGCAGATCGGGCAATTCTTCACTCCACAGGCTCCAGCACGGCAGAGGTTACATGGACGCGACAAGAACGGGCGGTGATGTTCTCTTCATCCTGATGGGCGCAGTGATGGTTCTGGCCATGCATTGCGGCTTTGCTTTCCTTGAGGTCGGCACGGTCCGCAAGAAGAACCAAGTCAATGCCCTGGTCAAAATCCTGTGCGATTTTGCGGTCTCAACACTTGCCTATTTTTTCATCGGCTACACCATCGCTTATGGCGTGACGTTTTTCGTCGGCGCCGATGTGCTGGTCGGCGCGTCCGGCAAAGCGTTCGGCGCCAACGGCTATGATCTGGTCAAATTCTTTTTCCTGGCGACCTTTGCGGCGGCGGTGCCGGCGATCGTGTCGGGCGGCATTGCCGAGCGCGCCCGTTTCATGCCGCAATTGATCGCCACCTTCCTGCTGGTCGGCATTGCCTATCCGCTGTTCGAAGCGATCACCTGGGGCGAACGCTGGGGCGTTCAGGCCTGGATGGAACACGCCTTCGGGGCGAAGTTCCATGATTTCGCCGGCTCTGTGGTGGTGCACACCGTCGGCGGCTGGATCGGGTTGGCCGCGGTGCTGATGCTGGGCAACCGGATCGGCCGCTACCGCCGCGACGGCTCGCTGATCGCCATGCCGCCGTCCAACATTCCGTTTCTGGCCCTGGGCGCCTGGATTCTGTCGGTCGGCTGGTTCGGGTTTAACGTCATGAGCGCACAGACGCTGAATGCCGTCTCCGGGCTGGTCGCGCTCAACTCGTTGATGGCCATGGTCGGCGGCATCCTGTCGGCGCTGGTGGTCAGCCGGTGCGACCCCGGTTTCGTCCATAACGGCGCGCTGGCCGGTCTGGTCGCGGTGTGTGCCGGTTCCGATGTCATGCACCCGCTCGGCGCACTGGCAACCGGCGCCATCGCCGGAGCCCTGTTCGTATGGGCGTTCGACCGCTGCCAGTATAATTGGAAAATCGACGACGTGCTCGGGGTGTGGGCGCTGCACGGGCTGTGCGGGCTGTCCGGCGGCATCCTGGCCGGCGTGTTCGGTCAGACCGCGCTGGGCGGCCTGGGCACGGTCAGCTTGCCGGCTCAGGTGATCGGAACTCTGGCGGGCGCCGGCTATGCCTTCTGCGCCGGCCTGCTGGTCTATGGCGTGCTGAAGAAGACCATGGGCATCCGGCTCGACCCGGAAAAGGAACAGCGCGGCGCCGATCTTTCGATTCACCGGATCACCGCCTATCCGGAGGACGACGCGAGTCGGATTTGATATCCCCCGGTTTCCACCCCCGTCTCTTCTTTCAAGCGGGGGTGGCCCGGAGAATGCTTGACAGGTCGCCGCGGGTGCTCCTTTTCTATCGGGTTGGAGCCTGGCGCTCCGGTAGCAAGAGTCTGTTCGCCCGTGTCGATGATTTCTCGAATTGGACCGATGGTCCTGGTGCCGGTGGCTTTCGTGCTGACCGGCTGCCTGGAATGGCCGTTTTCCGCACCGGGGAACGGGCGTGCCGGCGAAGCTGCGCAATTGCTGGCGGTGCCCGGGGTCGAGGGCAACCTGCACCGGCTGAAAAGCGAGTTCGAGCAACTGCGCCCGTCACACAAGCCGCTGCGCTCCGATGACCCGAATATCGCGCTGTTTGCCGAGGTGCTGGGCCGGGTGGTGTCCGAGCATGTCCGCGTCGTCGAGCCGAACGCGCTGATTGACGGTGCCATCAAGGGCCTGCGCAAAGGCGTCGAGGGCGAGATCAAGGAACCGGTCACCGACCGCCTGCTGATCGAAGCCGCGATCACCGGCATGATGTCGACGCTGGACCCCTATTCCAGCTACCTCAATCCGGAAAGCTACCGGAACATGCAGGCCCAGACCCATGGCGAGTTCGGTGGACTCGGCATCGAGGTCACCATGGATCAGAAAACCGGGTATATCAAGGTGGTGGCGCCGATCGACGGCACCCCGGCCGCCCGGGCCGGACTGCGCTCCGGCGATTTGATCAGCGATGTCGACGGAGTCTCGGTCAAGGGCATGACCCTGATCCAGGCGGTGTTCCGCATGCGCGGGCCGACCGGAACCTCGGTGCGCCTGACCATTCGCCGCAACGAGGCCGGACCGACCGAAATCGTGTCGCTGACCCGCAGCATCGTCAAGCTTCATCCGATTCAAGCACGCAGCGAGGGCGATGTCGGCTATGTCCGCATCACCACCTTCAACGAACGCACGGCCAGCGAGTTGGAAGAGGCCGTGACCAAGCTGAAGCAGGCGCGTGAACCGAAACTGAGCGGGCTGGTGATCGATCTGCGCAATGATCCCGGCGGGCTGCTCGATCAGGCGATCGCGGTGGCCGATGATTTTATCGATTCCGGGCTGATCGTCTCGGTACGCGGCCGCCGTTCGACCGAAGGGCGCAGCTATGAGGCGGGCGGCGACGGTTTGATCGCCGGTTTGCCGGTGGTCATCCTGATCAATAGCGGTTCGGCTTCGGCCTCGGAGATCGTCGCGGCGGCACTTCAGGATCATCACCGTGCCCTGGTGTTCGGCACCCGCTCGTATGGCAAAGGCTCGGTGCAGACCGTAAGCCCGCTGCCCGATGGCGGAGCCTTGCGCTTGACCACCGCACGCTATTACCGCCCGAACGGAACCTCGGTCGATTGCGTCGGCGTCTCGCCCGACCTGGAGATCAAGTCGCCGGCCAAGGCCGGGCGGACCGAGGAAAGCCACCAGGATCCCGCCACCTGTGCCGGGCTTAACCAGCCGCCGCCTCAAGCGCCGAGCCTGCGCATGGCGGATTTATGTCCCGATGTCAAAGAGTCGGTAAACGTGATCGAGCCGGCTGTCGCCGAGCGAGACGGTAAAGAAGCCAAAGAACCGCCCGATCTTCCGCTGAAATGTGCGCTCGCCGCGATTACGACCAAGCGCGTGATCGGGCGCCGCTAACCTTAAGAATACCCGGAGCCGGCCATGCTTGACATTGTTTTTCTTGTGGCTATGTTTTCATTCTTTTGCCTCTGTAACGGGTTCATGCGCTCTTGCGATCGTATTTAACGGAGTCGGGCATGACTTGGGAACTCGGGATCGGCGGCGTGGTCGCAGCTTTATTGCTGCTCTATCTGTTTTACGCGCTGATCCGTCCGGAAAAATTCTGAGTACGGGAGCCTCCGCCCGATGACGATACAAGGTCTGGCCCAGATTGCCGTCTTTCTGGTGCTGTTGGTGGCGGCGGTTCCGCTGCTCGGCAGCTATATGGCGCGGGTGTTCTGCGGCGAACCGCTGCTTGTCGATGCCCTGCTCAAGCCGGTTGAGCGCCTGATCTACCGGGCCGCCGGGATCAATTCGAGCCGCGAGCAACACTGGACCACCTATACCGCCTCGCTGCTGGCGTTCAATCTGGTGGGCGCGCTGCTGCTTTATGCGCTGATCCGGGTTCAGCATTGGTTGCCGCTGTCCCCCGCCGAGCTACCGGCGGCGTCGCCGGCGCTGGCCTTCAATATCGCGGCAAGCTTCGTCACGAACACGGACTGGCAGGCCTATAGCGGTGAGCAGGCGCTGGGCATGTTGGCTCAGATGCTGGGGATCACCACGCAAAATTTCCTGTCGGCCGCGACCGGAATTGCGGTCCTGATCGCGCTGACCCGTGGTTTGAGCCGGAAAAACTGCAAGACCATCGGCAATTTCCATGTCGATGTCGTGCGCTGTATTCTTTATGTCCTGCTGCCGCTCTCGATCATGATGACGCTGTTTCTGGTGTGGCAGGGCACGCCGCAGACTTTTTCCTCGCCGGCCGCGATCACCACGCTGGAGGGGGTAAAGCAGGCCATTCCCGAAGGTCCGGTTGCGTCGCAGGTGGCGATCAAGCAGTTGGGCAGCAATGGCGGCGGCTATTTCAACGCCAACGGCGCGCACCCTTATGAAAATCCGACCCCGCTGTCCAATCTGGTGCAAAGTTGGGCGATTTTGGCGCTGGCCGCGGCGCTGACCTTCACGTTCGGCCGCATGGTCGGCGATGCGCGACAGGGGTGGTCGCTGTTTGCGGTGATGGCGATCCTGTTTCTGGCCGGTCTGGCCGCGACATCGTGGTTCGAAAGCCACCCCGGTCCGTTGCTCGCCGCCGTCGGCATTGATCAAAGCGCCGGTAATATGGAAGGCAAGGAGACCCGCTTCGGCGTTGCCGCTTCGGCGTTGTGGGCAACCGCCACGACCGCGGCCTCCAACGGCTCGGTCAATGCGATGCATGACAGCTTCACCCCGCTCGGCGGGATGGCGCTGATGATCAACTTGAAACTGGGCGAGATCGTCTTCGGCGGCGTCGGGGCCGGACTTTACGGCATGCTGGTCTTCGTCATCATCACCGTGTTCATCGCCGGGCTGATGGTCGGCCGCACCCCCGAATATCTCGGCAAAAAGATCGAATCGCGCGAAATCAAGCTGGCGGTGCTGGCGCTGCTGGTGGTGCCGATCGGCATTCTCGGCTTCGGTGCGCTCAGTCTCATGCTGTCGGCGGGCACCGCTTCGATTGCGCAACCGGGGCCGCACGGCCTTTCCGAAGTGCTGTATGCCTATGCTTCGGCGGTCGGCAATAACGGCTCGGCCTTCGCCGGTTTCGATGCCACCACCCCCTATCAGCAGACCATGATCGGGCTGGTTATTCTGATCGGGCGCTATTTCGCCATCATTCCGTTATTGGCCATCGCCGGCTCGTTCGCCGCTAAAAAGACGGCGCCGGCCTCGACCGGAACTCTGCCGACCGGCGGCCCGCTCTTCATCGCGCTGCTGATCGGCGTCATTCTCATCGTGGGCGGGTTGACGTTCTTTCCGGCGCTGGCGCTCGGCCCGGTGGTCGAGCATCTGGCCCTGATCCACGGCAAGACGTTTTGAGGAGTAGCGAGAATGATCTATCCCTATCCTCTTAAGCTGCGACCGCTGACCGACGCGGAAGGGGGCGGCTGGCTGGCCGAAGTGCCGGACCTGCCCGGTTGCCTGTCCGATGGCGCCACGCCGCAAGAGGCGGTGGACAATGTGCAGGACGCGATTGCCTGCTGGATCGAAGCGGCCGAGGAGGATGGTCGCGCCGTTCCGGCTCCCTCCCGGCAGGCGGCTTGATCGCTTCATCGATGACGATTACTCCTTAGTCATGGCCGCTCAGGGAGCCCCCGAGTGATTCACCGTCCCGCCGAAGTTTCTCTGTTCGATCCGCGGATTGTCGTTCCGGCCGCGCTCGATGCAGTGCGCAAGCTCGATCCGGTGCAGATGATCCGCAACCCCGTGATGTTCGTGGTCGCGGTGGTGACGGTGTTGTCGACCGGGCTGTTCTTGCGCGATCTGGTGATCGGCAGTCCCGAGGCCGCGCTGGTCGGGCAGCTTGCGGCTTGGCTGTGGTTCACGTTGCTGTTCGCCAATTTTGCAGAGGCGGTGGCCGAGGGACGGGGCAAGGCACAGGCCGATTCTCTGCGCAAGACCAAGGCCGAAATCACCGCCCACCGCATTGCCTCGATCAACGCCAAGACCTTTGATACCGTGCCGGCGGCGGCGCTGCGGGTGGGCGATCTGGTCGCGGTGGCGGCGGGCGAGATCATTCCCGGTGATGGCGACGTGGTCGCCGGCATCGCCACCGTTGACGAATCGGCGATAACAGGTGAGTCCGCCCCCGTTATCCGCGAGTCCGGCGGCGACCGTTCGGCGGTGACCGGGGGAACCCGGGTGGTCTCGGACCGCATCGTGGTTCAGATTGCGGCTAATCCGGGAGAATCCTTCCTGGACCGCATGATCGGGCTGGTTGAGGGCGCCAAGCGTCAGAAAACCCCGTCCGAAATCGCGCTGACCATTCTGTTGGTCGGCATGACCATCATCTTTCTGATCGTGGTGGTGACGCTGGAGGCCTTCGCGGCCTATTCCGGCGGCATGGTGCCGGTGGTCTATCTGGTGGCGCTGCTGGTGACGCTGATTCCGACCACGATCGGCGGCTTGCTCTCGGCGATCGGGATTGCCGGCATGGACCGGCTGGTCAAGGTCAATGTGGTGGCAAAGTCGGGACGCGCGGTCGAGGCGGCGGGCGACATCGACGTTTTACTGCTCGACAAAACCGGGACCATCACGCTGGGCAACCGCATGGCCTCCGAGTTTATCCCGGTGTCGGGCGTAAGTGAACGCGAGCTGGCCGAATCCGGAATGCTCGCCTCGCTGGCCGACGAGACCCCCGAAGGCAGGTCGATCGTCAGTCTGGCGCGCGAGCGCCACACGTTACAAGACATTGAGGAAAGCGCGATCGCGGGCAAGCTCGGCACGCTGCGCTTCATCCCCTTCACCGCGCAAACCCGGATGAGCGGCGTCAATCTGCCCGACATGGAAATCCGCAAGGGCGCGCCCGATGCCATGCTGGCCTATCTGGCCAAAAAGGCGGGCGATCCGGCTAAGGTCCACAATGCCCGCGAATTGTCGTTGGCAATCGAACGGGTGGCCAAGGTCGGCGGGACACCGTTGGTGGTGGCGCGCGGCGATCAGGCGCTCGGCGTGGTCTTCCTGAAGGACATCATCAAGCCCGGCATTTACGAGCGGTTTATGATTTTGCGCAAAATGGGGATTCGCACGGTGATGATCACCGGCGACAATCCCTTAACCGCCGCAGCGATCGCCGCCGAAGCCGGAGTGAATGATTTTTTGGCCGAGGCGACACCCGAACGCAAGCTGGAGCTGATCCGGAGCGAGCAGGCGAAGGGCCGGCTGGTCGCCATGTGCGGCGACGGCTCGAACGACGCGCCGGCACTGGCTCAGGCCGATGTCGGGGTTGCGATGAATACAGGGACCATGGCCGCGCGTGAGGCCGGGAACATGGTCGATCTGGAAAGCGACCCGACCAAGCTGATTGAAATCGTGATGATCGGCAAACAATTGTTGATGAGCCGGGGCTCGCTCACCACGTTTTCGATTGCCAATGATGTGGCAAAGTACTTTGCCATTATTCCGGCCTTGTTCATGGCAGCCTATCCGGAACTGATCGAACTGAATGTAATGGGGCTGGGCAGTCCGAGCAGCGCCATCCTGTCGGCCACTATTTTCAATGCCCTGGTCATCGTCGCGCTGATCCCGCTGGCGCTGAAGGGCGTGGTCTATCGTCCGGTCGATGCGGCGGCCCAGCTGCGCCGCAATCTGCTGATTTACGGCGGCGGCGGGCTGTTAGCCCCGTTTATCGGCATCAAGCTGATCGATTCTATCGTTAATGCCCTTCATCTGGTGTAAGTGATGCTGAGCGAACTTAAACCCGCGTTGCGCCTTTTGCTTGTGCTGACCCTGCTGACCGGGGTGGCCTATCCGCTGGCGATGACCGGGCTTGCCGGATATCTGTTTCCATTCCAGGCGCATGGAAGCTTGATCGAGTTGGACGGCACGCTGATCGGCTCGGCCGTGGTCGGGCAGGGCTTCACCCGAGCGGGCTATTTTCATCCTCGGCCATCGATGGCGGGAGCAGGCTACGATCCCCGCAACTCCAATGGCGGCAATCTTTCCGTGACCAGCAAAAAGCAGATT
>SESF01012656.1_pt1 | contig 22169 bp, 30 predicted proteins | sample 3171521 | NCBI WGS metagenome assembly SESF01 (sample SAMN10866945, study PRJNA518727) | freshwater metagenome | biome: subpolar coniferous forest; feature: holomictic lake; material: water; isolation source: holomictic Lake 227, 6 m and 8 m depth | place: Canada: near Kenora, Ontario | collected...
TATTGCTTGCAGATAACTGCAAGGCTTTATGTTCTTTTGGGATGACCGGGCTGGGTGTGTTCATCGGGAATAATGGAGTGCCTTCGGTGCCACTGAAAAAGTTTTTAGCGCCTTGCCAGGCTGATTTTATAGCAGCGATTGAATCAATAATGCCATCAACAAAATTTGTCCATTTATCAGTTATCCAGGTAATTGCGGTATTAAAAGCATCTTTTATTGATGTAGTTATTTCGCTCCAATGCTCATAGATATAGGGTGCGGCAATCGCTAAACCCTGAGCTATCAATAAAAAAGGATTGGTTTTTGCAACCGTGTTAAGCACACCTAGGGCAACAGATGCCGCATAAAAAGCGACCTTCATACCTACAAACGCGCCAGCTGTTTCAATCGCCATTTTAATAACGGGGCCGTTATTGGTACACCAATCTTGTAAGTTTCCAGCGACTTTATTAATAGAGTCAGCCAGGTCTTTGAGTTCGGGGGCATAGGCGGTTGAAAAAGCAACCATGGCATTCGTAAACGTACCGGTAGCAGCACCCCAAAGGTTTGATAGTGACTTAAGTGATTCCTGCACCCGCATATCAAGATCTGCCTGATTTTTCATTTCTGCAGTGATTTGTTTATAACCACCCGCAGCGATGATAATTGCTTTGCCGCCATGCTCTTCGCCGAAAACTTCTTTAAAAGTTTTAATCAGTTTAGCAGGATCCAGCTTGTAGAGTTTTTCTAAGCCTTCAACCATGCCTTCGATGTTTTTAAACTTTCCAGCCCCACCCGTAACAGATATTAATTTTTTGATACCCGTTCCGGCTTCACTGGGATCAACACCCGATCTGACTAATAAAGATATCAAAGGCGCCATGCTTTTTGCCGCTTCAATACCGCCTTGTCTAACGGCTTTCATAGCACCCCCCGCTTTTGACATCGCAGAAGTAAATGGCTCAATACCTACACCCAGATTAACCACCCGTTGCATCGTATCCGCTAAAGCAACCAAATCTTTATCAGCCACGCCAAAAACATTTGATATTTTTGCAATACCCAAAGCGGCGGAATCGTAAGTTTCGCCCAAGCCTTCGGTTGATATCGCTAAATAAGCGGCGGCCTTTAAACCGCCGTTAATCATGGATTGGGTAGCTAAACCGTTTGATTTCATCACAGTGGCCATATGCGAAAAATCAGCAGTGGTACCGGGTAACTGATTACCCAGCTGAACCGCAATGGCTGATAACTCTTTGAAGCCAGGCACAAGGCCATTGCTGGTCATGAGCGTATTTTTTAAGCCAATTGCGGCATCTTCAGCCTCCATAAACGCTTTAGCGGGTAGCAATATCGCGGCACCCAGGCCGGCCGCCATCGGCATGGCACCTTTTCCGGCCTGCGACAATGTTCGACGCCATGCATTCATTTGACGCATTTGCGCTCGTAAAACGGGCGACAAGCGGTCTGTAGCCGAGATAATTGCTCTTAAATTAAAATTACTGGCCATAATTATTTGCCGGATTCTGAGAGTCTAATGGCTTGATCTAAATACAGCTCAAACCGTGTCAACGAAAGGTTTAAAACAGTTTCAGGGGATATTTTAAAAAAAAAGGCGACTTCAAAAGCCAGGTCTATTAGATCTGAGACGTTTCCGTCTCGTCCCCAAAAAAACCCATGATCACCGCTGAAAGCCTAGATAAATCAGATAGAGAAATACTGCTTAAACTACTGGGTGGTACTGCCCCCAGTTTTGAGGCATAACGTAAAATAATCTTAGGATTAACCTGTAGCGACGCGCCATTGTCTGTTTCAATCATGGTAAAAGGATAGCCGATATCAGTGACATCACTCACAGTAGGCTCACGCAGCTCAAGGCTAGCAAACTCTTCTTCACCCACTTTAATCGGTTTAGATAATATAATTTTTTTACTCATTGCCAAATTCCTGTGATGCCTGAAAATTCAAGGCTGATAGAGCCATCTTCGCCGTTTACGTCATTGCCATCGCCTTCCATGAATGCGCTGGACAGCGTAAAGACTTTGCCGTTGGCGAACTCAACAGTAATAGTCATAGCGGTACCGGTTTGAAGCAATGTAATTGGAAAGTCAGGGGTCACAATCGCGTCCAATTTTACAAAAGGTCGCTTAGCGGTTTCTTTGTAACCCGCAACGCCATTTAGTCCCATAATAGCCTCCCTTGAAAAAGGTGATACCGGTGTTTCGATATTACCTTTAACCTCCAATTGGGTACCGTCCACCTTAATAAAGCAGGTCCCCGCAATTCTTTTTGCCATAAATTACTCCTAATATTGTAGTCTGAATTGATTAAGCACTGCGAATACCCGTAACTGATTAACATAATCCGGTGGAAACAGGATATTTAAGCGGTTGACGTTGGTTACATCACGCTCAACTATCAGATACTGTACAAACGTATCCCTGTTTTCAACGATGCCTAAATAAACCAGCGTGTCATATGCAGCGATTAACTCAGCGCGTATGGTTGCGGGGGTGACCACAGCATTACCTGCACCAAAGCGGGTGCCATCAGATGCCAGTTTATGCCGCGCATATTTGCTAGTGATGGCTGCCTGCAAAAATCGGATGACATAGGCTGCAGTGTGTAAAATTTCTGAATCAAGATAAGAGACATCCGCAATAGACGCTGAATTTTTTTGATACGTAGTAATCGCACGTTCGATCTGGATAACACCCGATACGATTGAGCTTGTTGCAATGCCGTAGTTTAACAATGAGTTTCTATCAGACCATAAAAAGCGCTTGCCTGCACGGGGTGCTATCAAACCCGTTAATTGTCCGGTTTGAGTCGGTCTAGCAGGATCTGCAGCAATATAAACTGCGTTTCTAGCGCCATAAGCCGCTGCATACTCCCAAACCGGGTGTGGACAATCGTTGTCAATCGCGGCAATGGTATGATGTGGGTCATTGTTTAAAGCCCCTGCAGTCGTTAACGCGCTTAAAGTACCGCGCAAGGCCGTGTAACAATGTCCATAGACTTGTCGATACCACGACCACCGGCCTGCAGAATCCCCATATTCCGTAGCAAATGGCGCTAAACTTACAGCGTCGGAATAGGGATGAATAACAAAATCGTAAGCATCATCGCCCATCGCACTAATAGTAGCCGCTAAGGTTGGGTTTAAAGTGCCAGATGCCATAGCGACATAAGTTAAAGTGACACCTGCGGGTAATATTTCACCGGCTGCAGGACCTCGGAATGAGTCTTGTACAGTAATGTCGTTACCGGTGATGCCTTTCCAGCGACAGGTTAACGTAACAACAGCCGTTGCAACGGTAGATGTCACTGGTAAATCGGTTGCGGCATTAATCGCGGTATTGATAGATGCGGCAATGGTGGCCGCTGTATCGGTTGCGCCGACCGCGACTGATACAATCTGGCCGGCAATATAAAAGTTAATTGATCCAGCGGCGGTGGCGGCTGTATTGACTGTAATGGTGCCGGTAGCTGCTACCCCTGATACGTTATCAATCGCGGCAATGGCCCAGCATTCGCCGACGGGATTTGAAAGCCTAAAAATAGAATACATCCTGGCTATCATGGAGCCACGACCAAACAAAGTAATCGCCTGCCCTTGGCTTGATAACAGATAAGGCACGTTATTAATCGCTGATCCTGTTGACAGTTTTTGACCGATTAATAATGATCTAACGACATTAGATTGATAATTGGCTTGAGAATTGTCCATTTCCGCATAAAAAAGCGGTACACGAACCCCGTTTCCGGCGGGTATATAGTTAAAAGGTACGGGCATTAGTTAGACTCCTCTGGAGTTAATGCGGGGGTTAGTACAGGTGTTAATGTAATAGTGTCTATCTCTATCACTTCACCGGTTTCAATGCGCCTAAACCAGTAAGATTTTGCCTCAACTTCGCGGCCTTCCTCTGGTAAAATATCGTTTTTGTCAGGGTCAGGAACTCTGACACCGGCAATGGGTTTAACAAACATAAACTGCTCCTAGGCTAAATTGCCGGTTTTTGGGACTTGGGTTACAAAATTGGGTACACCAGCAGGATCATTATTAACAGTGATCTTAGCGCCATCAAAGTGCGGTAAATTACTGAGTTCAATGCCTTGCCAACCATCTTCAGGGGCTATTTCCATGTAGGCCCCAAAATCAAACTGATACCAAAGTCGAGATCTATCCAGATCAAGCAAATTGCCACCCTGGTATTCAATGCCGCGATAGCGTGAGTTTTCTTTCAACCCGTCAGGTTGCCAGCCTAGCAAAGCGGCCCAAAGTTCAGTGCGGATGCTGTCATGAGCAGATTCAACCGCAGCTTGTCCGCGCTCATCAGGTGTGTTGCTTAATACGACAATAACTGCAAACGCTTCAATTAATGGCTGTCTAATATCATTGTGGCTCATCCGTTCGCCTGGATTATCATCTAAAGGGATGACGTATGCTGCAGGGGTTGGCAATGTGGTTGTTTCGTCTAATTTTTTAAAGCGGGCCGAACCCGCTACACGACCTTGAAAAGACGGGCAATAGGTGCGGAGTTGAGCAATGACTAGATTAATATTCATCAGCCGGTCCTGATTGCGTTAACTAAAGCAGCGCGGATAGCCGCTCTAATTTCTGCTTGTTTATTGTCTAACGCTTGGACCATAAAGTCTTTGCGAGGTCGTAGGCCGTTTCGAGTGCCAACCATTAAAAAAGCCGGATAAAAATCAGCACCCATCGCGGGGGTCTTGTACGGCATAACGCGTACATAACCGCCACCACTACCCGCCTTGACTTTGATTGATTTGCTCATTGCGCCGGTATCGTAGCCAGGGAATTGCCCGGCACTGGATATAGCGCGACTGGCAATTAAACGGCGGGATTCTTTAGCAACAACTGCACCGCCTTTTTTAAAGGCTTTTTTAAGCTCTCGTTTATCAAAAAGCAGACGGTTAATGCCGTCAACTGTAATTCGGATATCTAAGGAGGTCATACAATCACCCCTAATTCTTTACATTCAAGCAGGGTAAATTTCTCGCTGTCATCGACATTAGTCGCTTTAACAACACGATACCGTGCATTCCCCACTACATAATCAACAACATGCTGATTATCAATAACCAGTGGCTTTGCTAATGCGTTGTAACGGAGCCAAATTCTATGAGTGATTTCTTCAGATATTTGTTTAGTACCCCAATAAGCGACACCCACAACAGGTTCTATCTTTGCCCATCGAATTACACCAGCATCGACAACTTGATCTATACCAAAAGCAGCATTAGCGCTATCTGTCCATTTTTTTATCGTTACCCGGCGCTTTAATTCGCCGGTATTAGGGATTTGACTCACATTAACACCATCTTGTAAGGGTCTAGTAATGAGTCCACAAAGGGTAAAGGCACAATGTTACCGCGTGTATTGACTGTTTCACCGCGATTGGTATAAAGGCTTTCGGATCTTAAGAGCATCCAGGCTTTAATGCCGTTCGGTAATTCTCCGGGGCTGCCATTAATGCCAGGTTGCCCCAAGAAACTAATGCCGGAATCCAATACTGTCAAATCGAGCATAGAACCGCCTGGTGATGTAGTCAGTGTATAAACACCGGGGGATACGACAGACTGAATATAGTAATCTGTCCTATTAGCTAGGGGCACAGGCAATACACCACCAGAATTACTTAATCGGACATTATCGCCAACGATTAACGTTTTCCAGTTTTTTACTGTGACAGTATTAGCGACTATATCCACTGCGATCGGAGCCATATAACCTGTATCAAACGTGACTCTAACAGCACCAATACGATCTTGAGTAATGGGCCACTCTTTTCCATAGCCGGACATAATGCGTGGCGGGTCATAGGCGCTATCAACAATATAATCTGTAGCCGCCATGGTTTTTGTAGTGCCATCAGAGGCGGTGTAATCGATGCTAACGACTTGTATTAACGGCGTTTTGAATAGCTGGATAACATAATCAGTGGTACTTTTGTTCCTTCCAAACGTGGCCAACATCATATTCGGTGCTGGAAACGCATCAAGAATAAGCTGATAACGCGCGGCGACAAACTGTCGGTTGGTTTTTGCCTGAGCAAATTCAACCGCTGAGCTGATATATAAACTGATTAAATTGTCGTCATCAGTAATATCCTGCTTAATGTGCTGCCTGACATCGTTAATATGCAAAGGCAACGCAGTAGGCGGCGTTATCAGTTTAAGGTTCATTAGTTGAGAGCGACAGTGGTGTCAATAATTTCAGAATTTAATGACAGCGCATAATCAACGGCGGATTCATGTGGATCGATCGCCCCTGCTGTAAAAAGTGAATCCGCTAAATCGCTATTAATCAATGCAACACGATTGCCATCAACTAACCGGTCATTAATCCAGGTTGTAGTTAATACCCGGGCTTTAACGGGTTCCTTTGGTTTTACTTCTTGGGTGTTTTCGGCCATGTTGATACCTTAAGTTGCTGAGTTAGTGTAGTAAGCGACGGCTTTGTTATCCGTCAAGTTGCCGCCAGAACGCATCCACATAAGAAAACCAACTTGACCCAACTTTGCATAAGCCGAATCGTTAAATCGGAACATGGTGGCTTCCATTACGTCACGAATGATGTACTTGCTAAAATCACCAAACAATACTGATTTAGCGTTAGCGGCCATCGGCGCAACGTCTTGATTAATGACAATCGGATAACCCATCAAACTATCACCCATCGCGGCAGTTAAACCGTCATAGCCAGGCAGATAAACAGGTCGGTTCGAGGTGTCTTTAAGTTTGCGTAAGATCTTTAAAGATGAGTCAGCCATCATAAACGCCACATCATGTTGATCAGGTTGATCGGGCACGCGGTAAGCCGGGTCGATAGAGTGGATTAAATCGACAATATCATCATAAATGATAGATAGTGTTTGACCGGTTAGACCCACTTTTCCAGAGGTGGCGTTGATGGTCACGCCAGTAGGCTGAGCAGTACCGGTACCGGTAGTGAACATCTGATTGGTAATACGGCCTAAACGCTGAATTAAGCGTTTATTGATAAAGGCTTCAACGTCAATTTGTGAGTCTTGTAAAAGTTCGAAGGGAACTGCAACCACTTTTGACGAAAATTTGTAAGGGTTAACAGCAACCGTTCCAAAAACAGGATCAAGCGCGGTGGCTGTCGTATTTTCAGCGATAATTTCGCCCACCTCAGTTGTCCCGTCGGTCGTCGGAAAGCTTAATGGATTACCCATTTCAGTTGCGATAACCGTACAGACTTTACGCATACCGCCGAACAGCTTTAATGCATCAATCAGGGTTTGTGCAACTTCGGACTGTACAGTGTAACCACCTTGTGAGCTGGTACCGACCGACAAGGTATTGCTGATGCTCATCCACTCTTGTGCAGTTAGGGCATTATCACCGCCGCGTAAGAACTTTGCGTACAATTGACGTGATTCGGGGGTTTTATTTTTACTGTTGAAGTGGTCTTGTAACTGGTTTTCGGTTTTTTCTTCAGAAAAACGCTCTAAATAGTCGTTAATTCTGAGTATTTTTGCATCAATAGCGTCAATTTCTGCTATTTTTGCATTATATTGATCTTGATTTGCAGCTTCCCAGCGACTCTCTGCTTTGACTGATTTATCTAGCATATCTTTGATTTCGATAGCTAACGCTGAGCGTTTTCCGCGTAATTCGGCTAATTCTTTCATTTTTGCTCCTTTTAGGGCATAAAAAAACCCGCTTAAGCGGGTCAGTTGATTTTGTAAGGTTTTTTTATGAGGCGGTTTTATTGATCAGTTCAAGTCGTCTGTAATGATTTGATAGATCAATGGGTTCAGGGGTTATCGGGTCAGGCTTTGGGTCGGGTTCTGGTTTTTCAGTGGGTAAATGAGCGGGTTCGGGGGGTTTATTAACAGGGGCGTGAGCATAGGCCGACAAATCCCAGTTGATGCCATTCTTAGGCGAAACCTCTGCTAGAGAGTCTACAAATCCGGCGTCTACCGCTTCTTGTCCATAAAAATAGGTCTCTGCATCCATCCAGTCTTTAATTTGTTGCTCGGTTTGTCCGGTTTTAGCCAGGTAATCATTGCAGATAGCTTGATCTGTTTTACTAAGTAAAGCCGCTGTTTCAATAAAATCTTTAGCGTTTCCGCCGGCCACTGTCCAAGCGTTATGTATCATAAACATGCCACCCTCACTAATCACTGATTTATCAGCTGCAGTGACTAAAAAGGTGGCTGCACTGGCTGCATAACCGTCTATATGAGCAGTAATATTGCTTGGATGCTCTTTCATGGTTTGCGCCATGGCCCTTGCTGCAAAGACATCACCACCCGGGCAATTAATGCGCAAGTGTATGTCGGGAGCGTCAATAGTGGCTAGCTCTTTAGCAAAGCTTAACGCTGATATACCACCCCAGTAATCTTCTGACACTATGGCGTCATATAGATAAATGGTTGCCGAGTCTGCACTGGCTTCGGCCTTGAAATAGCCTTTGCCTTTATTAAGCGCTAGGAGTTTTAGGAGTTGTAGGTTCATTAGTGATGCCTTTATTGATTTCGTCGCCACCTTTAATGGGTGGTAAATCTTCTAGTTCGCGTATTTCGTTTTGTGATAACCAGCCCGCTTCGCCTGCTCTACCTAGCCCAACACGATAGCCCTCCATCCGATTCGTATAATCGCCCCGTTCCAATCCTGCTGTATTGAATTTAACAAAATATGACTTGCTAGTCGGCCAGACTTTTCGATTGAGCTCTTGTTCTATTTTTGCCAGATGACGTGCTAATGTGTATTTAACAAAACCAATACCCAGGGATTCAATACCACTTCCCCAACTCGTATTGTTTTGAGTATGTCCGATCATGTGCGGTGGCACACCAAAAATTCTAGCAACATCCTCAATCTGAAATTCGCGCGTTGCTATCAGTTGCGAGTCTTCGGCATTCATTGTTAACTCATGAACCTTTGCGCCGCCCGCCATCAAGGCCGGTAAATGCGCATTGCCCACGCCATTGTGTCGATTAGCCCATGATGCCCGTATCATGTCTTGTTGTTCGATTGTTAAGTTGCCAGGAAACTCAAGGGCAAAATCAGGGCGTGCGCCATTTTCAAAAAATGCTGCACTGTATTGATCAGCAGCAAGCGAAATGCCCGCTGCATTACGTAATACATAGCGTATCTGACTCATACCGCGTAGGCCATTAAAGCCGGGGCCTGGTATGTGAATAATGTCGTTTGATAGATATGTAGTTGATTTACCGCTACCGCCTGACAACATGTCATCTTGTATGACGTATATCAGGTGGCCCTCATGTTTTTTAACCGTTACCCGCCGTGAATGCACCCATTCAAAGCCTAGTATTTTGTCAGAACCAAGATTGGGGCGGATGACAATCGCAAACGCATCCCCGTGTAGCAGTAATGATCCTACCATGGCCTCCCAAAATATGGCGGCTGGATAGTTGCTGTTGGGTTCTTCATTGAGCAACCAATAGATATCACTATCTACTTTTTGATTACCTGATTTTCCGCGTTGATAAACTGGCAATGGTATAGACGCGATTGCGCCACCGATTAACGCCACTGAAGCGTAAACCGCGCTGACTTGCATGGCGGTTTGCTCAACAACTGATACACCAGCAGTTCTGAAGCCGGTGGTTGTCCAATCTATAAAGTCGGAACTGGCAACGGTTGTTGAGTTTTGTACATCAGGTGCGGAATGGCTTTGTGTACCGTAACGCGCTTGTTTTTTTCCAAAGCCGAAAAGTTCTTTGATCATAGTATTATCAGCTGTGGAGTGGGTTCAGGTTCTTGTTCGGTAAGCATTGCTCTACCGACTGCCATAATTAAAGCAGTGACTGGGTCGATCTTTTCTTGGCATTTATTCTTTGCAGGCTTTATGTTACCCGCTGGATCTTGATCAGCAACGACGTTACTCATGGCCCAAGTTAAAACAGGGTCATTAGGGTGGTCTATTTCGTTTGATAAATACCGACGCTCTAATTCTTTCATAGGCGCACTCATGGAGGCGTACCCCATGCCGAATTCAACCATGGGCGCATTCAGTTCCAGCATGTCATTTACTAGCTGACTTGAGTTCCATTTGTCAAAAGCAATTTCTTTTACCGGCCATCTTTCCATAAAATCAAGCAGGTCTTGTTTAATCCATTTATAATCGACAACGTTGCCCGGTGTTAATGTTAGCCATCCGTCTTCATGCCAACGCATAAAGGGTACTGATGTTTTTCGGATGCTGTTATGAACGGCTTGTTCGGGCAAGTAATGCTTGCCAAATACCTTCCACGTCCCATTAGGCATGACGGCTATACCGCCGATGCTGGTTATATCAGATACAGATGATAAATCGAGTCCTAAGTAAACCGCTAATGGATCAATAATTTCGTCTAGCTGATAGACGTACCCGCATGCTTTCCAGGCTTCGACGTTACACCAGGCAGTTGCGCCGGTGATCCACTTGCTTAAATGCTTAGTAAAAAAATTTATTTTAGCCGTGGGCATGACCTTTGCTTGACGAGCTTGCTCACGCAAATAGTCAAGATCAACTGATACCCCAAGGTTTGGGTTTGCTTTTATCCAATTGCTTTCGTCTTGCCAGTCATCTTCGTCATCCAGGGTAAATATAATGGCAAAGAAGGCATCATCATCAATAACACCCGTTAAGACCTTTATTGCGTAATCGCGTACTTCGTAGCAGATACCGTTTTTGTTAAATCCTGCAGTTGTAATCGCCCATAAAATAGGTTGTGAGCGAGAACCAAATGCTGATTTTAATACATCCCAGATTTCTGGCGTCTTGTGTGCGTGTAATTCGTCTACTAGCGCAATATGTGGGTTTAAGCCGTCCATTGTGCTGCCATCAGCACTGAGCGGGTCAAACTTTCCAAAGTTTCTGGGATTTACAATACTGTGAACTTTGTCATCAAGACGACGGCGGAGCGGTGCTGATTGCTTAACCATTCGCTTAGCTTCATCAAAAAGTATTTTTGATTGTTCGCGCTTGGTTGCTGCAGCATAGATTTCAGGCCCGCCCTCTTCGTCCTTGGTTAATCCATAAAGTCCGATCCCTGCAAGCTTTGTAGTTTTACCGTTTTTTCTGGCTACTTCTTCGTAGACAGTTCTAAAGCGGCGATTTTCAGTGTCTTGGTGTTTCCATCCAAAAACACAGGCGATAATAAATGCTTGCCAACCTTCTAACTCTACTTCTGTACCCGCCCATTTTCCCTTCGAATGTTTTAAAAAACTAAAAAACGTTAAGGCACGACGCGCTGAATCTTCACAAAAAAAAAGCCCACGATGGTGAGCTTCTTTTAGATCTCTATCGTGTCGTTCAACAGCGAGTCTCGATAGTTTTCCTGTTTTTATCTTTCCATTTAATACATCTCTACTGTATTGCGCGGCTTTTTCAAGAGGGTCAAAACGCGTCAAATCCATCAAATAAATCTCCTTGACCCACTTGCATGCCTCGTTCTGAAGCTGGTGCTAACCCAAATTCTCCCACTAACGAGCGCCACTTTCTCCAGTCGTCGTTTAATTGAGCAACTTCTGGACGTGATTTGTATTGAGTTCCGTTTCGGCCTGATGTTGCATACGTCCATTCGTCGTCATCAAGTTTTTTTCTTGCATCTGCTAAACGCCTAACAATACGGCAGTATTCGCACAAAGCATCTACAAAGTGAGGTTTAAGCCGACCCAACATAGCAAGATGAGGCGCTACACGATCCCAAACTTTTAGCTCATCATCAGACAACAAGTCATCAGGTCTAAGATCTTCAGATTTTGCAAAGTGAATAGTTTGCGGTTCATCATGAAGTGGTAACGCTAAATGTTTACCAGGTATTGCGAGTTCTGGCTTTTTTCCTTTTGCCATAAACCCTCCAAATTGATTTTAATAAGCCATCTACTAAAAATGAGTGGGCTTTTTCTATTTAATTAAAACGTCAAACACACGTGATTGCGCAAACGGTCACCAAAGCAAGGGCTATAAAGTTTTAACCACCCCCCCGACTTGATCGACCCCAACCACCATCGTTTAAAGCGGTTTTCTGGTTATGACATGGAGTGCAAAGACTTTGCCAGTTGGATTGATCCCAAAAGAAATTTTTGTTGCCCTTGTGCGGTACGATATGATCAACAACATTAGCGGCGGCGATCAATCCTTTGTCATGACAAAGCTTGCATAATGGATTTAAAGCGAGATAAGTTTCTCGTGCTAACCGCCACCGATACCCATAACCACGACTCGCAGATGACCCACGCTCGACATCTTGCGCTTTTTGTTTTTGCTTCTTATGCTGATCACAATAGCCAGGGCTACTCACTAACTCTCTACAGCCACGCTCAACGCATGGCGATTTAGCGCGTATCGGCATAAATTTTAGGCATAAAAAAACCCCGTTCAGTTGCCTAAACGGGGTTACTCTGTATTGTGGGAAATTATGGCATCATAATGCGGACGTTGTCAACCGACTATTTAAATAAACTTTCAATCTGACTTGGTTTTCAATGTCATAGAGCAGCGATAAGACACTAGACAGCTTATCTTTCCAATTTCTTCTAAAAGCGGATTCATCAACCCCAATTGCAGATGCCATCGATCTGACCGACTCATGACCGTATCCGGTACCACCGCAAGCTAAGCACGCGCGATTAACTCTATAACCAACACCATTGCACTTAGCACAACGACAAGGGCTGATTACTTCGTGCGTCGCAACATCAGCTAAAGTTATTACTTGAGACGGTCTAACCTTCCATCTTGATCTAACAGATAATTTTTCTGCTTGCGTTCTTGTTATAATTAACACACATCGTACAGCCTGCTCATCACCCATAAATTTAGCCTGAGCAAAAGCCATTTCAGTTTGAGTTAACCCGCTTAACAAACCGGCAATCTCAGACTTAGTTAAACTATCACCGCCACCAGGCCGGCCCGATACCGCCGCCGGATTAACACTACCTGCTGTTAATAAAGATAATGCCTCAATACTCATAAACACTCCTATGTGGTGCATATAAAAACAAATTAGCTCGGTTGATCCATTCAGACAAAAATACAGATTTGGAAGCGTCCTTATCGACAATATCTCGATAATAACTTTTCCGTGCTAAGCAAACCGCTCTTAACACTTCAATGCCGTAAACATTACATGCGATTACTGCCGACTGCTTTGTGCGGGCACCCAATATGCCATCAATTCTGATAGGCGAGCCCATCTTATGAATCACTGACTGTAAAAGCTTAATAGCTTCCTCTATACCCATAGCTAACACCATATCAAGTGACACCGGCTGCAGCGTATCAGGTAAGTGATTAATGCCGGTCCGTATAAAATACATATCTTCATAAATCTCATAAGCCTCATGCTTACTTAATAACCTAATATCCTCTTCAGATACCTCATTATTTCGATAAGCAGCCAAATCAGCCACGGTTAATCCAAACTTGGTGGCCACACCTGCCTTATCCACTTTAAAACCACCCTTAACCTCAATCAACTGCTTAATAATTTCCGCTATTTTCATTTATCACTATCCCCATCAAAACTATCAATTAACGAACCACTTGCAATGCGCTCACCACTTTCAAACTCAACAGCCAACCCAGCAGGCTTACCAAACACCTCATTAATTTTTACTAAAAACTTTGCTAAATCAGGATCACGATTTTGAATCAATTCCCATTGTTTGCGCTTTTCATCATTATTTTTCATTTTGTGCAGGGTTAATAAACATGTGTAGGGTAGTGTGCAGGATAAAAAAATCATGAATATAGATAACGCGCGGCCTGTGCAGGGTGTGCAGGGTGTGCAGGGTATAAACTTTATTTTAAAATTAAAATTAACACATTGCGCACGCACGCGCACGTATAGGGCTTGCAACCCTGCACACCCTGCACAACCCAATAACGGCGCGGCTTTAACCCTGCACATGCAAGCCTGCACACCCTGCACACCCTGCACATGATTAATCATGATTACGCCCTCTATAACTACTTAGATTTTCGCGAAATTCAGACACACAACAACCCAGCCACCCGCTCTCAGACTTACCCTCTGGCAGCTCACTGTGCTCATCAGGAAAAATAAACATCCGTGGGTTAAATCCCTCGTTAGCTGTTGATACAAAGCGACAGCGCCGCTTTTTACAGTACAAGCGTTTAGTACACATATCGACTAACTTAAGTAAACTACCCGGCTTTACGCCCTGTTTACCACACCAGACTTTGTATAGATCGTAAAAATCTTCACTGAGCACCGGCATGGGTTTAAATCCATCAATATACCCCGCTTCCCACTCCTCATAAAATCGGTTGATTGTATCTTTTGATAAGTCGATTAAATCCCGTTTAGCCTCAGTCATCGGCGGCTTGGTATGCTCATTAAAACCAGCCAGATCTAAATGCAAAAGATAGTCGTGCAATGCCGCAACACCGCCTTGCTCTTTTTCCCGCGCAATCTCAATATAAAAATCTTCGGGTGCTTTATCGGGCGTCCATATCACTGCATGGCGTCGATCGTCCTCTTCAAGCACGACAGGCATCCGTTCATTCGATAAAAAAACCATATTGACGTGATTACGCTCTTCATACGCCATCAAGTTTTTTGGGTTAATGCGGATATAATCACCCGTAATAAAACTTTTTAACTTGTTTTTAACATGATACAAGTCCGACCTTGCTACAACCTCATCAGCAATTAAAAACAACTTTTTTGAGGCCCAGTCGTTAAAGCGGTCCTCAATAGCATCTTGGCCAATAATCCGCCCATAGCCGCCATAAATTTCCATGACACATTCCATCAACTGGCTTTTTCCCGTGCCTTGAGGCCCATGAATCACCACCGCTGTTTTAAGCTTGGCCCCGGGGTGCTGTATCGGATAAGCCAGCCAACGTAACAACCACTGATACAACTCCTCACGGATCTGCTCAGTTTCGCTGTGACACATAAAACGCATTAGCTGTAATAACTTGGAGCAATCACCCTTTTTCGGTGTCGTAGGCCAACCATTCCACAGATTGCACGTCACAACAGGATCTTTACCGCCTGGATCAAACCCGACATTCTCGATTGATACAATTTTACGGTGTGCCGATCCCTGCCATTGTTTTGCGTATTCACGACTGATACAAGCGTCCACCATGTCAGATTGCTTAAGCATCACTCGCTTTTCATAATCAAATACCGTCCCGCCGTGCGCATACACCAAGGCATAACGCGCTAGCAAATGCCCTACTGAAGCAATGGGCTCAAAAACATCCGACTTATTTTCTAATGATGAAGGTGATGCCGCCGCCGGACATTGATTAACAATCCAATCCGCCAATAACTGGCCGGTTAAACCCTCTTCAATAGCGTCCGCAATGTCCCAGCCGTGCTTCTTTTTCCCAGGGGCTGGAATATCAATAATTGACACATCACAGCCCTGCAATAATAGTATCTGACTGATCTTGTAGGCAGCCGCATAGCCCCCTTGCAAATGATCAGGTAACAAAATGCCGCCTTTATCAACGGCCCCGTCACAATCTGGCCAGATAATTACTTTTCGACCTGCCAATGGTGCCCAATCAATCTTGTCAACCGCTTTGGTACCCCCAGGCCAGGTTAAACACGCATATTGAGGACATTCAAGAGCAGCTGCCGCCGCACACTTTTCACCTTCTACAAGTAAAACCGTCGCGTCGGGTTTTTCAGTTAAATACTGTAATCCAAAGAGATAGCGAGGCACAGAAAAGCCCATCCACCGCCATTCTTCTTTTTCGGTCACGGTATTTTTACACCAGGTCAACGGCAAAACCTCTTTACCGCCGTCAGACGTTTTAAATCGGTACATAAACCCCGCTGTTTTACCATCCAGCGTTTTATATTCCCAAACCATCTCGGGAAAACCGCGTTTAATGTGGGCCTTGTGATGAAGGGGCGCGTTATCAGGTGCCACACACGGTACCCAATCCGTTCGTGGCTTCGTGTTTTTTCCAGTGGGCCCTACTGGTAAATTATCCATTCCCAGTAGATCGGCCAATGCTTTCGCCGCTTGACCCTGGTCATTACTGGTAAAAAGATAGGCATACAAAGATATTGGGTCACTACCCGCGTCGCCCGTAGCAAAATCAGCCCAAACACCGGTATGGGTGTTAATACTAAATGATCCTGCATGGCTATCGCCCCGCGTAGGATTAACGCTGGAATACTCAGCGCCTGATTGCTTTCCGCTGGGCAACCATTGCTGACAATAAGACTTTAAATTGTTTAATAGCGCCTGATTGATGCCATTAAAATCAATCTTCTTGTGGCCGCTCTTCATAAATGTCGGCTTGCAAAAGATAAACCACTTATGTTTTGCTCTATCAACAACTCAAGATCAAACAGAAAGTCTTTAACGTCGTCCGCGTCGTTATCGATAAATAGATCATCGTCATGATTAATAATACCGCGTTCTGAAGCGTGGTGATCAGGATCAACCAGGTCATCACGATCTATGTGGATAATCACCCCGCCCTTATCCCTGATTAATTCCGCTTCGTTTTCAAAGCGAATATCGTCATAAACGATCCATTGAGCTTTTGTGCTAATCAAACGGTACCGCTCAACCCTAACCCAAACATCATCACGTATGCAGTTACGACCCCATTCCGTGCCTAAGGTCTGCATAATCAAACGTGCAGACCGACCGATCAACGGAATAGGAAACTCTTTATCTACCCGCATATAATGATCAACATCCATATCGCTATAGCCAAACCCTTTAATAAATTGATATGTCATTGCCTTTAAAGGATCTGCAAACGAATGTTTAACAAACCCCAGTTTCTGACATAAATGCGTAGCAGCGGTACTTTTACCGCAACCCTTTTTACCTGCAAATCCGATTATTACCTTAGTCATTCCACACCCGTCCCGTCAGTTCTTATAGTTTTGTTGGTTTATTTTTCAAAAATTGTTTTCATGTAATTGAAATCGGCCTGTTTCTTATCGACATATTCGATAATGAGTTCACGCGCTTTCTCGCTCTTGTTTGAGCCTTCAAGCTCTGCCAAGCGCTCGAACGCGAGTTGGTAGTCCTTAGGCAAATGGGCAACTATTGATGAGTCGTTTTTATCAGGCATTGTCGTTATCTAACGATTTAAAAATATGATCAAAAGAAAATCCCTCTTTTTTTCTTATATTTTCAGCATTTTTTATAGAGGGTTTTTTTTTTCCACGCACCCAATCTGAATAGATTGACGTAGAAACGCCAAGCGCTTTAGCTGCTTTTTTTTGTGATCCGTGTTTTTTACTAATAATAAGGAATATGTTCATGACTAAATTATCCACCAATAGCGAATATAATACAACCGTTAAAAGCGGATTTATATTAGAGTACATTGATAAAATGACTTATTCTAAATTTGCCAATCGATTAAAAGAGCTTCAATCCGAAAAGCCGGGTATTGAAAAGCAGTATAAATTTGCTAAATACCTTGATGTATCTACTTCTTTTATGAGCGACATGCTTCGGGGAGAGAAATTGCCTTCTATGGATTTAGCTATAGAAATAGCAGATAAATTTAATGTTAGTATTGATTGGTTAATGCGCGGAATAGGATCGAAATATATTCAAATCGAAATAAATCATGATAACTGTCTTAATTTATCAAGCTTAACCGATGAAAATAAAATGCTAGTCGAGCTAATGTATTCAAACCTATTAAAAGGTCAGCTAACAGTGCATAAACAAGTAGAACCAATTCAAAATCAACAAAGTAAAGATATTAGAGATGGAAAAAAACTTTTTTCTGAAATGCTAGAAAAAACATGTGAAAAATAATTTAAATAAAATGAAAACTATTATGTATAAATTTCTGATAATAATCCTACTCACTATTTCATTCCAGGCATCATCTGAAGAATGGACTGGAACAGTAATCGGAATAATGGATGGCGATACAGTAAAAGTCTTAAATTCCCAAAAAAACACTATAAAAATCAGGCTCACAGAAATTGACGCACCTGAAAAAAATCAAGATTTTGGCGAACAATCGAAACAATCCTTATCTGATATTTGCTTTAAAAAACAAGTTATCGTCGATGACAAAGGTCTTGATAAGTACAAAAGAACTTTAGGTCGATTAAAATGTAATGGTATAGACGCAAATGCAGAGCAAGTTAAAAAAGGCATGGCATGGGCATATCGCCAATATTTAACTGATGAATCTACCATTGAATTTGAAGATGTCGCCAAAACTAATAAAGCTGGCTTATGGTCAAATGAAAACCCGGTTGCTCCTTGGGACTTTAGACACGATAAAACATCAAGCAAAAAAAGCACTATTAATAATGTATCTACACATGAATATATAACAGGGCTGAGAGGTGGATGCTATAAAATAACATCAAGCGGGAATAAGCGTTATGTAGATCATTCTTTTTGTAAAAATAATAATTCTTGGTTTAATTAGCAAAAAACTTAATAAGGAAAAAAATGGTCATAAGAATAAAAATGTTAGTATCTTTGATACTTGTATCAATTATTAATATATCTGCCGCAGATACAAAAAAAGATGTTTACTTAATAAATGAAACTAACAAAACATTGGCTAATATTGAAAATACCGCTTTAAAATATAAAAGAGAGATTGATCAATTGATGATATTCGCGATTACACAAAAAGATCAGTCTATAAATGCAGCTAATAAGCGTGGAGAGAAAATGGAAATTCTTGTTACAAATTTAACTGTTATATTAAATATGGCATTGGATGTATCCGTTCCTAATTTAGAAAACAAAACTACTAAAGGTTTTATAGAAAAAGCAATTGATGCACATAAACACTGGGCTATTTCACAATCAGGACGGCTATCTGCTTTATTTAGCGTAAATAGTAAAGATATTGAAAAATTTCAGGACGAAGCTGATCATTATGCAATGGTTGAAGCATCATTTTTATTGCTAGCTGATGAATCTATTAAATACGCGGAAAAATAATAAATTAAGATAAGCTAATGTTTTAAAAATAGAAGCAAAAAAACTTCGCGCTTTCATTTTCCACCGATTTTTATCCCTTAAAAACTTATTACTTAAAGAAACCCTCCTTACGAGGGTTTTTTATTGCCTTAAATTTATCTAGTAGCATAAAACAAAATACGCACACAATTACACCGACTAAAAGCTAATTTAATCTGTTTTCTTGTATTTAAAATAAAATAATCCTCTATTGGCGGTTGTATTATATTCGCTATTAGAGGATAATTAAAACCCAACAGCCCACCAGCTTGTTACTAGCCAATCCTGAACTCAACGGGGCTTACAACCCCGTCTTTTTCAGAAACTTTAACCTATCAGGAATCCATTATGTGCATCATCATGAAAGACCAAAAAACACCCCATGACAAAGCTTATTTTTGTAAGCCAAAAAAATCAATCAAACAGCATTCCGTCTTGCAAACTCAAGACGAAAAAGAATATGAAGACGGCCAAAAAGCCATCATAGCTGTATTGGTTTTTGTATTGATCATGCTGTTTATCATCATGCCAGCCATATTAATAAAACATAACCAACCAGGGGAAATATCAACCTATTGGCAGTTTATTTCGTCCGGTAGTCAATGACCTCGCGTCGCCTACCTGTTAACAATCAACCCCTTTGTTGATCTGACAGGCCTAGATTAGCCGGTTAGTGCTAGGGTCAAAAGAAACACCGGCAGCCAACTTTGTAAACCTCAAAATTACAAAGGCAGATTGGCCGAGTGGTATACGAGACATACCAAACAAACTTATAAACTGGAGTACACCTTATGCCATTAGCCGAATCATACGCCGAAGTCCTTAGCATTATTAATGCTGCTGGAACTGCAGGCATCACTTGCGTAGACATCTTTAAAAAGACCAAAGACAACAAAATAACTCACGTCACAGACCCTGCTCATGTAAGCAAAATCTGCTTTAAAATCAGAAGCGAGAACTTGATTACCTCATTTTTAGCTAATAAAAAAAATCACCAGGTTATTACCCCCAAAGGTATAGCTGCACTTAATGAGCATAAGCAGCCCATCGACGAACAATTAAGTAAAGAGTTGCAAGTTGACGAAACAGTTAAAGCAGAGCTGGACAATGCTCAGGAAGAATTGGCAGACCTAGGGGTTGACGTAATCATCAACGGTATATCCGAAGCTGAACTGGCTGTAAAAGTCGCTAAAGAACACGGATATACCGTGTTAGACCCGTTAGATGATCTACACAAACCTATTATTGACATTATCGCTATGCTGGAAGCAGTAAGCTCGATAGAAGTACCGACAATCAGTAACAAATCTGTAAAAATCGATACGCTAAAGCGCCTCGGAATCATCTTATCTGATGATATTAAAACTATTTTTGATGCCATCATCCCTGACCTGGAACAGCTTGAAGAATTGGAGTCAATATCATGAGCAATCCAACCATAGAAGAAACATTAGGCGAATTTGACGCAGGTATATTTGTCAGTAAAGTCACTAGCGCATTAAAAATGGTGGCCTTGGGTGTGGTCGAAAACAGCAAAAAAGGCCAGGTCACGATTGTATTAGATCTTGATCAAATCGGTGACAGCCAAAGCGTACAGGTCAAACACACGCTCAAGTTTAACAAACCGACAAAAAACGGCAAAGCCACCGAAGAAAACACCACATCTACACCGATGTACGTAGATAAAGACGGCTATCTTACCATCAGCCCACAAACACAATCCGACTTGTTTGCAGCGGATAAATCTAACAACGTAACCCGATTAGGAAAATAAAATGGACCAAACAGCGATAAAAGAAATTGCTAATTTAGCGGTAGCCGGTGAGGCAGGGCAAGGCGTGCAACATGCTGAATTTTTAGCAGTTGTTATCCCAGATAATCACGGTATACAATCCCTGGAATTTCTTCAAGCGGCGCCTAATCTATTTAGAGCTGCTTACTCCACCAATAATATTGATGATTTTGTGGCTTACGTGGGTCAGTATCACCTGTTAAGCCAGTCAAAAGTATTTATCGATTCTGAACAAATTGAGTCATCCGCTATTCTTGATCTGGGCACACCAGAAAAGCCGCTATGGGGTAAACACAAAACTACTTTAAAACTCGAAAAATCGCCCGAATACGCAGCGCTTTTAAAAGCAAACAACACAAACTACTCACAAAAGGACCTCATCGATTTTTTTGAAGACTACGCAGAGCATATTACGTTTATCGATGACGATCTTAATATAGTGCCTTTTAAATCTGGCATCCAGTCGTTACGTAAATTAAAAACGCTTGAAAATAGACAACAAGAAAGCACCGTAGGTAACTTTTCACAAAGCCATTCCGCCTTGGAATCAATTGAAATTAAAGCCGCAGGTGAGGCTATCCCCTTTGGATTTAAGTTTGATGTTTTCCCGTACGAAGGCTTAAAACTGTTTACAGTCGTCTCCCAAATTAGAGCGTCTAATTCTGGTAAGGATGTGCTGCTTAAGTATCGTATCAGCTCGATTGATAAGCTTAAAAAAGAAATCGCCGAAGATTTTAAGCAAAAAATCGTTGATGCGCTTAAGTCTGATGTGGCCGTCTATATCGGTAAGTTTGTCTATCAATAATCGATAGCGGGGTTAACAGCCCCGCTTTAACTTGAGCACTACAATGACTAAAGAAATCACCCGACTTGATATATCTAACAAGGTCGATATACCAATAAAAACGCTTGAAAATCTTATTAATCGGCACTGGTTAGATTTTCCTAAGCCGATCCGCAGAGATAGAAAAAAGTATTTTTATTGCGAAGCTGAGGTTATATCTTTTCTTTCGAGAAAGAATATTGCAATCCGTGGGCAAAAAATAAAAATAAGCGAGAACAATATCCCGTTTAGCAAGATATTTGCAGGCTGCTTTGATTTGATTGAAAAGCAGCAAAATTATTTATCGAAACGAATCACGGCGCGGATTAATCAACCAAGATCAGTCATAGTTGCTGTTAAATCGGATTGGATGTGATTTATTATGTCTGCACTTGTCAGTCTTGACCAACTCAAAGAAATTACTGGCTATAAAACCGCACCCGCTGTTGAACAATGCCTGGTTAAAAATGGCGTGCGGTTTTTGTATGGCCGACATGGGATCTATACCACAGTAGATGCAATCAATGCCGCCATGGGCATTAATAAAGAGTCTATCTATGATAGGGAACAAGAGATCAACATATTGTGAGGTAAATCATAAAT
>SESF01002106.1_pt1 | contig 22166 bp, 14 predicted proteins | sample 3171521 | NCBI WGS metagenome assembly SESF01 (sample SAMN10866945, study PRJNA518727) | freshwater metagenome | biome: subpolar coniferous forest; feature: holomictic lake; material: water; isolation source: holomictic Lake 227, 6 m and 8 m depth | place: Canada: near Kenora, Ontario | collected...
CTTCATTGCCCTGACTAGGTAGTTGCGCACTTTGAGATTTAGTCCAAAATTGCCGCGCTTATGAAACAAAACTTCAGCCGCCGTGATTTTCTCACTACTTCAACCGCTATTGCCGCCGGGCTTGGTCTCGGCCTGTGCCCACTGCGCGGGAAGGCCCGCGACGCGGACCCTGTGTTCAAGACGAAGCTCCACAAGGCCGTCATTGTTAACAAACCGACAGAGGACGAGCTTAAGCGACTCAAAGACGCGGGCTTCGACGGCGTCGAGGCGGGCATCCTGCCGCCCCAGGAGGCGGAGGGCTGCCGCGCCGTCGCGGAAAAGTGCGGCATGCGCATCCACTCCGTGCTGCGCGGGTGGGCGGAGTTCAACAGCGACGACCCAAGCAAGGTGGCGCAGACGCGAGCGGTCACCGAGGACGCTTTGCGCGCGGCACAGGCGTACGGCGCGGACGCTGTGCTGCTGGTGCCGTGCCGGATCGGCGGCATGAAGATGCCCGCGCCGCGGCAGTTTGCCATCGAGTTTGACCCGCAGACCAACCACCTCACGCGCGTGGTCGCCGGAGACAACGCGCCCTATGCCGATTACCTTAAGGCCCACAATCACGCCATTGACACCTCGCGCGAGCAGGTCAAGCGGCTCATCCCCGTCGCCGAGAAGTGCGGTGTGGTCATCGCGCTGGAGAATGTGTGGAACAACCTTTGGGTGCAGCCGGCGGTCTTCCAAAACTTCGTGGCTTCCTTTAATAATCCCTGGGTGAAGGCCTACTTCGACATCGGCAACCACGTGAAATACGCGCCGCCGGAGCAATGGATCCTCACGCTCGGCAGCCTGATCGCCAAGTGCCACGTCAAGGATTTCAAGCTCAGCGAGTCAGATCCCGGCGCAGGCAATTTCGTGAATATCCGCGACGGCAGCGTCCGCTGGCCAGCCGTCCGCGCCGCATTGGACAAGATCGGCTATAACGGCTGGCTGACCATCGAGGGGGGCGACCTGTCCATCGCGGAACACAGCAAGCGGCTGGACCTGATTATTGCCGGAAAGTGAGAGCGCCGGACCCTAAGCTGATTGCCCAGTGCCCGCTGTGAAGCCGAAACTCCTGGTGGTTGAACTCTGGGGTCTGGGCGATTTGATCATCGCCACCCCATTCCTGCAGGCGGCGAGCCAGCGGTACGAGGTGACGCTCCTGGCGAAGCCTTATGCGGTGGATCTCCAGCGGCGGTTCTGGCCCGACGCAAGGGTGGTCCCTTTTGTCGCTCCGTGGACGGCGTTCAAGCACAAGTATCGCCTGTTGGCCTGGCCCTGGGGAGAAATGTTCCGGCTCCGGAACAGCCTGGGCGCGCAGCGTTTCGACTTCGGCTTGTCCGCGCGGTGGGACCCGCGTGACCATTTGCTGCTGCTGCTGGCCAGGGCGAAGACGCGCCTGGGCTTTCCGCGACTGGGGAGCGGGATCAGCCTGGCGAAGCCGCTGGCGCGGCCGGAGCCGCAGGCGCATCGTTACGAGAATTGGCGTGTCATGGCCCAGGTTCTCGGCTTTGACATGCCTTCGCGCGGAGCGCTCACGCTGCCGTACTTGCGTCCCGACGGTGAAATCCTGGTCCACACGGGCGCCGGTCAGCCGGTGCGCGTCTGGCCCCTGGACCGGTATCGCGGTTTGGTCACCCGGCTGCGGCAGCAGGGGTATCGGGTGCAAGTCGCCTGCGACCCGGACCAGGAGGCCTGGTGGCTGGAGGCCGGGGAAGAAAACGTTGCCGCGCTGCGGACGGTCACCGAGCTCTTCGCTCTGGCGGAACGTGCGGGCGCGTTCATTGGGAATGATTCCGGGCCAGGCCACCTGGCCGCATTTTGCGGAGTGCCCACTTTTACGCTGTTTGGCCCGCAAATGCCCGAGTGGTTTGCCCCGCTGCATCCGGCGTCGCAATGGCTCGAAGGCAAGGCCTGCCCCTACAAGCCATGCTCGGACTACTGCCGGTTTCCCGCCCCTTGTTGCATGGAAAACTCGGGGGAGGAAGAAGTGTGGGCGCTGGTGGAGTTGTTCGTGGCGCGGACTCTGCGCCGCGAACAGCATGGCGAAGTGCGCGGGGGATGTTCGGTCGTTTGTCCGCCTTGACCTTTGAGGCCGGGACGTTGAACAATGCCCGTGCCAGCAGGCAATCCAGCCGGCTGCGGAACAAGTTGATACGGCTATGAAAGGAATAACAGGTCTGATAGTTTGGCTGCTTGCTGCTGCCTTCGTCGCGCAGGAAGCGAAGGCGCAAGCCACGGCGGAACAGGCGGCCCGCGAGCTCGTGCAGCGGGTCACGCCGGGCAACAAATTTCGCGTCGAAATCATCCCCGCCGACCAGGGGCGCGACGTGTTCGAGATCGAGAGCAGCGGGGATAAGATCGTGTTGCGGGGGAACAACGGCGTGGCAGTCGGCTCCGCGCTGAACTGGTATCTCAAGTACTATTGCCAGTGTCATTATTCCCTGAAGTCACAGCAGATGCGCCTCCCGGAGCCTCTGCCGCAGGTGCAGTCGAAAGTTCGCCGGGTAAGCCAGGACCAGTGGCGATATTTCCTGAACTACTGCTGCTTCGGTTACTCGCTGCCGTGGTACGACTGGGAACAGTGGGAGCGTTTGGTTGATTGGATGGCGCTCAATGGCGTGAATGCGCCACTGTCGGTAACCGGCCAGGAGGCGGTCTGGGCCAATGCCGCAAAGCAGCTCGGATTTTCCGACGAAGATATGGGCACCTTCTTTGCTGGCCCACCTTTCCTTTCGTTTGGCTGGATGGGATGCCTCGATGGCTGGGGCGGACCGTTGCCTAAGTCCTGGATCCCCCGCCACGAAGCGTTGCAAAAGCAAATCCTGGCCCGCGAGCGCGCGCTGGGGATGACCCCAGTGCTGCAGGGCTTTACGGGACATGTGCCGCCGGCGACCGCCAAGCGCTTCCCCGATGCCCGCTTGCACAAGGTCCGCTGGATAGAGTGGGAGACTTGCCTGTTGGACCCGCTGGATCCGCTGTTCAATCGCATGGCGACGACCTTTCTCCAGGAGCAGCGGCGGCTGTACGGCACCGATCACCTTTACGCTGCGGACACGTTCATTGAAATGACGCCGCCGAGCGGGGAGACCAACTTCCTGGCTGCGACCGGCCGGGCAATCTACGAGGGGATGGCCAAGACCGACCCGGAGGCCGTGTGGGTCCTGCAGGGATGGACGTTTTTCAACCAGGCCCAGTTCTGGACCCAGCCGCGGATTGAATCATTCCTGGGTGCCGTGCCGGACTCGCGGATGCTGGTGCTGGATCTCTTCTGCGACGTGACGCCGGTGTGGGACAGGACGCGCGCCTTTTGCGGCAAACCGTGGGCGTGGTGCGCCGTGCATAACTTCGGCGATTGCGTCTATCTCGGCGGTGCTTTGAATCGAATCCACTCTGACCTGCCGGCCGCGCGGCGCAACCCGCTGGGCAGCAAGTTGAGCGGGATCGGATTCGTCAACGAGGGCCTGGATTACAATCCGGTCATATTCGACTTTCTCTTTGAGCAAGCCTGGCGAGCGGAGTCGGTGGACCTCGACCAGTGGGTGCGCGATTATGCGCGGCGAGTCCATGGCGGGCGCAATCCGGACTCCGAGGCGGCCTGGGCGATCCTTAAGGAGACGGCCTTCACTGGTCAACACGAGGTTGTGCCGGCTTTTGCCGCTCCTCCATCATTCCAACCCGCCGGAGACCTGCCTTACAGCAACGAACGGCTGGCGCGCGCGTGGGAGCATCTGCTGCGGGCGGCGTCGGCAGCCGGGAAGTCAGATGCCTATCGGTTCGATCTCGTCAGCGTGACACGACAGGTCCTGGCCAATTATTCAGCGGAGCTGCCAGCCCAGGCAAACGATGCCTGGCGCGCCAAGGACCGGAAGTTGTTCCAGGCGGCTGCGAAAAGCATGCTGAACTTGATCCGTGACCTGGATGAATTGCTGGCAACACGTCCGGAGTATTTGCTGGGGAGCTGGCTGGAGGAAGCGCGGCGGTGGGGCGAGGCCACGGCAGAAAAGGACCGCCTGGAGTGGAACGCGCGGCGGGTCTTAACCATGTGGGGGGATCAAACGGCGATCCGGGACTACTCGAGGCGGCAATGGTCCGGCATGTTGACCGGCTTTTACCTGCCCCGCTGGGAGAAGTTCTTTGCCGCCGCCGATGCGGCGCTGGCGTCGGGGAGCAGCTTCGACGCGGCCGCCTTTGACCGTGAACTGCAGGAATGGGAGCGTCGCTGGGCAGATCAGCACGAATCGTATCCCACGCGACCGCGCGGGGATTCGTTCAAAGTATCGCAGCGGCTATGGGATAAGTATCACGCGGAGATGGCCAAGATGTATGCGCCCGAGGAGCCGAATCTGGCAACCGGCAAGCCGGCGACATGCTCCAGTGCCCTGCCCGGCCATGGCGCCAATCTGGCCAACGACGGCCGGCGGCGCAGCACCGACAGCTACTGGGCCACGGACGTCAACAATGACAAGAACCCGTGGTGGCAGCTGGACCTTGAGAAACCAGTGGTGGTCGGGCGTGTTGTCGTGGTGGGCTATTACGGCGATGAGCGCTATTACGGGTTTACCGTCGAGGCGTCCAAAGACGGCGAGCACTGGGAAACGGTGGCCGATCGTCGGGACAACCACGACTTATCCACCCGCGCTGGTTACACGTGCCGTTTCACTCCCCGCGACACCCGCTTTCTGCGTATTCAGCAGACGCACAATTCTGCCAACACAGGCCGCCACCTGGTAGAGGTGATGGCCTTTCCAGAATGAGATGGCGCGGGAGCAACTGCCGAGAGCGCGGGCGGGCGTATGCGTGAGCGCTTGGTGCTCGCGAGCCTCGATTGCGGCGAGCGCGGCGGCGTGGTCAGCCTCGGGCTCAACACGGTCTCTTTCATTAAACTGCGGGTGAAGGATGTGACAATCTCATGGGCGCCCCCTTTGTGGGCCGTGAAAAGATGAAGGCGCAACACTTGGTCGCCATTCCCTCCAGCCAGCCACAAACCCCTCACGGGCAGCGCGCCGCCCGAATCAGGGCTGAGCCCGGACTCGGTAGAACATCGTGCCGTTGGTGCCAATCGGATTGGTATACGAAACCGTCGTAGCAGTCGGAGGTGGATTTGTAAAGATATCGACCCATTGGCCATTCGTGCCCAACGAGAAGCGCCTTTGCAGGTACTGCGTGGCTTGGGTGCCACCCTGCCACTGCACGGCAACCCAACCTGGGCCGGGGGTAACGCCAATCATTTGCAGGGGGGTAACGTCGCCGAGGACAATCCCACCGGGGGCGGCATCCAGGACGGTGCCGCCGGTAGTGACGAAGTTGTTGAAGTCGGTTGGGCGGCCGAGGCCCAACGTGAACGCGGGCGGTGCGGAACTGAGGCGCCCGAACGTCACGGCACCCATGAGGACATGCTGGCCGGAAACACCTTGGAGCGGATTGAGGCCGTCAAATTTTGCTCCCAGGAGGATCACTTCGCCAGCCGTGGAGGTGTCGGGATCGGCGTACGGATAGATGGTTCGCCCATTGGAGAGCTGCCACACGGCCGCATTTTTCGCGGCAGCGAGGAGCTGCAAGTGGCTCGCATCGTAATGCAACCGGACGCAGAAACTTACGAGCGAATTGGTGCCAAGGTCGGCGTAGATGTGAACGGTAACATTCGTGCCGTCCGTGTCGGTGTCGCCATAGATATTAACCGACGCCGATACGGACTGGCTGGCGCAAGCGAAGGCGGCGATGGTCGCCGCGCAGAGATAGAGATAGGATTTCATAAGGGTACTGCTGCTATGAGTCGGGGGTTAGTCCTTACATCTCCTACGGCCCGCCCGGCACGCAATTGGTCCCGAATCGTCGCGCAAAGATGGCCAAGTCCAGCCCATCGACGCGGCCATCGCTATTGAGATCGCCCAGGCAACTGGCGGGGGGCGTCGCGCCGACGTTAATGTAATAGTGGTCGTTGAAGGTGTTGCCGTAAATGCGGTTGACCCCGTCGGTGGTACGGGCCCAAGCCGACAATTGGAATTGGTAGGCGCAAGTCTGCCAGTCGGCCAGGCTGCCGGCCACCTGGGCGGGCAAGGAATTGGAGATGAAGGCTCCGGGCCCGGTACCCATCCAAGACGGGCCGGCAGCGGCGTGCGCGCCGGCGTATTGGTCGTACGCGATGTTGCCTCCGTAGTGGTTGCGGCCGTAATAGGAACCGAGGGAATAACTGTGCAGGAAGCCACTCGGATGGTAGGCCGTGAATTCGAATTGGAGGTTTTGCCGGGCGGTGGCAAGCGGGATGATGCCGCACTCGGGAATGGAGTTGGAATTTAAGTCCAGCACTTGGGCCAGGTTGACGACCACGCCGTTGTTGTCAATCCAGAGCGTTACCTTGCTGAGGGAATTGCTGGTGAGCGGGATCAGGGAGGAAAGGTTGTTGGTGGCATAGGCGCGGCAGATGAAATCGTAACGGGAATTCTGCAACGCGAGCGTGTTCAACAGCAACTTGAGATCGGGCGAAGTCCAATAGCCGGAATCGGGACGATCCGTCCGCAAATAAAGCCCGTTGGCGTCCGGCCCCACGCTCACGAGCGAGGCTACGACCCAGCCATTCGTTGCGATGGTGTACTTGATTTTGTTCAGGGGATCGAGCACCGGCGTAAAGTTGGCCGGACCCGGCGGCGTATCCCCATTCCACTTGGCGCCCAGGATCTGATAGTACTGGACCGTGGTGTCGCTTGAGCCGAACAGGCCGTGGAGTTGGACCAGGCCGCCAAACGGCGAGTCCTCCCAGGCCGGAATCTGCAAAGCGGTGGCGGTGGCGGTGTCAACATTCGCCAAACCGGCCCGCGGAAGCGTGATCGAGATGGAAGACGCGGGGATGCTGCCAATGCTGTTAAAGAGGAAACCGGTGGTAAGGGTGGTGATCAGACCGGGCGTCAGCGCGCTGGAACCGCCGTAGGCCCCCATGGTGTTGCGCGTGCCGTCCGGGTTGTTATAAACGGGGTTGGGATCGCCGGCGTGGATGCAGGGCGAACCGACCGCCAGCGCAAACTGGCTGGGCGAAGTATTGTCAAACAGCGGATCGAGCGCGAGATCGCCGGGGCCGGCGGTGGCCGTGCCGCTGTAATTCGCCACGCTGTTGGCCCAAAGATCGTTGAACGAACTGGGCGGGCCGGTCGGGGCGTCTCCTATGATGCCGCTGCCGTTGCTGGCGAGGATGTTGTTCTTGATCGTCGGCATCGCGCCGTACCAGCAGGCGATGCCATAATTGGGATTACCCACGATGGTGTTATTGATGATCTGTGCGCCGGTCAAAGGTCCGCTGTAGGTTTCACAGCGGATGCCCTGGCTCCGACCGTTCACGATAAGATTGCCGGTAATCAGCGGCGTGGAGTTCTGACAAACAATTCCCGCGCTGTCGCCGCTTGCCGGAGGGTTCCCGCTGCGCTCAATGAGGTTGTTGCGGACAATCGGGCTGCTGCCTGGACTTATCCAGACGCCGTTGGTGTTGCCCAGAATCCAATTGCTGTCCAGCATCAGGTTGCCGCCGTTAATCCAAACACCCGCCGAAACGATGCTCGTGCCGCTCCCGGTGATTTGAAAGCCGGCGAACCGCGCGTTCGTGACGTTAATCGAATTCACCACGCGGACATCGCCCGTACCTTGCAGGGACGTGGCGCTGAATCCCGATCCCACCACGTTGATGCCGCTCCGCAGGTTGAGGTTCTCGTGATATGTTCCCGGGCCCACAAACACCGTCTCGCCGGGCACGGCCGCGTTGATCGCTGCCTGAATCGACCATCCCGGAGTGATCGTTCCGAGCGCGCCGGTTAGCGTCAAGGCCACGCCGTACCGGCGGAATGTACTCAATGGTGGCGTCGTGTCCTGGGTTTCGATTACCTCGGGGCAACCGCCCGACACCGGACCAACATCGTAGTAAATTCTGGAACTCTGCCCCGCCACTACCGAGAGGATGAAGCAGACCAAGCCCCCTTTGGGCATCGGCACCGACGCAAATGGGAACGTTGTGCTCACCATGGCGCCAGAAGCAGGGTTTAGAGTAATCGTGACCGTGGACACGCCCAAGACTGGGCCGTTATAGGCGTTGCTGCGCACAGTCAGCGAAACCTGGTACGTTCCCGCCTTTTCGCCGAGCAGTTTCAAGGTCGCGGAGTCCAGCGTCACTCCCGGATAGCTGGGCATATAGAACCCTTCCGAGTTAAAGTCGCCCCCGGCGCCTCCCGGGCAGGAGTATAGCACGGAGGCCTGGCTGGTTGCGGCCATGAGAAACATCAGACCACTCAGAAGCGCGGCGGCGGTGCAGCGGGTGAACGTAGGTTTGGTCAGCGCAGAATGACACATAAGTGATCGAAATGTGGTTTGTTACAGGCGCTATGTCAACTGCAAGTGTTCGAATAGAGCGGGAGGCCATGATTGGGCCAATGGCGTCCATTGTATCTGCCCTTTCAAACGTCGTGGCCAAAGGTCATCAGGCCATCCACTTCGTTTCCTCCACCCCGTCTTATCATGCCGTGCGCCGGGTTTTCCCTCAATACGGCTGGAAGCCAGCCTCCTCGCTCCGTGCCCTTCCGCAGCCATTCCCGGCTGCGTTTGACGCGGAGCCTACGTTCCATTCAGTCCTGGCTCTGGGTGCAGAAGTCTCGGTTCGCGGCTGTACCCACAGGCCCTTGGCTCAGTGCGGTTTATCATGTCATGGCGTCATACATAGCCCCAGGATACTCGATGCCCAGCTTGGGAGGCATGCCGGCGTACAAAAAGATGCTCAAACGACTGTCAATTCCCCAAATGACCCAAGCTATTGGCTCAACCGTTTCGACAGTACGAGTGCTTTATACGTCGTTGTAAGTTCGAAGGAAGTCCTCCCGGCTGGTGGCAGATTGGCGGCAGATGGTCTGCAGCGTCGCGCCATTGATGTGGGGGATGATTGGGCATCGTAAGAGGTGTTCGTGTCCCATCAGGGTTCTGGCGCAGCATCAAAACGCCTTGCGTGCCGACAGGATAGCCCGCATATCCTTCCGGGTGCTTTTCAATGCTGATCTTCACACGGCCAGGCTGTCATCCTGCCGCTAGAGATTGAAGAGCCGATTCGCTTTTTGGACGCCTGGCTGCGGCACGAAACGCGACGGCAAACTAGCTCGCATATCCAACTTACCACCCAACGGAACGGAAAACACCACGTCACTGTTCCCACCAAGAGGCGATTACGTCCAATGCATGGAATGGAAAGCCCGCGACAGCGACGGCACCGTGGTTTTCTCCATCTTGGGGGAATGCGAAGTGTAACCGAAGCTCCGCCGCACTTGAGGCTTTAAATCTATGTCGCCGCTGTCGCTCCCGCCAGCCAGGGCGTCGAAGTCCTCACTCTGGTGGTATCGACAATCTGCGCCGCCCTCCCCTTGCCCTCGGAACGCCGCCTTCAGGTGGCAGACGGAGATTTCGTTCGCCCCTGCCGTCCAAAGGCAGTGTTACGGCCGGGGGGAGCCGCGAAATTGCGGACCGTGTCCGGCCCCGCCCGCTGCCCATTCACGTTTCACGCTTCACGCTTCACGTTTCACGTTTCCAGTCCCCCACCTCTCCGCTAATCTAGAACCATGTCCAAACGACAACAGCTTCGTGTGGCGCTGACGATTGCCGGCTCGGACAGCGGCGGCGGGGCGGGCATCCAGGCGGACCTGAAGACTTTTGCCGCGCTGGGGGTGCATGGCACCAGCGCGATCACGTGCCTCACGGCGCAGAACCCGGAGGGCGTGCGCGGCATCCAGGCGTGCCGCGTGGAAATCGTGCGGACCCAGATCGAGGCGGTGTTTGATGCGTTTCGCCCGGCGGCCGTGAAGTCCGGGATGCTCTATTCGGCCCCGATCATCCGCGTGGTGGCGGAGTTCTTTCGTCGGCACCGGGGTGTGCCGCTGGTGGTGGATCCGGTGATGGTCTCGACCAGCGGCGCGCAATTGCTCAAGCCAGCAGCGGTCCATGCCTTGTGCGCGGAGATGCTGCCTCTGGCCGCACTGGTGACGCCCAACCTGGACGAAGCGGAGATTCTGGTCGGGGGTAAACTGAACTCCGTGGCCGACCTCCGTGCCGCGGCCCGGGAACTGCACCGGCGTTTTGGCTGCGCGGCGCTGGTCAAAGGGGGACACCTCCGTGGGCTTAAGGAGGCGGTGGATATCTTCTATGATGGCCGGCAGGAACTGCTGCTCAGCGCTCCATTTATCCGGGGGGTGAACACGCACGGCACGGGTTGCACTTATTCGGCGGCGATTGCCGGGCACCTGGCGCGGGGATGCTCCTTGGCGCGCGCCGTGCAAGAGGCCAAGGAATACATCACGCAAGCCATCGCGCAGAGCCGGACCGCCGCCGGCCACAGCGTCCTCAACTGCTTCTGGGGTTAATCAGAAATAATTCTTGAGGAATTCGGCGGCAATCGGAGTATAATGGACGTGAAATTAAGCATATTATGAAAGCATTCAAACACCTAATTACAACTGTCCTGTTGGTCTCCTTTTGCGCCGCTCCCCTGGCGGGCTTTGCCGGCGACAAGAAGAGCGAGAAACCAAAGCCTTATCCGCTGAAGACCTGTGTCGTGACGGATGAAAAGCTCGGCGGAATGGGCGACGCTTACGTCTTCGTCCAGGACGGGCGTGAGATCAAGCTCTGCTGCAAGGGCTGCCTGAAGGACTTCAAGAAAGAGCCCGCCAAGTACATCAAGAAGATCGAGGAGGCCGAGGCCAAGGCCAAGAAGAAATAGCCCACCGGGTGCGGAAACAAAACGGCGGTCGGCGGAGCAGGGTGTAGGGTTCCGGGAGGAGCGCGCCTGCCTTGGTGAGCTGACTGGCGACGTTTCTAACGAATTCGCGGGATTAACGCGTGGTCGGCCCGCACGAGTAGCGCGGATTGGAAATCGGCGCTACGCGGTTTCAGCCCGTCCGCGAGCGCGCTTGCGGATCGGAGCACTTGAGGCGTGGTGCGCCTGGTGCAGGGGCAACCCATGCACCCTCGGCCGTTTCTGCGTTTGGTGAGTTTTCCTGGCTATGAAGATGCTAGTTTCCTGGTTGTTGCTCTCAGCCGTTGCGAGTGCAATGGCCGGAGCGCCGTCCGGGAAATCGCTGTCGGCGCTTGCGGCAACAAATGTCATCTGCCTGACGCCAGCCCATATCAGCGAGCTAGCCGAAGAGATGCGTGTTAAGCACCCGGCGCTGCAAGCCGCCTGGGCGCGCACCAACGCGGCCGCGGCCGGCGTCGGCGCCGTGCGGACCTGGGAGGACCCGATGGCCCGGCTGGGGGGCATGGCCGCGCGCGAGGAGATGCGGGCGGATGAGGGCGATTTGATCTACGGGGTCGAGCAGAAGCTGCCGCTTTTCGGCAAGGCCAAGCTGGCCCGGAGTGTGGCCCGGGCGGAGGTCTCGACCGAGATGGCCAATGCCGATTACCAGTTCCAGGTATTGCGCCGGGAACTGGCCAAGGCGGTGTTTCGGACGGCGCTGGCGGATGAGGTGGTGGTCATCGGCCAGCAGGACCTGGCCTGGCTGGAAACCATTACCCGCACGATGGAGGGCAAGTTTCAGGCGAGCGAGGCGACGCTAGTGGAGGTATTGCAGCTCCAAAACGAGCGGGCTAAACGAACGACCCAGCTTGACACGGACCGCGACCGGCTCGGGCACGAACAGGTTACCTTGAATCGGATGCTGAATCGCGACCTGCTTTCCCCCTGGCCCACTTTGGAACTTCCCGCGCTGGCCGGCTCGGTGGTTTACGGCCCAAGGCTTATGGACTTCGCGCTCAAATACGAACCCAGGATTGAGCTGCTGCGCCGGCAAATTAAGCAGGCCGAGGCCACGGTTGCTTTAACCCGCCGCCAGCGCCTGCCCGATATCAACGCCGGGCTGGAAGCGCGCAATTACAGCGGCGATGGGAGTTTCCGGCAGGGCGTGCTGGTCTTCAGCATGGCTCTCCCGTGGGTCAATGCCGGGAAGTATCGCCATGAAATCCAACGCGACGAAGCGAAGCTCAAAGCCGCGGAATTGGATTTGGCCGACTATGAGCTGTCCGTGCGCGAGGAGGTTCACCAGTTGACGGTGAAGATTGATGCGGCCCGCCGGGAAGCGGTGCTCTATCGCGACCAGATTATCCCCCGCAGCCAGTCCGCGCTGGGCAGCGCACGCTCGGGCTGGGAAGCAAACCGCGGCTCCTTCCGGGATGTGCTCGACGCGCGCCGCATGCTGCTCGAGGGGCGGCTGATGGATGCCCGCGCCATTTCCGAACAGTATCAGATGCTGTCCGAACTTGTGCTCTGCTGCGGCCTGGGTGATATGGAAGCCCTGCAAATGATCGGCGCGCAGCCGGAGCTTTCCCCGAAGAAGAAAACCAATCCGGAATAGACCCGCCCCCGATGTTCATCGCCGCATCATCAAAGCGCCCCGAAACCCAGGCTCAGGCCACGGCGGGCGCTCCCGGTCAGACGAAAGAGCGGGGGCACAATTTCGCCGTTGCTGCGATCCTGTCTCTGGCCTTGCTCCTGGCAGGTTGTAAGGGGATCTCTACCCGGGGGGAAAAGGAGGCTCGCAGCCAGGCTCAATCCGTTGCCGCATCTTATCGACCGCAGGGTCAAAAACCCACTTTGCCGCTTCTGACAGCGAGTTCCAGTCTCAGCAATTACCTTACTTACGCACTGCTCAACCAACCGAAGGTCGAAGCCGCCTACTACGAGTGGAGCGCCTCCATCGAACGAATCACGCAGGCGCGGTCGTTCCCTGACCCGCAGTTCACCTTCCAGATGGACATTCAGAATGTTGTCACCTCGATCATGCCCGGGCTTATGGGGGCCATCCCGTGGCCGGACAAACTCCGGGTCGGAGCCGAGATTGCGTCGGCCGAAAGCCAGGCCAAGTACTTCACCTTTCAATCCGCCGTTCTGGAGAGCGCTTTCCGAGTGAAGCGCGCTTACTACCAGCTTTACTTCCTGGATGAGAAGATCGGCGTTAATCAGGACACCCTGAGACTGCTGGCGGACCTGGAGAAGCTCGCCCGGGCGCAGAATGAAGTGGGCAAGGTCACACTGCAGGATGTGCTGCGCGCTCAAATCGAACAGGACCGCCTCCGGTCCGAAATCGCCAACCTCGAGGATTCGCGCAGCTCGCTGCAGGCCCAGTTCAAGGCCGCGCTGGGTCTGGGGGCCGGCGACCCAACCCCGTGCCTCCCTGCCCGGTTCGAATCCACCCCGCTGGACCTTACCGCTGATAAGCTGTTCGAGACAGCTCTCGCACAGAATTCCCGCCTCAAAGCAATGGAAGCTGACGTGCGCGTCGCGGAAGCTAGTATTATTCTCGCGCGAAGGGCGCGCCTGCCTGATTCCACGCTGGGGCTGATGGCCGATGCGAAGATGGACCCCACTCTTTATCGTCCGTTGGGCACCGTCTCGCTTCCCATCTGGCGCGACAAGATCGCGGCGCAAATCGCCGAGGCCCAGGCCAACAAGCGCGTTGCCCAGGCACAACTGTCAGGCGAGCAGATTACGCTGGCGGTGGATTTTGCCGAAAGGTCGTTCCTTTACCGTGAGGCAACCCGCAACCTGGCACTCCTGAATGATAAGCTCTTACCCAAGGCCCGCCGGTCCCTGGAAGTGGCGCGGTCAGGTTACCTGGCCGGCCAGATCGATTTCCTCAACCTGACTGATAGCGAACGCACCCTGCTCGGGTTCAAATTGGATAAAGTGGAAGCGACCACTCAACGCGAAATCGTCCTGGCGGAGCTGTCCCTCATCATTCAGGGCATGCCGCCATCCGGCGCGCCGATGGGGCCGAGTGCCGCACGCATGAGCGGCGCTGCCCCGTCCGGCCCGAGGAAAGCGAACCGAGGGGGGATGTGAGTCGCCGGCCCACTGGACCTGATCCACTAAGAAATATCAAATGAAAGCTCGCAAACTCATTCCGCTGCTCGTCCTGACGCTTGCCATCGCTGGCGGCGCTGCCTCTCTGTTGGCCGGCTGTGGCCGCGGCAGCAGCGCTGGCGGCAAAGAGGCTCAGAAAGCTCTCTTCACTTGCGGCATGCATCCGCAGGTCGTCCAGCCCACCCCGGGCAATTGCCCAATCTGCGGCATGAAGCTCACACCCATCCGCAAGCAAGCTGAAACCGCAAAGGGCAGCCCGGCCACCCCATCCGGCGAGCCGCAGACCATCGCGATTGACTCGGTGACCACCCAGAACATGGGCATCCGCACCGCGGTTGTGACTCGCGGGCCGTTGCGCCGCACCATTCGCACCGTAGGCGCCATTGATTACAACGAAACCTCGCTGGAGGACGTAACCACTAAGTTCAAGGGCTGGATCGAGAAGCTTTACGTCGATGCCACCGGCCAGCAGGTCCACCGCGGCGATCCCTTGTTCGAGATCTACTCACCGGAGCTTTACAGCGCTCAGCGGGAGTATTTGCTCGCGGTTGAGCAGGGAACGAATGCGCCGGGCGACGCTTCGCTCAAAAACAGCGCGCTCACCAAGCTCAGGTTTCTCGACATCTCCCCCGGCCAAATCGCGGAACTGGAGCGCACCGGGCAGCCCACCAAAACCCTGCGCATCCTATCCCCTATGGACGGCTTTGTGCTCGAGAAGATGGTGGTCCAGGGCCAGATGGTTGACCCCGGCATGAAGATATATCGGCTGGCCGACCTGGGTTTGGTCTGGGTGCAAGCCCAGATTTACGAGCAGGACCTGTCGTACCTGAAGCTGGGCCAGGAAGCCACCGTCACCCTCTCTTACCTCCCCGACCGTGAGTTCCGCGGGCGGGTCACCTACATCTATCCCAACGTGGACGAGAAAACCCGCACGGCGCGCGTCCGCATGGAATTCCACAACCCCGGCTATTTCCTCAAGCCCGGCATGTTCGCCACTGTCCAGGTCTCTTCCGAACTGGACCCTTCCGTTTTGCTGGTGCCCGATATGGCCGTCCTGCGCAGCGGCGAGAAGAATACCGTCTTTGTCGCCCTGGCGGAAGGCAAGTTCGAGGCGCGCACCATTACTCTGGGACCACAAGCCGAGAACGGCATGTACCAGGTCATCAGCGGATTGAAGGAAGGCGAACGGATTGTCACCTCCGGCCAGTTCATGCTCGATTCCGAAAGCCAGCTCCGTGAGGCGATCCAGAAGATGACCGAGCCGAAAAAGCCCGGCCAAACTGAACCCGCCACGCACGCCGGCCGCGAGGGGGTGGTTGCTGCGGATACGGCCGCGGCTTCATCGACCGTCAAGTACATCTGCCCGATGCCCGAACATGTCTCGATCCAATACGACCACCCCGGCAAGTGCTCCATCTGTGGCATGACGCTCGTCCCTGTCTCCGGTGCCGCCCTGAAGAAGCTGCAACCCGGCGGCCAATTGCTCTACTACAGTTGCCCCATGCCTGAAGACAGCGATGTGCGCTCCGACAAACCGGGCAAATGTCCCAAGTGCAGTATGACGCTAATTCCGGTGATGGAGTCACCGCCGCTCTCAAATGTCGCTACCAACCAGACCCCCACTGCAGCCCTCTCAACCCTCAACTCTCAACCCTCAACTACCGCTCTTTATACCTGCCCGATGGCCTCCCACGCGGAGGTGGTGTCGGACAAGCCGGGCAAGTGCCCGGAGTGCGAGATGGAACTGGTGCCTGCCAGCAGCGTGTCTCATGGCAAGGTCGCGAAGGACAACTGGCACAAACAGCATTCGGGGGCTCCGCCAAGTGACGCCAATACGCCTCAGCAACACCAACACTGAAGGCCCTGCCCATGCTCAAAAGCATCATCGATTTCTCGCTCAAGAACAAGTTCATCGTCTTGCTGGGGACGATCGCCCTCGTGCTCGCGGGGGCTTACGCGCTCAAGAACATCCCGCTGGACGCCATCCCTGACCTGTCCGACGTTCAGGTCATCGTCTATACGGAGTGGCCGGGCCAGGCTCCGCAGATCGTCCAGGATCAGGTCACCTATCCGCTCACCACCAAGATGCTTTCCGTGCCGAAGGCTAAAGTCGTGCGCGGCTATTCCTTCTACGGCTTTTCGTTCGTCTATATCATCTTCGAAGACGGAACCGATCCCTACTGGGCCCGCACCCGCGTGCTCGAATATCTCAGCGGCATGAGCGGCCGGCTGCCTGCCGGAGTGTCCCCCAGCCTCGGACCGGACGCCACCGGGGTCGGTTGGGCGTTCATGTATTCCATCACCTCCACCAACCGGGACCTCGCCGAGCTCCGCTCGATGCAGGACTGGTATCTGCGGTACCAATTGGCCGCCGTGGAGGGCGTGTCCGAGGTCGCCTCGATCGGCGGCTTCGTCAAGCAATACCAGATCACCGTGGATCCGACTAAACTGCGCGCCTACAACCTCTCCATCTCCGAACTGGCCATGGCGGTCAAGCGGAGCAACGGCGAAGTGGGCGGACGGTCCATTGAACTCTCGGAGAAGGAGTTCATGCTGCAAGTGCGCGGCTATATCCAGAGCCTGGACGATTTGCGCAAAGTTGCCGTGGGTGTCGGAGACAAGGGGGTGCCGATCCTCCTTCGGCAGGTCGCCAATGTGGAATTCGGTCCGGATATGCGGCGTGGCATCGCCGAGCTCAATGGTGAAGGGGAGACCGTCGGCGGCGTTGTCGTTGTCCGCTACGGCGCGAACGCCCGGCAAGTCATTATCGACGTGAAGAAGCGGCTGGAGCTGACCATGAAAGGACTGCCGGCCGACGTCCAACTCACGGTTGTCTATGACCGTAGCGCGCTCATCGACCGCGCCGTCAAAACCCTCGAGGAAAAGCTCATCGAGGAAAGCATTGTCGTGGCGCTGGTCTGCATTGCCTTCCTCATGCACTTGCGGAGCGCCTTCGTCGCCATCGTGATTCTGCCCATTGCGGTGCTGATGTCGTTTCTCGTCATGTTCACCCAGGGGATCAGTTCCAATATCATGTCCCTGGGCGGCATCGCCATCGCCATCGGCGCCATGGTGGACGCCGTCATCATCATGATCGAGAACGCCCACAAACACATGGAGCACGACCAGGGCAGGAAGCCACACTGGGACATCATCCGGGATGCGTCGGTCGAGGTCGGCCCCACGCTCTTCTATTCGTTGCTGGTGATTACGGTCTCGTTCCTCCCGGTCTTTACTCTCCAGGCCCAGGAGGGTCGCATGTTCAAACCGCTCGCCTTTACCAAAACCTATTCCATGGCGTCGGCGGCGATCCTCTCCATCACCCTGGCTCCGGTCCTGATGGGTTTCTTCATCCGTGGCAAGATTCCAGCGGAGGAGAAGAACCCCATCAACCGTATGCTCATTTGGCTCTACCATCCGGTGATTGATTTCGTCATCAAATGGCGCTGGCCGGTTGTTTTCGCCGCTGGCGGGCTCGTCGTGTGGGTTTTCTTCCCGTGGAACAGTCTCGCCGCGCGCCTGCTGCCCGACGGCCAGGCAAAGGAATGGGCCTTCAAGGCCGGCAGGTTTTTCCCCTACCAGAACATCGGCTCGGAGTTCATGCCGCCGCTCTACGAAGGCGACCTGCTCTACATGCCCACCACTTTCCCCGGCATCTCACCAACGAAGGCACGTGAAGTCCTCCAGACCACGGATAAGATCATCCGCCGCTTCCCGGAGGTGCGCCATGTATTCGGCAAAGTCGGCCGCGCTGAGACGGCCACCGACCCCGCGCCCTTCGACATGATCGAGACCACGATCATGCTCAAGCCCGAAGCAGAATGGCCGGTGGTGGACATCAAAGACGACGCCGGCAATATCATCGCCCACCGGCGCCGCACCTCCGACGAACTCATGGATGCGATGAACGCGGCCGTGCAAATCCCGGGGCTGAACAATGCCTGGACGATGCCTATCAAGACGCGCATCGACATGCTGGCGACGGGCATCAAGACCCCCGTCGGCATCAAGGTTGCCGGACCCAACCTTGCCGAGCTGGAGCGCGTAGCCTCGGAGATTGAGGCCGTGGTAAAGGCCGTTCCCGGCACCCTCAGCGCCTTTGCCGAGCGCACTATGGGCGGCAATTACATCCAGTTCAACATCGACCGCGACGCCATCGCCCGTTACGGCCTGACTATCGGCGATGTTCAGGACGTGCTCGAGGTCGCCCTGGGCGGCATGCCCTTGACCACAACGGTCGAGGGGCTGGAACGGTACGCGGTCAATCTCCGCTACAGCCGCGATTTCCGGGAGAGTCTGGGCGCCCTGCGCGACATCGTCGTGCCCACCCCCACTGGCGCCCAGATACCCCTGGGCCAATTGGCCAAGATCGAGACCGTCCATGCCCCGATGGGAATCAAGAGCGAGGGAGCCGTTCCCAACGCCTGGATCTACGTGGATGTCAAAGGCATCGACATCGGCACTTATGTCCAAATGGCCATGCGCGCGGTCAACGAGGCCGTCGCCAAAGGCACCATCAAGCTGCCCAGCGGCTACAACATCTTTTGGAGCGGCCAGTATGAATACATGCTGCGGGCCGAGCAGCGCCTAATGATCGTTGTGCCGCTAACACTCCTGCTCATTATCCTGATCATTTATCTCAACACGCGCTCCGCCATCAAAACCGCCATTGTCATGCTGGCCGTGCCGTTCTCCCTGGTGGGGGCCATTGGCATTCTCGCCCTCCTTCACTACAACCTGAGTGTCGCGGTCTGGGTCGGCATCATCGCGTTGGCCGGCCTCGACGCCGAGACCGGCGTGGTCATGCTGCTTTATCTGGACCTTGCCTTCGACGATTGGAAGAAGAAGGGCCTGATGCGCAACCTGGCTGACTTGCGCGACGCTATTTACCACGGCGCCGTCAAACGGGTCCGCCCCAAAGCCATGACCGCCTGCGTCATCATTGCCGGCCTGGCGCCAATTCTCTGGAGCCATGGCAGCGGCGCGGACGTAATGAAACGCATCGCCACACCTATGATTGGCGGCGTCGTCACCTCTACCATCATGGAACTGCTGGTCTATCCAGCCATCTACTATCTGTGGCGCTCGCGCCAGTTAAAGCAAGTGCCGACAGCGGTCCTGCCGGCTTGAATGCGCCGGGCAATCCTCCGGCTTTGCCGGAGGGCTCACCCAGTTTGACAGTTCCAGGAATGCTCGGGCGTTTGAGAATTAGACGCGGTCTGTTCCCCCTCCCGGCCCTCTCCCCAGAGGCTCGTCATTACCCAAATCTTCGTGAAGAACAGGTAATCTGAACTGAGTGTGAATGCACCACTTACCGGGGATTGCGCCATTTTTCGCCCCTCAGGATGGACCTTGCCGCCCGGGGTAGCCTCTGGGTAGCCTATGGATAGCCTCTGGGTGGCTTCGGGGTGGCTTCGGGGTGCCTACCGGTTGGCCGCCAGATAGCCTGAGGGTGGCTTGAGGATCGCCTCAGGGTGGCTTCCGAGGGCAGCCCGCAGATGGTTTTCGAGCCTAACCGAGCGGTGGCTTGAGAGTGGCTTCGGTGGTAGTTAGCGGTCCGCTTGTATAAGCTTTCGCAATACTGAGATGGGTGGTTTTCACCCCCTGGCCGGCCTGGCGCCACTCTGGTACCACCCTGGACCTACCCTAGTACCATAGAGCGATTTGCGACCCTCGGGAATCTTGGCCGCCGCGTGTCCCGGCTTGCTGAGCTGCCCACCCGCAGAATCAATGCACCTTATGACGGTGCCGCACCGGCAAGGTGGCAGCCGCGAGCAGCAAATGGTGGCGCCGCTCATGAGAAGAGGCCGCCGCTCCAACCGACTCGTTGTCAGCCGCCGTTGCAATCCGAAACATAGTGCAAAATAGTGCTTCCTATCCTCGAACAAGGTAGGCAAGAATTACTGCGACAACTACATGGGAAGCGGCCAAATAGTGAAACTGATCGAGAGCATGAGGCGAAACCGGGTGGGAGCCTCTGGGCAATGGGGGATCGCTGGTGTGGTGAGGTGTCCTCCTGCCAGATATTTCTCAATGCTCAACGCAAACTTCAGTGGCTCTTCTGGCTTCGGATAAAGCTCTCCCACCCCACCTGCTATGGAAGGCGGCACCATCATCCTGGACCGAAAGGCGCTTAAAGCGAAATACCTGGATTGCTTTGCCGCACGAACAAGCAGCGCACAAACGCTACTGGAGGTGATCAAGGGCCTGCTTCATCTTGGCGTGGCACGGGCCACCTTGTATCGCTGGGGCCCTGCGGCAGGCTACAGCCACGCGACCGTGCGCAGTCTGTTGAGTCGTGCCTTTTGCGCGCTCGGACTCCGAGAGCGCAGAGCCGGTGCTGGCCGCAAGCCCTCCGCCGAGGCGCTGGAGCTTCTGGCACACTCGCGTCGGGAGTACGGTAGCCGGGCTTTACGAATGCTGCGCGCCGCCTACCGCGCCGGAAGGTCGCAGGAGGCGGTGCACGACAGCGCGGCAAATCCCGTCGGTAGCGTGCCGGAACTAATTGCGGCTCCACAATTACTAACCTCGCGCCCTATTGTGGCACCACAATTAGATTCTGCGCGTCAAGAATCCGGTGCTACCAAGTGCCCCCGCACCAACGGCGAGCATCGGCGACCGCCGCGATTCGCTGCCAGGAGCGTCACTGAGACTCTTCGAGATTATCCAAACGAAAGCAAACGATTATGAAAACAGATTGTCTGAGGATTGATAGCCAGCGATTCGCCGCCGCCGATGCGGGACTGAGAACGGTTGGCGCTTCCAGTAGAGCGGGCAGGAGAACCAGCGCGTTGCTTCTCCTCGGTACAGCCACACTAGTGCTTGGTGCGAGCACCGGCCTGCTTGCCCAACAGCAACTTACGGAGGCCGTGACCCAGCCTGCCCCGGTGTCCTCAGCGTCCTCGGCGGCTGACTACTCAGTGATTGAACGCGGTCCGCACCACCGGGTCCTGGCCAAAGTGACCTGGCAGACCGATGCGCTGGGAAGAGTCACGGCCCACACGAACTCCTACACGGAACTCCTCGGAGGTATGCATTACCAAAAAGATGGAGAGTGGGTGGAGAGCCAGGATTTGATCGAGGGCTACCCCGGCGGTGCCGTCGCCCGGCACGGCCCAGTAAATATCATCTTTGCAAATGATCTTGCGACCGCCGGAGCAATAGACATGCAGACGCCGGATGGCAAGCGCCTGACCAGCCATATCACCGGCTTGAGCTACTTCGACGCGGCCTCGGGCACCAACATTTTGCTAACGGTCACCAAGGCCTGCCAGGGCAAAATCCTGCCTCCTAACACTGTACTGTATGAAGACGCCTTCGATAACCTCCGGGCCTCCGTGCGATATACCTACACCCGAGGCACTTTCGAGCAAGACGTCATCCTCCTCGAAGCTCCGCCGCCACCAGATGACTACGGACTGGACCCGGAAACGACTCGTCTAGTTATCATGACCGAGTTTATCGACGCCCCTCAACCGGTGCAGCAAGTCTCCAATTCCAAGGACGAGGCGGGCACGGCACTGCAGGATGAAACCCTGGACTTCGGCGCGCTCCAGATTGGTGCGGGCAAGGGGATGCTCCTGGGCAAAGACGGGCCGCAACCCGAGGTGAAAATGTGGAAACAGTGGGCCACGATTGAAGGCCGCCAGTTCTTGATCGAGCAGGTGCCCGCAGTCGAGCTTTTCAAAGCGATTGCTTCCCTGCCGGCTAAACTTGGCGCTTCACTCAAGCCCCCGTCCGAAGCCATCCGGTTCACGGTCTCGACCAGCGGACACCTGCCGTCTTTCCCACTGGCGAAACCCAGCACCAACGCCATGCTCCTCGCCAGCGCGCCGCTGCCCGAGCAGGGCTATCTCCTGGACTATTCGACCGTGGTTACCACCAACAACTTCACCTTCCAGGCCGACACGACCTATTTCGTGCGTGGTTCTATCACCCTCAGTGGAACGACTACAATGGAAGGAGGCACCGTTATCAAGTACACGAATAGCGCCACCTTGTCGGTCGCCTCGACTCTCGTGTTGCAGACCAGTCAATTCCGTCCGGTGACATTCACGTCCATGCACGACAACTCGGTGGGCGATGTCATCACTAATTCGACCGGCAATCCCGTGCGAACCACCGCCACCTACCTGTCCCAGGCTACAGGCACTTCCTTCGATTACAAGCATTTACGGTTCCGCTACGCCGGGACTGCCGTCGTTAATTCGTCGTGTCCGATGCTGACGTTCTGGCATTCGCAGTTTCTAAACTGTGGCACCTGTGCCCAAGC
>SESF01015249.1_pt1 | contig 22126 bp, 19 predicted proteins | sample 3171521 | NCBI WGS metagenome assembly SESF01 (sample SAMN10866945, study PRJNA518727) | freshwater metagenome | biome: subpolar coniferous forest; feature: holomictic lake; material: water; isolation source: holomictic Lake 227, 6 m and 8 m depth | place: Canada: near Kenora, Ontario | collected...
ATTAGTCGCCCCGGCAAACAGCGCCAAGAAACTTCGGTCATCCTTTACGATAACGCTGGCGAACATTTCGAACCCGGCATCGATATCCACGACTCGCCCGGTGCGATGCACGTCGCGACATCGGCCGGACTGATCTTCCTGTTCGACCCGACGGCCAACGCCCGCTTCAAAGCCAAACTGGTCGGTGTCGAAGACCCGCAGTTCGCGCTGAAAGGACGCATCGACCAACAGGACAGCATCCTCGCAGAGATGGAAACCCGCATCAAACGCGTGCTAGGCCTCGCCCAAGGCGAACGCATCCGCACCCCACTCGCCTTCGTCGTCGGCAAATGCGACACTTGGGAAAAGCTCCTGAGCTCACCCCTCGAACAGGTCATTCAATCCGGCACCCTCGATCTCGACGCGATACAGCGCAACTCCGACCGCGTCCGTGCCGTACTGGTCTCACTCTGCCCAGGCCTCGTCGCCTCCGCCGAATCTTTAGCGCAGGAGATTCGCTACTTCGCTGCGTCCTCCTTCGGCCACATGCCAGTCATGATCCAATCCGGACTGAACAAAGGCCGTATCGCCCCCGACCCCCAGCGCCTCGCTCCCGCACACGTGGAAGAGCCCGTCTACTGGCTTATGCACCTCGCTTCTCCGGAAATGTTCCCGGCTGCCCTGACCAACGCCTCCGCCCCCCAGGCCCGCTAAAATGCCCTCTCAACTTATCTTTACCTCCGCGTCGCAAGGTCTCGCCGCCGGGCGTTCCGGCTTCTGCACCGTCGCTCGCCATCGGGCCATTCCGGACCGTCTCACCCAACTGCTTGAAAACATCGGCACGCCCCACGAAAGCACCGAAGGAGAGACCTTCACGTTCCGCGAACTCGAAGCCGGTGGTAAGAATTGGTACGTGCTCTCTCGCTTCGTCGCGCGCGGTCTGGACTATACGCAGCGCGATAATCGTCTGGCGCATCACCTGATTTTCTCCGGTGAAGAAGCTGCCTTCCTACCTCCGCCCGCTTCAATCGCCGGCCGCTGGAAAGGCTGGCGCAACGAATGGTCGGGCACCCCGACCTGGCTCGAAGGCGAAGACAAGCCGCTCGCACTCGAAAACCAAGTCCCCCTCATCCCAGCGACGACGTGGCGAGAGAGCACCGGCACGGGAGCCAAAGCTGCCTGGTTGATCAACGCCTCCGGTCCCGCTTCACTGAGCTTACTGAATCCGCCGGAAACAATCCGTCTGTTGCGCCTGCTGGCCGAATCCTCGGCTCTCATCGGCAAAGCGGCCTGGGCCGCCACCTTTACCACCGACACCAGCCTCACGGGCAGCGACGGCTTCATCTGGGCCGTCGGCCCCGCCCATGGCCGTGCCACGATTGATTTCGCGACCGCCGCAACCCTGCCCGCCCCGACGGGAGACTTTGCCCGCCAAGCCGCGGTCGGCGTCAGCAAACCCGGCATATTGCCGTCAGGAAATCAAAACCGATCCCGACCTGCCGCCCCCGACAAGTCAGGCGCGAACAGTTCGCTAGGCCTCTGGATCGGCCTCGCCATCATCCTCACGTTCGGCGCCGTCGCCGCTGTCCTGCTCTCCGGCCGCAACAAGGAAACCCCTCCAGTCGCCGCAACGCCGACGCCTGCCCGACCCGCCCCCTCTCCCGCCGATACGGCGAAGACCGATGACATTCTGCGCGCCAACCGGGCCTTGACGGACGTGCAAAGCCTGATGGAAAGCGACGACTATCTCGCCGCTGCCAAACTTTGGCTGGAAACCGCAAAACTCTCGCCGACCTTCGCTCGTAACTACCGCGAACAAATCCTCCCGCGCATCCTCAGCCATTTCGCCGCGTCCACGAGCAAGCAACTGCTGGCCAGCTTAGAGCGCCCCGGCATCCTCAACGACCCCAAGACCTGCCAAGTCATCGCGGCTGACGCCGAGGAAGCCCTGCGCATCATCGAGGAACTCAAAGCCCCACATGACGAAGACTGGAAACGACTCGCCGCCATCGCCCCCCGCGCCCGCGACCTGCTGACCATCGACGTCCGCCCGGTGATCATCATCTCCGGCCAATGGGGCAGTTCCGACACGGGCGCAAAGGGCGCGTCGCAGGCCGATTTCCGCCTCTCTCTGCGGGCCGCCGATCAAATCACCAAATTCATCGAAGCCTCAGGAGCGACGACGCGAGAAGCCGTCACCGCCAGCATCCGTCTTCTCCCGCTGACGTCATTCCACCTGCGCGATGATAAGACCAAATTCATCCCGGCGGAAATCCGGCGCGACCGCCAGAGTAGCGCCATCGAATCCACCCCGCAGCCCGGACGCGACCCGGCGATCGCCATCAGCGTCGGCACGCGCAAAAATTCCGTAGAATTAAATCTGCTCGACGGTGAAGGCGCCCGGACTGACGCCAATCGCCTCATCGAAGTCAAATTGGCCAATGGAACGCGCCAGTGCTTTGCGCTCGTGGCCGACCAGACTTCCCTCAAACCCCTTAACCTCGGGGCCAGCGGGTTGCGCCTCGACACCGATACGGGAGTCGTCCGCCCTTCCAACTGGACGGAAAGCGCCGTCAATAGCTTCGTGTGGATCAATGGCGCCATCGGCCTCTTCCCGGCCGGACACGAGTTCCCTGACCGCGATCTGCCTTCCGTGCGCGCCACCCGCTCGGTACTCGAGACCGACATTATCCGCCTCGAAAGCAAACAGGGCCCCGACGCGCCGTTATACGAGGCGATTGCCGCTCGCCGTAAACTCTTCAAAGGGGGTGACTATCTCCAGGCTGGTGCGCCCTGGGTCATCCAAGCCATCAACGCCCAAGGCACGGCCGGCCCGCGCCTCCTCGAATTCCGCTGACCGATGCTGGCCGAACGTCTCATCGCCCGCATCCGGGGCCAGCTGGAACTGAACACCCCCGACCTCGAAGCACGCTCGCTGGCCGGCGAATACTCCGCGCTCTGCCTGCGCGCCCGCGAACGTCTGGAACAATGCGCGACACTCCTCCGCAGCGGTAACGAGCACGCCGCCTTCCAGGTCGCCGAATCCGACCCCGACCTGCTCAGCCTCTGTGCGCTGCTAAGCTTCGCCGAATCCGATCGCTGGCAGCAGCTGTGCCGCGAACGCGGTCTTCCGCCAGGCTTCCCGCTCGACGGCCAGCACATCCTCGCCGTCGAAAGCCTCTACGGGAAAGAAATCGGCGAGAACCACCCTCTCTACCGCGACTATCGAGATGCCATCCGCAAGCGCGACGAGGATCGCGCCCTATCCGTCCTGCGCTCCATCGCCCGCATCAATCCGAACGACCCAAACGCACGCTCGGAGCTCAGCCGTCTTTCCGCGAAGTTCCTCCGCGAGTCCCTCGGCAAAGTCACCGCACTCTTCGCCGATCATCGCGATGAGGAAGCCATCGAGCTGATGAACCGGATGGAGCGCTTCGGCGCCAACGATCTTTCCGACGAGAACCCCTGGGACGACGCCATGAAGCGCCGGGTAGCCTGGCTGCGCTCTAAAGCCCTCCAACAAGTCACCGAACTCGCCGCCGAAGCGGCGGAAGCACGTCAGGGCGGCCACTGGGAAGCCTGCGCCTCCAGCCTCGGCCGCGCCCGCTCACTCGAACGCGATCATCAACTCAACCTCTCGGCCAACCTGCTCGCGCAGGTCACCGAGCTCGAAGCCTGGGCCGGCGAACTCGCCGCCGCCGCCGAAGCCGAAGCCGGACTCCGGTCCGGCGTCGAAACGCTGACCGACGAATGGAATGTGCTCTGCCAGGAATCCGCCCGCGGCTCCTCCCCGGCCATTCTCATCGTTCGCCTCAACAGCTGGCTCGAACGCGCCGCGCCGCTTTCGGAAAGACTCCCCGAAGGCCTCGTCCGCGAGGCCCGCGCCCTGCGCCAGAACACCCGCAGCCAACTGAGCCGTCGCTACACCCTGCTCACGACCGCCGCGGTGACGGGCCTGGTCGCCATCATCGTCGTGGGCGTCTGGTTTAAATATAACGAGAACCAACGGGAGGCAGCCCGCGATCAGCTCTCGGAAGCCCGCCGGCTCGTCGAACTCTACGACCACCCCGCGGCGCTCAAGGCGCTGAAAAAATATGAGAGCGAACCCAACGCCGCCGTTGAGGAGGCCACCCGCCGCGGGCAAACGAAGGAACTGAACGAGCGGATCGCCGCCCAGACCGCGGCCGAACAGCGCCTGAGCACCGAGGCGCATCAACTGAACGACATCGGCCAGAAGGGCCCTACGGTCGCCAACCTCGCCGAAACAACCAAGCGGGTCGAACGGTACCAGGAATCGTTCAATCGTGCTCCAGGTCTGCAAGCCCGCCTGAAAGCCATCTTCCCTAACCCGGAAGCGCTGCTCGCCGCCTGCCGCCTCATGCAGGATCAGGTGCGCACCGACCTCACCCAACAACGTGTCGCCCTGCATAAGGCGATGGGCGACGGCGAAACCATCACCGACATCACCACGGCCGCCGATGCTCTCGACAAACTCCGCGTCGTCCTCCGCACCCTCTCCGACGGAGGCGTGAAGGAACTCGATGAGGCCTTCGCCGAAGCCGACCGGGCCGGCGTCCGCCTCGACGGCGAACGCAAGACCGTCAACGCCCTGCGCGCGCTCCGCTCCGCCGCCGACATCAAGAGTTACCTCGAAGCACTGGCCGATACGGTCAAGAACACCGTCGACGAGAAATCGGACCTGAGCAAACGCGCGGCCTTCATAGCCGAAAAGGCCGACACGCTCCGCAATCTCCCGCGCACCGCTCTGGCTCCCCGCGTCGGTGCGATGTGGGATGCCGCCGCTACCGCCGATCCTCAGGGCGTGTTCCATCCCGCCGTTCTCCTCGAACCGGAGACCCGCGCGCTCAGCACGCTCTCCGATGACGCAGTCACCGCCTCCCTTCATCGCTACACCATCCGCCAATACACCGCCCGCGGACCGCAAATCCTGCGCATCGCCCTCATCGCAGGGGAGATTGCCGAGAAACGCGTGACGATCACCGACGGCTTTGAAATCATCCAACGTGGCAAGGAACTTAACCGCGACGGCACCGTCATCGAGTCGACATGGAGTCGCCGCGAGTTCAACAACGGCGTCCGCGCCGGCGAGGAAGCCGCGGAACAAAGCACGATCAAGGAGCTCGAATTCATCCGGCAAATCGCCCGTTTCCAGGACCCGAAGACCGGCAAACTCCTCGAGCCCCTGATCCGCACGATGGACCGCATCCGCCGCAACGACTCGCCTTACCCGGAACTCCGCGCGTATCAGCTCCAGGAACTCTACAAACTCTCGATGGGCCGACCGGAAGTCTGGGGCGTACTCTTCTCCCCGTCCGCCCAGCGCGACGCCGAACAGCTTCGTCGCCTGACCCAGAATTCCATGCGCCCGCTGGACTTCCTTTTCAAAGATAAATGGGCCGACATCCAGGCCGACCTGCGCGGCTTCCTGATCCGCCAAGGCGGCGCCACCTATTCCGAGGAAGCACGCTTCTGGCGGGCGACGTTCTCCACACTGCGCAACAAGCGGCTCATCCTCGCCGGCATGGTCGGCCGCGACGGTCAGCCGGTCTTACGGGAACAAGTCAAAGGAAGCGCGCTTTACGGCTTAGACAATGAAGGCAAAGCTACGGTGCTTTTCCGGGTCGGCGACGACGGCACCCCGCAACGGGTCGCTGACGCCGCCCCGCTCTCCCCTCTGCTCCGCTACCCCGGCACCGTCGCCGACGCGGCCAACGCCGCCACCATCCCCAAGGGCCTGCTACCGCCCGACGGAGGCTGGGAAACCCTCCTTCAAGGTCGCGACCTCTAAGCAATGTCTCGCCCCACCCAATTCCGTCTTCGCTGGAAAGGTGCCATCTCCGGCCCCTTCCCCTTACCGCGCATCAGCGAGATGCTGCGCTCAGGTGAGATCAGCCTGATTCATAATATCGAAGTCGATGAGGGTTGGATGACCGTCCGCGATTACTTCCGCACCATCGGCCTCAATCGCTCCCCCGCCCAGATGGGCATCAGCGAAAGCAACGCCCGCCGAGACGACGACTCGGCGGCGCCGCCCACCGGCGCCAATCTTCACACGTCTGAGACGATGTCTGTCGAAACGGGCCGCAACGCCGCCGGCGAATCTCTCGAGCGCACCGTGCGCGAAGGCTATCTCTGGTGTGGCTCCACTTTCCTCTTTCCGCCGATCTTCGGTCTCTCGGTATACGCCTGGCACCTGCTTTTCGCGGAGACTCCGCCCATCTCGCTCTTCATCGTACTGTGCCTCACGACGGCCGTCGGTTGCTTCCTGCCTGTTTCGTTCGTGCAAAAAATCGGGCGCACACTGGACCAGGAAGGCCTTGGTGAAATTCGTCAGGCGCAATCCAACCTGGCCGTCCTGCTCTCAATTCTGAGCCTAGCCATCTGGCTAGGCGCCTGCTGGTTGCTGGTTCACACCCGCTCCTGACCTCAATCGGCTTGACGAGCCCGAAGGGCTGGGCTGGACTGACCGGACTCGGTTTTCGGTAGTGTAGCTCAGTTGGTTAGAGCGAGGGACTCATAAGCCCTAGGTCGGCAGTTCGATCCTGCCCACTACCACCACCGGGTGAGTCTTTGACCCCCCGCGGCCTTCAGGCCTTCAGAATGGCCGAAGCCGGGATATCCAAGCCGTCCTTCCAGAGGGATTCGAGGGCGTAGCTCTTGCGGATGTCTTCGCGGAAGAGGTGGAAAAGGATATCGAAAGCGTCGACGACGGTCCAGCCGCTGTCCTTCTGGGATTCGGAGCGGGAACTGACGCCGCATTCATCCAAGGCTTGCTCGAGCGCAATTCGCAGGGCGCGCAGGTGCGGCTCAGAAGTACCCGTGGCAATCACGAGGAAATCAGCCACGGAAGAAATCTGCCCGAGTTCCAGAACGCGGACTTCAGCCGCCTTCTTGTCATCAAGCGCCTTGATGGCGGCGATGAGGTGTGCGGGCAGCTTAGGCATCACGACCATCGGCTTCGGGGCCGTCTTCTCGCCGCGGGCCTTGGCCTTGAGCGCGGGAATCTTAGCCACAACGCGACGTGCCACCGGCTTACGCGCGGGCTTGGCTGGCCCACGGGATTTGGCCGCAGGCTTACCGGAGGTTTTCTTCTTCTTGAGGGCAGACATGGTCAGGCTTGGTAAAGGGTTCGCTCTTCGATGTGGCGGGCAACCTCGCTCGGCAAGCCGTTTCGGGCCGATTCGCCCCTACGCAGTGTTTCTCGCAGTGCGGTGGACGAAACCCGGACGGCTGGGGCGGTCAGCACGGTGAGCTTGATATGAGGCGCCAGCACCGCAGGCGGAACGGTCGAGATACCGTCACGGGAAAGCACCGCGAAATCCACGAGTCCGCAAAGTTCAATGACGTCCTTCCATCGATCGAGCCGGGCCAGCTGATCTGCCCCTAATATCCAGACGCGCCAGGCACCGGAAAATTCTTGGGCCAACTCGCGGGCGGTATCGATGGACCAACTGGTGCCGCTTCGGTTGAGCTCACGCTCATCAATGCACGCCCAAGGGCTTCCGGCGAAGGCGAGCTGACACATGGTCACTCGCTCTCGGGCCGAGGCCACCGGCGCACCCGATCGCATTGGCGCCTGACCAGCGGGTATCACCCGCACTTGATCCAGCCCAAGCTGCTTCCACGCCGCCGTCGCCGCCGCCACATGCCCGTTGTGCGGAGGGTCGAAGGTCCCACCTAAAATGCCAATCGCGGAGGGCATGCCGCTATTACGCTCGGCGCCCCGGCCACTGGCAACCCAAAGCAGGCTTGAGCCCGAGTCATTACCTCGAAACTATCCCGACATGGCATCTGCCTCGCGATTCCTGCCCCCGGGCTTCGACCCCTCCCAGCCTGTCGTCGTCATCGCAGGCAAAGGCCGCTACCCCGCCCTGCTCATTGAATGTGCCCGTGCCCGAGGGGCGGCCGTTAAACTGATTTCTTTCGAGGATGAGACCGACCCGACCCTCATTGCTTCGTTCGCCCCGGCGGATCACCGCTCGGTGCCGGTAGGCAAACTCGGCACCCTGCTCGACTCCCTGAGCGAGCTCCGCGCGGCCGGCGCCGTGATGGCGGGTCAAGTGACCCCACGCAAACTCTTCAGCGGCATGGTGCCCGACCTGAAACTGGTCGCGCTGATGGCCTCCCTCAAAGCACGCAACGCCGAGACGATCTTCGGTGCGATCTCGGCCGAGATTGAAAAAATCGGAGTGCGCATGCTCGATGCCCGCGCCTTCCTGGACGACCACCTAGCCACCATGGGCTGCATGACCGGCTGGAGCTGCGGCATCGCCGATGAACAACTCGCCTTCGGCACCCGTATGGCCCGCGAAATGGCCCGTCTCGACGTCGGTCAGGCCGTCGTGACAGCCAAAGGCACGGTCATCGCTGTCGAAGCATTTGAAGGCACCGATAACATGCTCCGCCGCTGCTCCCAGACGGGAGGCAAGGAGATGTTGCTGACGAAATCCTCCAAGCACGCCCAGGATTGGCGCTTCGACGTACCCTGCTTCGGGCTGAAGACACTCGAGAGCATGGCCGAAGGCGGCGTCACGAAGGCAGCCCTGGAAACGGACGGGGTCATTCTCATCGATAAGCCCGCCGTCATTGCCCGCGCGAAAACTCTGGGCATCGACCTCTGCGGCTTCTCCGCCTGACCGTCGTCCGATGAATCGCCGACACTTCCTGAGTTCCGCGATGCTCGCCAGCCTGGCTCCGCACGCCGTCGCGGCCGAGAGCGCCGCCGACTCGTTTGACTTCGCCTACCTGACCGACATCCACGTGCAGCCGGAACTTGGTGCCGCTGAGGGCTTCCGTCAGTGCCTCGATCAGGTGAACCTGCTGAAGACACCCGCCGACTTTGTGCTGACGGGCGGCGACCTGATCATGGATGCGCTCGATGTGGGCATGAATCGAGTGCGCCAGCAGTTCGAAATTTTCGATGAATGCATGAAACGGCTCTCACTTCCGGTGCATCATACGATCGGCAATCACGACGTCGTCGGCTGGTCCGCGAAATCGGTGGTCCAACCCGATGACCACGATTACGGCAAGAAACTCTTCGCCGACCGTTATGGTCGCGGCCGCACCTACCGCAGCTTCGACCACAAGGGCTGGCACTTCATCATCCTGGACTCCATCGGCCAGAACCAGGAGACCCGCGACTACCAAGGCTGGATCGATGACGCCCAATTGGATTGGTTGAAAAAAGACCTGGCCGCCACGGGCCGCTCAAAGCCGATTATCATGGTCTCCCATATTCCCTTCTACACCACCTGGCATCAGGTGCTCGGAGGGCCGACCGCCAAGCTCGACGGCAAAGCCATCGTGGGCAACCTCCACACCTTCCGGAAACTCTTCGACGACTATAATATTCAGCTCGTCCTCAGCGGCCACGGACACGTCGTCGAACGCATCGAGATCGGTAAAGTGACCTACCTGCAGGGCGGGGCCGTCTGCGGCATGTGGTGGAAAGGCCCGGTCTTCGGCAAACCCGAAGGCTTCGGCACCATCACCTGCCGGCGCGATGGCACCTGGAATTGGCAATACCGAGATTACGGCTGGAAGGCGCGTAAGTAAAACCGGCTCAGCCTTCGAAGAAATTCCAGGCGACTGCGCTCTCCGCCAGCACCCAGGCGACCACCAGGGCGAAGACGATCAGTAGCCAGCGACGATGCCGCACCCAGAGGTTCGGCGTCTCGTCCGCATGATCCAGTCCATGCCGTGCACTGAGCATCAACCGCATCTTGGTTCGCCAAGGAAGTTTCGTCTGCCCCGAGAGATCCGGGTGCGCATACGTGCTCTCCCGGTAGACGGGCTTGCGAAACAGGCCGGCAATGCGACGCAGCATCCCTCTTCCTTACACCCTTTACCCACGCTTTACAAGCGGAGGGTCTCGGGGTAATCCCTTGGACGTGAAGTCTAACACCCGGTCCCTCCGCGCCCTCAAAGGCGTCCGGCCTATCGTCTGCCTCACGGCTTACGACGCGATCACGGCCCGCATCGCCGAAGCCGGCGGGGCCGACCTCATCCTCGTCGGGGACTCGGTGGGCAACACGGTCTTGGGCATGCCCGATACGGTCAGCGTCACCCTCGACATGATGATTCATCATTCTGCCGCCGTGGCCCGGGCGAAACCGGAAACCATCATCGTCGGCGACCTGCCCTTCGGCCTCGCCCATGACAGTTTCCCCAAACTTCTCGGCTACTGCCGCCGCTTCCTCCAAGAAGGTGGCGTCAAGGCCGTCAAGATCGAAGGCGGCGTCGCCCTCGCTCCCGCGGTGGCCCGCCTAATCGATGCCGGCATCCCGGTCATGGGCCACGTCGGCATGCTCCCCCAACGCGTCCATTCAGCCGGCTATCGCCGCCGCGGACTGACTCCGGCAGACCAGCGTCAGCTGCTTATCGACGCCCAATCCATCGACGCGGCAGGCGCCTTTGCGATGGTGGTGGAATGCGTCGACGAAACTTTCGTGCCGCAGATTACGGCCGCGGTCAAATGCCCAACGATCGGCATCGGCTCAGGTCGCGGTTGCGACGGCCAGATTCTGGTGATACACGATCTGCTCGGCTTCACGATTGAACCACCACCTTTCGCGCGTCCGGAAGCCAACCTCCACCGCGACGCCGTCGCCGCGGTCAAACGCTGGGCCGCCAAGGTCCGCAGCAAGAAATCACGATGAACTGCGTCATCTTCGGAGCAGGCGGCTGGGGCACGGCGATGGCCATCCATCTCGCGCGCCAAGGCCACACGGTCACACTGGTACCTCGCCGCGTCGAACAAGCGGTCCTCCTCGCGACGACGCGCGAAAATAAAGACTACCTGCCCGGCCATCGTCTCGATGATTCCATCCAGATCGGGCTAGAGCCGCTACCGGCGCTGATGGATGTCGAGCTAATCTTCCTCGCCTGCCCCTCCAAAGGACTCCCCGAACTGCTCCGTCAAATCGGCCCCTCCGTCAGCACCTCGACCGCCCGACTCGCCATCTCCCTCTGCAAGGGTCTGGATTTGTCGACCCTCCGCCGGCCCACTGAATTAATGGCCGCAGCCTTCGGCCCCATTCCAGTCGCGACGCTCAGCGGCCCCAGCAACGCCGATGAAGTCGCCCGCGCTCAACCGACCGCCCTTGTGCTCGCGGCCGAAAAGAACGACGAGAATCTCAAGGAGGTCCAAGCTGCCATCAGCGGCCCCACGCTCCGCGCCTACACTTCGTCCGATCTGGCTGGCGTCGAAATCGGCGGCACCTTGAAAAACGTCTACGCCCTCGGTGCCGGTCTCTGCGATGGCCTGGGCCTCGGCTCCAACGCGAAAGCCGCCCTACTTACGCGCTCCCTCCAGGAAATGTCGCGCCTCGGCGAAGCGGTCGGCGGACGTGCCGAAACCTTCCTCGGCCTCGGCGGCGTCGGCGACCTGATGGCCACCGCCCACGGCGCCTGGAGTCGCAATCGTGCGCTCGGCGAACAAATCGCCAAAGATCCAAAGGGCGCCCTCGCCGCCCTCGCCACGCGCCGCGAAGCCGTGGAAGGCCACCGTGCCGCCGAAGCCCTTTCCAAACTCGCCCGTCAGCGCGGGATCGACGCTCCGATTCTTTTCTGCCTTCACGCGATTCTCTACGAATCGCTCGATCCGCGCGCAGGGGTGGCGGCACTGATGACCCGCGACCTCCGCACGGAGGCATGAGCGACCCTGGCTTCGAAGCCCGCGATTCCGCGATTGCCGGACTCGGCCTCTTCGCCACCAGGTCGTTCACCCGGGGTGAACGTATCGCCCCCTATCAAGGTCGCACCACGACGACCCTGCCCTCGCACCACGACGCCACCCATCAGGTCTATGCGCTCGAGATTATCCCGGGCGTCTGGCTCGACGGCTCGCCGACTACGAACCCGGGACGCTATGCCAATCACTCCTGCGCCCCGAATGCCGAGTTAATCTGGGAAAGCCAATCGGCCGAGGCCTGGATCGTCGCCGCTGACCCGATTCAGGCCGGCCAGGAAGTGACGTTTGATTACGGGTTTTCGCTGGCTGAAAGCCTCTTTCACCCCTGTCGATGCGGGGCCGCTGAGTGCGTCGGCCGCATCATCGCCGCCCCCCTGCGACCCCAACTTCGCCGGCACCTGCGTTTTTCACGTCCAAGGGATTGACCACCCTCGCCCAGAAGGTCAGTTTTCGCAGGTCAAACACCCCATTTCTCCATGAAAAAAGTCGCCCTTACCGAGCTCGATCCCCGGCTCCAGAAACAAATCGCCGCCGCGGACCAGCAACTGAAGACAAACCCCCAGTATGCCATTGAGATTCTCTCGGGCATCCTGGTGCGTAATCCCGGCTGCATCGAAGTGCGCCGCACCCTGCGCAAGGCCCAGAAAGCCGTCCTTGGCACTAAAAAAGGCCTCTTTGACGGACTCACCAGTGCGCTGACTTCCGGCAAGATTGCCAAAGCCGTCGAAGCTGACCCGGTCGCCGCCATCATCGCCGCCGAGGAAGCCCTCGCCAAGAAACCGACCGACGCCAATGCCAACAAGACCATCGCGCTGGCCGGCATCAAACTTGAGTTCTTTGAACTCGCCGCCTTCGGCTACGAAGAACTCTGCGCCAACGCCCCCACCGAAGTCCAACACTTCATCGACCTCGCCAACACCTGGATTGCCGGGGGCGAAAACGACGCGGCCCTCGACGCCGCCGACAAGGGTCTCAAACTTTTCCCCGGCAATGGCGACCTGCAGGAATCCGTCCGCCGCGCCTCCGTCAATAAGACGATGAAAAAAGGTAACTGGGAGGACAAGGGCGACTTCCAGTCCAAACTCAAGGACAAGGACGAGGCCCTCCGCATCGAACAGGCCTCCCGCACGGTCACCGACTCCGCCACGGCCCTCACCCAGGCCGCCGATGTCGCCATCAAGATTCAAGCCTCGCCCGACAGTCTCGATCTCTATCGCGATATCGTTCGCCTGTTCGTCGCTGCCGAAGACCTCGACAGCGCCATCGCCTGGTTACAGCGCGGCCGCCTGACCACCCTCGGCAAGGCCGACACCTCCCTGGAACGCCAGGAAAGCGACCTGATCACGCGCCGCCACGAGCGCACCTCGAAGCAGCTCCGCGAAGTCATCGCCGCCAACCCAGCTGACACGGCCAGCAAGGAAGCCCTCGCTAAGAACGAAACCGACCTCGCCGAATTCCGCCTCGCGACGGCCACGAGCATCGTCGAGCGCTACCCGAATGATTACTCCTTCCGCTACGAACTCGGCATGCTCCTGCTCGCGGCCAGTCGCCTCGACGAATCCGTCCAGCAGCTCCAGTACTCACAGCGCAATCCGAAGTTCCGCCAGCCCTCGCTCCTCGCCATCGGCCGCGCCTTCACCCTCGCCGGAAAGTTCGACCTCGCGATCGAGCAGCTGACCGTCGCTAAGAGCGAAGTGCAGCTGATGAACGACCTGAAGAAGGAAATCATCTACTCTCTCGGTGACACATTCGAGAAGATGGGCAAATCCAAGGAAGCTGTGGATGAATACAAGATCATCTACATGGCTGAATCCGGCTACCGCGATGTCGCCAAGAAGATTAACGACTTCTACGAACGCCAGAAGGGCGCTTCAGCCTAAACCTCTCGCCAGCTCGATGCTTCCGCGCGGCCGGCCCAGCCCGACCGCCCACCTCTTTCTGCCCAATGGCCCTCACACCCTTTAAAAGCAAACTCATCGCCGACGTCGGCGTCAGCATGGGAGATGAAGGCAAAGGCCGGCTGATCCCGGAAATCGTCCGCGAACTGCAGGCCCTCACGGGCCGCCGTGACGCGGTCGGCACGGTGCTCAAAGTCAACGGCGGCGCCAACTCGGGCCACACGGTCGCGGGCCTCAAACTCAATCTACTCCCGGGCGGCGTCGCCGAACGCGATGTCTCCTGCCTCGCCCTGGGCTCCGGCGTCGTCGCCGATCCACGCAAGGCGCTCTGGGAAGCCCTGCCGCTCGAGAAAATCGGCTACCCGGTCCTCTCCCGCCTGCTCATCGATGAACGCTGCATGGTCAGCGATGTCGCCCATCGCATCCTCGACCTGGCCTGGGAGGACTACCGCATCCACGTGCTCGGCCATGAAGCCCGCGGCTCCACGGGTCGCGGCATCACGCCGGCCTACGCCGACGAGGTCGGTCAGTTCCAAATCCATTACTCGGAATTCCTCGGCGGCCAAGCCGACTACGCCGCTCGCCTTTCAGCCCGCCTCAACCGCGCCGCGGCAATCGTCCGCGATGTCTGCAAACTCTCCCCGGAGAAGTGGGCCAGTCTCTTCGCCAAACTGACCGAAGCTGAACTCCGAGCCAACAAGGGCGCCATCGAATCCGGCGTGTTCTCTCCGGCGGAATTCGACTTCACCCGCTTCGCCGGCAAAGAGCCCTTCACCTTCGACCACGCGGCGGTCCTGGCCTGCTACTGGAAAGCGGGCTCCTCCCTCGCCCATGCAATCGGCGACGTCCGTGAACACATCCTCGGCGACCTCGCCGCAGACCGCAGCGTCATTGGCGAATTCGGCCAAGCCTACTGGCTCGATAAACGTGCGGGCTTCGCCCCGAACGTCACGGCTTCCCACACCTACACGCCAGAGTTCTTCCAGTCGGCCGGCATCCCGGTGCAGGCCATCCACACGGTGGGCTGCTGCAAGGCTTACGACACGAAGGTGGGTACCCACGTCTTCCTGACCAAGATGGAGGACTCCCACCCGCTCCAGCGCGCCTTGGCTAAACTGGAATTCGGTACGAGCACCGGGCGTCAACGCATGGTCGGCTGGTCCGACCTGGTGGAGAAAGCCGACGCCCTCCGCTACGGCGGCTACGACGACCTTGTCTTAAACAAGCTAGACGCACTTTCGCCTCATGGCGAATGGCTCGGCGGCGACCTCCAGGTCTGCACGGGCTACCGTGATGCTTCTGGTAAGATCCTCTCCGGGGTTCCCCGCAACGATGCCGTGCGGCGCGGCCTGCAACCGGTCTACGCCACCCTCCCCGGCTGGAAAGCCGACATCACCAAGGTGCGCTCGTTCGCCGACCTGCCTGCCGAAGCCCGTCGCTACGTGGCCTTCACGATGGCTGAGATCGTGCGCCTGGCTTCTCGCGGCGGCTCCCTCCCCTCGCTGCCGAATCTCCGCTACATCGGCGTAGGTCCCGACCCCGACCAGATTGTGTCGGATGTCCCGGAGACAGCCGCCCTCATCAAACTGGCCTAAGCCCGGCGGCGCCTCCGATGGCCGAACTTCAACATAACTTCGCGATCCCGCTCTGGGCCCTCGTAGACCAAGCAAAAGTCGAATCCGGCAAGTCCGACATGCGCGGTCTGGCCAAGGAACTCGGAAAGTGGCTGGCTCATAATTTTGACGTCGATCACAAGGGCGTGGCCATCGAAGAGCCCTCCGGCACCGAACCTGGCGCCGTCCCGATGTTCGTCGTGGCCAGCGTTCCGGAATCCCAGTGGCCGGTGATGATCGCCCTCGCCCAGAGCCGCTCCTGCTCGCTCTTCCTGGTGCTGCCGATGGAATCCGGAGTGTTCACGCTCAAGGAGCTGAATATTCCGCCGGCGGAATAATTCTCAACGGGCGAAGGCTTTCACGGTCTCGAGATGCAGCTCGGCGACCTGCTCAAGCGTGAGGCCACCCCACGTGTAACCGCCGGCCAGCGCGAAGATGTAAGGCACCTTGCGCTGGCGCGCCCATTGCACAACGCGTTGCTCGCGCTTCCGGATGATCTCCTTGGTGATACCCTTCATGCCGCCCGCCTTCTCAAACGTGTCCATGCCGGCGTTATAAATCAGGAATTCCACGGGCTCGAGATGCCGTAACGCCCGCTCAACTTCATCGAGGTAGGTTCGCGGATCGCCGACATCGACATAGAAATGACGCGCCGGGACGGTCGGCTCCCAGGAATCAAAGCCGTTGACGGTGACATCCGCGAGGGACACGCGCTCGTCGTCGCCGAGGATATCGAACGTCCCGCCGCCGGCATGCGCATCCAAGTCAAGGATGCCCACCCGCCCGACCTCCTTCAACGCCTCGAGCGCCGCCAAGGCGAGTCCATTGAATTGACAGAAGCCGTTACCGGCCGCCCGGCGTGCATGATGCAACCCACTCGAAAGGCTGCCCGAGCGACCATGGAGCAACGCCTCGTTCACCGCGTCGCGCATACCTCCGGTCGAGGCGAGGACACTGCCTAGCAGCTCCTGCGACCACGGGCCAACCTCCAGGAAACTTTCCTTCTCCTCAAAGGTGCTGCGGACATAGGCCGGGGCATGGATGGCCTCCAGTTCCTTCCGCGTCACGGGCTTCGGTGCCCGTAGTTGCACGGCCCCCGCCTGGCCGGCCGCGATGAGCTCGGCGACAACGCCGGACTTGGTCACCGTCTCGGACTTTCCTTTGACGACGTAGGCGGAACTATAGAAGACAACGAGCGGTGCGGACGGCATCCCAAGGTTATACTAATAACCTAGTGCTCCGTCAATTCACCTCCCCATCCTACGATATCACCCGCCAGATTAGCTTTTCGCCTGCCGCATCATCCGGCGCAGGATGACCGCGGCCTCTAACTGCCCCGAAGGGAAAAGGTAGATATTATCCCCGCCGGTGTCGCGGGCGATGACGATGGCGTCACTAAAGGCGCTGACGTCGAGGATCTTGGAGTACTTGAAATTGAAATTCTTGAGCTCCCCCTTGAAAATCACTCGCTGCGAAGTGAAGGCGAGCGTGCCGGTGTCGATCTGCACGGTCTGCTCCTCAGTCTCGCGCTGGACATCATAATTTCCCATGCGATAGCGGATGGGGCCGAAGATCTTGATGCTACTGGAGAAGCCGCTGTAGGTCCGCCCGATGGTAACCTTCTTCTTCTGGTAGAATTCGACCTTCTGCGACCAGAAGCAGGTCTCGGAGCCGAGTTCTAATTCGGTCTCTACCGGAGTCAGCGGTGCCTTGTAGAGCGACCAAAAGCCCGCCGAGCGCTGGATGCGCCCGGTCAGCTCCGGCAACGCCTCATGGAGACGGATTCCCATCGCCAAGGCCTGGGCGGTAATCTCAGCGAGTTTCGCCGGATCGATGATCTCCACCCCGTCAATCGTTTCGCTCACGGCCTGCACGGATGTGAGGATATATTCCTCGATGGCCTTCTGCCGAACCTCCGCGATGTCCGCGGCGGGCAGCATCACCTCATGGGTGAGGAGTGCGAGCTGTCGCGCCTTCTCCTCGGGCGGTGCCTCGCGCAGCAGACAGGTTCGCAAACCGGTGCCGAGGTAATCCTTAAAAGCCTGTTTATGCACCTCGCCGGCCCGCTCCGGCGTCAGGCCGAAGGTGATGGCGAGATTGCCGAGATCAGCCCGCTCCTCGTTGGCAAATAAACGGTCCGCCAGATAACTGGACGCAGCCTGCGCATACCATGCCTCCAATTCCGCGCGGCAACGGCGGCGGACTTTGTAACCGACCGCCTCATCGATCTTGGCGATGGCCGCCTCGGACACCAGACACTCCACCGGGGCCTTGGCGAGCTGATCCCAGAGCAGGACCAATCCGGCGGTGCGATTCTCGCGCCCCATGATGCCATCGAAAAAGTTGGGGTCCTTGACCTCGGGACGCGCGAACGGCAGCACGCGGGCCGGAACAAATAATGTCGCCAGTGGCTTCCAGTCCGCCATGCCGGGGCGCCAATAAAAGTCCCCCGAGAGCAACTCGCCGGCGGCCAGTTTCGACCGCACGTCATCGAGTGCATACGCACCGATCTCCACGCCATTACGGGCGATATGCAGGGGGTCGCTGGCCATGCTTGGTAGTATGGAATTACCCTCAGCCCGCCAAGCCCTAACCCCGCCTTACTTCTTCAAGGCGCCTTCGATGCTTTCCGCGACGCGCGCACCCAGGAAATCATACCCTTCACCGGTGAAGTGCACATCGTTGGGATTCTGCAGCTTGGCCAGATGCGGCGTCATCGCGGTGAACAGGTCGTCCTTGGGAATATTATACCTATCCATGACTTCGGCGGCGAAGTGATTCTTCTGGATGATGGATTCGGCGGTCTGCTTCTGCGCCGGATTGTCGGGGATGGGCGTGGTCGTGGCCCAGATGAGTTTGGCGCCGGTCTTCTGCAGACGCTGCACGATCTGATCCAACCGCTGGACGTAGTCCGCCGCCGGCGTGGCACGGTCATGGATACCGAAATTAAAATGAATAAGGTCCCACTTCCCCTCGCCCAGCCAGGCGTCCATGTTCTTGAGGCCGGAAGCAGTGGGCCCGCAGTTGGCCGGAGCCCGATGCACGTTGGCCTTGCCGGCAAGCGCTTTGCGGGTGGCCTGGGTGTAACCGCGCGAAACGGAGTCGCCGATCAACAACACACGCGGCAGCTTGGGGTCGTCCTGAACGAAATCCCAGGCGGTCGAACGGCCGGCGAGCTTATCGCGCTTATGGATGGGCAGGTAGAAGCCGTTGCCAAGATTGGCCTGCAAGACCTTCTCCCAGGCTTGCTGGTCGGCTGGCAACTGGGCCACCAAGGCCTGATATTTTTCTTCCACGACCGCATCCTGCGCGGCCTTCTTGGCGGCGGCCTGAGCCGCAGCTTCCTTGGAATTAGTGGGCTCGCCCTTGGGCGGTTCGGGCGCGGCCACCAACACACCAACGAACCAAAGTGACAGGAGAGCACGGAACTTCATGGGGATGACCCATCTTCCAACCTCACGCCGAGCCTGCAAGCCGTCAGTCAGGCGGCGGTGACCGCCCGCACGACCTGGGCCAACATCCGTCGCCGCAGTGCCTCGGTGCGTGCCGCCACCCCAGGCGAAGCCATCTGCAGACGTTCGACCCCCCCGGGGCCATTGGCCGCCCCCACGAATTCGGCATCTTCGGACGCCCAGATGCACGCGGTGGCTCCGTCGATTTCGGGATGAAACTGGAGCCCTACGATGCGGCCGAGCCGGAACATCTGAACTGCGCATACCGTCGTCGAAGCGAGCAATTGCGCCCCCGCCGGCAGAGCACAGGCATCGCCATGCCAATGCAGCACTTCCATCTCAGCCGGCAATCCAGCGGTGATGACGTCCGTACCGACCATTCGCAACGCCCCCCAGCCGACCTCCCGCATGGGCTGACCGTTCGCATCCCGCATGGGCGCGACGGTCGCACCCGCGGCATGGGCGATCAGCTGCATGCCAAGACAAATCCCGATGCAAGGCCAGCCGCGCTCCCAGCGCTGGCGCAATAATTCAACGACGGGCGCGAGCCACGGAAACTCCGGCTTGCCGATATCCGCCACCCCCATCGGGCCACCCATGACGATTAAAATATCACGTTCCCCTAATTCCGCCGGCCATGGCTCGCCGCGAAATGCCTCAATGATCTCGACCTCGTAGCCGGCGTTGCGCAACAGAACCCCGAGCAACCCCGGACCCTCATGGGCGATATTTGTGATACAAACGGCGCGCGGCATGAGACAACATCCAATCCGCCGTTCACGTTCTGACAATCATAGGCTGTCGGCGGAACGAGTTTGCCTATAATCTGTCAGAAAGATCCCTGATGAAAAATCTCCTGCGCTCCGCCCTCCTCTGCCTGCTCGCGCTTTCGCCCCTCGTCGCGGCCACCCCGACCCCGGCGCCCGCCCCCAAGCCGCCGGCCCGCCCGCCGGCCACGTTCGCTGACCTCCCCTTCGGCCCGCACGTGAATCAACGACTGGACGTCTATGTGCCCCCGAAAGGCTCCGGCCCCTTCCCGGTGCTAATCTGGTATGGCGGCATCTGGAAACCAGCCCGCAACGTCCCCGACCCCCATCGTTTCCTGCCCGCAGGTATCGCCCTAGTGGCCGTCGGCACCCGCACCCTGAGCGACGGCATGGCCGACCACCAGAAAGAGCCCGTGGCCTACCTGATGGATGACGCCTGCCGGGCAGTCCAATTCGTCCGAGCCCACGCCAAGGAATGGAACCTCAACCCGGACCGCATCGCGGTCGGTGGCGGCTCACAAGGCGCCCTGCCCGCCCTCTACGTTGGCTGCTCCGTTGACCGTGCCAACCCTACCGCAGCCGACCCAGTCGAACGCGCCTCCTCCAAAGTCACCTGCGTTGCAGCCTACCGCAGCCAGCCCAGCATTGATCCGCTGCAGATGCAGACCTGGGTCCCAGGCGTCCAGTGGGGAACCCCGGCCCTCGGCTACGCCTCTTTCCCCGAGACGCTCAAGCGCCGCGAGGAACTTCTCCCCATCATCAATCGATGGTCACCCGACAAACTTCTCCGCGCGGAGTCAGCGCCCATCTATTTCGAAAATAACTGGGGTCTGACCCAGCCTGATAAAGTCAGCGAAGCCGACTACAAGGTGCACTCCCCAGCCTGGTCACTCGGCTTTCAAAAACTCGCCGAAGCCGCCGGCACGACTTGCTTCGTAAAATACCCCGACCATCCGACCGAGGGCTACGACGACATCTGGGATTTTATCAAGAAACGCCTGACGACCCGCTGAGGAGCAGCCCACCGACGTCACTTGCTGACGCCGCTCATGGGATAGTCGGTGACGACCTTCCACGCGATTTCCTGGAGGAGACGATTGAGCTTTTCCGCCTCGGGCAGCTTGGCGAGCTGGCTGTTTACAGGTAAGCCCACGGGGCTTCGCTTATAAATAACCGCGAAATGACAGTAGGCGGCCAGCACCCGGATATGGGCCGCGGGATGTCCAAGCGCGTCGGTGAAAAGCTCGTTCTGCTTGGTCACGCCGGGCGCTTCGCCGCGAATGACCTTATCACGCAGAGCGATCACGGCTTCACCACACGGCACGATGACAATCTTGGCCGCAGGGATCTGCCTATTGAATCCAACCACGAAATCTTCCACCATCTTGAAGTAAGGCTCATGCTTGGACCGCAACTGCGCGACAGTCAGACCATCACGGTCGATGACCTTGGGCCGCCCTGCGGCCGAACGCCACAGCTCGACATCCTCATAGGGAACCCAGTTCTGCTGAAGGGTGAAGCGCAGCTTGGGGTTATGCTCCAGACCAAGCTTCACGAAGTTCTCGATCCCAGGATCAGGCAGTACGGTGATCGCCATGGTAAACAGATCCGCCGTCCCCGCGGTCAGCACGGGCTTGGCCTTGTTCTTTTCCACCGGCAGATTCCAGTGCTGAATAACCTGCGAACCACCGATCGAGGAAATTGCGAGTTGCTCGTGCCCCTGGATCTTAGCGGCCTTGGCCATCTCCGCGACCAGCGGCGGCATCCAGACGTGAAAACTATGTCCGGCGCTCAGGATCTTCAGTCCGGCAGGCGGTGCCGCCTCCTCGGCCGCAAAGCTGGAAGTAAGCAAGGAAAGGGAGGCCAGCAGGATTGGGGCGAATCGCATGCCGTCATCCTTTTGGCCGACCGATCGGCGTCAATCCCGACCCTTCCGCATGCACGGAAGAGCCAGGACTGCGTCAGGTCGTATGGTCCTTACGCCAACTTACTTGCTGGAGCGATAGGGGGCGGCCGGGAGTCCGTCCTTACCCGCGGAGAAGACGCTGACTTCGGGGAAATTGGCCCAAGCGTAACGGACCTCCTTGGGCTCCTTCACACCCTCGGCCGCAACGGTGACATGGACGCCGTCCGCCGAAGCCTTGGCGAAAGCCCACTTACCATCCGCCGCGAGCAGGCCGAAGCCCTTGCCGTCATTCTTCAGAGTCACGGCGCGATCGTAGGTGAGCACCCAGGCGTCGCCCTTGCGCTCAGATTTCACGACGCGCGGCGCTTCGCCGTCGGTCCGGATCTTATAAACACGCTGCAAAGCGACGGCGGCGAGGCGCTCGCCGACCGGAAGTTTGTCCTTGGGGTGGATGTTCTTCTCATCGCCGAGATCGATGTTCACCGACATCATGGCGCCGGGGACATTATCGGCGATCCACTCCATGGATTCGCGAATCTTCGGCCAACCGTCGTCTTCGACCGCCAACTCAGGCTTGCGGGCCTTGAAGCGCGGCAACTGGACGATAATGAAAGGGAACTGCTGACCCCAGGCCTTGTGCCAGGATTTGATCACCGAGCCGAGCACCCACTTGTAGGCCTCGGGCTGGCCGGCATTGGATTCACCCTGATACCAGAGGGCCCCGCGCACGGAGTAACCAACCATCGGGGCGATCATGCCGTTCCAGTTCATATGCGGCCCATTGGACCAGACGGG
>SESF01028380.1_pt1 | contig 22114 bp, 2 predicted proteins | sample 3171521 | NCBI WGS metagenome assembly SESF01 (sample SAMN10866945, study PRJNA518727) | freshwater metagenome | biome: subpolar coniferous forest; feature: holomictic lake; material: water; isolation source: holomictic Lake 227, 6 m and 8 m depth | place: Canada: near Kenora, Ontario | collected...
AGAAATCGGACTTGAACCCGTTGAACTAGTGATGGCATTCAGCGTTAAATCATTTTTCGATTTAATATCAATCGTGCCAGAAGTGGTTGAAATGGGGTTGTTGATAATCAGCGTGCCACCCGAATTTACCGTAATGGAACCGCTGGTGGTGGTCAGCGGCACATTAAATATCAAATTATTGGTGTCGGAAGATAACAAGATATTGCTAGTGGGTACGCCTGTCATGGTTGTAAACGTGGTTGTCACGGCAATCGGCGCGTTAGAATTGATTTTGATATTGCCAGAAGTTGTATTGGTTGCCGCCACATTGACCGCATTCACCCAACTTAAATCAATGCCTTTCGATGACGTAATGGTTAAATCGCCCGCGCCAATCGATTCGGTCACTAAAGCATCCGTGTCATTACTAACTTGTTTAATTTCACCCGCCGCCGAATAAAGCGTTATGTTTTTATTGGTCGTGCCGTCGATGGCTTTGACTTCGTTGTAAATCAGAATATTTTCTACCGCGTCTAATTTAATTGTGTCTTTGTTTTGGAATTTAAAATCAGGATTTGAATAATCCTTAATTTCAATGTTTTTACCAAAAATGACGAGCGGATCCGTAAATGTATTTTGATTCGCCGCTTTAGAGCCAATATAAATGGTGCCAGTAGCAAGTAAATCCGCGTGAGCTGTAGCGGTATCTTCACGCCCAATGGTTATTTTTGAAAAACCCGCTTTGAGCGTAACTAATTCGGAACTACTGAGATTGAGCGTGTTATCGGTATTTTCAGCGGGTGGCGAAGCAATCGCAATGTCGTAAGTTTTTGTCGTTGGGTACATCGTCAATGTGCCTGTTCCCCGCACCGATTCTTGTCCGCCGTTCAGGGTAATTTCGTCCGATTCCAGCAGTATATTTTTACCTGAACCACTCATAACAAGATTGTTTCCAAATACGGCTAATTTTGCCGCCGTAACACTTAAATCGCCTGCGGAGATATTTAACGCCGCGTTAAATGCAACGGTTTCAATCGCTGTGATGGTGACGTTGCCGCTCGTGGTGACATCGCTGTTAAACGTTAAATTGTCGGAACCAAAATTAGCCGAGCCAATTGTTAAATTATCGACAACTGAAATAGTCCCCGCGCTGACCACAACATTGCTACCAAACGCGGTAGATTTTGCATCGGTGATGCTCAAATTTCCTGCCGAGATATTTAACGTTGTTTTAAACACTACCGTTTCAATTTTTGAAATTGTAATGCCCGCACTGGCTGTCACATCGCCATAAAACGTAGCATTATCGGTTGTGTTTGTGATTGTGCTGTCTGTTATTGAAATTGAACCCGCACTCACCACGACGTTGCTACCAAAGGAAGCGGTCGTGGCAAAAGCGGCATTTGAAATACTCAAATTGCCTGAACTCACCGTGAGATTATTTTTAAAAGCAACCGTTTCAAAACCCGTAATGGTAACGGCTTTACTGCTGACATCATTATTAAAAATCACACTATCGGTTAATCCTGAGCCGCCTGTTAATGTAATAGTTCCAGTTGTTGTCCCGCTGACAATCACACGGTTTCCAAAAACGACCGATTTTGCGCCTGTAATCGTTAAATTTCCTGTAATCGTTAGCGTGTCGCTAAAAGTCACCGTGCCACTTGCCTCAATAATTACGTCGCCTGCAATGGTGACGGCACTATTGAATACAACATCATTCACTTTTGTACTTGTACTTGGTGTGTTACTTGCCGTGTTTCCCGTTATCGTCAACGCACTTAATTTATTGGTGCTATCACCGCCGACAATCCCTTCAACAACAATGTTTCCCGTGTTTGGTGCCGCTTCTAATGTCAACGTATTACCCGTTGTACTATTACCATCTAAAAAATGATTGCTCGATGAACCGAGTTGAATGCTGCTGCCAGAATTGATTAAGCGTGCGCCGCTGATTTTAAGTGAATCGTTAATCGTGATATTTGAACCCGCCGCAGTCAAAATATCTGCGCTTAATGTCGTCGTATGCCCCGAACCGTGAATGGTTAAATCAGCATTTTTTCCACCAACTAAATCATCATCGATAAAAATTTCACCGCCATTTTGTGGATTGCTGATTAACAAATTTTGATTAAACGCCAATTTGCCCGTGTCCGTTTTTGCATCGCCTAACGTAACAATCGCGTGTGAATTTTCATTGCCGATAACGATTTGCCCCGCTGTATTTTGAAAATCATCGAAATTCTTAATATCAATCGAGTTCAAGGCAAAATTTTGATTCTTCACATTGGCTAAATTTAAATAGAGCCTGTTTAACGAAGCGTTCTCTTGAGCGGTTTGTTTCAGTAAAACATTTTCCGAAGTCGTCGATTGGGCAGCCCGTAATGCACCTGAATTTTCAGCATTCGCGTTGTAATACTGTTGCACCAATTCGCTCACAATGGGATCGGCAGATAATAAAATACGTTGTTCCAACGTTTCGATAGCAAATAGCGTTTTACGAATAACGCCCGATGAGTTTAATTTTTTCATTATTATGTCCGATTAAATGTTGGAAGGCGCGGAGGTGCAAAATTGCGTCCATAATATGTTGAATGTATTTTCTAGTTCACGCGCCACGTTGTCGGGTTTGCATTTCAAATTGTTTTGCATTCGATGGCGTAATTCATGACGCAATGTTTGAAGATTATCGATGTTTTCATGCCAGTATTTTGCAATGGCAATAAATTCTGTTTCAGAATGGGCAACAAAATCGTTTTCTATTCCCGCACAACTCAAAATAGTTACACCAACTCGACTGGCTAACGTTTGTCCGACGAGGGTTAAAACAGGCACTCCCATCAACATGGCAAACACAGACGTAGTGCCTCCTGCATAAGGAAAGGTATCTAAAATCAAATCGACTTCGCCATGCAACGCATAATAATTTTTCATTGGCATTCGTGGATAAAAAATTAAACGCTGCATGGTAATGTCTCGCGTTTCAAATTCACGTTGTAATCGCTGTTTTAAATGCTCATCCGATACATTACCCAAAATCATTTTGGCATCGGGAATAGCTTTTAAGACCCCGCACCACAAATCAAACGTTTCACGGTTAATTTTGGCGGGATGATTAAAACTGCCAAACGTTAAATAGCCATTTTTTACACAAGGCGCGTCAGTAATTGGCGGAATATCGGCGGGAATATGAAACGTGCCAGCGGTCGTGGGCAATCGCAATATTTTTTCCACAAACAAATTGTCCATCATACCAACGGGACACCAATCGGCATCAACGAGATAAAAATCCATTTCCTTTAAGCCCGTTGTGGCAGGATAACCGAGCCACGAAATTTGAATCGGTGCAGGTTTCCAGGCAAAAACAGGCAAACGATTTTTTGCGGTATGTCCTGCTAAATCGAGCAAAATATGAATGTTATCGTCATAAATTAACGTCGCGGCGGCTTGGTCATTTAAATTAGCAATTGGTTTCCAATGTGAAAAATACGTTTGAAATCGCAGTGTAATGTCATCTTGTTTCAGCGTGGTGGGATACGCAAATAACTCAAACTCGCCCATTCCTAATTCTTTAAATAAAAGCTCTAAAAAATAGCTCACCGGATGTTCGCAGAAATCACCCGACACCACGCCGATTCGCAGGCGCGATTTTACCTCGTGCATTTTTGCTTCGTGCGAAAAAATTTGCTCAACTGTTTGTGCCGCCAGCTCACCAAAATGTTTGGCGTAATCGAAACAAAACTGTGGTGGATTCGTTGAATTATGGTTAGCAATAAATAAAAAATGGCTGTAGGTTTTTAAGCAATCGGGATTTTGTCGCAAGGCTTGTGACACCCATTCCTGCGCTGCTTCCAAACGTCCCATTTCAATCATCACATTACCCAAATCGTTGTAAATTTCGATCACATCAGGGCGTAATTCGAGTGCTTTTTTTAAACAATTTTCAGCTTCATCTAATCGCTGTATTTTCTGAAAAAGGTTGCCCAAATTACTGTAAGCCTGTGCATATTCAGGGGAAATTTCTGTGGCACGACGATAATGAAAAACAGCTTGTTTAACACGACCAAATTTACGAAAGGCGGTTCCTAATTTATTGTGAAACGCGGCATTTAAAGGATTAAACGAAATCGCTTTTTCATAATGAAAAATCGCTTCGTGAAATTCATCTAAACTCAAATAAATATCGGCGAGTTCAACTCGCACTTGTGAATAATAAGGGTTAATTTCTAAAGCGCGTTGCAACTGTTTTTTTGCATCGTCTAAACGATTTATTTGCTGATAAAGTCGCGCTAAATTTGCGTGAAAGAACGGGTGATTTGAATTCAGTGCAATCGCTTGTTGATAATGATTTTCTGCCGTTTCAAAATCGCCATAATCGGCAAACGTATTGCCTAAATTATTGTGCAATTCCGCATCCTGTGGTGACAACGATACGGCTTTTTGTAAGGCTTTCAAGGCTTCTGGAATTTCCCCTTGAAATTGTAACGCGGCGGCTAACGCCTTCCAAACTTCCGCACAATCGGGCAATTGCAACGTCAAATCTTTTGCAAAATGGGCGGCATCTTTATAACGTTTTTGTTGAAACAACGCACTCAATTGGGCGTGTTGATGTGCATTGAGTTCATTTTTCATGCGCTAATTTCGCTCTTAATTGTTTTTCTAATTCGACGATGTTGCGTTTCCGTCTTGTCACCCATCGCGCTGGCACGCCAAAATAACCGCAAAAGGCTTTGCAATCTTTCACAATAACCGTTGATGATGGGCAGCCAGAACCTTCTTCTAACGTGACATTGGGCAAAATCACTGAGCCAACGCCCGAACCCGATTGCCCTTGTAAAATCACATCGCCGTGTTGCCCGTAGGTGGCGGCTTCGGGCAGATTTAAATACGCTAACACTTCGCCTCTACAATCGTCGTAACTGCTGTAAATACTGACTCGCGCCGACAAGCCTGAGAAATCCGCAATATAAATCTTACCTTCGCCTTTGAGCAAACAATATGCCGCAATATGCACATAATCGCCAATCTCAATGCCGCCCGAACCCGCCGATAACACGCAAAAATCGTCAATTCTAACGTGAGAGCCTAAGCGGATATTTTGGCAATTATAAAATACTGCTTTATCCGATAAAAAAACGGGATTGCCCACTTGAGCGAAACCCATACTTTCAATTTGTGCTAGTGTGAGCCATGCCATCGTTATAACCGCACGTTTTCAGTCCAGAAATAGAAAATATCGTTATCCGCTTTGTCGTAATAATTGACGGTATTTTCAAGCGATTTCACCACTTCAGTTGAACGTAACAAAGATGAATCAAATTGACCATTTTTCAAAATAACGGTTTTGCCATTCGTTTCAAATGTTTTATCACCGAGCATAATTTCTTTCGCGCCACGAATCGTCAATTGACCGCTAATATCCAGCGACGAATTAAACGCCACGATGCCGCTTGCGTTAATGCTTAAATTACCATCAATTTTCACCTCGTTGTTAAATGAAACATTTTTCGCTTTGGTAATCGACAAACCTTCCAAAGCATCGGAGCCACCGATTTTTTCATTAACGATAATATCGCCGGTTGCGGCTCTCAATGTCAGCGTGTCATCGCCTTGCACGTTATCGCCGCTAAGGAAATGCGCGGATTTTCCGCCTAAAATAATATCGCCTTGCGTCGTCGAAATAAGCCGCGCCCCGCTGATTTTCATCGAATCGTTAATGTCCACATTGCTTTTCACCGTGACATTAGCGCTCAACGTGGTCGTGTGTCCTGAACCGTTAATCACAAAATCCGCGCCTTTCGCACCGACCATATTGTCTTTGATCCAAATTTCACCGCCTAACGCAGGGCTATTGATTGAAATGCTGTCATTGAAAGCCAAGTTACCGCCCACAGCACCATCACCAATAGTAATCGTGCCGCTGCTTACTTCACTACCAATTACAATTTGTCCGAAACCGTCTTTTAAATTGGCGAATTCTGTCGTGTCAATTTGGTACGCGCCTGCAACACTAGTCGAGCCGCCTCCAATAATAATGTCGCGAGTCTCGTCAATTGGATGCAGAATAATCGTCGCGCCTGCACTTCGCACAGGCGCACTTAAATCAATGTTATCGCTAATAAGAGTAATATCTTCGCCTGCCGCATCAACAGGATTTGCTACTTTTTGCACATCTAAAGTTGAACTGCTCAAACTTAATAATTCTGTTTTTCCGGCGGCTGAACCTGTACTGGACGTGCTTTTAATTTCAATTGCGCCGGTGCTGATAAGCGACGATGTGTCACGTTCTGTACTATTGACGAGTAACGTTTTGGCATCGATAAATAATGAAAGTGGCGAGTATTTAAAACCGGCAACGGGTTGTCCAATGGTATTTTTCGCCGTCATCGTCAAACCGCCACCGGTGGTTTGAATGTATGCGCCTTCCGCGTTGCGAATAACGACATTGTCATCTAACTGATAAATGATTTTTTCGTAAGCTGCAAGCGTTGTTCCGAATGTAATTGCCCCAGTGGCTTGAGTTGCGCTGAATTTTTTATTCTGTAACGCCCAATCAATGCGTGGGTTAAACGCTTTCCAAGTAGAAGTTCCAGTCACTTTCCACCCAATCACTTCCCCATTTTTCAAATTATGTTGCATGATTTCATCGGTTGTTAAGCCTGATAATTTCATTTGTTGTGTCGTGGCATCGACAACAAATTTTCCCGTTATATTTGTAACCGCGTCAAATTCACCTTTGGCAATTGCCCAATCTAAATCGGGATTATCGCTGGCATAACCACTGATATTTACGGCGGGTAAAAGTAGCGACGATGACAAATTCACTCCAGTTGTCGCGGGGAATAACGCTTCCACATTGGCTAAGTTTTCATTGTTTACAATCGAACCTTGCGTTGCCGTCAGTTTAATATCGCCTGAACCTAAAACTTCAATGCCTTTGGTTAAGGTATTCGCTATTTTTACCAACGTATTAGGATTGGTGATTTCATAATTCGTGAACGTAATATCGCCATTTTCAGCCGTCACTTCAACGCCCGCGCCGGCGGTTTGAATACCACCGATTAAATTGACTTTTGTCGCCGTCGTGTTGGCATAAGCATCACCTGCATAAAGCGTGACGATTTTGGTTTTATCGGTTGAACCTGAAATAATGTTGCCATCCAAAATAATCGTGTCATCAGTGGTACGCACAGTAATTGCACCCGCCGTTGCGCCAAGATTTTCAATGCGGCGAATTGTCAAACCATGTACCTCATCTAAAAGCACACCGCTTGAATTGGTTGCATCGTCAACGTGTTCAAAAGCAATATCGCCGCCGCCCGTGTTAATGACATCTAATTCTTTCACTAAAATTTCAATCGCGCCACCTTTGCCAGCGGTTGTACCGATTCCACCGACTGAATGCACCACTAATTTGGCATTCGGAGCGTAAATATCAACCGGACTGTCGCCCGCATCGAGAACCGCCCCAGCGGTACTGGTGATTTCGAACGGATTTGCGTTAGTCGTCGCTAATTTTCCGAGCGTGATAATCCCAGACGCATTCAACGAAATCAACCCATAACCTGCATTTACAATGGTTTCGTCACTCATTGTAATTGCGCCACTTGCTGAATTGAAAACGACATTACCGGATGATGTGGTTCCCGATGTTGTGATTTTAGTTTCAGCCGATAACGTAATTCCACCCACCGCATTCAACGTAACCGCACCAGTTGTAGAAGTGAGCGATTGATTGACAGTCAACAATCCAGCGGTAGTTATTAAATCAATGGGAGAAGTCGCTGTGCTTAATGACGCATTCAAGGTTGTCGCGCCACCCGTTGTTAAACTAAACGGACTTGTATTTGGGATAAACACAGAATTAACAGTCGAGCCATTAACGACAGAATTCACAATGACCCCGTCTTTATCAGTAATGTTAATTTCGCCATTTGCCGTCAAATCTAAACTGTCCGCATCTAACGCGCCTGTAATCGAACCTGTTCCAGACAATATCACCGCGCCCGCGCTAAATAACGCTGAACTGGTGGGCAAAATAATCGAACCACTTTTCGTGACAATCGAGATAGTACCCGTCGTGCCAGAAAGCGCACCAAACGTAATGCTGCCACTGTCTAAAATAAATGAAACATCGCCGCCGTGCATGGTTAGTGACGTGACATTTAAATTACCAATGCCACTTTGTTGCACGACCAAATTACCCGCGCCTGACATAGTCACTGACAAATTATCGACATCGGTTTTTAGCGTCAAATCTGAACCCGAAGCCGTACCAGCACTGACCACCAAAGAACCCGCTGTGACTTTTCCGCCCAAAGTTATACCACCACCAGCCGTTAAATTAACCGTTTGCCCTGCTGCGGTTATATCGGAAACAATCACTAAATCATTCGTCAAACCTGTGCCTGCACTGAGCGAAACAACTGAACCCGTTGTATAAGCGGGCAAACTGACAATACTTAATGTTCCCGTCGCCGTTAAAGTTGCAGGCGCGGTACCTGTGCCGTCAGTCGGAACAATTAAAATATAATCTTTATTTGGATCTATTGAAGGCGCATCTGCGATAGTTTTGACTGTTGAAGGTATTGCAGTTTGTCCTGTTCCACCCAACATTCCCGTTCCTTCTGGAGCCGAGTATTTATATTCCACATCAGTTGCGCCTTGCGTGCCTTTATCGCTGGCAATTTGAATTCGCGTTGTAACGACAGTACCTTTGAACGTCACTTTATAACCAAACACATCCACGCCATCGTCACCGCTGCCCATTTCGGTAATTCCACCCGCCGCATCTAAAATAACTTCGCTGGCTGTTTTGTCCGCGCCGTTATTCACACCCGCTTCGATATTATCGACTTGTAAGGCTTTTGCTGATTTGAGCGTAATGTCATTGAGCAATTTATCGGTGGTAATTTGAACGGTCTTCGCAAACATATTGCCGCCTGCCGTGATTTCAATTTTGCCATCATTTGCCAACACGTTATTTACATTCAAATTATCGGCTTCATTGATAATGATATTGCCGCTTGAACTTGAAACCGCGCTGACATTTGCGACCAACGTATTCAACGAAATACCGCCTGTCGCCACTACATCTAAATTCGAGTTTAAATTCGTGCCGATAAACACCGAACTTGTGTCTGTTGTCACGGTTTGCGCTCTCAATTCCAAATTCTGTTTGGCGGCAACAATCCCGCCTTGAACCGTCAATGTTTTATCAAATACTGTGGTTTTCACACCCGTAGAATCAAACGTTTCACCAATGTGCAGCGTCACATTTGCCGCTGGGTCAAAATTTGCTAACCCTCCAATAAATCCGGTTAGCGTAAAGTCCCATTTCAAACCAATGAAAATGTCATTTTTTGCGCGAATCTCGAAATTACTCGCCGCGATTCCTGTTGTTTGAATGTTGACGTTGCCGCTTGTTGTTATGGTATTTGTCACCATTGCGCCAGTCGTCAAATTCATTTTATCAACAGTCGTGGTTAAGGTATTTGTCCCTTTCGCTTTGATAATAACTTCATCAATTGCGCCCACGACTTTCGTTCCTGAACCTGCAAGGATGTTACCTCTCACAATCACGTCAACACCTGACACGAGTTCTAAATGTTTGCTTGCCGTCAATGTGCCGTTAATCGATAACAATGAACCCGTTTCAATGATGATTGTTTGAGACGTTAAATCTTTGGGCAGTTGACTTTGTCTGCCAGTGACCAGATTCGTCGTATCATCGTTACGGAATATGAAATCACCGCCTGCGCGATATTCAATCAAAACCGGTGTATTTAAAACAAACACTTTGTACAAATCGACTAATTTTTTCGCATTGAACCCGATGCCGCTGGTGTAATTCAACGCAGGATTGGTGTCATTAAGATAGCTGGTTGAATCCGAACGTTTTGCCACCACGACGGATTCATTGGTACTGATTAAACGAATCGTGCCGCCTGTGACTTTGCCATCAACGGCGGGCATTGCACCTGTTCCAGCTGACGCATAAAGTCCGACGTTTAACGAGTTATTCGCCGTTAATGTCACGGTTGTGCCAGACGTGGCGGCAATGACTTGTTTCACCAACAAACCTTGGAATTTTTCTAAGTTTCCATCGACATCCGAAACGGTAATATCACCCGCCGTACTGGTGGCATCAAGCGTGTTGATTGCCACTTGTAACTTCACAATGCCCGTTGCAGCACTAATTGTTAATTCGTCCGCCATCACATCTGGTGCATCGTCTAAAAAGGTTTCGTGAATATTGCCAGCGGTTGACGTTAAGAAAATGTCACCCGCTGAACTGACAGAAGTTGGTGATGTAGTGGCTGTAATCGTTTCAACACCGTTCAAAACTGTAGATGTCGCTGGTAACGTGTTAACACCAGCGTCTAAATAAATCCCCGCATTCACATAACGCACCGCAATATCACCTGCTGCCGTGACAGTGATGTCGTTAATTTCTTTGTTGGTTTCAGAAAGTACGTCCGCCAAATCGACTTTGCCATCGGCTGTGACAGTCAAACTTCCATCGTTAATATGCACTCGTTCCAACACTAAATCTTTCGTCGTGTCTGTTGCATCTTGAATAATTGAAACGTTACCGATTTTCGTGGTTTGCAAACGGATTTTATTCACCGACGTATTCAAGGTAATCGCATCCGCCACCGTCACATTTAACACGTCAGCGGTTAATAACGGTGAGCCAACTTGTAAAATTGAACCTTGAATGTTCAAGGTAATATCACCGCGTGAATCCGTCAGAATTTTCGTCATCGTTAAATTAACAGGCACGGCGGTATCGGTTTTAAACGTGTTAATCGTAATGTCATTTCCATCGGTGCCGCCATTTGCTTCAACGTCCGTCGCCACCACACTACCCAACACATCCACGGTAATCGCACCATCGAACGCAATCACTTTTGTGAGTGTTAAATCTTTATTATTGAGCAGCGCGATACTCCCCGCTGCTGTCAATTGCGCCGTCAAACTGTTAATCGACGTATTCAGTTTCAAACCCCGATCCGCATTCGCCGTTAAAATATCGGTGGTAATCATGCCTTCTGTTTGACTGATTTTGCCAGACTTAGCCGTTAGCTTGACGTTGTGTAACGTAGTGTTAATGGCACTTAACGGAGTGGTTATCACGCTTTTTGCTAAGGTGATATTGCCGCCAAATTCGCCTGCACTTAATGAAATATCATTCACCGTTCCCGTCGCACTTGTCACTTTTAACGCGGTTTCTAAATCGCCCGTAATCGAACCCGACGCGCTGGTGGATTGCAATTTTGCCGTCGTGTCACCCGCGCTAATAATAATTTGATTCGTCGCAGTCGCTACGCCACTTAGCGTAATGTTCCGCCCCGCCAATGCCGTAATCGTGGTTTGCGAATTTAAGATTAACGTACCTTTTTTCAAAGTTTTATCGGTAGGTTGCTCTAAAACCTGCACGCCGCCTAATGCCATATCACGCGACGCATTCAGTTCAATGGCATTGCCGTTGACGGTCAGCGCGTCACTCAACGATACATTGTCACCTGACAGCGAAACGGTTCCCGCCGTTGAATTCAACGTTGATTGTGTCGCGGCATCCACGCCTAAATCTAACAAAGTCGCGGCATTCAACGTTAAATTATTCGTGGCTTGCAACAAACCCGTCACCGACACATTTTTCCCCGAATCGATGCTAATTTCCAAACCACTCAACGATGCACCCGCCACGGCAAAGGGATTACGTTCAAGTCCACCGTCTACAAACGTGCGTTCCGTCACGGTTTTTGTGGCATCGGAAATCACAGCTTGTTTTTCCCACACCGTCACATCTTTGAATTTCGTGATGGGAACTTGAACGGTTTTTGTAGCGAAGACAGCGCGATAATCGTATTCCGTTTGTTCATTGGTCACGAGTTTATAACCCAACGTCACCCGCTGGTCGTAAATTGGATGCCATTGCGATGTCCAGGTGTAATCGTAATTATTTTTAGTTTGGAGAATGTCGTGTGACAGTAAATCTCTGCCACGAATATACCAATCAACGTAAAACCAAGCATGTGTCGAACTATGAGATTTTACCTGCCATTCATCTTTTGCGGCAGCTGCCCAACCGCTCCAATTACGAGTTTGTGACTTACCATTTGAATCTGTAGTTGTCCAATTACCTTGAGCTTTGTCCGCTGCTGTAGGGGCTGTCCAATCATGATTATCCCAACCGTTAGAATGAGAACCACTGCCCATGATGTTATCGTCACTTTGTGAGCCACTATCTTGAACCCAACCTTCCCAATAATTAAACGTCGCGGCAACTTGATTGGGGCGTGACGTAGAACCGGTTTTCACAATAGTTGCCGTGTCGCCTGTTGTTTTTAACACATCAACGTAAGTGTCATAAGCGATGACGTTATCGGTGAAGCGTCCATTTGTACTACTCACGTAATAACTTTGGTTTTCATTTGCTGCAAAGTTTTTATTTGCGACTTCCCAAAACCAATTTGGATCGCGCTTCATGGAATCCGTCGGCGTACCCGCTACTTCAAATGTGCGAGTGCCGCTCACAGGTTTATAAGCAACCTTCCAGTTTGCAGCTCCTAGATCGTCAGTTGTTGGAACTGCGGTTTTTCCATTTGGATCATCCACTTTATCGATTGGCGTGTTATTTTGTGTGTCACTGGAACTGTCATAGCCAACCACTGCGGCTGCAAAATCAGCCGCTACAAAATCTGAATTTTGCTGTGTATAAGTCACCGCACCATCGTCTTTATAACGTCCAACCAGTTCGCCAGAAGGCGTTGTCACTGTTGATAATGGATTCCAAGTTCCGCCAGCATTTGTACCATTTGCTATCCAACTCGACGCTTTCACAGCAGCATCACCGGTTGATGTGTAATAAGCATCCTTGATGATTTTTCCTGCGCCATCCAACACAGCAGGAACAAGCACCGTCGTATAACCATCATCATTATTAAGAAACTGTAGCGTGCCTTGCGGAGAGAGTGCTGAAATATCTTGATACGCTCCTTTGGGCATTGAAATATATTTATCCCGCCAACCGACAACGGGAATACGATAAATAACTGAGGCAGGGGCAGTTGCGGATTGCATCCACAGTGGCACGAGTTTATTGGTCGTACCGACATAGCCTCCGATATTTGTCGCGGGTAAGGGTGTATCGGTTGGATTGCCGTTCAGCGTTCTAATCAAATGCACATTGGAATACTTGAAATCATACAATTTCATATAACCGAGCGTATTCAGCACCGCTTGTTTCTGCGCGTCGGATAATTGAGTGAACGTTTTGTACACGTCTTTGTTTGCAGTTGTGGCGGAAAAATTGAGCGGTCTATCAATTACAGTTTGATCTGGTAATTCAACTGTTGCCGCATTATCCCAATTCACACCAGAAATACCCGCCTTAACGGCATTCGTAAAGACAGTCGCGCTGCCGCTCCCCGCACCCACGCCCGTTGCAACGAAAACGGTCAGGGCATCATTGTTAGCCGCACCAATTAACGTGAAATCCGTACCGGAGCCAAGCGTTTCAATTTTATATTCTTGACCAGTAATAAACTGGCCGGTGCTGGCAATCTGCCACGCGGTACCGGTTCCCGTTCCTGTTGTCGCCGTGAAAATAGTGCCGGCGTTATTATTTGCGGCACCCATCGTAGTGAAGTTTGTGCCAAGTGATACGACTTTATATGTTTGATCCTTACTAATACTACCAGCCGTCTGCACACTTGTCGCAGAAACCGTGTTTGTACCCGTTGATGCCGTTGCATTTGCCGTAAAAGTCGTACCAACTTTGTAATTTGCAACTGCGCCTAGTGAAGAAAAATTGGTACCGTTATCCGCACCTGTGATTTTGTAAGATTTTCCAACAACAAAGTTGGTTCTCGTCACGGATGGAGCGGTGGAGGTTAATTCAGTCACCGTTCCATCACCAGAACTCACTGTTCCACTTGAAGTAGCCGTAAACATGGTGCCAGCGGTATTAGCACTCGCACCAAATGAGGTAAAAGTGCTTGTACCTACGGTTGTAATTTTATAATTTTTGCCCGAAACAATTGCTGTTGCCGCTGTTGTTGAAGATGCGGCTGTCAATTCGGTCACAATCCCCGAACCCGATAGGATTGCGTCGGCTAAAGTTGCACTGCCCGTTCCACTTACACTTGCAGTAAAAATAGTTCCTACGGTATTTGCGCTCGCACTGAATTTAGTCGTAAATATGCTATCTCCATCTGAGGTTGCGATTTGATAAATGTGACCAGAAACAATGCTGTAAGCAGGAACCACTTCAATCGCAGTACCCGTTCCAAGCGTTGCGCCCGTAGTAGTGGCAACAAAAACAGTTCCTACCGTATTATTCAGTGAACCGATGGAAATAAAATTGTCTGTGATTGTTACGATTTCGTATGAATTACCAGAAACAATACTCGTAGAAATTAGGGATACTGTTCCCGTTCCGCTACCTGCGCCAGTTGCGGTAAATACTCCACCAACCGCATTTATTCCACCAATAGCAGTAAAGTCGGTGGCACCGCCTGCTGCAATTTTGTAAGTGTTGCCCACAACAAAACTACTCGCAACTGTCGTTGCAGTAGCGATTGCTGTACCTGTTCCAATTCCTGCGCCCGTTCCGTTTGCCGTAAATGTTGTTCCGACCGTGTTAGCACTCGCTCCAATTGACGTGAAATTGGTCGCTCCCACGGCTGCAATTTGATACATTTTGCCAACTTCAAAACTTCCCGCATTCACCACGACTGGCGTTGTCGCGGCGGTGACGGTACCTTCATTGTAATAATCCACGCCTTCAATAAAGAATTCACGGAAGCGGTTGTCCGTTAAAATATTTCCACTTGAATCAACAGTAAATGCTGTCGGATTGTAATAACCCGTTTGTTCAAGCAACGTGTCCATTTCGGTGTGATATTTACCCACAGGAACTTGAACGGTGCCGATTTGTTCGGTGATAACCGTATCGACCCACGTTACTTCGGGAACCTGAATAATGCCAATCGCAACTTCGTTATAACCAGAAACATATTTATAAGTAACATCTCTGGTCGTAATGACAGGAATTTTAACGGTTGCAATACCCGCCACACTGGTATCGGCATCAATAATAATCGTGCCACCCGCAAGAATATCAATTTTTCCAGCAGGAGCTTCTAAAATCGCCTGCCCCAAAATAGTTACGGTTCCGGCATTCAAATTAGATTGAACAACCGCACCTTCCCGTTGTGCATTCGTCCAACTGGCATCGACACCCGCATGAATATTGATGTCTTTGGCAGATTGCAAAATACCACCTTCGTAAGTCGTACTGGAAACCGATTTTTTACCCACCCAAAGTTCTTTACTCGCGCTGATTAAAATGTTGCCACTCGTCGCGTTATTAGTTTCAATTATGCCTTCAATCGTCAATTTTGACGCAGATAAATGAACCAATTTATCGCTGTGAATAATTGAATTATTTGAAGCCAATGGCGTTAAATTTGCCACGACATACATATACGGCGTAACGCTTGTTTCACGGCGGCTGGCAACGTAAATCGTATCGGTAGCATTCACTCGCACAGTGGAATTAGTCGCCAACGCATAAATTCGGCTATCGGCTAATAAACTGACATTTTTACCGCTTACGGTGGCGGTATTTAGTAAGTCAACAATTCCTAAAATTAGCACGTCGCCGTAATTCGAGGCAATTGAAATGCTATCAACTTTGCCTGTTGTAATTGTAGGGTCTGTTGCAGATATATCACGTTGACCAATGATGCCATTCAACACCACGTTATCGTCGGCAGAAATCGTAATGTCACCATTGATAGCCGTGTCTAACGTGCCGCCTGAAACACGATTATTGAACAAATCCAACACAACCGAATTCACCAAAATGCCAATGCCCGACGTATCGTGTCCGCCTTTTAAAACAAGTTGGTCATTTGCGCTGACCAAATTATCAATCAGAATTTGCCCACTTGAAATCAACGAAACATCAGCACCTGCTGCATCTGCACTAATGACACCTTGAATTTGTATATCACCTTTTGTGGTGACGTTCAAAACGGCGGCAGCATTTATGGCACGAATCGCACTTAACGTTCCCAAACTCAACCCTAATCCGTCGGTATTTTCGCCGGTGGTAATATCAACAGCTGCTGGAGCGGAAATAGTGCTAGTAGCTGTGACAAGTGGCAAAGCAACGTTTGTTAAATCAATCCGTTGCCCACCAATGACTACCGCTTTGGTTGCGGTTAAATCCAGCGTCGCCGTTGAATTCGCCACCGCAACAGAACCCGTTCCCACGACATAATGCGTTCCCGCCAAAATACCGCCCGCGATATTCGCACTGCCAGTGGTGATTTGAATTTGACTCGTTAAACCACTGGCATATAAACCGGCATCCGCTGCGATATTCAACGCGCCACCAATCGTCATCGTCAATGCTGCATTCGCTTCGATAATCGCTTCTTTCGTGGTGGCAATACCCGCGACAGGATTCACCGAACCGATATTCACGTCACCCGTTGCGTCAATGGTCAAATGTTGATTCGCACTGGTGACTAACAAATTCGCGTTGTAAATATCGACATTGCCGCCCGACTGCAACCACATAGAACCGACAACATTTAAATCGCCGTGCATGAGCAACGAATTGGTCGCGTTGATGATAATTTCGTTATCGGTCAATGAATCCGTGGCTTTCGTGCTGCGAATGACACCGGCGAAATCTACAATTTTACCCGTCAACGCCAATTCACCACCCGTTTGCACCCAGCCAGATTCATGAGCAATCGTTAATTTACCTTTTTCAGCGACAATATAAATGCCTTTCAAATCGGTATTCACACCAGGATTCAGTGTATCGATTCCGACGGTGCTGTTGATGTACACATCGTTTTTACCTGAAATGTTAATCGTGCCGCCGGCACCTAACGTCGTGAATCGCGCGGTGCCGTAAGTGCTGACGCTGGTTTCATCTGCTTTTTCGGTCGTTCCCGCGCTAATCACAATGTCTTTTTGTGCGGTAATGTTGCCGCGCAAATTCAGCGTATTTTTAGCGTTAATAATGACGCTGGCACCCAAACCATTCGCAATCAAATCCCCTTTCAACACCGCGTCATCGGCAGGATTCATGACAATATCGCCGCTCAAAGTTTCGATAATCCCCGCGACACCAAAATCTAAATTCTGTTTGCCATCATTGCTGGTGCTACTGTACAAATTCACCGCGCTATAACCACGCACCCAATTTTGCAGTGTGATTTGTCCTGATTTATTTTGATTGCCGATATTCACCACGGAACCGCGAGCGGGCGCATCAATTGACGCTTGACGTGCAGACGCAGCGTCGGCAGTCGTTAATTGTTTGAACCCCAAAAAGTCAGCGTTGCTGGAACCGTCTTTTTTCAAGGTGAATTTATAACCCGAACTGGTGAACATAAAGCGTCCATCGACTAAACGGGCAACGATTTCAGGCGTGGAAGCATCTAGTTTTACATCGCTTCCCAGTGCAGGCGTGCCGCTCAACGATTCGGTGACTTTAAACGTGGTCGCTTTGAGTGCGTCGTTAATGACTTTCATTAACCCGCCAATGCCTTTCGCTGCTAGTGTATCCGCCGCTTTGATAATGACATTGCCTTCGACTTTTTTGGTACCTAAATCAATTGCCATTTTGAACGTGACATCACCCGTCAAATGCCCGTCAGCGAATTGCGTAAAATCATCGGCTAACAATTGTTGCGTGTAGGCAGCAGGCGCGAGAACCGATAAATCGCCCGACGCGCTCAAGTTAATGACGCTATTTTCACGCCACGTTGTCAAATGTGCGCTGCCGCCCATGACGATGCCTTGAGTGTTCCATTGCGCCCAAACACTGGTGTCGTTGTCAATCGGGTCAGTGACGCGCCCACCTTTTACCGTAATTTCTTTACCCGCCGCCAAATCACGTCCTAATCGAATTTGTCGTCCAGCGGTCACGGTAATTTTCGAGTCACCATCATAACGATTGGCGTAACTGCCGACGTATTTCCCCGTGCTGTCGTAACGATCCAGAATTTCGCCACCTGCTACGACAAAACCCAATACTTCCGCGTCTTGCACCGCAGACATGTTGACTTCGCCGTCCGCGTTTTTGGTGGAGATATACGTTCCACCCAACAATTTCAACCCGATTTTGTCGCTAATGTGCGAACCACCGCTTAAATTGATGAGTTGATTTGCGCGAACCATTGCGCCAATTTCTACCGTATTGCCTTCTTTGCTAATCGCCGTACCGCCCATATAAAGCTGACCTTGCGCTTTCAAATCGATTTTCGATTTTTCAGTTGACCAGTTAATCGTTTGCGAAGTCAGCACGCCTTGGTCATTAAACGTCTGATTCATGGTGCCGCCCGATAACATCATGCCGACAATTTGCACGTCACCAACGGCATCAATGGTCACGTCGCCACCGCTGTTATTGGCGGTTTTACCCGCCGCCGTTAACCCGCCAATCGTCGTAACTTTGACCGATAAACCCGCATCGTCCGCGCCAGTGACGTTGGTCGTGGTTAAATGCACACCTTTTGAGGCGACCAGCGCGTTATCGACATAAATTTGTTCGCCAGCCGTGACTTTAATTTGAGAATCGCCGCCCGCAAACGTGACACCATTCGCACCAATTGCGCCACCTGCCACTATGATGCCGTAAATATCAACGTCTTTACCGCCACTCAAGGTAATAATTGAACCCGCTTGAGAGGTTTTTAACGTCGAGGTGCCACTGACATAAACGCTGGAACCTGCCATGTTGGCACCGCCCAAATTGGTGCCGTCTAAACTCACGCCGCCGAGCAAGGATAAATTTCCCGTGACGCTTGCCGTGCCTTCCCAATATACCCATTTGTCAGATTGCACGGTTAAGTTTGAATTTGCGCCCAACAGATTGATATTGCCGCGAATAATGGCATCTTTTGCACCAGCAACCACTAAATTCACGCCGTCTTGCAAAGTCGTCAATGTTCCCGTTAATAAGAAACCAAAACCACGTTGACCCAACAACGTGTGCGGAGCTTGTAATTGAATTTCGTCAATGACTTTGTTGTCGTCGATGTCGCTGGCGTACAGTACATATTGTTGCGTGCCGTCGGAAACAATCCAACGATTTGCCTTGCCCGCCGTCGCGCTACTACCTTGATAATCCACGCCTTGCACGAAATTGGTCATAACTTCTTTATCGCCTGCCCCCGCTTTGAAATAAGTCGTCGAACTATAAGCGGTGTAACCGAGTTGCGCTAAGGCTTGCTGTTGAATATCGGCACTCAAATCTTTAAAGCCTTTGAGTTCTGCGCCTTTTGGAATCAATGTTTTTAACGTGTCATTCCGAATAGCCTCTTTAATTTGTTCAGCAGTAATGATTTTAATCGCCGATTCAGCCAGTTTCTTTTGCGCTTCAAATTGTTCTACGGAGATTGATTTATCGTCAGGATTAAATTCAGATAATTTGAGTTCGTCGCTAGGCTGGGTAATCACCGACCATTTAATGTCTTTGTTGTTGTAATCTTTGCCCTCAACAAATGTTAAAACATGCTGTTTTTCAACTGTGGCAGTGGCATTGAAATAACTCACGCCGTTGTAACGTTGATAACCCGTTTTATTCAATACTTTTTGTTGTTGCGCGGTAGTTAATTGTCCAAATTTTACATTTTCCGTTGGCGTGGCATCGGCATCCCAAGTAATTTCACTGTTTTTATAATCCAGCGTTGCCACTAATTGTGCCTTTCCAGCGGCGGCAGTTGGGTTATAAAACAAACCATCTTGAACTGGCGCGTAACCGAGTTTATCGCTGACAACTAAACGTTGATCGGGATTTAATTCTTCAAATGTTTTGGCGGTTATTGCCGTTGCTGTTGAACCTTCTGGAACAGGTTTATCTGGCGCACGAACTCCGCCTAAATCAAGCGTTTCAAGGCTAAATGTGCCACTTTCATTAAAACCAAATACCAGTTGTTTATCTATCGGCGCACTGGCTTTGTAGAAACTCAAACCGTCTTCTTTTGCGTCAAGCACGTTGTAACCTAATGCTCGCGCGACAATTTTCTTTTGTCCAAGTGTTAAACCATCAAAAGCGGTGTCTTTGCTTGGTTTTGCTTCACTTCCCCAATAAATATCAGCGTTAGCGTAATCAAAGATTTGCCCTTGCGTGAAATCCGCGACTAATTTTTTACCCGCTGGTGCATTGAAATTGAGATATTTTTTTGTAACATCGTCCAGCACATAACCCAAACTTTGGGCGACAACGGATTTTTGTGCATTCGATAAACTGCCAAAATCCGCCGTCGTACTCGGCGCACCCGCACTGCCCCAATCAATCAGCGTATTACTGTAATCCGCCGATGCACCTTGCGTGAAATTTGTCAGCAAACGTTTATTGGTTGCTGCGTCAGCTTTATAAAACACCAAATCTGGATTCACGACATAACCTAAACTTTGAGCCGTCGCGCGTTTTTGTGCGTCACTCGCATTCGTCACGGTCAAATTTGCGATAAATTTATCGTTGCCACTCGCCGCCGCGTTGTAATAACCGCCGTTTGCGTAAGTCGTATAACCTAAACTGCTGACGATTTGAGCGCGAGCGGTGTCCGTGAGTTGGAAAAATGGCGTGTAATTATTACCCGACACCACCGACACATTTGCGCCCAACGTAATGTTATTATCCGTGAATACCTTTTGAATCGCGGCGTTCAGCGTGCCGCCGTTTAAAGCGGTAAACCAACTCGAATCAAACGTAGTCACGCGCGTCAATACTTTGCCCGCGATAGTGTCGAAATAATCCGCTAAATCATGCGTGTTATTGCCTCCTTTAATCGACATTCCACCTGCGGCAGTGACTGAACCCGCCAGTTTTAATTCACCCGTCGCGGCAATCGTCAATGTGGTGTTTTTACCCGTTTGAACTGGAATCGGCGTTGCGCCTTCGTAAATAAATTTTGCGCCTGCAATGACTGCTGAACCCGAATTTAAATACAGATATTGTGCTGCACCCAGCGTAATTCCTGCATTGTCATCAAATACTTCAACCGTGCCGCCTTCCAGCAACGTTAAACCTGTCGCCGCATTCATAGAAATTTGTGCAGCGGTATTTCTCGCAAACACCGAACCCGCCGCAAAAATGCCTGCTGACGTGCTAATGTTCAAATGTGCATTCGCATTCGTGGTCGAAATTGTGCTGCCCATATCGGTACGCAAACTCATGAAATCCGCGCCATTGCCGACCATCGTTTTCTCGCCAGTCGTTCCCATGACGGAGATATTCAAACTATCGCCACCCATCAACCACCCGCTCACCAACAATTGTTCGGTCAAATTGATTTTTAAATTTTTTGCCGTAATGCCTGAATCTGGAACGCCCATTGGCGCATTGAGATTCTGACGTTGCACTTCCATTAAACGCCCGTCGAAATTGAGCATTTTGGTGGATTGCACATCGCCGACGATATTGAACCGTTGGGCGTAAAAATTCACGTCATCATGTAACTGCGCGTTGAAAGTAAATGAACCGACGACTTTGTCTTCCACATCGCCCATCATCATCACAATGCCTTCGCCAGCGTGTCCGATGTTGATGATTTTGAAACCATCGTGCAACGCGGCTAAATCGCGCATTCCGATTTCCATGTTGCCCGTTTTACCTGCAATCGAATAATCACGTCCAAAAGTCGATTGTCCCGCGCTACCAACACGATAACTTTGTGTTTTTGTGGTCGATTTCAGTGTTAAAACGCCTGTACCGATTACGTTATTTTCACCGGACGCAAAATCAATATCGTCAGCGGTAATGTTGATGGCTTTACCTGAATTTACGTTACTTAAAATGCCGCTGCTTAATGAAAATAAGGCTTCTGGGGCTTTGAGTTGAACATCAATTTTGCCCGTTGAGGTATATAAACCGCCGTTTGTGCGTCCCGCATCGGCAATGGTTAAATCATCTTTTTCAATAACAAAAATATCACCAACATTTTCAGCACCGTTGTTAATAATCGTGAGTTCTTTTAAATCTGTGTTTAACGTGCCGATAATGCCGGGTGATTGAATCGTTAAACGCCCTTCGGGAATGGCAAATATAACATTTTTAACATCGACAACACCGGCTGCATCAAACGTCAAACTG
>SESF01028975.1_pt1 | contig 22113 bp, 22 predicted proteins | sample 3171521 | NCBI WGS metagenome assembly SESF01 (sample SAMN10866945, study PRJNA518727) | freshwater metagenome | biome: subpolar coniferous forest; feature: holomictic lake; material: water; isolation source: holomictic Lake 227, 6 m and 8 m depth | place: Canada: near Kenora, Ontario | collected...
TCAAGCCGATAGGCATGGATGGGACGAGCGGTCGTGGCAGATGCTGCGAGCTGCGGCGGAACGGGGTGTTCCTCGGATAACCGAACTTCTCGAGAGTGCTTTCGATCTGGTTTCAGCTTGTGCCGAGGATAGACCTCCCGCCATATTGCAAGATGCTTCTGCGGTGGTACCGCTTAACGCGGAGAGGCGCCTCGGGGATCGAATTCTTGCTGCGCTCGAATTGGCGCTCGATCAGAATGATCTGGTGGTAGCCGAGCAGCTTGAACAGTCGTTTGAGATGGTGATGACCCGATTCGGAGGGCCGGATGCCATTGAGGGCCGTGAGGTTCCCGTGGGAATGCTGAGGGCTTACGAGCGGATGGCCGACCTCCGGCGGCGGCGATCCCTGGCGTAACACAAGGGCGGATCAGGTTTTTTTCGATCTATCGGCGGGAAGTAGCGATTCCTCATTTTTTTGCTCAGTATCGCATTGACAGAGGGGCGTGCCTCAGATAAAAACCGCTTCGGTCGGGCGGAAACGGCAAAGCCGGGGTCGCAAAGAACCAAAAAAAGATGCGGGTGTAGCTCAGTTGGTTAGAGCGCCGGCCTGTCACGCCGGAGGCCGCGGGTTCAAGTCCCGTCACTCGCGCCATAACTAAATAATAATAACAAATCAAACGAAATTAAGATGACCGTCATTTTTCGGCCGTCGAGATGGAATTTGCCTATTGCCTCGCTTCCATTGTAGCTATACTGGGAAGCCGTCTGTGGCACGGAATCGGTGAGCGGTAAGGTTTTCTAATCGGGCAAATCTGCGGCGTGCAGGTTGATGCGGGGAGTGTCATGAGCAATCCTCTGGTTTACGACTACTTGCCTATTCTTGTTTTCCTTATCATTGCCTGTGTCGTCAGCGGCGGCGCGCTCTTCGCTTCCTGGATGGTCGGGGTGCGGAAGCCGGACAGCGAGAAGCTATCGCCATACGAGTGCGGTTTTGCGCCGTTTTCTGATACGCGCGCCAAGTTTGATGTTCGCTACTACCTTGTTTCAATTTTGTTTATAATCTTCGATCTTGAAGTCGCCTTTCTTTTCCCCTGGGCAATAACCCTGGGCGATATCGGGATGTTCGGCTTCTGGTCGATGATGGTATTTCTTGGTGTGCTTACTATCGGATTTATCTATGAGTGGAAGAAGGGGGCCCTGGAATGGGAATGATCCCCGCTAACATCGCTCCGCGCATGCTGGATGCAGAGGTGGCGGCTTCGGTCGGAATCGACCGCGAGTTGCTGTTCAGGGCGGTTACCGATGAAATCGAGCAGAAGGGTTTTTTGTTAACTCAGCTCGATTCGGTGCTTAACTGGGCGCGCGCCGGTTCGTTGTGGCCGATGACCTTCGGGTTGGCCTGCTGTGCGGTGGAGATGATCCACGCCTACATGCCACGGTATGACCTGGATCGATTCGGGATGATTCCGCGCCCGAGCCCACGCCAATCAGATGTCATGATCGTTGCCGGTACGCTAACCAACAAGATGGCGCCTGCGCTTCGCAAGGTGTATGACCAAATGCCGGAGCCACGCTGGGTGGTCTCGATGGGCAGTTGTGCAAACGGCGGCGGGTACTATCACTATTCCTACTCGGTCGTGCGAGGCTGTGATCGTATCGTTCCGGTCGATATTTATGTACCGGGTTGCCCGCCGACCGCTGAAGCGCTGCTTTACGCCATGCTTCAGCTTCAGACGAAGGTCAGGAATGGCGGCAGGCGAATCGATCGATAATTCGGACCCGACCCAACGCGGCTGGAACATCATGAGCGAACAAGCGCTAAGGGATTTGGGATGTCACGTCGCAGCAGCGCTGGGCGGTGATGTCCTGCACAGCGAGATCAAGAACGGCGAGTTGGTGCTTACGGCACGGCGCGAACGGATTGTCGCGGTGTTAACATTTCTGCGAGACGATCCGGCCTGCTTGTTTCAGCAGCTAATGGACATATGCGGTGTCGACCGGCCCGCGCGTGAGGCGCGTTTTGAAGTTGTCTACAACCTGCTCAGCCTGAAACATAATCGGCGCATCAGGGTAAAGCTGTCCGCTGCGGAAGGTGAGAGCGTTTGTTCCGTGACTTCCGTGTTCAAAGGCGCGAACTGGTTCGAGCGTGAGACATGGGACATGTTCGGCATTCTGTTCGACAGCCACCCTGATTTGCGCCGGCTGCTGACCGATTATGGTTTCGAAGGCCATCCGTTGCGCAAGGACTTCCCGCTGACGGGCTACGTAGAGATGCGCTACGATGACGAGCTGAAGCGTGTGGTTTATGAGCCGGTGAAGTTGGCCCAGGATTTTCGAACCTTCGACTTCCTCAGCCCGTGGGAAGGCATGACCAATGTCATGCTGCCGGGCGATGAGAAGGCCGGAGCAGCCAAGACCGGGAGCAAAGTCTGATGGCCGCCAACGTCCTGAATGAAGACGGTTTGATCAAGCCCTACACGGTTAACCTCGGACCGCAGCACCCTGCTGCACACGGTGTGTTGCGACTTGTGGTCGACATGAGTGGCGAACTGGTTGAGCGTTGCGATCCTCATATCGGTTTGCTCCATCGTGGCACCGAAAAACTAATCGAGCACAAGACCTATTTACAGGCCATGCCGTATATGGATCGGCTCGATTATGTGGCGCCGATTGCTCAGGAGCACGGCTTTGTTTTAGCGGTTGAAAAGCTTCTCGGCATTGCTCCGCCGGTTCGTGGTCAGTATATCCGTGTACTTTATGCTGAGATAAGTCGTCTTCTGAATCACTTACTTGCGATTACCACCGGCGCGCTCGACGTCGGTGCGACTACGCCGGCCTTGTGGGGTTTCGAAGAGCGCGAACGCTTGATGGAGTTTTACGAACGGGCCAGTGGGGCTCGGCTTCACGCGAATTATTTCCGCGTCGGTGGAGTCGGGCTTGATCTCCCGGATGGTCTGACCGATGACATTTACGAATATATCGAAACTTTCCCGGCCTTTGTTGAAAAGCTTGGCGGATTATTGACAGACAACCGCATTTTTAAGCAACGAACAGTTGATATCGGCATTATCTCACCGGAAGACGCTCTCAGTTGGGGGTGTTCGGGCCCGATGTTGCGGGCCAGCGGCTTTGCTTGGGATATTCGTAAGTCTCAGCCCTATGAAATCTATGAGGAACTGGAGTTCGATATTCCGGTCGGCAAGACCGGTGACTGCTATGCGCGTTATCTTTTGCGCATGGAAGAAATGCTTCAGTCGGTAAGTATGATAAAGCAGTGTCTGCGTAAGCTGGGCACTCTTAAAGGGCAACCGGTTCGCGTTCAGAACCATAAAGTTACGCCACCCAGACGTTCGGAAATGAAGCGGTCGATGGAAGCGTTGATCCATCATTTTAAGCTTTATACCGAGGGATTCCACGTCCCAGCGGGCGAAACATATACGGCAATTGAGGCGCCAAAGGGTGAGTTCGGCATTTATTTGGTTGCGGATGGAACGAACCGACCGTATCGCTGCCATATTCGGGCGCCAGGGTTTGCTCACCTGTCTATGATTGACAGCATGTCACGCGGTCACATGCTTGCAGACACCGTGGCGAATATCGCCTCCCTTGATATCGTTTTCGGAGAAATCGATCGATGAGCAAGCCCGCCTCGGTCGCCGCCCAGCCTGAGAGTTTCGCATTCACGCCGGAAAACCGCGCGACTGCGGACAAGATAATCGCTCGCTATCCGGCTGAGCGGAGGCAAAGTGCGGTGATTCCCTTGCTTCATATTGCCCAACGGCAGCATGAAAATTGGTTGCCGCGTGCGGCCATGGACCATGTCGCTGAAATACTCGGGATGGCGCCAATCAAGGTATATGAGGTTGCAACGTTTTATACGATGTATAATCATGCCCCGGTTGGCAAGCACTTGATTGAAGTCTGCACGACTACGCCATGCTGGCTGCGCGGTTCAGACGAAATTGTCGGGGCTTGCAAGCGTCGGCTCGGGATTAGTCCGGGTGAAACCACGCCCGATGGACAGTTTACGGTGGTTGAGGTCGAATGCGCCGGCGCGTGTGTTAATGCTCCTGTGGTTGCAATCGGCGATGATTATTATGAGGATTTGGACGGGCCGGCGATAATCGCCATTATTGATCAGCTTGAGCGCGGTGAACAGCCGACGCCGGGTTCTCAGATCGGGCGGCGCGGTTCCTGTCCGCAAAACGGTCCAACTACCATGACAAGCCAGTCCGCGATCTCGGCTAAGGCCGCTGATGCGGGTGGATTAGCGGACTGAGCCGGGGAGCAGGTCACATGTTGCGCGATGAAGACCGCATCTACACCAATCTCTACGGCTTTTTGGATCCCGGCCTGAAAGGCGCGCGGGCGCGCGGCGATTGGGACGGCGCAAAGGAGATCATCCTTAAGGGCCGAGAGTGGATTGTCAGTGAGGTCAAGGACTCCGGTCTGCGGGGGCGTGGCGGCGCTGGATTCTCGACCGGCCTTAAATGGTCGTTTATGCCACGGAACGTTCAGGGGCCGGTCTATCTTGTTGTCAATGCTGATGAAGGTGAGCCCGGTACTTGCAAAGACCGCGATGTTTTGCGACATGAGCCGCATAAGCTGGTTGAAGGTATTCTCTATGCCTCAGTCGGAATCGGAGCGACGGCAGCGTATGTCTATGTCCGCGGTGAGTTTAAGCGCGAGATCAAGGCCCTGCAATCGGCGGTTGATGAGGCTTATGAAGCGGGGCTGATCGGCAAGAATGCTTGTGGCAGCGGCTATGATTTGGAAGTCTATGTTCACACGGGAGCCGGGGCTTATATCTGTGGTGAAGAATCGGCTTTGATCGAGAGTCTGGAAGGTAAAAAGGGGCAACCACGCAGTAAGCCGCCGTTTCCCGCTCAGATCGGGCTTTATTCACGACCGACGACTGTCAATAATGTCGAGAGCATCGCCGATGTACCTGCGATATTAAGGCGCGGCGCGAGTTGGTTTTCTAGCATAGGCCGGCCAAAGAATGTCGGTCCCAAGCTGTTTTGCATATCCGGACATGTCAATAATCCGTGTAATGTTGAGGAAGCGCTGGGTACACCGTTGCGCGAAATGATCGAAAAGCATGCTGGCGGCATTCGCGGCGGTTGGGACAATTTGTTGGCGATCATTCCTGGCGGCTCTTCGGTGCCGATGTTACCTAAATCGATTTGTGAAACCGTGCTGATGGATTATGACGGGTTGTCCGAGGTCAAGTCGGCGTTAGGAAGCGGCGGCATTATTGTTATGGACAAATCAACCGATCTCGTCCGTGCCATTGCCCGGTTGGCTAAATTTTATGCACACGAAAGTTGTGGTCAATGCACGCCTTGTCGTGAAGGCACGCCGTGGATGGCTAAAATGATGCAGCGAATTGCCGATGGCAATGCCAGGGTTGAAGAAATTGACATGCTGTTGGATGTGAGTAAGCAGATTGAGGGTAGAACGATTTGCGCTCTGGCCGATGCCGCGGCTTGGCCGATCCAGGGTTTGTTTCGCCACTTTCGGCCGGATGTTGAGCGTCGCCTGATGGCGGCGCGCCAGCACGCTGCCGCTTGAACCCGTCAATCGTCCTGAAAGGCAAGAGGGTCACATGCCGAAACTGACCATTGACGGGATGGAAATCGTTGTCGAGCCCGGCACTTCGGTGCTTCAGGCCTGCGAGCAGCTTGGCATTGAGGTGCCACGTTTCTGCTATCACGACCGGCTGTCGGTTGCTGCCAACTGCCGGATGTGTTTGGTCGAGATGGAGCGCTCGCCGAAGCCGATCGCAAGTTGTGCAATGCCTTGCGCCGACGGCATGGTGATTAAGACCAACTCGGATTTGATCAAGAATGCCCGCAAGGGCGTTATGGAACTGATCCTGCTCAATCATCCGCTCGACTGCCCGATTTGTGATCAGGGTGGTGAGTGTGATCTTCAGGACCAGGCGGTTGCCTACGGCTTTGATCGAAATCGCTATGCCGAGGATAAGCGTTCGGTTCAAGACAAGGATTTCGGTCCGCTCATCCGCACCTCGATGACGCGTTGCATTCACTGCACACGCTGCATCAGATTTAGCGAAGAAATCGCCGGTGTTTCTCTTTTGGGGGCGGTCGGTCGCGGCACTCACACTGAAATAACGACATATGTTGAGCGGACGCTTGACTTTGAGCTGTCGGGCAATCTGGCCGATGTGTGCCCGGTCGGTGCATTGCTCAGCCGGCCTTACGCCTTTACGGCGCGACCCTGGGAACTCCGTAAGACGGAGAGCGTTGACGTTATGGATGCTGTCGGCTCGAACATTCGGGTTGATAGCCGCGGGGCCGAGGTGATGCGCATTTTGCCGCGCCTCAATGAAGACGTTAACGAGGAATGGATTTCCGATAAAACCCGTTTTGCCTATGATGGGCTGAAGCGGCAACGGTTGGACCGGCCCTATGTTCGGCGTGATGGTAAGTTGCGACCGGCAAGCTGGGACGAGGCGTTCGCGGCCATTGCCGCACGGTTGAAGGGGCTTTCGGGCACGAAAATTGCCGCGTTGGTCGGTGATCTGGTTGATGCCGAGTCGATGGTGGCGCTTAAGGATTTGCTGACCGGTCTGGGTTCGCAAAATTTGGACTGCCGGCAAGACGGTGCTCGCTTTGATACCGCTGAGCGCGCCGGCTACCTGTTTAATACTACGATTGCCGGCATCGAACAGGCTGACGCGCTTTTATTGATCGGAACCAATCCGCGAATTGAGGCGCCGATTATCAACGCACGCATCCGTAAGCGCTGGCTGGATAGTAACCTCCAGGTTGCTCTGGTCGGCGATCCGGTGAAGCTGACCTATACTTATAGCCATTTGGGAACGGAGCCTGGGGTGCTCTCCCAAATTATAGCCGGCACGCACCCGTTCAGCGCGGTGATGAAGGTCGCGAAAAACCCGATGCTCGTGCTGGGCGCGGGTGTGCTCAGCCGGGACGACGGTCCGGCTTTGCAGGCGGCCGCGCGGGCAATTGCCGAATCATTCGATATGGTGCGTGAGGGGTGGAACGGCTTTAACGTGCTGCATCTTGCAGCCTCTCGAGTCGGTGGTCTTGATCTCGGCATTCTTCCGGGGCCGCAGGGTCGTGATACCCGGGGCATTCTGGAGGGTGTTAAGTCGGGTGAGATCGAGGTCCTTTATCTCCTCGGCGCCGATGAAATCGATGAAAGCCGGCTTGGCAAGGCCTTTGTCATATATCAGGGACATCATGGTGATCGCGGGGCTCATCGGGCCGATGTGATCTTGCCGGGTGCTGCCTATACTGAAAAGAATGGCACGTATATCAACACTGAAGGTCGCGTTCAGCGGGGCCGCCTGGTGTTGTTCCCGGTCGGAGAGGCGCGCGAGGACTGGAAAATTCTTCGTGCCTTGTCGGAGCGACTCGGGCAGACGCTCCCTTACGATAGCTTAGCTGGCGTTCGCGCCCGGCTTGCTGCGGTCAACCCGGTGTTTACCACGGTTGATAGCGTTGCGGCCGCGCCGTGGCGCATGTTCGGACAAGCCGGCGCGCTGTCGCCGGAGCCGTTTCGGCCTGCAATCGATAATTTCTATATGACGGACCCAATCAGCCGGGCTTCGGTGACAATGGCACAGTGCACCGAGGCCTTCGGGCAGAGCCGCGAAGGGAAGACCGGAACCCATGGCTAGCTTTTGGACCTTCATTTGGCCGCTGATCGTTATGCTCGCCGCTATCGTGGCGATCGTGGTCCCGGTTTTAGTCGGCGTCGCTTACCTGACCTATTTCGAACGAAAGGTCATGAGTGCGATGCAAATGCGGCAAGGGCCGGCGGTGGTTGGGCCTTACGGGCTGTTGCAGCCGATGGCGGACGGGCTGAAATTACTTGGTAAAGAGATGATCTTTCCGTCCGGTGCTAATCCGGTGGTGTTCATCTTTGCGCCGTTTCTGACCTTTGTCCTGAGCTTGGTTGCTTGGGCGGTCATACCCTTCAGCTCCGGTCTTGTCTTGGCCGATATTAACGTCGGCGTACTCTATCTCTATGCGATTTCTTCGCTGGGGGTGTACGGTACGATCATGTCGGGTTGGGCCTCCAATTCTCGGTATGCTTTCCTGGGCGGTTTACGCTCTGCCGCACAGATGGTGTCTTACGAAGTCTCAATGGGCTTGATTATTGTCACGGTCTTGCTGTGCGTCGGCTCGTTGAATTTGTCGAAGATCGTACTGGCTCAGCAAACCGTGTGGTTTGCGATCCCGCTGTTCCCGATGTTTATCGTGTTTTTTATCTCTATTCTAGCCGAGACAAATCGCCATCCTTTCGACTTGCCCGAGGGCGAGTCCGAGATCGTCGCCGGCTTTTTCACTGAATATTCGGCGATGAGCTTTGGTCTGTTCATGTTGGGCGAATACAGCAACATGATTCTGATGAGCGCGATTGCTTCGGTCCTGTTTCTGGGGGGGTGGCTTCCTCCGCTTAATTTCTGGGTTTTTGCGCCGTATGTTCAACTGGTTCCCGGCCCTATTTGGCTCGGTCTTAAGATAGCTTTTGTGCTTTTCTTCTTTATTTGGGCACGGGCGGCGCTTCCTCGATATCGTTATGACCAATTGATGCGGCTTGGCTGGAAAATCTTTCTGCCGCTTTCGCTCGGTTGGTTGGTGTTGACTGCGGGCGTGCTTGAAGTGTTCGGATGGCTTCCCAAGGGCGTGCACTGACGTAAAGTGGCGGGTGGAAGACGATGGTGCGTGTGAGAGAGGAGACCGGCTGGCATGGCGTTTATTGACCAATGGGCGCGTAGAGTGCTCCTGTGGGAGATCGCCACGGGCATGGCGTCAACCTTCCGGCAAATGTTTAAGCCGAAGGCAACCTTGAATTATCCGCACGAAAAGGGGCCGATCAGCTCGCGTTTTCGCGGAGAACATGCGCTGCGACGCTATCCTAACGGTGAGGAGCGTTGTATCGCATGCAAATTGTGTGAAGCGGTTTGTCCGGCTTTGGCGATTACGATTGATGCCGAGGCGCGTGCCGACGGTAGTCGTCGGACAACCCGTTACGACCTTGATTTGACAAAGTGCATCTTCTGCGGTTTATGTCAGGAAGCTTGCCCGGTTGACGCGATCGTAGAAGGGCCTAACTTCGAATATTCGACCGAGACCCGTGAGGAGCTTTACTATAACAAGGAGAAGCTGCTCGCTAACGGTGATCGCTGGGAGGTCCGGCTCGCCGCCAATCTGGCGCTGGAAGCGCCGTACCGGTGATCGGAATCCTGTAGCCGACTGAAGGCCGCCGGGGAGGCGGGGACGCGATGATCGTGGAAACCTGTGTCTTCTATTTCTTTGCCATCACCATGCTGCTCTCAGGCGTGATGGTGATTTCCGTGCGCAACCCCGTTCATTCGGTGTTGTATTTGATTCTTGCCTTCTTTCTGGCTTCGGGCCTGTTCATATTGCTGGGCGCCGAGTTCCTGGCGATGACGCTGGTCATTGTTTATGTCGGCGCGGTCGCGGTGTTGTTCCTGTTCGTCGTGATGATGCTGGATATCAGCTTCAACGAGTTGCGTCATCGGGTCTTTCGCTACCTGCCGATCGGCGCCATGCTCGGTGTCATTCTGTTGGTTGAGCTGGTTATGGTCATGGGCGACTGGGTGGTTGAACCGCATGCGCTGGTTAAGCCCGGGTCACCGACGCCGCCACTCGATCAGGTGACGAATACCGCCGCACTCGGGCATGTGCTTTACACGGATTACGTATATATCTTTCAGTCGGCGGGTCTGATTCTGCTGATTGCCATGCTGGGTGCGATCGTTCTGACCCTACGCAATCGGGCATATGTGCGCCACCAGGATATTGCCGTTCAGACTTCGCGTCTGCCGAGTGATGTGGTTACCGTGCGCAAGGTCAAGAGCCGGGAGGGAATCTGATGGGTATCGGACTGGGACATTATCTGACCGTAGCGGCGATTCTGTTTACCTTGGGCGTGTTCGGTATCTTTCTGAACCGCAAGAATGTGATCACCATTCTGATGTCGATTGAGCTGATGCTGCTGGCTGTCAATATTAATTTCGTGGCGTTTTCGGCTTATCTCCATGATCTGACCGGACAGGTCTTCACAATGTTTATCTTGACGGTTGCCGCGGCTGAGTCGGCGATCGGTCTGGCCATATTGGTCGTTTACTTCCGCAACCGCGGCTCGATCGCGGTTGAGGACGTCAACATGATGAAGGGCTAGGGCGGTTCCATGGACGTTGCTGCCGCTTATTTTCCGGCTTCTGGCTTAGCCTTAATGTTGGATCGCAAATACCGAAGTCTGCCGCTTGGTAGCGGTGGTCTTGCTGACGCCGCACCGTAAGGAACCGGGCAGGAGAGAGATTACCATGGCCGAACTTCCGAATTTTTTGCCGGCGGTGCCCGAGATTTTTTTGGCCTGTGCGGCGTTGGTACTGTTGTTGACCGGGGTTATTCGGTCCGATTCTACCCGCTTGGTTACCGGGATGGCGGCGGGGAGCCTGATTATTACCGCGGTGCTGGTGCTCAGCCTCGGTGGAACACGCGCTCTGGCCTTTAACGGCTTGTTTATTGTCGATGGCTTTGCCGTCTTTATGAAGACACTGGTTCTGCTCGGTGCGGCTACGGTGCTGCTGGTCGGGCAAGGCTATGCCGGGCGTGAGAGCATTGGCCGGTTTGAGTTTCCGGTTTTGACCGTGCTTGCGACACTCGGCATGGTGATGATGCTGTCGGCAAATGATTTGCTGTCGCTTTATATGGGTATGGAGACCCAAAGTCTGGCACTTTATGTGCTGGCGGCATTCCGTCGCGACTCCGGAATTTCGAGTGAGGCCGGGCTGAAGTACTTTGTCCTGGGTGCGTTGGCTTCCGGTCTGCTGCTGTTTGGGGCATCGCTGGTTTATGGCTTTACCGGGACCACGAATTTCAATCGGATTGCGGCGACACTGATCAATTTGCCGCACGGCCATCTTGGCATTATTACCGGCATGGTCTTTATGATGGCCGGTCTGGCGTTCAAAGTGGCGGCCGTTCCGTTTCACATGTGGGCGCCCGATGTTTATGAGGGCGCGCCAACCCCGGTGACCGCATTCTTTGCGGTTGCGCCCAAGGTGGCGGCCGTCGGGTTGTTTCTGCGTCTGTTGGTCGGACCCTTCGGCAGCCTGACTGCGGAGTGGCAACAGGTCATTATGTTCATGTCGGTCGTGTCGATGCTGGTCGGCGCGCTCGGCGCGATACAGCAGACCAACATCAAGCGACTGATGGCCTATGGCTCGATCGGGCATGTCGGCTATTTATTACTCGGCTTGTCTGCGGGAACCCCGCAAGGGGTGCGCGGCATTCTGGTTTACTTGGCGCTGTATGTGGTGATGTCCGTCGGCGCTTTTTCCGTGATCCTGAGCATGCGGTATCAGGGCCGGATGGTCGAGGATTTGGCCCATTTTGGCGGGTTGTCGCGGACTCATCCGATGTTGGCCGCGGTCATGGCGATCTTCATGTTTTCGATGGCCGGCGTGCCTCCGATGGCCGGCTTTTTCGGCAAGCTGTATGTTTTCCTGGCCGCTATTCAGGCGCATCTTTATGTTATGGCGATCATCGGTGTGTTGTGTAGCGTTATTAGTGCGTTCTATTATTTGCGCATCATTAAGCTGATGTATTTTGATGAGGCTCCCGCTGAGGTTATTGACAGTCAGGATGACAGGACGATCACGGTCGTGCTGGCCGGGACTTCAGTCTTTACTTTACTGTTCTTCTTGTTCCCCGTGCCGATCCTGAATAGTGCCGCGGCGGCTGCGGCCGTGTTGTTTGCCGGATGAAGGATGGGGCGTGTAGCGATCAATCCGGAGCCGACTCCTCGTCGGCTCCGGAATTTCTTGTGATCGGTCTCGACTCGGTTGACAGCACGAATGAAGAGGCACGGCGGCGGGCCGGGATCGGGGCTCCGTCGGGCACCGTGATCTGGGCGCGGCGCCAAGAACACGGGCGCGGCCGGCGCGGCAGACGCTGGGAGTCTCCGGACGGCAACCTATATTGCTCGGTGATTCTGTGCCCCGATTGCGATCCGGCCGTGGTGGCGCAAATTTCACTGGTGGCCGCGGTGGCGCTCGGTGAGACGGTCGCGCACTGTCTGACGGGCGATTTGCAGCCGTCCTTGAAGTGGCCGAACGATGTCCTGGTCAGAGGACGGAAGATTGCCGGCATTCTGTTGGAGTCGGAACCGACAGCGGATCGCGGTATTGCGCGGGTCGTGCTGGGCGTCGGCCTGAATCTTCGTCATTTCCCCGCAGACTGTGAATACCCGGCAACCTCGCTCGTCAATGAGGGTGTTGCTGAGCCGGATGTGGCCGGCACTCTTAAGCTGTTTCTGGCGCGGCTAGGAGTGTGGTACGCTCGCTGGCAGCGGCTCGGGTTGGCGCCGGTGCGCGAGGCGTGGCTTACGCGCGCGGTCGGGCTGGGGCTGCCGATCACGGTTCGGCTGCATCGTGAGAGTTTCGTCGGGTGCTTTGCCGGTTTGGATAATGATGGCTCGCTGCTGCTGGACCCTGAAGACGGCGGCGCTCAGCGGCGGGTAACTGCGGGTGACGTGTTTTTTCCGTGGCTGACCGGGCCTTCGGGCTTTTCAGCCGGTGCTTGAGTTTTCTCTAATTCTTCATCGGACGCCATGCTTCTTGCTATTGATGCCGGTAATACCAACGTTGTGTTTGCGGTTTATGACGGCGAGCGGCAACGCGGGTTGTGGCGGTGCGCTACCGATTCGAAGCGGACCGCTGACGAATACGCCGTCTGGCTGACCCACTTACTGAGTTTGCGCGGGTTGTATCCCCGCCAAATTTCCGATGCCGTGATCGCTAGCGTGGTTCCGGGTGCGACTTTTAATCTGAAGCGGCTGTGCAAGGATCATTTCAGCTGCGAACCACTGATTGTCGGCGATCCGCGTGTCAATCTTGGCGTTAAAGCCGAAGTGCCGCGGCCGGAGGAAGTCGGCGCCGACCGCTTGGTCAATGCGTTGGCGGCTGCGGCCGCCTATTGCGCGCCGCTGATCGTTGTTGATTTCGGAACCGCGACAACCTTTGATGTGGTTAATGCCGAGGGTAACTATTGTGGCGGTGTAATTGCTCCGGGCATTAATTTATCGATGGATGCGCTTGACCGCGCCGCTGCTAAACTACCGCGGGTGGATATCATTCAACCACAGCAGGTGATCGGAACCAGTACAGTGACCTGTATGCAATCGGGTATATTTTGGGGCTATCTTGGCCTGATCGAAGGGTTGGTCGTCCGGATCCGCCAGGAATTTCTGACGCAGACGCCGGATATAGCCATGCCGGTGATTGCGACCGGGGGACTTGCCGTGCTGTTTGCCCGTGCCACATCGTTAATTGATACGGTTGACACCGAGTTGACCTTGCGAGGCCTTGTGCTGATTTATGAACGGAACCGGGCGTGATGATCAACTCTTCCGATCGTTTTCGACCGGCGAAAGATGCGCTTTGTTTCCTGCCGCTAGGCGGGTCGGGCGAAATCGGGATGAACCTGAACCTTTACGGTCATGCCGGTAAATGGCTGATGGTTGATTTGGGCATTGGTTTTGGCGATGATACCATGCCCGGCATCGATATTCTGGTGCCCGATCCGGCTTTTATTCGCGAACGGAAAGAGGATCTGGTCGGGCTGGTGTTGACCCATGCCCACGAGGATCATCTCGGCGCGGTACAATATTTGTGGCCGGAGCTGGAATGTCCGGTTTTTGCCGCGCCCTTTACCGCGGCGGTGTTGCGCGCCAAATTGCATGAGCGCGGTTTGGTCGGACGGCTCAAAATCACGGAAATTCCGCGCTCGGGCCGGTTTGATGTGCATCCGTTCAATGTTGAAATGATCGGGGTGACCCACTCGATCCCGGAAGCGCGGATTTTGGTGATTCGCACCGCTGCCGGCACGGTGGTGCACACCGGGGACTGGAAACTTGATCCGGAACCGATGGTCGGGTTGGTCTCCGACGAGGCGCGGCTGGCCGCGGTGGGGGACGAAGGTGTGCTGGCCCTGGTCGGCGACTCGACCAATGCGCCGGTGCCGGGGACTTCCGGCTCGGAAGCCGGGGTGCGGGTCGGTCTGACCGATGTCATCGGTCGCTTTTCCGGCCGTGTCGCGGTGACCTGCTTTGCCACCAATGTTGCGCGGCTGGAAAGCGTGGCCGCTGCCGCTGCTGTTCATGATCGGCGGGTGGCGTTGGTCGGCCGCTCGTTGTGGCGGATTTTCGAGGCGGGGCGAAGCGTCGGCTTTTTCGCCGACACGCCGGAGTTTCTGTCGGAGCATGACGCCGGCTATCTGCCACGGGACAAGGTGGTGATGCTGTGCACCGGAAGCCAGGGTGAGCCGCGCTCGGCCTTGGCACGGATTGCAGCGGGCGATCATCCACAGGTGGTGTTGGAGCGGGGCGACGCCGTGATCTTCTCCAGTCGAGAGATTCCCGGCAACGAACGCGCGATCGGCAAGGTACAGGACCGTTTGTTGCGCCAGGGCATCGATATCGTAACGGTCGACCAGGAGCCGATTCACGTTTCCGGCCATCCGGCGCAAGAGGAATGCCTGCAATTGTTGCGTTGGATCCGGCCGCAGATTGCGGTGCCGGTTCACGGCGAGCACCGGCATCAAACGGCGCATGCCGATTTGGCACGGCAGTGCGGAATTTCCCAAATCGTGGTGCCGACCAATGGCGAGGTGATTCGGCTGGCGCCCGGCGTGCCGGAAGTCATCGGCGAGGTTCAACACGGTAAGCTGGCGATCGATGGCAAGCGCATGACGGCCCTTAATGGCGGGGCGATGCGAAGCCGGCACCGGGTCATTTTCAATGGCGCCGCGGTGGTGACCGTGGCGCTGAACGAGCGGGGCGAGTTGGTGACCGCGCCGCGGCTGGCGGCGCTCGGTTTGGTTGATGAAGATACCGATCGTGACTTGATTTTGGACGTAATCGATGCGGTGCGCGAGGCGGTGGCGGCGCTACCCAAAGCGGCGCGGCAGGATGATCAGCCGGTGATCCAGGCGGTGCGCAGTGCGGTACGGCGGTCGTTCAATGCCAGTCACGGCAAGAAACCACAGACGGAAGTTCATTTGATCCGCGTATAATGCGGCAGGCGCTTGAGGAGAAAGTTCATGATCGGAAGATTAAATCACGTCGCTCTCGTCGTTCCGGACCTGGAGAAGGCAACCGCGCTTTATCGTGATACCTTGGGGGCCAAGGTGTCGGCCCCGGTGGATCAGCCGGCCCATGGCGTGACCGTGGTGTTTGTCGAGCTGCCCAACACCAAGATTGAATTTTTGCTTCCGATGAGCGCCAAGTCTCCGGTTGCCAAGTTCCTGGAGAATAATCCCTCGGGCGGCATTCATCATATTTGCTACGAGGTCGAGGATATTCTGGCTGCGCGCGATAAACTAAAGGCCGAAGGCGCTCGGGTACTCGGCGATGGCGAGCCGAAAATCGGCGCTCATAACAAGCCGGTACTGTTCCTGCACCCCAAAGATTTTTTGGGGACGTTGGTCGAGCTGGAGCAGGCTTAAGCGGGCCAAGCGTAATGTTGCTATAATATTATGGGTTATACCCGGACTCGTGCCGGGTATCTGCGGGGTATAGCCGGTCCGGGCGTTTAATATCCGGCGGCTGCTCGACGTGGATTGGCCGGATCAAGCCCGGCCCTGACAGTTATGAAGACTATGACAGTTATGAAGACTATGAAGGCAGGGGGATTTGCTACTCACAGTGTCCTCTTCGTCCCTCCTCGGGAGACCGCCGGACCATGTTCAAGTTCCTTTATCGTGCATTCGCTCTCTTCGGTCTTTTGACTCTGGCCGGTCTGGCCGGTGGTGGTTACCTGCTCTATCATATCTACTTTGCGCCGCCTTCGCTGGCGGAAGCGGTCGTGCTTTCGATCGACTTGGATCAGAAGCTGGTCGAGCAGGTCGCCGATGATCCATTGACCGGGAAATTGCTGGGCTCGTCGGGCCTTTCGCTGCGCGACGTGGTGGACGCGTTCGACCGGGGGGCGCGCGATCGCAGGGTCAAGGGGGCGGTGATTCGAATCGGCGGCGATGAAATGGGCATGGCGCAGGTTCAGGAAATCCGGGGCGCAATTGCGCGCTTTCGGGCCGCCGGCAAGTTCACCACGGCCTTTGCCGAAACGTTCGGCGAGTTTGGTCCCGGCAACAAGAGCTATTATTTGGCCAGCGCGTGCGAACAAGTGTGGTTGCAGCCGCTCGGCATGGTCGGGTTGACCGGTCTTGCCGCCGAAATGCCGTTCGCGCGAAAGCTGCTGGATCAGTTGCACCTTGTCCCCGAAGTCGGGCATCGCGAGGAATACAAAAGTGCGATGGAATCGCTGACCGAGCGCACCATTTCCGGGCCGCATCGGGAAATGCTGGAAAGTCTGCTTGATGATTTGACCAATCAGTTGGTCGGAGGCGTGTCGGCCGCGCGCAAGCTGGAGCCGTCGGTGGTTCGCCGCCTGATCGACAGCGGGCCGCTGCTCGATCATGAAGCCCGGGATGCCGGTTTGGTCGATCGCCTCGGTTACTATGATGAATTAAACGACGAGGCTTTGGAAAAAGCCGGGACCGGCGGGGCGGAAGCCAGCATGGTCACGCCCGATGATTATTTGGCCGCGGCCGGAGAGCTGAACGACAGCGGCCCGACCGTCGCTCTGATCTTTGCGCTCGGTGGAATCGAGCGCGGCGATAACGGTGTTAATCCGATGATGGGGGGCAACACCGTCGGTTCGGATGCGCTGGTTCTGGCGATTCAGCAAGCGGTCGATGACGAGGATGTTCGCGCGATTCTGTTGCGGATCGATAGCCCCGGCGGCTCGGTGACCGCCTCCGAGACGATTCGGCGCGCCGTGGTGCAGGCCAAGGCCGCCGGCAAGCCGGTGATCGTTTCGATGTCCGACATGGCGGCTTCGGGCGGCTATTGGATCGCGATGAATGCCGACAAGATCATTGCCGAGCCGGCGACTCTGACCGGCTCGATCGGCGTTATCGTCGGCAAGCTGGCGACCTCGGGCTTCTGGGACAGTTTCGGCATCACCTGGGAAGGGGTTAAGCGCGGGGCCAATGCCGGCATCTGGTCGAATGTGTCGTCCTATACCCCGGCCGAAAAGGCCCGGGTTGAAGCGGTCCTCGACGATGTCTATTCGACCTTCACCCGCAATGTGGCCGACGCCCGTCACCTGACGCCCGAACGGGTGCGCGAAATCGCCCGCGGGCGGGTTTGGACCGGGCATCAGGCGGTGGCGCTCGGCTTGGTCGATGAGCTGGGCGACCTGGACCTGGCTTTGCAGCGGACCCGCGAGGCGATCGGGTTGAAGGCCGACTCGCCGGTCAGTCTTGATGTCTTTCCCCGGCCGAAATCCCAGCTTGAGCGCGTATTGGACTTGCTGACGGTTAGCGGCGCTCGGTTTGCCGAGATCAGCCGGGCGTTGGCTCCGGTGGCCCGGGCGGTCGCGCCGCTCTCCGGCAAAAGCACCGAGTCGATGCGTATGCCCGAGATCGGAGTACGGTAGGTCGGTCAAGCGATGGATACTCTGCCGGCCGAGAAACGCAGCGCGCTGATGGCGCGGGTGCGCAGCCGGGATACCAAGCCGGAACTGGTGGTGCGTCGTCGGCTGCATGCGGCCGGGTTGCGCTTTCGCTTGCATCGGCGCGATTTACCGGGGCGACCAGATATCGTCTTGTCGCGCTTTAAGTCCGTGGTGTTTGTCCATGGCTGCATCAAAGCCCATTAAGATGACTTGGCCGGTGATCGATCTGTTCAGCGGTTGCGGCGGGATGTCGGCCGGGTTCCAGCGCCGCGCGCCCTTCAAAATTGTCGCTGCGGTCGATCTTCAGCACGGCAAGCCCTGCAACGGTGCCGGCGCGCTGGAATGCAACGCCAGCTATGCCGCGAATATCGGGACGAGCCCGCTCGCGGCCGATCTGCATGCGCTTGATGCCGAGGAATTTCGCGCCGGCACCGGGTTGGCCCCCGGTGCGCTGACCGTGTTGTTGGCCTGTCCGCCTTGCACCGACTTTTCCCGGGCCAAGCCGGCCAACCATGCGGCCGATGGTCGTCGTAACACTCTGGTTGCCCGCTGCGGCGACTTTGTGGAGGCGTTCCGGCCAGAATTCCTCGTGATGGAGAATGCGCGCGAGTTGCTGACCGGCCACCACAAGCACCACGCCGCCGCACTGTTTGCGCGCTTGCACAGCCTGGGCTATCAGGTCGGGGCCGGGGTCCATAAATTAACCCGATTCGGCTTGCCTCAGATTCGCGAGCGTGCCTTGGTGGTGGCCTGCCGAGACGCGGCCGTGCTCGGGCTGGAAGATTTGTGGCAGGGCTTGGAGCCCGCTGCGGCGGCGCTGACCGTGCGTCGGGCCTTCGCCCGGTTGGCGGCATGGCGGCGCGACAACCCGAACGACTCGGACGATGTCGCGCCCGGCCTGACCGAGCCGGTGCGGCGACGGATGGCGGCGGTGCCGGCCGATGGCGGTTCGTGGTTCGAGTTGGGCGGCTTGGCCGACGGGGCTTCGCTGTTAACCCGCTCGATGCGGCAGCGCTTGGCCAGCGGCGATCTCGGCTCGCACCCCGATGTTTACGGCCGCATGAGTTTCGACCGCCCGGCCCCGACCATCAAGCGCGAGTGTGCTCATGTCGGCAATGGCCGCTATGCCCATCCGGTCGAGACTCGGTTGCTCAGTGTGCGCGAGATGGCGACGCTTCAGGGCTTTCCCTTTGATTATCACTTCCCCGGTCGCTCGCTGGCCAATCGTTACCGCCAGATCGGCGATGCCGTGCCGCCGCTGGTGTCGTATCAGCTGTCGGCGTTGGTTGCCTGGATCAAAACCGGGGTCAAGCCCGCGCCGGCCGACTGGGTGCTGTCCCGCGCATCGCTGTCGGTAGAGGATGTGGTCCGGGCTTCCGAAAGTTTTCCGAAAACCCGGACTCCATAACGCTTAGCCGCGCAGAATGTCCTTGCCCGGATAGCAGGCCGAGTCGCCCAGCTGTTCTTCGATGCGGATCAGTTGGTTGTATTTGGCAAGCCGGTCGGACCGCGACAGCGAGCCGGTTTTGATCTGGCCGCAGTTGGTCGCAACCGCCAGATCGGCAATCGTCGAATCTTCGGTCTCGCCCGAGCGGTGCGACATGACGGCGGTGTACCCGGCCTTGTGTGCCATTTCGACCGCCCGCAGCGTCTCGGACAGGGTGCCGATCTGGTTGACCTTGACCAGAATCGAATTGGCGGTGCCCCGCTTGATGCCTTCGGCCAGACGTTCGGCATTGGTCACGAACAGATCGTCGCCGACCAGCTGGATTTTCTTGCCCAAGGCGCGGGTCAGGGCGGCCCAGCCGTCCCAATCATCTTCCGCCATGCCGTCTTCGATCGAAAAGATCGGGAAGCGGGCGGTCAAATCGGCCCAATACTCAACCATCTGATCGGGCGACAAAATCTTGCCTTCGCCGGTCAGATGATATTTGCCGTCCTTGAAGAATTCGGTCGAGGCGGCGTCCAGCGCCAGCAGCACATCGTCGCCGGGAGTGTAGCCGGCGGCCTCGATCGCCTTCAGCACGAAGCCGATCGCTTCCTCGGTCGAGCCGAGATTGGGAGCGAAGCCGCCCTCGTCGCCGACATTGGTGTTGTGGCCGGCGTCCTTGAGCTTCTTCTTCAACGAGTGGAAGATTTCAGCGCCCATGCGGATGCCTTCGGAGCAGCTTTCGGCCGACACCGGCATGATCATGAATTCTTGAATGTCGATCGGGTTGTCGGCATGGGCGCCGCCATTGATGATGTTCATCATCGGTACCGGCAGAATGCAGGAGAAGGCGCCGCCGACATAGCGGTAAAGCGGCAGCTTGGCTTCGGCGGCCGCTGCCTTGGCGACCGCAAGGCTGACGCCGAGAATGGCATTGGCGCCGAGTCGGCTCTTGTTCTCGGTTCCGTCCAGGTCGATCAGCATCTGGTCGATAGCGATCTGGTAGGTCGCATCGATGCCGGACAGGGTATCGAAAATTTCGCCGTTGACGGCTTCAACCGCCGCAAGCACGCCCTTGCCATTATAGCGCGTGGCGTCACCATCGCGCAGTTCGTTCGCCTCATGAGCGCCGGTGGAGGCACCCGAGGGCACCGCAGCGCGGCCTTCGGCTCCGGACTCCAGGGTGACATCGACTTCAACGGTCGGATTGCCCCGGCTATCCAGGATTTCGCGGGCAATGATGTTGGTAATCGCGCTCATCGGCTGGGCTCTCACTGCATTGTGGCGGCGTAGGGAAGTGTTAAACCCCCGGCGGCAGCCATTCAAGTGATTTGGAGGCGTAAACACCGCCGGTATCCGGGGCTTGCGTTTTCGGCCGGGAGCGGGCACCCATAGCGCCCGTATCGACCCCCGGACCCCGGCTGAAACCATGTCCCTGATTACCGCAAAGACCCCGCCCGGCGTAATGGAACTGCTGCCGCGTCAGCAAATCGCCTTTCAGCGCATGCTTGATACCATTCGGCGCGGCTATGAGCGCTTCGGTTTCCTGCCGATCGAGACGCCGGTGTTCGAAACCGCCGAGGTGCTGCTGACCAAAAGCGGCGGCGAGACCGAAAAGCAGGTCTATTTCGTCCAATCCACCGGGGCGCTTCAGCAAAACCGCAAGCCGGAACTGGCATTGCGCTTCGATTTGACCGTGCCGTTGGCCCGTTATGTGGCGGAGCACGAGCGCGATCTGGCCTTTCCGTTCCGGCGCTATCAGATTCAGCGGGTTTATCGGGGCGAACGCGCGCAAAAGGGCCGCTATCGCGAGTTCTATCAGTGCGACATCGACGTGATCGGCAAAGACACGCTGCCGCTTCACTATGACGCCGAAATGCCGGCGGTGATCGACCATGTTTTTCGGGAATTGAAGGTCGGCGCCTTTGTCATCAATTTGAATAATCGCAAGCTGCTGCACGGGCTGCTGTCGGTGCTCGGGATCAAGGCGGCGGAACAACAGGGCGCGGTGCTGCGCGAACTCGACAAGCTCGATAAGGTCGGGCGTGAGGTGGTTGCCGCCAATCTGACCGCCGGCGAGGCCAAGCTTGATCCGGACACCGGGGCACGCTTGCTCGATCTGCTCGGGGCGGGCGGAGATACCGATGCGGTGCTGGCCCGGTTGCGCGGGTTGGACAGTGATCAACCGCTGTTCCGGCAAGGTTTGGCTGAACTGACCACCGTGGTCGAGGGCTTACGCGCCTTCGGTGCCGCCGAGAGTAATTTCCGGCTGAACCTGACGGTGGCGCGCGGACTCGATTATTACACCGGCACGGTCTACGAGACCTTCTTGACCGCGGCGCCCGGACTGGGCAGCGTGTGCTCGGGCGGGCGCTATGACAATCTCGCCAGCCAATACACCAAGTCGAAATTGCCCGGCGTCGGCATCTCGATCGGCGCCACCCGGCTGTTCTCGCGGTTGCTTGAAGCCGGTCTGATCGCGGGCGAAGGCGAGAGCACGACCCGAGTTCTGGTCGCCTTGTTGGACCCGAGCTTGACCGCGGATTATTTCGCGATTGCCGCAACCCTGCGCGCCGCCGGGATCAATACCGAAGTTCAAATCGAAGGTGGCAAGATCGGCAAGCAAATGAAATATGCCGATCGGGCCGGCATTCCCGTGGTGCTATTGATGGGCAGCGATGAGAAGGCACGCGGCACCGTAACCTTGAAACATCTGGCCAGCGGGACACAACGCGAGGTTCCGCTTAGTGAAGTTGCCGCAGCGATACTGTTATTCACCGGCTCCGACTGAGGGCCGTACGGTAATATATCGGCAACAGTCGCGCGAATATGCTCAGCTTTTGTAGAATCGGTGCCATGCAATTGTTGCAGTGCACAACCGCAATAAAAGACGGCACTATAGGGTTACGAATTCGGCGGACGATAGCACGGTTTGTCGGTTCTTAACCTGAAGCGGAGAGTCGTTATGGAACATTCCTACGCTGTCATTTGGGCTGATACTTACGTGAAAGACCGGAGCCCGGTCGGCAAGCCGGTCCATTCGTCCGCCCCGGGCGAGACCGCAGCGGGTTCCGACGAGGACCAAGAGCAAAGCGAGGCGTGATCTGTTGACGCCATCCGTTTCTATAACGCCTGTCTTGGTATCTCCGGCCGGGCG